>Ga0326727_10001624_pt1 | contig 81832 bp, 87 predicted proteins | sample MB2enrmetagenome_FD_207643 | JGI IMG/M metagenome (GOLD analysis project Ga0326727, IMG submission 207643) | Lab enriched peat soil microbial communities from McLean, Ithaca, NY, United States - MB29MY | ecosystem: Environmental > Terrestrial > Soil > Wetlands > Peat | place: USA: New York... | reverse complement strand
GCGCAAGATGATCGCCGACGTCGGGGCCGAACTGCGCTTGTTGCCGGCCTATTCGCCCGACTTGAACCCGATCGAAATGGCCTTCTCCCAACTCAAATCGCATCTGCGCAAAGCCGCCGAGCGAACCATGCCGGCGCTTTGGGACCGCATCGGCCAATGCCTCGACGAAATCACCCCGCAAGCCTGCGCCAACTATTTCGCCGAAGCCGGATATGCGCCATCTTAGCCGGGAGGTGCTCTAGAACGCTATCTCACTTAGTTTCGCCACTATTGTATTATGAGATACACGGGTGAGTTCATATTGGAGTTGACGAAATAAATTACAAATAGGAGATTTACATGACCAATACGAAAATTCTCGCCACCGACATCCACGCCAAATGGTCGAGGCTCAATGAAGCAGACTTGGCGAATGTGAGAAGCCACGACGCGCTCTCGGCGCTGCTCGTGAAGGCATACGGCCTGGACAAGACGAGGGCGGATGCCGACGTGACCGCCTGGATGGCCGGCCGCAGCTTCTAATCCAACGCCGACGCGCCGCCCCCGGCAGCAACCCTGTCGGGGGCGAAGTTGCGATCGCGGCGCGGGCAAGCTCGGTCCACGGGCGTTCCCCAGATCGACGCGAGTTCCGGCGTCCACTCGATCTCGCTCAGCCCGATGACCGGTTATTGGGTTTTTGGTCAACGTCGTTAAGCATCGATTCGCAAATCCTCATGTCCGACCCTGCGCCACGGCTCCCGGAACGTCCGCGCTTCCGGAGCCGGCGCGCGCATGAGGCCGGCGAGGTCTGGCCGGCGCGCAAAGCGAACCTCGCGCTGCGCCCGTTCCGTGCGATCGATTCGACCGCCTTCACCATGTCGCGCATGCGCTTCTCATTCGCCGTGACGAACAGTGCGAAGAGATTGTCTGCGCCGAAATGGCCGCTGTCGGCCTCGAGCGCAAAGTATCGCTCGCCGACAGCGAAGAGCGCGTCCGGCTCGATCCCTCTCGGCGCGTCGGCGATCGGCGGCGCCGCGACGGATAGCGGATTGGGGGACATTGGCGCCTGTCAGGTGATCAAGTTTCGCTGACCGATCGGCGTCGGCCCAAAGTTCTCATCGAAGTTCGCAACGCGAAGCAAAAGCACTTCTGGCGGGCTGACGTCGCCGTAATTGCATCACCGTAATTGCGTCCAATAGATCCGAGGTTGATTGCGCTCTGCTGGATCGCCAGGCCCAAGGGCCGACGTGAGTATTATCCGAGTCTAGCGCGGTCACGCCGCTTTCGACTAAGACAATTCACGCCATCTCCAACAATCGCTGGCTCCGTCGACGGCATTCCGGGTGTTCTCGGGGACAACGCGTGCAAAGCGCGACGGCCCGCGCAATGAGGACTGCAATGCGCCACATTCCTTCGCTCGCGACCTTCGCATTCGCAGCGCTCGTCGCAACTTCGGCCGCCGAGGCCGCTGGAGGCGGAGGCGCGAGCATTCTTCGAGCCCCGCAAGTCTTGGTGAGCGACGTGCAGCCAATTGCCGATCCGCCGCCGCGCGAAGTCGTCAATTTCAGTGGGCCGCAAAAGCCCGGAACGCTCATCATCGACACATCCGAGCGACGTCTCTATTATGTGCTGCCCGACCAGCAGGCGATCAAATATGCCGTCGGCGTCGCGCGGCCTGGCTTCGAATGGGCCGGCGTCGAACACATCGCCGGCAAGCGCGAATGGCCCGACTGGACGCCGCCGAGCCAGATGATAGAGCGCCGCCCCGACCTGCCGCGTCACATGGCGGGCGGCATCGACAATCTGCTCGGCGCTCGGGCGATGTATCTCTCCGGCACGCTCTATCGCATCCACGGCTCGAACGAGCCTGACACCATCGGTCAGGCGGTCTCCTCCGGCTGCATCCGTATGACCAACGACGACGTCGTCGATCTCTACGACCGCGCCAAAGTTGGCGCGACCGTAATCGTCATGCCCTGAGGACCGGGTCGTCGAGGTTCAGGGGGTTATGGGCCGCCCCATCGCCGTAATGGCCGGTAATGACGGCAATGTGCATTCGCCTTTTTGCGGCGGCGCTGTTTCGTTCCTTCCCTCGTCGAGCCCCGCAACGTTGGGCGGCGTCGCGCCCCAAGGCGAGGCCGCGGAAAAAGGCGCCGCAGAGGTTTGAAATCATTGCCTCGCGCCGGAAAACCGCACGCGGCCGTCGCGAGCGCGGCGAAACCTCCGCCCGATCGCTCTCCGGATAAATCGGGCGATGTGAATCGCGGCGGCGGCCTAACCTATTTTGTTCACGACAGGCGTGATCCATGGCTGGCGAGCATGGCGTAATGCTTTGACATAGCGTAGGATTTGGTTGCTGACGCCAACCCTTCCGCTATCAGGCCCACCACGCTCGCCATGACCCACGACACGCCCCTGCCGTTCTCGTTTCCAGCCGTCTCACGCAAGCAAGTCACAGCCGCTTTCGACGGCGGACGCCTCACGTCGGATGGCGGCGTCATGTTGCTGGCCATGGCCGAGCGGCGGCTTGGGATCGCCAATCGGCTCGCTCGGATCTTTCCGGACCGCCGCGATCCCACGCGGATAACGCACAGCTTCGCTGACATGATCCGGGCCCGCATTTTCGCGATCTGCTGCGGCTATGAGGACGCCGACGATCTGGATCGTCTGCGCACCGATCCGGCGTTCAAGCTCGCCTGCGGGCGGTTGCCGGACACGGGCGTCGACCTGTGCTCGCAGCCGACGTTGTCGCGCCTGGAAAATACGCCGCGCCTGAAGGACGTGATCCGACTGACCTATGCGCCGGTCGACGCGTGGATCGATTCTTATGCGCGCGAACCCGCTTTCGTCACGCTCGACATCTCGCGGCGAATGCGCAGCATTCGTCCGGGACGACGCCTGCGACATCGCGCATGGCCAGCAGCAGCTCTCGCCGTTCAATGCGCATTACGACGAGCGCTGTTTTCTGCCGATCCACATTTACGACACGGAGCGGAGCCGGCCGATGACCGTCATCCTGCGGCCCGGCGAGACGCCATCCGGCGTCGAGGTCCGCGCCCATCTGCGCCGGCTGGTGCGGCGCATTCGCAGCCGCTGGCCCAAGACGCGCATTCTGTTCCGAGGCGACGGGCATTACGCGCGGCCCGAGGCGATGACCTGGCGCCAGGACAACGCCATCGATTACGTGTTCGGCCTTGCCGGCGCGACGCCCCTGTCGAAGAAGGTGGACGAGACCGCCGACGCAGTCGGCGCCGAACGCGCGCTCGACGATAAGGCCGTCGTGCGCGGCTGTGCCGAGACGCGGCGCAGGGCAAATTCATGGACCCGCGAGCGGCGCGCCGTCGCCCGCATCGAAGCGACCAGGTTCGGCCTCGACATCCGTTTCGTCGTCGCCAATCTCGATCATGGCTCGGCGGAATGGATTTATGACAGCCTCTATTGCGCGCGCGGCCAAGCTGAGAACCTCATCAAGTTGCACAAGTCCCAACTCGCTTCGGACCGCACATCCTGCCGCTCGGCGCTCGCCAACCGGGTCCGCCTCCTGCTGCACACCGCCGCTTATCGGCTCATGCTCGCCGTCCGCGACGCCATTCCAAAAGCGCGCGACTTGGCCAACGCCGAGTTCGCAACCCTCCGATTGCGGCTGCTCAAGATCGCCGCGCATGTCATCGAAACCGCCAGCGGTGTGCGGCTCGCCTTCGCCGCGGCATGTCCCGAGGCCGATCTCTTTCGCAGCTTGCCCGGTGCGCTGCTTCCTTGTGGACCATGATCGCCGAGGTATGGCGCCCCGTTCGACCATCCCGGTCTCTCCAGCGCGTTCGCAAAAAGTACGGTTCCTCAAGCGGTGAAAAATCCGAACGACGACGTGCGCCTGAGGGCAACCAATCGACAGGCGCGCGCAATGATAACGACGTCATGAATAAGGGAGGCTAGTACGAATTCTAATCGACGAGCTATCAGCAAGGAGAGTTTGCAAAACCGAGTTCTCCCGCCAGGTGGAAAGGTGTCCTTCGCGGGACGATGGATGAGGCGAGTTCGGTTCGGGTCTTGTGCGGATCGTGCGGAGCGCGATCACGACGCGAGTCAGATTGAGCCGTCTCATTCCCTGATCCCATAATGGGAGAGCCTGGCGGCTCATCCCGAACAGAAGCGCGGATCCGCGGGGGACATCAAACCGGAGAGCGGCCTGAAAGCCCGAAAGCGCTTGACCTCGACCGGCCGAATAGAGAAGACCCACAATTCGAGGCCGATCAACACCTCCTGGCCGACAGTCTCTTGCCCCGGTTTGGTTCAATCCTCACGAAGCGCGCGCGACCTCGGCCTGAACTTCACGCAAGCGCGGCAGTATGGTCTGCTCCATCGCCTCGCACGACATGCGCGCGGCGTGGAGGCCGACATTGACGGCGCCGATCGTCTTGCCGCCGCCGTCGCGCAACGGCACAGCGATCGAGCGCAGGCCGACCTCAAGCTCCTGATCGACGAGGGCATAGTCGGCGGCGCGTACGCGATCGAGAATGGCGATCAGTTCGCCGAGATCCGTCACCGTCGCCGGGGTCAATTTACGCCGCTGCGAACCGACAAGCAGCGCGCGCGCTTCCGCGAATTGCAGCGCCGACAAAAGCGCGCGTCCCATCGAGCTGCAATAAGCGGGCAAGCGACTGCCGACGCTGAGGCTGATCGACAGCACGCGCCGCTGCGAGGCGCGCGCGACATAGAGGATTTCGTCGCCGTCGAGCACGGAGGCCGAACACGATTCGCCTGTCGCCTCCGACAAACGCTCAAGAAACGGTTGCACCAGGCGAGGCAGCGGCGCGGTCGAGAGATAGGCGAAACCGAGCCGCAGGATGCGGGCGGTCAAGCGGAAGCGCCGGCCATCGGCCTCGGCGTAGCCGAGTCTGGCCAGCGTCAGCAGACACCGGCGCGCCGTCGCCCGATCGAGGCCGGTTGCTTTGGCCGCGTCGGCGATTGTCATCGCCTCCCGGTCGCGATCGAACGCCTCGATGACGGACAATCCCTTGAGAAATCCGCCGAGAATCTCGCGGCCGGCGATCGCGTTGCGCGTGGCGTCCGCAGGCGATTCGCCGCCAAGACCGTCGTCCATCCTCCCACACTCCAACGTGTTCGCATAGCGAACCTACGTTCAATATTCGCCCTTGACAAGATCGCGTAACTGCGTCCAAATGTTCGGTATAAGAACTTATGTGCGTTAATCGCACATCTTGGGGGAGCGTTCATGGCGAGGTTTCAGTCGCTGGCGGAGGCAGTGAGCGAGAACCTCCACTGCGGAGATGGCGTCGCCATGGAAGGCTTCACCCACCTCATTCCCTTCGCCGCCGCGCATGAAGCGATCCGCCAGGGCATCGGCGACCTGACGCTGATCCGCATGACTCCCGACCTGGTCTACGACCAGATCATCGGCATGGGCCTCGCCCGCAGAATGAAGTTCTCATGGGGCGGCAACCCCGGCGTCGGGTCGCTCCACCGGTTCCGCGACGCAGTGGAGAACGGCTGGCCCTGTGCGCTGGAGATCGAAGAGCATTCGCATGCAGCGATGGCCAGCGCGTTCGAGGCGGGCGCCGCCGGCCTGCCCTTCGCGACGTTGCGCGGCTACGTCGGTTCCGATCTGCCGAAGGTTAACCCGTCGATCAGGCACGTCGATTGCCCCTACACCGGCGAACGCCTCGCGACGGTGCCGGCGATCCGGCCCGACGTCGCGTTCATTCACGCGCAGCGCGCCGACCGCAAGGGCAACGTGCTCATCAAGGGCATCGTCGGCGTGCAGAAGGAGGCGGTGCTGGCGGCCAAGCGCTCGGTCGTCACCGTCGAGGAGATCGTCGAGGATTTTCGCGACGAGGGGCCGAACGCAGTGATTCTGCCGCACTGGACGGTGACTTCAATCGCCGTTGCGCCCGGCGGCGCCTACCCGAGCTACGCGCACGGCTACTACAGGCGCGACAACGCCTTCTACATTGCCTGGGACGCCATCGCGCGCGACCGCGCGACGTTCCTGGATTGGATGAAGACGAACGTCCTCGAAGCCGACCCCGAGGTCTTCGTCGAACACGCGCGGCGCGCGCCGAACGAGGTCGCCGCATGACCGCCCCTGTCGCATCGCCCGCCGAAATGATGACCGTGGCCGCCGCGCGCGCGCTGTCGTCGGTCGACGTCTGCTTCGTCGGAATCGGCGCGCCCTCCGCCGCCTGCAATCTTGCGCGCCTGACGCACGCGCACGGCGTCACGCTGATCTACGAGAGCGGCACGATCGGCGCCGAGCCGAAGACACTGCCGCTGTCGATCGGCGACGGCGAGCTGTGCGACACGGCGCTGTGCACCGTCAGCGTGCCGGAAATGTTTCGCTATTGGCTGCAAGGCGGCCGAATTACTGTTGGCTTTCTCGGCGGCGCGCAGATCGACCGCTTCGCCAACCTCAACACGACCGTCGTCGGCCCCTACGACAGGCCGAAGGTGCGGCTGCCGGGCGGCGGCGGCGCGCCAGAAATCGCGATCCATTGCGGCCAGATCTTCATCACCATGGCGATGGGCAAGCGCGCTTTCGTCGAGAAGTTGCAGTTCGTGACCTCGCTTGGCCATGGAGAGGGCGGCGACTCGCGCTTGCGCGCGGGGGCGCCGAGCGCCGGTCCGACGCGAGTGATCACCGATCTCTGCGTGATGCAGCCCGATGCCGCGACGATGGAGCTGACTGTCGTCTCGCTCCATCCCGGGGTCACGCGCGAGCAGGTCGTCGGCCAATGCGGCTGGCCGCTGCGCTTCGCCGCGACGGTCGCGGAGACGCCGGCCCCGACGGACGAGGAGCTGACGATCCTGCGCGATCTGCATGAGAGGATGCGCCGCGCCCATGCGCGGGCAGTTGAGGCGGCATGAGGCGCTTCTTTCACGAGAGCTTGCCGGGCCGCATCGTCTTCGGCGCGGGCGTGCTGGCCGAGCTGCGCGGCGAGGTCGAACGGCTCGGCCTGCAGCGAGCGCTGACGCTGGCGACGCCGCAACAGCGTGAAAGCGCCGAGCAGACCGCGACGCAGCTTGGCGCGCGCTCGGCCGGCGTCTTCGCTGAGGCCGAAATGCATACGCCGGTCGACGTGACCGAGCGCGCGATGCAGGTCGTGGGCGAGCGCGGCGTCGACGGTCTCGTCGCGGTCGGCGGCGGCTCGACAACCGGTCTCGCCAAGGCGATCGCGCTGCGAACCGATTTGCCGCAAATCGTCGCGCCGACGACCTACGCCGGCTCGGAGATGACGCCGATTCTCGGCGAGACGAAGGACGGCGTGAAGACGACGATCCGCGATCGCAAGGTCCTGCCCGAGGTCGTCATCTACGACGTCGACCTCACGCTGACTCTGCCGCGCTCCCTGTCGGCGACGTCCGGCCTCAACGCCGTCGCCCACGCGATGGAGGCGCTCTACGCGCGCGATGGCGACCCGATCGTTTCCGTGATGGCGGAGGAGGGCGTGCGCGCGTTTGCATCGGCGCTGCCGCGCATCGCCGCCGACGCCATCGACCGAGAGGCGCGTTCGGACGCGCTCTACGGCGCCTGGCTCTGCGGCTCGTGCCTCGGCGCCGTCGGCATGGCGCTGCACCACAAGCTCTGCCATGTGCTCGGCGGTTCGTTCGATCTGCCGCACGCCGAGACTCACGCCGTCGTTCTGCCGCATGCGGCCGCCTACAACGCTCCCGCCGCGCCGGAAGCGATGGCGCGCCTGGCGCGGGCGCTCGGCGCCACGGATGCGCCGCGGGGTCTGTGGGAACTGGCCAAACGCATCGGCGCGCCGCTGTCGCTCGGCGAACTGGGCATGAAGCGCGACGACATCGGCCGTGCGGTCGATCTCGCGCTCCTCAATCCCTACTGGAATCCGCGTCCGATCGAACGCGAAGGGGTCGCGCATCTGATCGAGGCGGCTTGGAGCGGCTCGCCGCCCTGAGACCAACAACCAAGACCCCCAACAGGAAGGAAACGCACATGAGGTCGAGGCATACGATTTCGCGTAGAACGATGCTGAAGGGCGCGGGCGCGGCGGGCGTCGCGCTCGGGGCAGGCGTGTTCGCGCCGGCGGCCCACGCCGCCAAACCCCTGAAGCTCGGCTACGTCAGCCCGCACACGGGCCCTCTGGCCGCCTTCGGCGAGCCGGACGACTTCATCATCAAGGGCTTTCTCGACACGGTGAAGGGCGGGCTCAAGCTCGGCGGCAAGAACGTCGAGGTGGAGGTGGTGGTCAAGGACAGCCAGTCCAATCCCAATCGCGCCGCGGAAGTCGCCAAGGAGCTGATCGTCGGCGACGAAGTCGCGATGATGCTCGTCGCCTCGACGCCCGAAACGACCAATCCCGTTTCGACCCAGTGCGAGATCGAGGGCGTGCCGTGCATTTCGACGGTCGCGCCGTGGCAGCCGTACTTCATCGGCCGGCAGCAGAACCCCGGCGACCCGAAGTCTTGGAAGCCGTTCGAGAGCACCTTTCACTTCTTCTGGGGCCTCGAGGACATCATCGCGGTCTACACCAACATGTGGGGCCAGGTTTCGACCAACAAGTCGGTCGGCGGACTGTTTCCCAACGACGGCGACGGCAACGCCTGGGGCGACAAGGTGGTCGGCTTCCCGCCGGTGCTCGACAAGCTCGGTTACAAGCTCACCGACCCCGGCCGATTCCAGGACCTGACCGACGACTTCTCGGCTCAGATCGCGGCGTTCCGCCAGAGCGAGGTCGAGATTGTCACCGGCGTGGTGATTCCGCCGGACTTCACCACCTTCTGGAACCAGGCCAACCAGAAGGGTTTCAAGCCGAAGATCGCGTCGGTCGGCAAGGCGCTGCTCTTCCCGGTCGCATTGGACGCGCTGGGCAAGGCGGGGAATAACCTCTCGTCGGAAGTGTGGTGGACCCCGACCCATCCGTTCAAGTCGTCGCTGACCGGCGTTTCCGCCGCCGACCTCGCCAAAGCCTATTCGCAGGCGAGCGGCAAGCCGTGGACGCAACAGCTCGGCTTCGCCCATGCCCTGTTCGAACTCGCCGTCGACTCGCTCAAGCGCTCCGGCGACGCGCGCGACTCGAAGGCGAACGTGGCGGCGATCGCTAATTCCAGCCTCGACACGATCGTCGGCAAAATCGCCTTCGGCGACCCGGCGCTGCCGCCGTTCGCGCGCAAGAACATCGCCAAGACGCCGCTCGTCGGAGGCCAGTGGCGGCTGCGCGACACCGGCAAGTACGAGATCGTCGTCGTCGATAACCAGACGGCGCCGGTCATCCCGACCGCCGGCAAGCTGGAGCCGATCGTCTAAGAGGCGAGCCATGGCGCACGATCGGCCCTTCGTCGCCAAGAGCGTCGGCGCGGCGGCTCCGCGCCGCGGCGACGGTCGCGCGAGTCCCGAGGACGGCAGGTCGATGATCCTCAAGCTTGACCACTTGTACAAGTCGTTCGGCGCTCTACGCGTCGCCGACGACGTCTCGCTCGAGGCGCGCGCGGGCGAGGCGCTGGGAATCATCGGGCCGAACGGCGCGGGAAAGACGACACTGTTCGGCCTGATCGCCGGTGCGTTGAGGCCCTCCTCCGGGCGCATTTGGCTCGACGGCAAGGATGTGACCGATCTCGGTCCGGCGGCGCGCTGCCGCGCCGGGATCGGTCGCTCGCACCAGGTGCCGCAGCCGTTCGAAAAGCTGACCGTATTCGAGAACGTGCTGACGGCGGCCTGCTTCGGGCAGGGCAAGCGCGAGCGCGACGTCGTCGATCATTGCGGCGAGGCGCTGGAGCGGACCCGCCTGCTGCCGAAGGCCAACCGTATCGCGGGCTCGCTCACCCTGCTCGACCGCAAGCGGTTGGAGATGGCGCGCGCGCTGGCCGTGAAGCCGCGGCTGCTGCTGCTCGACGAGATCGCCGGCGGGCTCACCGACGGCGAATGCCGCGATCTGGTCGAGACGATCGGCGCGATCAACGCCAGCGGCGTCACGCTGATCTGGATTGAGCACATCGTTCATGCGCTGCTGGCGGTCGTGAGGCGACTCGTGGTGCTCAACTTCGGCCGCAAGATCGCCGAGGGCGAGCCGCAGGCGGTGATGAATTCCGAGGACGTGCGCGCGATCTATCTGGGGTCGCCGGTATGAGCCTGCTTGCGACCGCTGGCCTCGCCGCCTTCTACGGCAACTTCCAGGCGCTCTACGGCGTCGACGTCGCGTTCGAGGCCGGCGAGACCGTCGCCATCATCGGCGCCAACGGCGCCGGCAAATCGACGCTGCTGAAGTCCTTGACCGGCCTCATTCCGGCGGCGCGCGAGGCGGTGCGCTTCGCCGGCGAGGCGATCGGCGGGCTTTCGCCGGCGCATATCCTCAAGCGCGGCATCGCTTTGGCGCCGGAAGGGCGGCGGCTGTTTCCCTCTCTGACCGTCGAAGAAAACCTGCGCATCGGCGGCGACCATCGCAAAGGTGCCGGTCCATGGACGCTCGACACCGTCTACGGCCTTTTCCCGGTTCTGAGGGAGCGACGGCTCGCGCCGAGCGGCGCGCTGTCGGGCGGTCAGCAACAAATGGTCGCAATCGGTCGGGCGTTGATGTCCAATCCACGCGTCCTGCTGTGCGACGAGATCTCGCTCGGTCTTGCGCCGATCGTCGTAAAGGATCTCTACGCCGCGCTGCCGAGGATCAAGACGAGCGGCTGCGCGGTGGTGATCGTCGAGCAGGACATCGTCCAGGCGCTCGCGGTCGCGAACCGCGTTTACTGTCTGCAGGAGGGCCGAATCACGCTTTCGGGCAAACCGCTGGAACTGACGCGCGAGGCGATTCAGGAGGCCTATTTTGGGCATTGAGGCCGGCCGATGATCGTCGCCGTCGACACGTTGTTGCAGGGCGTTCTGCTCGGCGGGCTCTACGCGCTGTTCGCGGCGGGTCTATCGCTGATCTTCGGCGTGATGCGGGTTGTCAATCTCGCCCACGGCGACATGATCGTGCTCGCGGCGTTCCTGATCTTCGCCATCGCGCAGACGCTCGGCGTCGCGCTCGGCGTCGCGCTGCTGATCGCGGTCCCGGCGATGTTCGCGATCGGTTATGGGTTGCAGTTCGTCCTGCTCAACCGCGTCGTCGGGAAGGACATCCTGCCGCCGCTGCTCGTCACCTTCGGCCTGTCGATCTTCACCCAGAACGGTCTGCTCGCGGTCTTCTCCGCCGACAGCCGTCGTCTCTCCGCCGGCGGGCTGGAAAGCGCCTCGATCTCGCTGGCCCCCGGTCTGGCGATTGGCGTCGTGCCGCTGATGACGCTCGCCGCCGCGATCGTGGTCATCGTCGCGCTGAACCAGATGTTCTACCGCACGGCGCTGGGCCGGGCCTTCCGCGCCGTCTCTGATGATCCGGCGATCGCCCAATTGATGGGCGTCGACAACAAGCGCGTCTTCGCGACGGCGATGGGCCTTGCGCTGGCCGTCGGAGCGATCGCCGCGATCTTTCTCGGCATCCGCGCCAATTTCGATCCGTCGATCGGTCCGGCGCGGCTGATCTTCGCCTTCGAAGCGGTGATCATCGGCGGGCTCGGCTCATTGTGGGGGACGCTCGCGGGCGGGGTGCTGCTCGGCCTCGCCCAGACGATCGGCGCCGAGATCAATCCCGAGTGGCAATTGCTTTCGGGTCATCTCGTCTTCCTCGCGGTCCTGGTGCTGCGGCCGCGCGGCCTGTTCGCGCGCGGCGTCGGTTGAGGCGGCGCGTTTGATGGCCGCTGGCGCCTCGCTCTCCTCGTCCGCCGCCGCTTCGGCGGCCCCGGCGTCGCAGTTCCGCGTCGCGACGGCGACGCGCGCCTCGTTCGCGACCGCCGCCCTCGCTGTGGTCGTCGTCGTCGCGCTGATCGCCGCTCCGGCCTTCGTGTCGCGCGGGACGCTGAAGGACCTGTTCTTCGTCCTCACCCTGATCGCGCTTGCGCAATACTGGAACCTGCTCGCGGGCTACGCCGGCATTCTGTCGATTGGACAGCAGGCCTACGTCGGGCTCGGCGGCTACATGCTGTTCGCGTTGACCGACTTCGCCGGGCTCGACCCGATCGTCGCGATCGTCGTCGCCGGCGCCATCGGCGGGCTCGTCGCCATTCCGGCGGCGCGGCTGATCTTCCGCCTCAGCGGGTCCTATCTCGGGGTCGGCACCTGGGTGCTCGCCGAGGTTTTCCGGCTCGTCTTCGCCCAAGTGAAGAGCCTCGGCGGGGGCACTGGCGCGTCGCTGCCGACTTCGGTGACCAACGACGCATGGTCGGTCAAGTGGGTCGCGGCGGTCGAGGGGCTGCGCGTCTCCGCCGCCCGCGATCGCCTCGCCTATTGGCTTGCGGTCGTCGTCGCGGTCGGCACGATGGCGCTGGTCTACCAGGTCCTGCGCTCGCGCCAGGGGCTGGCGCTTGCCGCCATCCGCGACGACGAGGCGGCGGCGAGTTCAATCGGCGTCGACCAGATGCGAGCAAAGCTGTGGGTCTATGTCGTCGCCGGCTTCGGCGCAAGCCTAGTCGGCGCGCTGATGTTCTTCGAGACCGCGCGCGTTTCGCCCGACGCCGCGTTCAGCGTGATCGACTTCACCGCCTACGTCCTGTTCGTCGTGGTGATCGGGGGCATCGGCACGATCGAGGGGCCGATCCTCGGCGCGCTGGTGTTTTACGAAATGCGCAATTGGCTCGCCGATTTCGGCCCCTACTACCTGATGGCGCTCGGCGCGCTCGCGATTGCGACGATGCTGCTCTTTCCGGCGGGCCTGTGGGGCGCGCTCAGCGAGAAGCTGGGCTGGCGGCTGTTCCCGGTTCAGCGGCGGCTGATTGTGCGCGAGAGGGGCGACGAAACATGAGCGAAGCCTTTATTGTCGACTACGTTCGGACGCCGTTCGGCCGCTTCGGCGTCGCGCTGGCGACGGTCCGCGCCGACGATCTCGCCGCGGCGCCGCTGAAGGCGCTGTCGTCGCGCCATCCCGACCTCGATCCGGCGCTGATCGAAGAGGTTGTCTACGGCTGCGCCAATCAAGCCGGCGAGGACAATCGCAACGCCGCGCGAATGGCGGCGCTTCTCGCCGGCCTGCCGGCGACCACGCCGGGCGTGACGATCAATCGCTTGTGCGGGTCGGGGCTCGATGCGGTCTCCATCGCAGCGCGCCAGATCCGCGTCGGCGAGGCCGATCTCGTTCTCGCCGGCGGCGTCGAATCGATGAGCCGCGCGCCCTTCGTCATGCCCAAGGCGGAAGCGGCCTTTTCGCACAACGCCGAGATCTGCGACACGACGATCGGCTGGCGATACGTCAACCCGGCGATGGAGAAACTCTACGGCGTCGATTCGATGCCCGAGACGGCGGAGAACGTCGCCGCGCAATACGGGATATCACGCGCCAACCAGGACGCGTTCGCGTTGCGCTCGCATCGGCGCGCCGTCGCGGCGCAGCAGAGCGGGCGACTGGCGAAGGAGGTCGCGCCGGTCACGATTGCGGGGCGCAAGGCCGGTTCCATCGTCGTCGACAAGGACGAGCATCCGCGCGCCGATGCGACGCTCGAAGCGCTGGCCAAATTGCCGACTCCGTTCCGCAACGACGGCACGGTGACGGCGGGTAACGCCTCGGGGATCAACGACGGCGCGGCGGCGCTGCCGATCGCCTCGGAGTCGGCCCTGCGGCGCCATGGCCTGACGCCGATCACGCGCGTCGCCGGCAGCCCAACGGCGGAGGTCGAGCCGCGCGTCATGGGCTTCGGCCCAGCGCCGGCGACACGCCGGCTGCGCGCGCGACTCGGACTCGAGGCCGCCGACTTCGATGTGATCGAACTCAACGAGGCCTTCGCCGCTCAGGCTCTGGCGGTGTTGCGCGACCTCGGCGTCGCCAACGACGCGCCGCACGTCAACGCGAACGGAGGCGCAATCGCGCTCGGGCATCCGCTCGGCGCCTCAGGCGCGCGGCTGGCCGGAACGGCGGCCCTCGAACTGGGGCTGCGCAAGGCGAAACGGGCGCTGGCGACCAATGTGCGTCGGCGTCGGCCAAGGCGTCTCGCTGGCGCTCGAAGCCGTCTGATTCAAAGGAACTCTGGGAGGGCAGCATGATCGAAACCGACGTTCTCGTCATCGGCACTGGACCGTCAGGCGGGGCGGCCGCGACGTTGCTCGCGACCTACGGCGTCAAGCCGCTGGTCGTGACCAAATGGAACTGGACCTGCCGAACGCCGCGCGCCCACATCACCAATCAACGGGCGATGGAGGTCTTCCGCGACCTCGGCGTCGAGGACGAGGTCAACGCAAAGCGCACCGCGCAGCAGTACATGGGCAACAACGTCTTTTGCACTTCGCTCGCCGGCGAGGAGCTCGGTCGCCTGTTGACCTGGGGCACCCATCCGCAACGCAAGGCCGACTACACGCTCGCCAGCCCGACGACGATCTGCGACGTGCCGCAAAATCTGTTGGAGCCGATCCTGGTCGATGCGGCTGCGTCGCGCGGCGCGACGGTGATGTTCAATTGGGAATACCAGAGTCTCGTCCAGGACGCCGATGGCGTCACGGTCGAGGTCAAGGACTACGTGGCCAACGTCATACACAAGATCCGCGCCAAATACGTGATCGGCGCCGACGGCGGCCGCTCCAAGGTCGCTCAGGACATCGGCCTGCCGATGGAAGGCAAGATGGGCGTCGCCGGATCGATGAACATCGTGTTCGAGGCCGACCTCAGCAAGTACGTCGCCCATCGCCCGAGCGTGCTCTACTGGGTGATGCAGCCGGGCTCCGACGTCGGCGGCATCGGCATGGGTCTCGTGCGGATGGTGCGCCCCTGGCACGAGTGGCTGATCGTCTGGGGTTACGACATCAACGAGCCGCCGCCCAAGGTGACGGATGAGATGGCGACCGAGATCGCCCACAACCTGATCGGCGACCACACGATCCCGATCAAGATCAAGTCGACCTCCGTGTGGACCGTCAACAACATGTACGCGCTCGCGCACAGTAAGGGGCGCGTGTTCTGCGTCGGCGACGCCGTCCATCGCCATCCGCCGTCCAACGGGCTCGGCTCCAATACGTCGATCCAGGACTCGTACAATCTCGCCTGGAAGCTCGCCTACGTGCTGAAGGGCAGGGCGGCGCCGTCGCTGCTCGAGACCTACAGCGTCGAGCGCGCGCCGGTCGCCAAGCAGATCGTCACCCGCGCCAACCAGTCGATCGGCGAATTCGGTCCGATCTTCGAGGCGCTCGGGCTGCTGTCGACCAAGGACCCCAAGCAGATGAAGGCCAACATGGCCAAGCTGCGCGACAACAATGCGGCGGCGGCCGAGCAGCGCGAGGCGCTGCGCAAGGCGATCGCCTTCAAGGCCTATGAGTTCAACGGCCACGGCGTCGAGATGAACCAGCGCTACCAATCCGACGCCGTCGCGCCGGACGGTTCGCCCGAGCCCGAGTGGAAGCGCGACCGGGAGCTCTATTATCAGGCGTCGACTCGACCTGGCGCGCATCTGCCGCACGTCTGGGTGTTCGACGACAACAATCGCGAGGTGTCGACGCTCGACCTCAGCGGCAAGGGGCGGTTCGCCGTCTTTACCGGAATCGGCGGCGAAGCGTGGGCGCAAGCGGCGCGCGAGATCGCGGCGGAGACCGGCCTCGATATTGTCGCTCACGTGATCGGACCGGGACGCGACTATCAGGACTACGCGGGCGACTGGGCGAACGCGCGCGAGATCGGCGAGGCGGGCTGCATTCTCGTCAGGCCCGATCAGTTTGTCGCCTTTCGTGATCCGACCGCGGCGACCGACGCGAAGGCGAGGCTAACGCAGGCGCTGTCGCGGGTGCTGGGCAAGCCGATCTCGGCGGCATGCGAAAAAGTGGGCGCCGGCAATTCGCGCCTCTCGGACTGGTGAGGAGCGCGCGATGGTCGAGCACAAGACAACCCGCTATCCCTATTTCGCCGCCGAGACTTCCGCCGAGGTCGTCATCGCGCGCATCGGCGCGGACGTCGACCTGCGACTTCGCGAGGTGATGAGCGCGGTCATTCGCCACTTGCACGCGCTGGTCAAGGAAGTGCGCCTCACTCAAGAAGAGTGGATGGCGGCGATTCATTTTCTCACCGAGACCGGGCAGATGTGCAGCGAGTGGCGGCAGGAATTCATCCTTCTGTCCGACACGCTGGGCGTCAGCATGCTGGTCGACACGATCAACCACAGTCACGCCGACGCGACGGAAAACACCGTGCTTGGTCCATTCTATGTAGCCAATCCGCCGCACTACGAGAACGGCCGCAACATCTGCCTGGACGGCAAGGGCGAACCGATGGTGGTTCGCGGTCGCGTCACCGACGCGGCGAGGGCGCCGATCGCCGGCGCGACGGTTGACGCCTGGCAGACCAATGAGGACGGTTTCTACGATGTGCAACAGAAGGGCGTTCAGCCGGAAATGAACTTGCGCGGCGTGTTCACGACCAATGACAAAGGCGAGTACTGGTTCCGCACCGCCAAGCCGCGCTGGTATCCGATCCCCGGCGACGGGCCGGTGGGAGTGATGCTCAAAGCCATGGGGCGCAGCATTATTCGCCCGGCCCATGTCCACTTTATCGTCCGCGCGCCAGGACACGAGGATGTCGTCACCCATGTGTTCCCGCCGGATTGCCCCTATCTCGACACCGACGCCGTTTTCGGCGTGAAGGAGAGCCTGATCGGCGACTTCCAGTTGAGCGACGACAAAGCAGAAGCCGAGCGTCTCGGCTTCTCCACGCCATTTTGGAAGCTCAATTGGGATTTCGCACTCGCCAGGGCGCGCTGAGGGGAGCGGCAGGTTTCAGCGGCCGTCCGTCGTTTCACTGCGTCTGGCCGGGATGGCAGCGGAACGCCTCGCCTTTGCGCGAGACCCGTCCGCAATAGGGCGCGGCGAAATGGCCGGGCGCGAGCATGCGGTGATGTTTGAGACGGAGAGCCAGCACCGTCGCTGGATCGACCTCCACCGTGTCCGTGTAGCGGCGGTCGCTCTGCTTACGGCATAAGTTGGCCCCCATTGACCTCGATGATCTGGCCGGTGATGTAACCGCTGAGGGCGTCAGAGGCCAGAAACAGAAAGGCTCCGACGCAATCCTCGACCACGCCCGCGCGTCCCATAGGGATCGTCGACACCATCGAGTCCATTTGGGCCTCGGAGCTGAACCGCTCGTGAAACGGAGTGAGGATCGTGCCCGGAGAAACCGCATTCACGCGGATGCCGTCTTTCACGACCTCTTTGGCGAAACCTTTCGTGAAGGCGCTCACGAAACCCTTGGCGGCGGCGTAGAGGACGGCGCCCCCGCCGCCGCCATTCCGCGCCGCGATGGACGTGGTGTTGACGATGACCCCACGATTCTTCCGCAGCCACGGAAAGGCGGCTCGACACGCCCAGACTACCGAAAGCGAGTTCAGGTCCACCACCGCGCGTTCGTGGTCCTCCTCCGATTCCAGCGTAGGGACGCGGCCCAACATGCTTCCGGCGTTGTTGATCAACCCGTCCAGGCGTCCAAAATGCTCGGCGGTCTGCTGAACCACCGAGACAACCTGCGTGTGATCGGCCACGTCGCCGCCGACGAGGAAGCATTCGCCTCCCATCTGCTCGATCGACCGCGCGACGTCCTTCGCCGCTTCCGCGCTCGCATTGTAATGAACGCCGACGCGGGCGCCTTGCGCGGCGAAAGCGCGCGCGACGCCTGCGCCGATGCCAGTCGAGGCGCCAGTAACCAGATAGACTTTTCCGCCGAGATCGGGAATCCGTAGAACTGTCATTTTTTCCTCTCCCATCTGCGCCGGCGACCAAGCGCCAGAGGTCTCCGCGATGCCGAATAACTTCCGCCCCAATTCAGAGCAGTCGAGCTCTCCGCCGGATCAGCGAGCAACATAGACGGCCCGAGAAGCGATCCGAAAGACTTCCTTAACCCGTCTTATTCACGGCGGGCGATTTTCGAGGCTGGCGGCCGTAGCTTAAGCTTCTGGAATCGCGTAGGATTTGGTTGCTTACGCCAACCCTTTGCGCGCTTTCGCGCCCGCCACGGCCGCCATGATCGACGATACGATTCCGCTGTTCTGGTTTCCAGCCGTCCAGGGCAAGAAAATCACCGCCGCGTTCGACGGCGGGCGGATCGCCTCGGACGGCGGGGTGATGCTGCTGTCGATGGCCGAGCGGCGGCTCGGGGTGGCCGAACGGCTGGCGCGCTGCATTCCCGATCGGCGCGATCCCTCGCGCGTCGTCCATACGATCGCGGACATGATCCGCGCCCGGGTGTTCGCGATCGCCCGCGGCTACGAGGACGCCGACGATCTCGATGTCTTGCGCGTTGACCCGGCGTTCAAGCTCGCCTGCGGTCGGCTGCCGGACAGCGGTCGCGATCTTTGCTCGCAGCCGACTCTGTCGCGGCTCGAAAACGCGCCGCGCCTGAAGGACGTGATCCGCCTGACCTATGCGCTCGTCGATCAATGGATGGCGTCCTATGCGACGCCGCCGTCTTCGGTCACGCTCGACATCTCAAGGCGAATGCGCAGCATTCGTCCGGGACGACGCCTGCGACGTGGCGCACGGCCATCAGCAGCTTTCGCTGTTCAACGCCCATTATGATGAGCGCTGCTTTCTGCCGATCCATGTCTACGACACCGAAAGGAGCCGCCCCGTCGCCGTCGTTCTGCGCCCAGGCAAGACACCCTCGGGCGTTGAGGTTCGCGCCCATCTACGTCGGCTCGTGCGCCGGATACGCTCCCGTTGGCCGAAGACGCGCATCCTGTTCCGAGGCGATGGCCATTACGCCCGCCCCTTGGCTAATGCTCGCCGTTGCAGGAAATACACGCGCCGCATTCACCTCGAACACGTCTGCCAGGAGCCGACCAAGCCCGGAGCCCCGTACGTGATGGGCGACGTGCCCGCCAGGAAGTTTGGGCCGACCCACGTCATCGCCGTCCGCGACAGCAAGCTCGCAACGCCAGAAGCCGCGAACAACCGGCACAAGGCGCTGAGCGCGGTGTTCCGCTGGGCGCTCGAACGCCGGCTGGTCGACAGCAACCCCGCCTTGCAGGTCAGCCGCATCAAGACGCACTCGGAAGGCTTCACGCCATGGAGCCGCGAAGATATCGACCGGTTCGCCGAACGGCGCCCGGTCGGCACGAAAGCGCATCTGGCGATGGCGCTTCTGTTCTATACGGACCAGCGCCGCGGCGACGTGATCAAGTTCGGCCGTCAGCACGTCAAGGACGGCGCGATCCAATTCGTCCAGCAGAAGAACAGCAGAAGAATGAGAAGGCGACCCGCAAGGCGATGAAGCTCCCGATCGTGCCGGCGCTCCAGGAAGTGCTGGACCTCGTCCCGAGGGACCGGCTCACCTTCCTCGTGACCACGCAAGGCAAGCCGTTCACGGCGGCAGGCTTTGGCAACTGGTTCCGCGACCGATGCGACGAAGCCGGGCTCAAGGGTCTGTCCGCGCACGGGCTGCGTAAGGCGCTTCAGACGATCGGCGCCGAGGTCGATCTTAGCGACCGCGAGCTGATGGCGATAGCCGGGCGCGAGTCGACCCGCATGACCTCGACCTACACGATGAAGCGTGATCGAGACCTGCTCGCCGCCAGCGGGATGGCCAAGCTCTCGGAAGCACACTTTGGGAACAAAGGTGTCCAACCGGAAAAAACGTCGCAAAAAGTTGGACAAAAAGAGGATGAAAACTAAATGTTTTCAATGCCCTCCATAAGGGGTGGTGCCCAGGAAAGGACTCGAACCTTCACGGCTTGCACCGCTGGTACCTGAAACCAGTGCGTCTACCAATTCCGCCACCTGGGCACGGCGCGCTTCATAAGGGCGCGTCCGTCGATCTGTCAATGCTCGCCCCTTCCCCGCTTCCCATTTCCCCGCGCGGCGGCTAGTGCTCTCGCCCTGCCACAAGCGGAGCCCTGCGATGCCCTACGCCAACATCCTCGTCGAGACCCACGGCCGCGTCGGCCTCGTCCGCCTCAATCGGCCGCAGGCGCTCAACGCGCTCAACGCGGCGCTGATCGAAGAACTCAACCAGGCGCTGGACGGGTTCGAGTCCGATCCGGCGATCGCGGCGATCGTGCTGACCGGCTCGGAGAAGGCCTTCGCCGCCGGCGCCGACATCAAGGAGATGCGGGACAAGACCTATCCGGAAGCGTTCTTGCAGGATTTCATCTCGCGCTGGGAGAACGTCGCGCGGACGCGCAAGCCGATCATCGCGGCGGTGGCCGGCTTCGCGCTCGGGGGCGGCTGCGAACTGGCGATGATGTGCGACTTCATCCTCGCCGCCGACACCGCCAAGTTCGGCCAGCCGGAGATCAAGCTCGGCGTCATCCCCGGCGCCGGCGGCACGCAACGCCTCGCCCGCTTCGTCGGCAAGTCGAAGGCGATGGAGATGGTTCTGACCGGCCGCATGATGGACGCGGCCGAGGCGGAGCGGTCGGGCCTCGTCTCGCGCATCGTCCCCGCAGCCACGCTGATCGAGGAGGCGCAAAAAGCCGCCGCCGCGATCGCCGCGCTCTCCGCTCCCGCGCTCTACGCCGCCAAGGAATGCGTCAATCGCGCTTACGAAACGACGCTCGCGGAAGGGGCGCGTTTCGAGCGCCGCGCGTTTCAGGCTCTGTTCGCCACCGAGGACCAGAAGGAAGGCATGCGCGCGTTCGTTGAAAAGCGCCCGGCGGCGTTCAAGAACCGATAGCGGAGGCGCCTTCGAGGCTTCGCTCGGGGGGAGGCCGCTTCATTCCTCCTCGAACAGGCTCGCCTGCGCGACTTCGCGCGGCGGTTCGGCGAGGCCTAGATGCCTGAACGCGTGCGAGGTTAAGAGCCGCCCGCGCGGCGTGCGCTGGACGAATCCCTGCTGGATGAGATAGGGTTCGATGATCTCCTCGATCGCGTCGCGCGGCTCGGACAGCGCCGCGGCGATCGTCTCGACGCCTACGGGACCGCCGCCGAAACCGACCGCGATGGCGCTGAGATAGCGCCGGTCCATCTGATCGAGGCCGATCGCGTCGACTTCGAGCAGGCGCAGCGCGCCGTCGGCGACCGCGCGGGTGACGCTTCTCGCGCCCTCGACGACGGCGAAGTCGCGCACGCGCCTCAGCAGGCGTCCGGCGATGCGCGGCGTGCCGCGCGAACGCTTGGCGATTTCGTTGGCGCCGTCTTCGGCCAGCTCCAGCCCGATCACCCGCGCGCCGCGCCGCACGATGCTCTCCAGTTCGGCGACGGTGTAGAAATTGAGCCGTACGGGAATGCCGAAGCGGTCGCGCAAGGGGGTCGTCAGCAGCCCCGCGCGCGTCGTCGCGCCGATGAGGGTGAACGGCGCGAGGTCGATCTTGACCGAGCGCGCCGCCGGCCCGGCGCCGATGATGAGATCGAGCTGGAAATCCTCCATCGCGGGATAGAGAATTTCCTCCACCGCCGGGTTGAGGCGATGGATTTCGTCGATGAACAGCACGTCGCGCGGCTCGAGATTGGTGAGCTGCGCGGCGAGGTCCCCCGCCTTGGCGATGACCGGCCCGGAGGTCGAGCGGAAATTGACGCCGAGTTCGCGCGCGACGATCTGCGCCAGCGTCGTCTTGCCGAGGCCCGGCGGGCCGACGAACAGCACGTGGTCGAGCGCCTCGCCGCGGGATTTCGCCGATTCGATGAACACTTTGAGGTTGTTGCGCGCGGCCTCCTGACCGGTGAAATCGGCCAGGACCTGCGGCCGCAGCGCGGTCTCGTCCTCGGGACGCTTTTCGGCGGAGACGAGGCGGCGCGGAGCTTCGGCCATTTCAGGCGCCTCCGGGCGGCGCCGGCGCCGGCGGCTCCAGCGCCAGCGCGCCGCGCGTCGTCAGGCCGATCAGGCTCGCCGCCATCGCGCAGACGAGGCCCGCGACGGCGCCGCAGGCGACCAAGGCATGGCGAAGCGTCGCGCCGATCTCGCCCGAAAACGCCGCGTTGGTCCAACGGCCCGCCGCGGGACTCGCGTCCGTCCAGATCATCGCCTCGAGCGACGCGCCGAGCGAGGCGAGCCACAGAAATAGGCAATAAGTCATCGCGCCGCCGATCAGCGCGGCGGCGAGCGAACGCGGCGCGCCGGCGGGCGCCGCCGCGTCCCACAGCGCATAGAGGAAGCCGGTCGCCGCCGCCGGCCCGGCGCCGAGGACATAGGCGACGACGAGCGCGATCGTGCGCGCGAACGGAGGCGCGACCGAGCCGAAATGGCCGACCACTTGCGCGGCGGCCGGCGTCTCCAGCGCGAGGGCGACGGCGACGAACAGCGCCGCGCCGATCGCCGGGCCGATCGCGCAGAACAGCAGCACGAAGCCGACCATCGGCAGAAAGAAGCGGGGCGGGGGCTGGTTCATGGCGCGCTCTTGGCGAAATAGACGACGCCCATCACACGCGGTCGTTTCGATCGCGGTAGTCGTCGGTGTTGGCCCCGCGCGCGATTCCGACGAGCTCCTCCCGCTCTGGCACGGCGATCATCAACACCCCGGCGCCCTTGGGGATGAACGCCAGCTCCTGCCCGGGCTTCCACGACAATCGTTCGCAAAGCGCCTTGGGAATCGAAACTCGACCCCTCTCTGAGAGCGTCGCCACGAGCTTCATGATCTTGCTCTCCTTCGATCCGTGTCTATAGCGCGCGACGCGGCTACTGCGCCAGTTCCTTCAACCCCAGGCGGATCAGCGCCGCGGTCTGCGCCTCGGGGCCGAGCGCGGCGAGGCCCTTGGCGACGGCGAGCGAGGCCTGGGCGCGGGCGTAGCCGAGGCCGACGAGCGCCAGCGCGGCGTCCTCGGCCGCCTTGGTGAATTTCGAGCCCGGCTCGCCGATCGCGGCGCCGAGATCGGCGCCGGCGAAGGGAGGCGCCTTGTCCTTGAGCTCCATCACCAGGCGCTGGGCGAGCTTGGGGCCGACGCCGGGGGCTCGCGCCATCGTCGTCTTGTCCTGGTGGGCGATCGCGGCGCTCAACGCCTCGCCCGACAGCGCGCCGAGGATGGCGAGCGCAAGCTTGGCCCCGACGCCCTGCACGCCCTGCAACAGGCGGAACCAGTCGCGCTCGGCGAGGGAAAGAAAACCGAACAGCCGGATCGCGTCCTCGCGCACCTGGGTCTCGATATGCAGCGTCGCCGGCCGGCCGACGGCGGGAAGCGCGCGCAAGGTGCGCGCCGACGCGGAAACGACGTAGCCGACGCCGTTCACGTCCAGGATCAGGCTCTCTTCGTCGACGGCCTCGACGACGCCCTTGAGCTTGCCGATCATGCCGCGCCCCTGGCCCGGGCCGCGCGGTGTTGCGCGTGACAGATCGCGACCGCCAGCGCGTCGGCGGCGTCGGGCGAGGGCGCCTGACTGGCGGCGAGCAGCGTCTTGACCATCATCGCCACCTGCCTCTTTTCGGCGTGGCCGACGCCGACGACCGTCTTCTTGATGAGATTCGCCGCGTATTCGGCGACCGGCAAGCCCTGCAACGCCAGCGCGGCGAGCGCGACGCCGCGGGCCTGGCCGAGCTTCAGCGTCGATTGCGGATCGCGGTTGACGAAGGTCTCCTCGACGGCGGCCTCGGCCGGCCGCTGGTCTTCGACCAGACGCGCCAATGCGCGATGGATGAGCGCCAGCCGCTCGGCGAGCGAACTCGCCGCGTCGGTGCGGATCGAACCGCAGGAGACGTAGCCGAGCCGCGTGCCCAAGACTTCGATCACGCCCCAGCCGGTGTTGCGCAAGCCGGGGTCGACGCCGAGGATGCGAATCGCGCCGATGTTCATGAAATGATCTCATAAGCCATCAGGGGGCGCCGTGGCCAGGGCCGAGCGGCGCTTGTCCCGTTCAAGCGACGGAGACTGACTCGCGCCCGGCGTCTTCCGAGGCGGATTCGCCGATCTCAGTCCGACCTCCGCCAATGCTCGCGAATCCAATGGGCGAGCAGGTCTTCGCCGGCTTGCCCCGCGGCGAGCGCCAGCATCATCGCCGTCGTCTCCGGTTCGGCAACGACGAAGTCGAATCCGTTCAAGCCGAGGAATACGATCAGGGCCGCCAGAGCGACGCGCTTATTGCCGTCCACGAAGGCATGGTCGCGCGCGAGGCCATAGGCGTAAGCGGCGGCGAGCACGGCAAGATCATGCTCCCCATAGCGAAACTTGTTCTCGGGCCGCGCCAGCGTGGACTCCAGCAAACCGTTATCGCGCAGGCCGTCCTTGCCGCCGAACCGTGCGAGGATTTCCGCATGCACGTCGAGGACGATTTCGAGCGACAGCCATTCCGGCTCGTTCACTTCGCCAGCGCTTTATAGGTGTTGGCGTAATCGCGAAACGAACGCCGGGCGATCTCCAGGGCTTTGGCGTGCTTGGGGTCGTAGGGCGTCAGCTTCAGGCCGCGCTCGGCCGCGTCGACCACGAAGAGCCTGTCGCCCTCTTTCCAATCGAGGCGCGCCATCAGGTCTTTGGGCAATATGACTCCCGCCGAATTGCCGATTTTGCCGATGCGCAGCGCCGAGCCCTCGGATTCGGCTTCCTTCGTTGTCTCGCGCACGGCTTGCTCCTGCGATTGTTATACAGAATGTATAACACCGAGTGGCGCGCGCGGCAATTTTCCCATCGTTTCCGGCGGGGCCGGCGCGCTCAGGAGGGCTCGCCGGCGGCGCCCTCGATGGTCTTGCGCATCTTGACCAGCTCCGCGCCGGCCAACTCCGTGAACGCGCGCACGCGCGCGGACTGGCGCAGATCGGCGTGGGTGAGAATCCATAAGTCGACGTCGAGTTCGGGCAGAATGGCGCCGACGCGGGTCAGCTCCGGGCGCGGATCGCCGAGGAAACACGGCAGCAGCGCGGCGCCGACGCCGACCGCCGCCGCTTCGAGAATTCCCGGAACGGAATTGACGCGGGCGACCTGACGGCGCGGGCCGACGTTGTCCTCGACCCAGCGTTTGCCGAGCGCGGGCGCGTAATTATCGCCGAATCCGACCCAGGGCGCCGCCGCGACGACCCGCGGGCCGAATTCGGCCGCGATGTCTTTCGAACAATACACCGCCCAACGCATGGCGCAGATGCGTCGGCCGACCAGCGCCTCCGGCGGCTCGTTGGTGGTGCGAATCGCCACGTCGGCGTCGCGGCGCGACAAATTGAGGGTCTGCGCGGCGACGATCAGGTCGAGCTGAACGCCGGGATTGACGGCGCGGAAGCGCGCCAGGATCGGCGGCAACAGCGTAATCGCGATCGAGTCGATCGTGGTGACGCGCAATTCGCCGCTCGGCTTCACGTCGCGTCCGGCGACGCGGCGCTCGAACTCGATGATCGAACCGGCCATCGCGCTCGCCAGCCCGATCATTTCCTCGCCGGCCGCGGTCGGCCGATAGCCGGCGCGCGATCGCTCGAACAAGCGCGCGCCGATCGCGCTTTCGATGGCGGCGAGGCGACGGAAGACCGTCGAGTGGTTGAGGTCGAGCGCCTCGGCCGCGCCGACCAGGGAGCGGGCGTCGGCGATCGCCTTGACCAGCCGAAATTCGTCCCAGTCCAACGAGGAAGTCATTGTGCGAGCGTCCGATCTCGCGTTACGCGACGCCGCGGACATTCTTCGAAGGCAGGCCCCGGCGCAAGTCGAATAGACAAGCGGGACAGCGCATCGGCCGGCGCTGCGACGATCGGCCGCGCGAGGCCGCCCCAAAGTCTACGTCGGGCGCTGGCGCGGCGCGGCGGCGCGGCGCAGGCGATCGTTGATCGCCGCGCCGAGACCCCTTTCCGGGATCGGCGCCACGGCGATCGCCGGCGCGCCCGTCGCGTCGAGCGCGCGCAGGTGAGCGAACAGGTTCGCCGCCGCCTCGTCGAGATCGCGCGCAGGCGACAGATCGAGCCTCGCCCGCGTCGGGCTCGCGGCGAGTACGCCGCCGAAATCGAGCGCCGCTTCCTCAGCTGTCGCCTCTCTCGCCGCCAGACGCAGCGCGGCGCGGGGCGCGTAATGCGACTTCAGCAATCCCGGCGCAACCGGAGCGTCGCCGGCGCGCGACGCGGCGTCGCCGGCGATCGCGACGCCCAATTCGGCCTCGATTCGCTCTTTGGCGATCGCGCCGGGGCGCAACAGGCGCGGCGTTCCGCCGAGGCAGGCGAGGATCGTCGACTCCAGCCCCAGCGGCGCCGGCCCGGCGTCGAGAATCCAGTCGATCCGGCCATTGAGGTCCGCGGCGACGTGCTCGGCGGTGGTCGGGCTGACGCGCCCGGAACGGTTGGCCGACGGCGCGGCGAGCGGCACGCCGGCCGCCTCGATCAGCGCGCGCGCCACCCAATGATCGGGCGCGCGAAGCGCGAGAGTGTCGAGGCCGGCGCGGGCGAGAAGGCTGACCCGGCACGTCGGCGAAACCGGCGCCACGATCGTCAGCGGCCCCGGCCAGAACGCGCGCGCCAGCCTCTTCGCGTGATCGTCGAAGATCGCCTCGCGCTCGGCGCTTTGCTGATCGGCGAAATGGGCGATCAGCGGGTTGAACGTCGGCCGTCCCTTGGCGGCGTAAATCGCCGCCACGGCCGCGTCCGAGGTCGCGTCGGCGGCTAGGCCGTAGACCGTTTCGGTCGGCGTCGCGACGAGGCCGCCGGCGCGAAGACACGCGGCGGCGGCGGCGACGCTCTCGGCGTCGGCCGGCGCGATACGGGTGATTCGACGATGGCTCGACGGCATAAGCGCGCAGGGCTCCGAATCCGGGTTCGCGCGAGCGCTCCGGCGGCGCCGCGGTCCTCAGCCGCGCGCTGTGCCGACGCCTGCGGGCGTTTGTCAACCCGAGCGCGACGTTTGTCGCGTTGATGGGGAAGGCGAAAGGGTAGCAATGAGGCCGGCGGCGGCGACGAGGGCGGGGGCGTGAGAGGCGATGACGGGGGCGAGCTGCTTCAAACGGTCACCAGGTCCGCGAGCTGAGCCATTGTCGCAAACTGAACTCCGAAAGTGTTGGTTAGCCACGCGCGGTTGTCGTCATCGAGGATCGACGCGGTCGACGCGTTCTTGCCGAAATCCTCGCTGCAAAACAGATCGATGCCATATCCGTAGTGCGCGGCGACGCTGTCGCCATCCGCCCATTCAGCAACCGCTCTCACGACCTTCTGGCGTTCACCATTGCTCTTCGCGCGACGCAGCCCCTGAAACCACAAGGTCGGTTGAGATATGCCGTCGCGCGCGAGGAATTGCAGGCCGAGTGCCACGCCAATCGCTTGTCCCAGGCCACGAACTGCGATGGTGGTGGCCATTTCGTTCACTTTGTCCATGCGGTCCAAAAGTTCCGTCGTCGATCCATCAGGCGCGAAGAACGTGCCGTCTTCGTCATTGATGCGAATCCAACCCATGCGCGCGGGCGATCTCAAGGCGCGTAGGCCGAGAGCCTTTGCAGCCTGAATTTTATTGGTGAACTCGGGATCGAGCGGCTTTCGATCTTGTAGGACGCTGATATTGATCGCGATCGTGTTCCGATCCGTGGAAGTGATCTCACTATGAAGCCGCGTGCTGCCCAGAACGTCGCTGCGGTCCCTCCTTCGAATTCCCTCCAGCGTGACAAGCGTCTCGCAGAAAAACCCCTGAACGCGGCCTGCTTCAATCGCAGCCCGGACTTTGGTTCCGTTCGCGGTTCCGTTCGCGCCGCGCTGCGAGGTCTCCGGCGAGATCACATCGTTAAGGGCGTTGGTGTCGAAGGTGACTCGCATGAGTTTATTCCACTCAAAATAACGCACATGTTAAAGGACAGTATCATGCGCTTTCGGGAGGCTGGCGCGGCGCGACGGGCGCTCAGAGCGCCAGCGCGCGCTGCAATGTGTCGGACAGTTTCGACAAACGGCTGACGTGGGCCTGCGCGGCTGGCATCGCCGCGAATTGCTCAGGCCCATATTGCGGATTGAAGCCCCAACGGCTACCCGCCTTATGTTGGAGCGCCGACGTTTGGTGGGCAATTTCTTGTGTTGCCTCTGCGTACTCCGCCGGCTTCACCGCCTTGATCTCGGCCACGCCCTCGATCTCGTAATAGCCTTCGAATCCGCTCTCCTCGGAAGCTTGTTTGCCGCGCGCGAGCGCACCGCCCAGCGGTCCGCGATGAACGTGGCTCAAAACGTTGCCTTCTTTCGCCGCGATGACCGTGCCGACCAGGCCGTTCTCGTCCTGCCCAACGACCACGAAAATACCTTTTCGCATTGGCGCTGCTTGAAAAACCGTCATTGTAAAGGTCCTATATACGCGGGTTAATCTAGCCGAGATAGTAATGGCGCGCGAAAGTTCAAGTAGGCCGAGCCGATTGGGCGGCCTTCAGCCGATCGCATTCCCTGAGGGTCCCGCCGCCTTCGGCGGCCCGATCAGAGCGGCGTCAACGCTTTCCAAATAATTGTTTCGCTCGTCGCTGAGCCGGTGCCAGAGCTTATAAGCGGCGGCTTCGCCCCCCGCTTGCATGATGGGCTTGTCCAGCTTTTCGAACTGATTGAACTGCGCGACCGGCATCAACGCGTTCGACCGGCCGCCCGCACAGAGAAGCCATGCCGATATGGCTTCGGTCACGCGCGCAAGGACTCTTATCGCGTCAGTGATCTTGTCGGCCGTTACTCTCAAGGCCGCAATCTTCTGTCTCGATTGCGGATCGCCCGCGTGCGCGAGGTAGGCGTGGCTCCAATTCGCCAGATCGTCCGCGCCGCTGTCGTCGAGCCATTTCTCGATGGCCGCGACGAGAGAAATGGGAAGGCGATCCTCGCGGCTGCGCTTCGCCGGATCGATGCCCGCGAGCTTGTCGAACTGCTTGTGTGCCAATTCGGAAGTGCTGTCACCTTCGGGACCTTCGGTCGGCGACCAAATGCCGCCCTGTCCCCACTTCCCCGTGTTCTTCTCAAACCGCGCCTGCCGAACAGCCAGATAATCGTACGGCAGGCCGTCATAGCAGACGTAGTTTTCGCGCGTGAAGAGCGCGAAATCGCGCTTGATATCCTTCACGAGCCTGCGCAGCGAGATGACGCCGCTACTGCTCCTGTCCATCAGTCTGCGGATCGCGAGAACTTGCGTCGCCACATGGCCGTTCAGCAACGCCTCGACCATAAGCTGATTGTTCAGCGCGTTCTCGTCGTCGCCTACGGCGAAATTTGTCAGGGTCTTAAAAGCAACGTCTGTCCACACCATGGAGTGCAGCGTCGTCCAGATCGCATGATGCTCGTCGGTGCTTATCCACGACAGCCACACGCGCCTCTTGGCGCGATAGGAGTCCAGCGCAGCGCGCCGTTCTGCGGGCACATCGCATTGGGTGATCGTGTAGGCGTACTCGTCCGGCATTTGGTCCTCAAAATAGAGTCAGGTGACGCCTTACAAAATACATTTAATCCGCGCCCCCTCGACGTTGCGCCCCCGCGGCGCCTCGCGGCCTTGCGCGACAGTTGGTTTATAAGTAAACGGTCTTCGCGCTTGCCGGGCTTCTATCGGCGCGACAAGCTAGCCGTCAAGCGGCGCGCCAGGCGCAATGTCGGCGCCCGCATTTCGAGGAACGCCATGGACTATCGATCGCCGGTCGCCGACATCCTCTTTTCGCTCAGGCACGTCGCCGGGCTCGACGAGGCGATTCGCTCCGGCCTGTTCGGCGACCTCGACGCGGAAACCGTCGCCTCGGTGATCTCGGAGGCCGGCCGTTTCGCCACGGAAGTCATCGCGCCGCTCAACCGCGTCGGCGATCAGATCGGGGCGACTTACCAGAACGGCGCGGTGGCGACGCCGCCCGGATTTCGCGACGCCTATCGCCGATGGGCCGCAGCGGGCTGGGCCGGAGTGACCGCCGCGCCCGAATACGGCGGCATGGGCCTGCCGCATTCGGTCAATTTTGCTTGCACCGAAATCTGGAACGGCGCCTCGATGGGCTTCGCGCTGTGTCCGCTGCTCGGCGAATCGGCGATCCGCGCGCTCAACGTCTACGGCGGCGAGGCGCTGCGTGAGACGTATCTGAGACGCCTGGTTAGCGGCGAGTGGACGGGCGCAATGGCTCTCACCGAGCCGCAGTCCGGCTCGGACCTCGCCGCGGTAAAGACCCGCGCGGAGCGCGCCGCCGACGGAACCTACCGCCTCTTCGGCCAGAAGATCTTCATCACCTACGGCGAGCACGACATGGCCGACAACATCGTCCATCTCGTGCTGGCGCGCCTGACCGGCGCGCCCGAGGGAACGCGCGGCCTGTCGCTGTTCCTCGCGCCGAAGTTTCTCGTCAAGCCCGACGGCTCGCTCGGGGCCCGCAACGACATGCGCTGCGCCGGCCTCGAGCACAAGCTCGGCGTGCACGCCTCGCCGACCTGCGTCATGGTCTACGGCGACGCGGGCGGAGCGACGGCCTGGCTGGTCGGCGAGGAGAATCGCGGCCTCGCGGCGATGTTCGTGATGATGAACAGCGCCCGGCTCGGCGTCGGCGTGCAAGGCGTGGCGATCGGCGAGCGGGCGCTGCAACAAGCGCTTGCCTACGCGCGCGAGCGCCGCCAGGGGCAGAGCGCCAAGGGCGGCGGCATGAGCCCGATCATCGAGCACCCGGACGTCCAGCGCATGTTGCTGACGATGAAGGCGCTCGTCCACGCGGCGCGCGGAATCTGCTGCCTGACGGCGGTCGCGATCGACCGCTCGCTGCACGCGCCGAGCGTGCAAGAGCGCGCGGCGGCGGGCGAGCGCGCCGCGCTGCTGACGCCGATCGCCAAGGCGTTCTCCGCCGACGTCGGCGATCGCGTCGCCTCGCTCGGGCTCCAGGTTCACGGCGGCATGGGCTATATCGAGGAGACCGGCGCGGCGCAGCACCTGCGCGACGCGCGCATCGCCGCCATCTACGAGGGGACCAACGGCGTCCAGGCGATCGACCTCGTGCGGCGCAAACTGCCGCTTGCGGGCGGCGCGGTCGCGGCGCGCGAAATCGCCGGCATGCGCGCGATTGTCGCCGAACTCGCCCAGCGCGGCGAGCCCGGCTTCGGCGCCAGCGCCGCGATGTTGGGCGAGGCGATCGACGCGCTCGAACGGGCGACCGCCTATCTGCGCGAGGCGCTCGGCGCCGACGCCGATTCGGCGCTCGCCGGCGCCTCCGCCTATCTCGAGCTGTTCGGCCTCGCGCTCGGCGGCGCGTGCCTCGCAAAGGCCGGGCTCGCCGCGCAGGACCTGGCGGCGCGCGGCGACGAGACGCAGCGCGGACGCATCGGCCTGGCGCGCTTCTTTGCCGAAAAACTGGCGACCGCGGCGCCGGGCTTGGCGCGCTCGATTCTTTCCGGCGCCGCCGCGCTCGAACCTTGCCAATCCATACTGACGGAGACGGCATGAGCGAGTTCGTTCGAGTTCGCCGCGAGGGCGCGGTTTGCTGCATGACGCTGGCGCGGCCGGAGAAGAAGAACGCGCTGACGAGCGCCATGTACGAGGCCCTTATCGCCGCTTTCGCCGAGGCGAGCCGCGAGCAAAGCGTCGGCGCGCTTCTCATCGCCGGCTCGCAAGGCGTCTTCACCGCCGGCAACGACATCGCCGACTTTCTCTCCGGGGCGTTCGCCGCGGCGGCGTCGAACGCCGATTCGCCGGGCGTCAAGTTCATCCGCGCGCTGGCGACCCTCGACAAGCCGCTGGTCGCGGCGATCGAAGGGCCGGCGGTGGGGATCGGCGCGACGCTGTGCTTCCACTGCGACCTCGTCTACGCCGCGCCGAGCGCGCGCTTCCACATGCCCTTCGTCAATCTCGGCCTCGTTCCGGAAGCGGGTTCGTCGCTGCTGGCGCCGCAGCGCTTCGGCGCGGCGAGGGCCGCCGAATTTCTGCTGCTCGCCGAGCCGTTCGACGCCGAGGCGGCGCGCGAACTCGGCCTGGTCAACGCGATCGTCGAGCCGGAGGCGCTTCTTCCCCACGCGCTCGCCAAAGCGCAAGCGCTCGCCGCCAAGCCGCGCGAGGCGATGCTGGCGACCCGCCGCCTGCTGCGCGGCGACCCCGCCGCGCTTCTCGCCCGTATGGACGAAGAACTCAGCCTGTTCGACGAGCGCCTGCGCTCGCCCGAAGCGCGCGCGGCGTTCGTGGCGTTCATGGGGAAGGCCAAGGGGTAGGGCGGTTCACGCGGTCATCGAACCGGAGCTGTCGCCGAACAGGCGACGCCTCGGACTGACTACAGTAATGAGGCGGATGGCGCCCGACGGGCTTCGAGGCGTCATTATGGTCGTTGTCAAAACCCGTCACAGGAAGCCAAGACGATATCGCGCTCCGGGCGGGCGTCGACATGCCGATCACTGGTCGCAGGACTTCGATGCAGACCGCAGCCGCGTCTCCGCCGGTCCCGCCGCCAGACGTCACGCGCGCCCTCGCGCATTATCTCGTGACCGCCGAGTAGGACGATCTTCCGAGCCCTGTTCGCAAGTGGGGCGTGCGGACGCTGTTGAACTGGGTCGGCGTCGCGATCGGCGGCGCCCGCCATCGGACGGTCGACATCGCGGTCGCCGCGCTCGCGCCGTTTTCCGGCCTCGCGCAGGCCTCGCTGCTCGGTCGCCGCGAGCGATTCGGCCAAACGCATTGTAAGCTGCGATGTTCGTTTCTAGTTCCAGCGCCTGACCGGGGCCAACGTCGGGCGCGGGAACGGGTCGATATTCCGAGCCGAGGCGCAATCGAGCGGGCGAAGCGACGGCGCCGCCTATGGGAGGAATGTCCGCTCAAATTTTGACGGCGGCGAGCTCGCCGCGGCGCCCCGCCTTCGCGCCGACCGTGCGATCGAGATCGTCGACGGTCTGCGCGAAGCCGGCGGGGGCGGGCGCGCCGCCGACGGATAAATTGGTCTGAGCGCCTGTCTCTTGCGTCGCCGAGGCGGCGCAGGTCTGGGACGCCGCGAGTCCGGCAAGCATTTTGCCGACGATCGGGATTGGGAATATCATTTGAGCTTCCTTTTATGGAACCGGCGGGTTTGAGCGAACGCAAACGACGCGAAGCCTGGTTGACCGGCGACTTCGTCTCCGATCCGCTCGGCGAGCGGCGCGCTTTGGCGCATGCGAGCCAGAGGTAGCGACGCCGGCTTGCGCGAGCCCGTCGTGACGCGTCGCCGCCAATCGGGCCGCGAGTTTTGCGACGCTCGCGCGCCCGCGAGGACGCGAGGCGCGCTCCTGCCGCAGACCCTTCGTCCCGCGCGGTCCGCTACGATTCCGCAAACGCCGAGCGACCGCCGTTCGTCAAGCGGAGCTTTCGATATGAACGACTATTTCAGGGATTTCGATGGTGGGCGCACAAGGGCTCGAACCTTGGACCCGCTGATTAAGAGGAAGTAGCACGTTAGGTTTCAACGATCCAATGATTTCCGGCAACTACGGGCTATCTTGTTGATTTAACGCCACCTCATAGACGCCATATCTGGACACTCAAGGCCATCTGTGTTCATATAACACACCTTCGCGCGCGGACACAATGCGGACACGTCGGACATGGCCCAACGCATAACAGAGACGCTGGTCAAGAAGCTCTCCTGCCCTGCAAGGGGCAACAAGATCGTTTACGACAGCGACCTCAAGGGCTTCGGCGTCCGTGTAACGGCAGCGGGCGCGAAAGCTTTCGTCGTCAACTACCGCATCGGCAGACGCGAACGCCGCTTCACCATCGGCGGCTATCCCGAATGGTCCGCCACGGCCGCGCGAAAACATGCGGAGGACCTGAAGCGGAAGATCGACCTTGGGCAAGACCCGCTGGCTCATCGTCGCGAAGAGCGGGCCGCGCTGACCGTGGATCAGCTCTGTGGCTTGTACGCCGAACGTCACCTCCCCAAGAAAAGAGAATCGTCGCAGCGCGATGACCTGGCGATCATCTGCACAATTGTGATCCCCCGCCTAGGCAATATGAAAGCCGCAGCGGTTCGCTACGCCGACATCGACTCCTTGCACCGGGATATTTCTGCCCGCGCACCGTACCGCGCGAACCGCGTTGTCGCCCTGCTCTCAAAGATTTTCTCGCTCGCGATCAAGTGGGAGATCGTCGCCGAGAATCCAGCAAAGGGTATCGACAAGAACCCTGAGCATCTTCGCAACCGCTATTTGCTGCCAGAGGAATTCGAGCGGTTGATGGAGACGCTGGAGACATGGCCAAATCGGCCCGCTGCAAATGCCGTGCGACTCCTCACGCTAACCGGCGCTCGCCGGTCTGAAGTGCTGAAAGCGACGTGGGACCAATTCGACCTCGCGGGCGGCTTCTGGACGAAGCCTGCCGCGTCAGTGAAACAGGCGCGCGTTCATCGTGTGCCTTTGTCCAGCGTTGCGATAGAGCTGCTGAAGGAGATGTGGTCGTCGCGCCAATCGTCGCAATTCCTGTTCCCTGGCCGCGACGGTGATCAACCAATCGCTGACATCAAAAAGTCGTGGGGCGCAATTTGCAGGAAGGCCGACGTGAGCGGGGTCAGGATTCATGATCTGCGCCACACGTACGCATCCCACCTCGTATCAGCTGGCCATTCATTACCGATCATTGGCGCGCTGCTCGGCCATACGCAGGCGCAGACGACACACCGGTACGCACACCTGTTCGACGATCCTCTGCGCGCGGCGACCGAACAAGTCGCGTCAATGTTGAGGCGAAGCGTCAAATAACTCATGTCCAAAACTGTTAGCAACTGAGGACGCGCGATATGTTTATCGAACGCAACGAGGAGAAGAGGAAGGAATTGAAACAGGACCTCCAAGGGTCTGAATTATTTTGGATGCTTACCGGCAACCCGCTTCATGTTTGGGATGCAATCGCGATGGCCTATCAGTTGGATATCGAATATCCACCCTCGATAAAGAGCTACCTGGGTTTAGCCGCCTTGCGTATACGACAAGAATACGTTGCTTACTGCTCTGGCGAGAAGATCGGGAAGGAAGCGCGGCTGGTAGGCGAAGTCCTTGCATTCAGGAATTTGGCAGGTAAGCAAGGCCGAGGCTCGTGTTTCGAGGAGCGACGCGACCTTGAGAATGACCTGCATATCCGCGAAATGTATCAAGAAGTCCTCACGGTCGAGAAAAAGCCGGAGATGGCCTACGAAAAGGTCGGGGATAAACTTGGCGTCAGCAAATCTGCCGTACGGCGAGCATGTTTGCGTGCTGAAAAAATCATGAAATCCCTCAATAAGATTACGAACTCCATTGGTAAGGCGGGACAAGCTTTGTAGGGTGTTCGCGGACAGCACAGTTCAAGAAAAGCCCTTTTCGTGAAAACGAGCATTGGTGACAAGCCTCCCTGCGTGTGCAAATTAGATGTCCTCTTCTGACGGCCTTTGGGCGTCAGGTGTCTTTCAGAGGGCATCAACATGCATTCCCCCACCAACACCTCTGGGGCGCTTACGCCTCACAGTGTCGCTTATGATGACGCGCACGCCTCAGCAACCAGCCAAGGCGAAGTGCTGATCGGCGGTCGTCGCTATGTCACGGCGGATCGCCTCGCCAGCATGCTCGGGAAGTCTCCGCGAACTATCGGCCGCTGGAATTCCGCAAGGATCGGGCCGCCGAGGATTAGCGTCGGCAAGCTTATCCTGTTCGATGTGATCAAGGTGCAGGACTGGCTAGCGTCGCTTGAGAACGAGCCGGTCGCATTGGCCGTGCATACTTCAGGGCCGAAGGCCAAGAAGTCGGCGCTGTAGTACAGCGGTGAACCCCCCGAATTACTGACCTTTCCTACCGAACAAGATTGGCGACATGCCCATGACGCACGCAGAACTTGCAAGACGGCTTGGCGGCTCGTGCAGCGGTGGCTGGATCAACGTCCCCGGCCCGGGTCATAAGAAGGCTGATCGCTCGCTGGGGATTTTCCTCGATCCTTCCGCACTCGATGGCTTTTGGGTGCACAGCTTGGCTGGCGATGACCCGGCGCTCTGCAGGAAGCACGTTCTGTCGCTCCTGGCGAAGATCGCGTCCGGTGGCGCAATCGAAATCGAAATGGAGGAGACCTCGGCGAAAGACGCAGAGCGTCGGAAGCGTATCGCCTCCGCGCTGTTGATCTGGCAGGAGGCGCTGCCGTGATCGCGAAGCCGATTGCCAAGTATTTCTCAGCGCGCGGAATCGCGATTTCAGCCGAAAGTCTCGCGGCCGACGTGGTTCGCTTTCACCCGTTCTGCCCGATGGGAGGCTTAAGCGTCCCGGCGATGGTCGCCAGACTGGACAACAGCGTCACCGGCAAATTTTCAGGAGTGCACCGCACCGCTCTCAGCGACGATTTCTCCGCCAAACGCGTGATGCCCGACAACCGCCCCTCGCGGATGATTATGGGCGTCGCGAAGGGATCAGCGGTGCAGCTCTTCCCGTGGTCGAAACACCTGGGCATCGCCGAAGGCATCGAGACGGCGCTGAGCGCGCATCAGATTTTCAAGATGCCGGTTTGGGCGGCGCTGTCCGCCGGCGGCATTCGTGACTTCCCGGTGATCTATGGCGTGACGTTTCTAACGATCTTCGCCGACCACGATCCGAGGGGATTGGACGCGGCAGACAAATGCGCGCGCCGTTACGCAAAAGCGGGCATCGAAGTGGAAATTCGATACCCGCTAAGCTTTGGTTTGGATTGGAACGACTATCTGCAAACGGAAAACAGTCATGCCCATTAACCTTAAAGAGAAATTTAGCGCTCCGGACAAGCTGAAAATTCTTGACGCGCCAGCCGAACCAAAAGTTGACGGGATGAATCCGGCAAGCGAGCTGCCCGGCAACGTCATCACGTTTCACCCCGAAAATAACAGCAATGAACAGCAGGAGAATGATTGGCGCGACCTCTGGAAGAAGCACAAGGATAGGCCCCTGAACAATCTTGAGAACGTCATGATAGCGCTGCGCAACGCTCCAGAGCTCAAGAATTCATTCGCTCTGGATGAGATGTTGCTGGCGACGGTCGTGAAAACGTCGCTGCCTGGTTCGAATGATTCGATCTCCGATTTCAAGGAGCACCTGATTGACGACACGGATGTCACGCGGGTGCAGGAGTATCTTCAAAAAATCGGGCTGTCGCAGATTGGTATGCCTGTCGTGCATCAGGCAATCGACTTGCGCGGGCGTGAGTGCGCGTACCATCCCGTCCGCGATTATCTCGACAGCTGTGTCTGGGACGAAAAGCCGCGTGTCGGCACTTGGCTCTCGACGTATCTGGGCGCAGAAAGCGGCCCGTATAACGAGGGCGTGGGCAAGATGTTCTTGGTCGCGATGGTGGCGAGGATTTATCAGCCGGGCTGCAAGTGTGATTACACCATCATCCTGGAAGGGCCCCAAGGGACTGAAAAATCCACGGCGTGCAAGATTCTCGGCGGTAGATGGTTTTCGGACTGCCTTCCTGAGGTCTCAGGCAAGGACGCCGCGCTTCACCTTGCGGGCAAATGGCTGATTGAGCTCGGCGAAATGGCGGTGGCGAGCAAATGGGAAAGCGCGTCGTTGAAGGCGTTCCTGACGCGCCTGGAGGAACGTTATCGCCCCCCTTATGGGCGAAAGGAAATATTGCAGAAGCGGCAATGCGTTTTTGTCGGCACGACGAACCAGTCGGTCTATTTGCAAGACTCGACCGGAGGTCGCCGGTTCTGGCCTGTCGTCATTGGGAAGATCGACAACACCGCGCTCACGACTGACCGCGATCAATTATTTGCCGAAGCGGTCAAACTCTATAAGTCCGGTGAGAAATGGTATCCCGATTCAAACTTCGAAAAGATGTACATTCAGCCCGAGCAGGAGGCGAGGTTCGAAGCAGATTCATGGGAGGAACCAATTCGCGAATTCGTGCTCGATAAGGAGCGCGTCCGCGTCGGGAGTATCCTGCTCGACTTAGGCATTGACACGGCCCAGCGCAGCAGACGCAACGAGCATCGCGTGACCGACATCCTTCAACGCTTAGGCTGGAGGCGGGCCACCAAGAAGGATGCGGACGGCAATCGTTCTTGGGTACCGCCTGTCTGAATTGGTTTGGCGGGACACGTTCGGCGTCCCGCCATTTTCTTTTGCAGGGGTTAACGGCTGACCCGGATGACCCGGATGACATTCCTATAACTTTTTAGCGTTCACGACTTCCGTTCTTACAAAAGGCAAGGGGGAAGATATCGGATTCAAAACTCCACAAAAAGTCATCCGGGTCATCCGGGTCATCCGGCTTGTCGCAAATGGTCAAAAGGCGATTGCGGGTATTCGGTGCCGACCGACTGAAATTACATCTAATTACCGATGGAGCCATAGTGCAAGTAATTGCACCAGCATCCTGGGGCGGGTAGTGAACGAGGTGAGCGCAATCGGTGGTCGCCACGTCCAAACCGCCGCCCTTGGACCACCAAAATGGAGTTACGGAGACATGAGCAAACTTTGGATAACAGACCCGATCATCGGGTGGTGGCCGAACCGCGAATGGTTCAGCGTTCCCCCGCTTGCCGGCGAATGGATGATCCCCCCGAGAACGATTCACCGAGAGATCGAAGCGGGCCGCCTCCGCGCCTACCGGGTCGGGCGCGCCTACCGCGTGACCATCGAAAGCGCGAAGCAATTCGAAGACGCGTACGTTGCCGGGCGATAGGAACGCTTCGGCTCATTCAGAAATGAAGACATAAGAGGTGGGCGGATGAAACAGCTTCCTATGGCGACGACCGCTCCCGCGCGGAGTGAGTTCCTGGAACCGGCGAGCCCGGCTCCTTTGGGTGAGAATTATTGGACGCCGGACAATCCGGAGGCTCGCGCTCTGGTGAAAATGGCGCGGCAGATCGCGAGAGGTCGCGACGTGCTGTTTCATGGAACCCGGTTTCGCAATTCGATCTTGGCGAGCGGGATACTCAAATTCTCCGAGTCAGGATCGTTTGGCGTCAGTTTCAGCCGATCTCCGGCAGTCGCCGCCTATTGGGCGTCGCTGCTGCGCGATGACGACGAAGGGAACGGAGCGATATTCATCTTTGATCGCCGTTCGCTGCAATCTCGATACAAGCTCGAATGCCACGCCGATAGCTTCGCCCGGATCAATGAATTCGAAGAGCGCGTTGTTGCGCGCAATGTCGAAATCGCCCCTCACATGATTGGCCTTGTCGCTTTGCCCATGGTGCGACAGCGATCCGAAGCTCGCGCGACGGCTCGGGCGGCGAGGATGCAAGTGGATCAAACCGCTGCCGATTGCTCTTGCGGCATGAGATGGAACACGTGCTCCGATTGCCTGGAGGAACAGCACTTGAAAATTCTTGACCAGCTGCGTCGCACGTACCCGAATGTTTACAAGAGCATGACGGAGCCGTTGGCAGGAATTGAGCAGCTCAAGACAGACGCTGGCTAGACGCACCTCATGGATGCAGGAAATTGCACCGGATCGATAAGACAACGTCAACCGTCCTCGATTATCCTGTCCTCGGTTTCTGCGGAGGCGGGCATGGCAACGATGCGACCGTCGGCGGCGCTCAAGAAGGTCTTGAAGCTCGCGGACACGGCAAACGAGAACCGGATTGAACTCGCTTTGGCGCTGTGCGAGCTGGAGGACGTGAAGCCGGGCAGTGTCGCCGAACTCGTCAGGACCAGGCCGCGCGAACGACGAAAGCTTTACTACTTGCTGGACGTCGGCAAATGGCTCCGCCCCACAGGACAACCGATGTCGCGGTACGCCGCGATCGGATGGACAAAATTGGCCATCTTGGCCGAACACGCCCGACATCACCCCGGCAAGGTGTCGGCGCGCAAAGGGCTGATCTACGCCGAGCAATGCACGGCCAAGGAGCTGCCCGCAGTCCTGGACGGGGCTCCGCCACCCGGGAAAGGCAAAAAGACCCATCACAGCATTCACCTGCGCCTGACGCAGGAGCAGTATGAGGTCTTCGAGGCTGTCCTGATAAAGCACGGTGCGACGAAGTTGGGCAAGGGCACCGGCAAGGGCAAGGGTCTGGTCGGCATGGAGGAAGCTTTGAAGAAGGCGCTCACAGCCCCGGCCGGGTAGCGATCGGTAGCGATTTCGAGACGGCAGGAATGAACGTCGCCAAGTGCGATCCCGCCGGAAGCCCAATTTGCTCCCTCGCCGGGCTCATCACCTCAATCGGCATTTTGGGCGTTCCAGGAGCTTTCCAGGGCCGCCAGCGCCCTTACGTCGGGTCTCGGCTCTCTCTCAACCAAAACGTCCGTGAGCCGAACCAAGCGCCCAAAAACGACATTGGCAAAAAGTCGCCGACGCCCTGATATTCGTGGGCGGAGCGACGGATCGCCGGTCGGCTAACGACATTGTTTTTCGAATGCACGTCACCGGATCGGGGCGGCGGTTCACATGTGAGGCCAAAATCCCAGCAGCAGGCTCAACGCCATTGCGATCGCCAAGTGCGAGAGCCACGATAGATCAACATCGCCTCACCGCTGACGGCGACCGCGTTGGCATGGGGTGCGATCACGCTCTCAGAAGGAATTTTCGATGGCCGCGTTGCTTGAACGTCTGATGCGCCGGACTTGCGCTGCGCCGTTCAGGCAGCTTGGGCTTCCCTCGCCGTGCTGGGAGTGGACGGGCGCGGTCGATCGTTTTGGGCACGGTCGGGTCAAGGTCGACGGCAAGAATGTTCATGTGCGACGGGCCATCTTCGCCGCCCGAGGGGTCTCGCTCACGCCTGACGAGCATGTGATCGCCTTATGCCGAAACAGCCGGTGTGTGAACGACGAGCATTTCGTCGTCGGAACGGAGAAGGAAGCCCGCGCGTTGGGGCGGCACGGACACGTGGGCATGGGCGAGCTGTTTGTGGCGCGGCGGATGATCGCCAACGGTGAGGCGACTGCCGAGCAGATCGCATTCTGCTGGGAAATCAGCGAGGCGCTCCTGACGAGCGCGATGGCGAAGTGCAGGTGGGAAGGCCAGGCTTTCAAAAAGGCGTCGTGATCGGATCGGGGTGCGCCCGCTGCGCTGATCGGTTTCGCGTCGCTGGACCACTGTCGTGACAGCAAAGCGGACGTTGCCGGCTATCCAAGGGAGTGCGCAGGCGCGGTGTAGCCTGTCACGCCCCAAAGCAGGGTCGCGAGATCAAACGGCGGTCAGTTTCGCGCATTCTCTGATCGCTATCTCGCGAGCGTGTGGCCGATCGGCTTCGCTCATACTGGGGACCCGCCTTCCGTTGAGACAGCGCCAATACCTTTTGGGGCCTACGCGAATTTCTAAGCACAATTCCATTGCCTTCACGTCGGCATAAGTTATTGTGATTACATAGATATTTACTCTGATCGAGCGTTCATGCGCGATCCGTTTTCAGGCATTGGCCAGTTGGAGAGCCGCGACCTCAATCTCTTTTCATCGCCGATCCCGCAGCCCCTCGCGGTCGACCCGTGGATCGCCTCGTCGATGCTCCAGAAGTCGATCCGCCGAGGTGATGCCGATCTGGCAGAGCGCGCGGCGATTACGCTCCACCGGCTGCGCGGCAACGGGATATTGCGGCGCTTTCTCGTCATCGCCTTCGAAGACATCGGCGTCGCTTCGATCGACGCGCTGATCAAGACGACGGCGGCTTGCACGGCCCCCAGCTGGCGCGCGAACATCGACGGCGGCGATGAGCGCGTGATTTGCCTCCTCGCCCGATTGCTCGCCGCGGTTCCCAAAGAGCGATCGCCAGATTGCTTGATCAGCGCCGCGCAAAGTCATCCGGAGTTGGAGGACGCCCGGCGTCGCGTCGGAGCGATGACGATCGGCCAGCGCGTCGACTACGCCGCGAGCGATACGCGGCCATTGCCGGAGCGCGCCGTGGCGGCTTGGTTCGCCTCGGGCATTGAACAGGGAAGCGAACATCGCGTCGGTCGCGGCGACCTGCCCGCCTTGATGTCTGCATTCCGGCATCTTGGCGTCCCCGCTGATCTCATCACAGCGACCCGCATCGCCGCGACGCGCACCCGCGAGCCGATCACGATCATGACGCCGCTGCTCTGGCTCGCCGCATCGGCAGCCGGAGATCATCGCGTTGTCGACTGCTCCGTCCCACCCGTCACGATGATCGGCGACATCCCGAGCTATGTCTTCGACAAGCACACGGCGGTCGGCAAGGCCGCCATCCATCGCTTCGCGCGCGAGAACCACGCCGTCCGCGACGTGCTGGCCGCCTATGTCCCCGAATACCGCGCGAAGGACGTCGCCTGCATGGCAGCGTTCCACGTCGACGCTGCCCCGGTGTCTCGCCGTTTTCAATGGGGTGGATCGGCGGAACTGGAGCGCCTCGGCGTCGAGGCCGACATGCTGAAGGTTGGCGTCCCGCACGAAGGCATCGCGCCGCTGCTGAACGTCGTTCGGGAAAACCTCGACCACCTCAACGCGATACGCGCGAGGCTGTTCTCCGCCGCTCGGAGCCAAAGAGGAAGCGCCTCGCCGGCAAGGAGTTGGAAACGGACAGGAGCTTAGAGCCATGTTCAAAGAAACAGCCAAAATGATCTATGCGAACCTCGGTCTCGCGACCATCGCCCGCAACAAGCTCAAGACGAGCAACCCCGATGTCGCGTGCGAGCTGGTGAAGGTCCCGACGGGCGTTGAGATCGTTCGGGTCCAGGAGCCCGAGCCGGTCGCCGCGGCGGTGTCGGATGAAGACGTGTTCTACGCCGTCATGCCGGTTCGCAGCATCAAGACCAAGCAGGTCTGGTTCTGGGACAACGGCAAGGCCGCCTGCATCGATGGGAAGAACCTATTGGGGTTCAATCTCGGCGACGACGACAAGGTGACCATCAAGGTCCCGCTCGCCTACGCCAAGCGGCGGGGTTGGACGAAGTGAGCGACGAGCGGCAACAGCGAACTCGTCGTTCCCTTGAAGATCGCCGAGAAGAAGGGGTGGGTCGGGATCGCGGGAGCGAGACGATGAGATCGGCCGGTCAAACCTTGGATAACCCTCTATTATCGGAGCCTTCAAAGGCCGATCCAGGCGCGTCACACTTCCGTGCAAGTACTGTCAATGAGCCCCCCTCGACCCTTGTCGAGGGGTACATTCATGACAGCATCGCCGAAGCGACGCGACGCGCCTACCTGTTCGACCTCGCTCATTTCGAAGCGTGGGGCGGACGCATTCCCTGCGAGCCGAACGTTCTCGCCGCCTACTTCGCGGAACATGCAGAAACGCTGGCGATGGCGACCTTGGTTCGCCGGCTCGCGGCAATCGCACGAGCGCACCAGGCACGAGGGTTTCCGTCGCCGACGCAGGCCGAAGTCGTTCGCGCCACAATGCGAGGGGTCAGACGGCGATGCGGAAAGGCGCAGCGCGAGGCGCGTCCGCTGCTTCGCGACGAATTGTTCCGCACCCTCGACAGGATCGGCGACAGCATGAAGGATGCGCGCGACCGCGCGCTGCTCTTGGTCGGTTTTGCTGCGGGTTTCAGGCGATCGGAACTCGTTGGCCTCGACGTGCCCGACATCGAAATCGTCCCTCAGGGTCTCGTTATTCACCTCCGGCGATCGAAGACGGATCAGGAGGGCGCAAGCCGCAAGATCGGCGTCCCCTTCGGTCGCACGCGCTTTTGCCCTGTGACGGCGCTTGGCCTATGGCGCGAGCGATCCGGCTTCGCCGAGGGGCCACTGTTTCGGCCGGTCGATCGGAACGGGCGCATCGCGGCCGCGCGACTGTCGAGCGAGGCAATTTCGGTCATCGTGAAAGCGCGTGTCGCTGCGGCGGGATACGATCCCGCGAGATACTCGGGTCATAGTCTTCGCGCCGGGCTCGCGACCAGCGCCGCACAGGCTGGTGTTGCGCCTTGGCGCATTCGTCAACAGACGGGTCACGCCAGCGACGCCATGCTCGCCCGATACGTCCGCGACGGCGAGTTGTTCGTCGACAACGCAGCTGGGGCGCTTCTGTAATGAGCGGGATGAGAGCGCGGAAGAGATCGCGAGCGACGTTCCGTCTAATACCAAGTCTGGCGGGGTGTGACTCGGCGGGGGTTTTCGAATCGGTCGCAGTCTGATTCAAGGTGGCGAAGGAAGGAGGTTCGCCATGCCGATAGCGCTTCGGAGCGATTTTGACGCTGCGCTAGCGAGAGCGGCGGCGAAGCGTTCGAAGGACGGGCCGCAGGCGCGGCGGTTGCTGGCGTTGGTGGCGATCTACGAAGGCGCGACGCGCACCGAGGCTTCCAAGATCGGCGGGGTGACGTTGCAAATCATCCGCGACTGAGTGCTGAAGTTCAATGCGCACGGCCCGGACGGTCTGATCGATCGCAAGGCACCCGGACAACCGCCTCGGCTGAACGATGCGCACCGGGCCGCGCTCGCCGCGATCATCGAGATTGGCCTGATCCTGGCGGTTCACGGGGTGGCGCGCTGGCGGATCGTCGATCTCCGCCAATGGGTTTTCGAAGAATTCCGGGTCGTGGTGTCCAAGCAGACGATGAGCCGCGAACTGCGCGCGATGAACTATCGCAAGCTGTCGGCCCGCCCTCGGCATCATGCGCAGGCTGCCGGCGCGATCGAGGATTTTAAAAAAGTCTCCCGACGCGCCTGGAGGACATCGGGCGCGAGGCCGGCGTCGATCCCGGCGCCATAGAGGCCTGGTTCGCCGACGAGGCGCGAGTCGTATGAGGCAACCACCCCGTGGCCGATGTCAGCTCCTCCATGCCGGCGCCCTGCTTGCGGCCAAGCAGCGTCATCACGTCGGCGAGTTTGCTGCCCGGGCGCGGGATGGTTCGCTCGGGTCGAGAAGGTGCCGCGGTCTGAGAGGGCGCCTCAGTCGCTATGGAGGGAGGCGCGGGTGCGTCGAGACCGGCATCAACCGTTTGACGATCGTCGTCACCTTTGATCGCTTCCCTCCCGAGCTTCGTGATGATCAGGGCGCAGGCGCGTCCCGCCTCGTTGCGCCGGCATACTGGCATTCGGGCCTTCGCGCGGATTTCTCGGGCGAGCCCCTTCTCAACGAGGACGGTGCTAAGCTTCCGGGCGGCGCGCTCTGTCACGCTCGCCGGCAGAGCGGCAGCGCTATCCTCGCGCTACGCGGCGCTCGACAGAACAATCCGCTGCGCATCGTTCCGTTTGCGCAAAGCGGGCGCCCGGATAATCGGCTTGCGAGCCGCGGTCTTGCGGGTGCTGGACTTCGTCATATTCGCCTCCTGGCGGTCAATCGGGGCGCCCCGCCCCGTCAGCACCACGACCCCGCTCCAGCGCAATAGCCGGCGGGGTTCCTGAGGCGTTTCGACCGCCAGCTCATTGGCGCTCCGTCTCGTGTGACATTGCTCTCGTGCGAGCCGAAGTTCAGTCGATCATCTCGCTTCCGCGAAGCTATTTTCGCGACCGAACGTGCAGCGAGGAGAACCATTGATTTCATTTCGGTTGTCCTTGTTTCCATGGCCGCTCACGTGGCTTCGCGCACGTTCAAATGGCATCGTAGAGTGGGCGCTTGGGGGCGCGCACTGACGCGCGGCGACCGCCCGCTGCAACTTACGACTTTGAAGCGGTTCCACATGCTGCCAAAATTCCTCTGTTCGGTTAGTCTCTCACGTCGCTAACGTGCGGGGTTCTGCATCGACACTTATTCACATCCCCATGAGTCAGCCGATGGAACCGTTGGCATAATCCATCGCGGACCTGAACTCGGGGACTTCTCCGTCGGCAAAGGCGATCAAGTCTTTAGGTACCAGTAGTAGGGTCGGGAGGATCAGGGCATAGACAACCGTGATCGCGATCACGCAAGCGGCAAAGCCGCCATAGTAGTCATAAAGGTACGTCCCCAAGACATCACCAAATCGCGAGGCGATGAAATAAAGACCTCCGTACATCATTAACGTCGCTCCCTGAAGGCCACGGGGGCAGGATCGAATGACTAGGTCCAAATAGGCGGCGCTGGCGACACCGCCCATGAGGCCAATGGGCACCGCCGCGACCAAAGCTCCTGTCACTGAATGAATGAAGAGCAGCGGAACTAACTGCGGAACCGCGACGACGGTTCCCCACAAGAGCAAGGTTTTCAAAGGGAACCTTCGGCAGAGAAGGCCGAACATTATGAAAGTCAGCATGGTGGAGGCGACCAGGATGGCGTTCCACTGACCCCACTGGGCGTCCTTGGCGTGGAGGGTGTTCTGAAGGTAATACTGAAGCGGCGTAGCTGAGCCAGGCGCGAAGTTCCATAAGAGACAAATCAGCAGGGCCGGATAGATCGGCCAATGCCTCACCAGCCTTTTGAGATCCTCCAGCGGGTGCACGGCGATCCCATGCTCGGCACGGACGTTGTCGAATACACTTCTGGGCTTCCATGCGGCGTGAACGGTCACCGAGGCCATGATTGCGGCACCAACGAGAAATAGGATGCGGGCGGCCCGATCGGCGTTCCTACCTTCGAGTAAGTCGCTAAGACTACCGCCGATGAGGAGGGCTCCGACTGTCGCGAGCGACGCGAAGATGTTCCACACCGCGCTGATCTGACCGGACATTACATGCTGCTGGCCGATCGTCGAGGCCAGCCCGTTTTGAGCGCTCGCGACGAAAAGGAATGAGGCTGTCAACAGCACGACCGCAACGAGCAGGGTCGCATATGCAATGGGGCTGAAAGCAAAGAAGACGTAAAGGCCAGCGCTGGTGGTACCGAACAACACCAGAAATCCCCGGTCTCTCATTCCAAAGGGATTCCAGGTGTCGCGGACGAACCCGAAAACACAGGACAGATAGAGTGGAATACCGGACACCAGCCGGAAATCGGCTAGTTCATGCGCTGTCAAGTGCAGTTTGTTCTTGAGAAGAAAGCTTATTGGGATATCGATCAGGCCGCCGGAGGGTGCACCGAAGGACAGCAGCACGATTAAGACGCCAAGGTAGAGGAAAATTCTCCATCGCACTGAGGGCGATAAGATCGTGGGACCGATGGTGATGTCCGCCACGATGGCCGCTGGACAGTCAGTCGTCATCGAGCGCATTGCTTTCCGGGTAGAAAATGGCAGGTTCACCCATCAATTTTCCTCCACGGTCTTTGATGACGCGCCGCAGGCGCGTTCGCGCTGCGCATCGTCGCCGATCTGCCGGCGACGAACAATAAGGTAAAAGCTCAGTGGCGTCGCGCGCGATCGCGCCGATAACGCGTCTGCATACTCTCTAGCAGGCTGCTGAAAATCGTTCTGGTTTTTGAGTTCGCTGCATGATTCTGTTTTCGCGGTGAGGACGCGATGGACTGATTCGATGCGCGGACAGGGCCGGACGAACGGGTCGCTATTTTCCTATGTCGACCTTGATGCGCGGGTTCCCGCGGGTCACCCGTTGCGCGCGATGCGCGAGCTGGTGAGCGCTTCGCTTGAAGCGCTCGATGGCGCGTTCGCGGCGCTTTATGAGGCGGGGGGCCGTCCCTCGATCGCGCCGGAGCGGCTGTTGCGCGCGAGCCTGTTGCAGTTCTTGTATTCGATCCGCTCGGAGCGCCAGTTGGTCGAGCGGCTGGAGTTCGATCTTTTGTTTCGCTGGTTCGTCGGGCTTGGGATCGACGATCCCGTCTTCGACGCCTCGACGTTCTCGAAGAACCGCGACCGGCTGCTGACGAGCGAGATCGCGCAAGGGTTTCTGGTCGCTTTGCTGGCCCAGCCGCGGGTGAAGAGCCAGCTGAGCGCGGAGCATTTTTCGGTCGACGGCACGATGCTGAAGGCGTGGGCGTCGATGAAGAGTTTCCGGGCCAAGGACGACTCGGACGCGCCGCCGGCGGCGGGGCGCAACGGCGAGCGGGACTTCAAGAAGACGACGCGCTCGAACGCGACCCACGCCTCCGCCACCGACAAGGACGCGCGGCGTTATCGCAAGGGCGATGGCCAGGAGAGCCGCCTGGCCTATCTCGGCCACGCCTTGATGGAGAACCGCAACGGCCTTGTGGTCGGCGCCGAGGCGACCCTTGCGACGGGCACGACCGAACGCGAGGCGGCGACGCGGTTGACGAAGGATCTGCCGGAAGGCGCGACCTTGGGCGCGGACAAGAACTACGACGCCGAGGCGTTCGTCGAGGGCTTGAAGAAGCGCGGGATCGAGCCGCACGTCGCCATCAACGGGACGGTGAGCAAACGGGGCAAGGTTCGCAAGACGGCCGTGCCGCCGCAGGTCGCCGCCAGCCTCGGCTACGCGATCAGCATGCGACGCCGCAAACGGATCGAGGAAAGCTTCGGCTTGAGCAAAATTGTCGGCGGGCTCGCGCAGCTGAAGGTGCGCGGCCTCGACAAGGTCAAGGCGGTCTTCGCCTTCGCTCTCGTCGCCTACAACCTCGTTCGCTCGCCAAAACTGTTGCGGACGACGGGCGAAGTGCGCCTTGCGGCGGGAGGGTGACCGAAAATGAGCGAAAAACCCGCCCCTGTCCGCCGCTTGCGCCGTTCGATCGGCCAAAAAACGCGCCGCCAGCCGTCAATCGCGGTCACGCGATGCGTTTTTCAGCAGCCTGCTGAACCGAGACCACTCGCCAAGGATGGCTGCTTGCCCAACCCGCGCCTCAAGGCTTATGACCTGTATGACCTGGTGAACAACGAACCAAAGGAACCCCATGAAGCGTCATCAGCCGGCTTTGCATCGTCCGTTGGATTTGGTCGGTTGCCACGCTGAAGCTGACGTGAGGGCAGGAGACCCATGAACAAGGAATACGGTTTCAATTCCATTGAGCCAAAATGGCAACAGTTCTGGCGTGCGCAAAACGCTTTTCGGGCCCCAAATCCCGGAGATCCCGATTTTGATCCGGCAAGGCCCAAATACTATGTGCTTGGAATGTTCCCATATCCAAGCGGCGCAGGTCTCCATGTAGGCCATCCGTTGAGCTATACGGCTGTCGACATTATAGCCCGCTATCGGCGTATGCGTGGCTTTAACGTACTCAATCCTATTGGTTGGGATTCGTTTGGCCTTCCCGCGGAGCAGTTCGCGGTCAAGACCGGTTTTTCACCACAAGCTCTGACGCTTGACAGCATTAATACGTTTCGCCGTCAGCTGATGTCTTTGGGCTTCTCTTATGATTGGGACCGGGAGATCGCAACAAGTTCGCCGAACTATTTTGCATGGACGCAGTGGATTTTTCTGCAGATATTCAAGTCCGAACTGGCCGTAAAGCAGGATGCGCCGGTTTGGTGGTGCGAGAAGCTTGGCACCGTGCTTGCTAACGAGGAGGTGGATGAAAATGGCCGGTCGGAAGTAGGAGACTATCCCTGCGTCCGTGTGCCGCTTAGCCAATGGTTCCTGCGGATTACCGAGTACGCCGACCGACTTCTGCATGACCTGGAGGGGATCAACTGGCCAGAAAACATCAAAGAGTTGCAGCGTAATTGGATCGGCCGCTCCACCGGTGCCGATATTTCCTTTTCAATTGAAGGTATTCATCAGAAGATCACCGTCTTCACTACGCGGCCGGATACCCTGTATGGCTGCACCTTCGTTTTGCTTGCTCCAGAGCATCCACTGGTCAAGATCCTGACCCACCCCGACCATGCCACCGAGGTCGCCGCATATATTGAGCAGGCCACACGCAAGAGCGAAGTGCAGCGCCAAGCCAAAGGCGAAAAGACAGGCGTGTTCACTGGCGCATACTGCCTCAACCCGCTGAGTGGCGACCGCGTGCCCGTGTGGATTTCCGATTACACACTGGCTTCATACGGCACTGGCGCGGTCATGGGCGTGCCGGCCCACGATGAACGGGACTTCGACTTCGCCCTGGCCAAGGGCCTGGACTTCCGGCAGGTGGTGGAACCTCCCAGCGCTGAGCACAAGGAGATCCTGCGCCGAGTCGACACCGCCATGGGCGCACAGATCTGTTTCGTCGGCGATGGCGTTGCGATTAATTCCCCTGCCATGAACGGCTTGCCCACGCCTGAGGCTAAAGAGCGCGTCATCCAATTGCTTGAGGAGCAGCAAACTGGGAAAAGGGTGGTTCGCTACAAGCTCCGCGACTGGCTGTTCTCGCGCCAGCGCTACTGGGGCGAGCCGATCCCACTGGTCAACCTGCCGAACGGCTGCATCATTCCGGTGCCAGAGGAGGAGCTGCCGGTTACTCTGCCGAAGACTGCGCGCTTTCAGCCGACCGGTGAGCCGACTCCGCCGCTCGCCCTTGACCAAGAATGGTTGCGCTATCCGCTGCCCGATGGCGGAGAAGGCATGCGCGAGCCCAATGTAATGCCGCAGTGGGCAGGATCGTGTTGGTATTACTTGCGTTTTCTTGATCCGCACAACAGTAAAAGGTTTTGCGCACCGGAGATCGAAAAATATTGGATGCCGGTCGATATGTACATCGGTGGCGCTGAGCATGCTGTGCTTCACCTGCTGTATGCGCGTTTCTGGCACAAAGTGCTGTTCGACCTGGGCTTTGTATCCCATCCGGAGCCTTTCTCTGGGCTCTTCAACCAGGGCATGATACAAGGCGAAGCCTATAAGAATGCCGATGGGCGACTGCTGCCTGCGCACAAGGTAAAGTTCATCGATGGTCAAGCGCTCGACCCAGAAACCGGCGATGAACTCACTCGGGTCGTGGTCAAGATGTCCAAATCTCTGGGCAACGTGATTAATCCGGACGAAGTGATCCGCGAGCACGGTGCCGACGCGCTGCGGCTCTACCTCATGAGCATGGGCCCGCTTGAGAAGAACAAGCCCTGGGACACCCAGGCAATCACCGGCGTAACCCGGTTCCTCAATCGCGTGTGGGTGCTCATCGTCGGCGAGCCGGACTCCCCGCACGAGACACCCTGCCGGCCGCGTCTGATCGATCCGGATCTTTTGCGCGATGCCGAGGTGGAGCAGGCCCTGCAAAGGACCATCGCCAGGGTGACCCAGGACATCGAGGATATGCGCTTCAACACCGCTCTCAGCCACCTGATGATCTTCGTCAATCTGGTTGCCAGCGAACCCGAGCGGCTGCACCGGGACCAGGCGGAGCGCTTCGTCAAAGTGCTGTCGCCGTTCGCTCCGCATATCGCCGAGGAACTGTGGCTCCGATTGGCTAACACCGACCTGCTGGCGGTCTCGCCCTGGCCAACCTGGGACGAGAATCTGATCAAGGATAGCGTCGTCACCCTCGCCATCCAGATCAACGGCAAGCTGCGGGGCACGGTGCCAGTCGCCGCCGATGCATCCGAGCACGAAGTGATCATCGCAGCACGCGAAGCCGTAGCAAAATCCACACACGTCCAAGGGAAAAGTATCATCAGACATTTCTATATTCCCGGGCGCGTTGTAAACTTCCTGGTGGAGTGAGCTACTGTGATGCCGCCGGAGAACGAGGGAATAGGTCTTAACTACTCTCAAACACCTTGCTTTCAGTGGGGATGCTATGAAGAGTTCATCCATGGCAAACGCGGTCATTCGGCGTGTCGATTCCAACCAGTGGCGCTCCACGAACACAGGCAAGATCCTGATATTTCCGCGCAACACCGGGAAAAAAGTGGATTTCCACGGCTTCTACGAGTTGGGCGACCTTGAGGCGATCATCTGGAAGGCGCTGGAGAAGCCAGTAACGTTCGATGCGCTGAGCGCATCCGTTTCCGCCGAACTGGCCGTCATGGGCGATGTCGAAATGCCGACGCCTGAGGAACTGATGGCGGAGCTGCAGGGATTCATTGAAGACATGGCGGCGAATGGTCTGGTCGAAATCTGTTGAAAGAGCTAGCCATGCTGTCCTCTATCTACATTCAGGTATCGAAGCGCTGCAATCTTCGCTGCAAACACTGTTTCAACGACTCGAATTCTTCTTCAACCGAACTGTTTGATCCCGCACGGGCGGAAGAGTTGGCCAATCAGGCGGCAGCCATGGGCTGCCGTGTCGCTGTCATAACCGGCGGCGAGCCGACGCTCACCATGGACAGCACTTGCGCTCTTGCCCAGGCGCTGATCGAACGCGGTATCGTGCCGATCGTCTATTCGCATATGAGTTCGGTTCGCCCGCAGCAGCTCGAGCGCTTGCGCACCGCAGGCGTCTTTATCATCCATACGAGCCTCGATTCGCCCGATCCCGACGAGCACGACTGGTTCCGCGGCTCGCCAGGGAGCTTCCGCAGGACCGTGGACAATGTCCACCGCGCGATGGATGAAGGCTTCGAGATCTGGGCCCGCATGACACTCACGACCTTCAACCATCTTAAGGCAGTAAGGATGGCCGACTTCCTGGCGGACCTGAGCGTACGGTCGTTCAGGGTGCGACCAATGGTACCTGTGGGCCGCGCTAGCCGGGAATTCTGCCTCAGGAGTACTCAGCTTCGCACAACGGTTGGTCAACTCCTCGAATGGCGGGGCCGAAATGCCGGCCGGATCGATATCACCTTCCTGCCGACCTGCTTTGAGTTTCTGCTGGAGCCTATCGAGGACCGGCCACACATTCCATGCTTCATCGCCAAGGCTTTCATCGCTCCTAACGGCGATGTCCAGGGCTGCAACTATTTCACGCCGGTGCTCGGCAACGTGTTTGAAACACCGCTGCCCATCTTGTGGCCGGCCTATGCCCAAAAGGTGCAGGACTCCATAGGATCATGCGAAACGTGCGACAGCTGCGCTTCTTGGCATGTGTGCCACGGTGGTTGCAAGGCCAATAATGCCGCCTATGGCATTCCGCTCAGCAGTCCGGATCCGCTCTGCTTCATGGCGTCGAACGTGCAGCCGGGGTGCCCGGCGTGACAGTATCGTCAACGCGCGCAGTTTCAGCCCTCGCTCTGCTGGAGATGGAGATCACCACGCTTTGCAACAAGCGATGCTCCTTCTGTTACATGCTCGCTGAACTTGGAACCGTCAGCACTGCGGTCGCGGACATCGACCGCGTGCTCGCTGATGCCCGGGCCATGGATGTAGAACATGTGGTGTTCAGTGGCGGCGAAGCGATCCTGCACCCGAACCTCGATGCCGTTCTTGACTGCGCCGTCAGCCATGGCTACCGGCCCGGTCTCCTGACGAACGGAATCGGCCTCACTGAACGCCGCCTCACTCTTCTACGTGACCGAGCATCGTTCATCCAATTCAGCCTTCATTCCCTGCCTGAGGACGATCCGGAGGCTCGCAGAGTGGTGGCCCAGCTAGAGCAGCTGAGCGCTGAGGGCCTACCGGTCACTGTCCTGACCATGGTCGGCAGCCACAACCTCGCTCGTTTGCGCCCCCTTCTGGATCTCGTCCGGCGTCTGGGTGTGCCCGCCGGCATCCAGCGTTTCTGCAGGCCCGCTGTGCGGCGGGCAGGAGCCAACATGTCCGCTGAGTACGACATGGAAGTGCATGCGTTCGTCGAAGCTTGCACTATAGTCTGGCAGGCTCTGGCGGATAATCCTCTACTAAACTGCGAAGATCCTCTGCTCAATCGGTTTCTGGCCGCCGATTACGTTTCTCTGCTTGCTCAACACGGAGGGGCGGGCTGTGTCGCTGGTTTGTCGGCAGCGCTGCTAGCGGTGGACGGCTCGTTGTACCCCTGTGCTAAGCTGCGCATCAGCGACACCAATGCGTTCCGGGATGGCCTGGAGACCGCATGGCGGCAATCGGCCATCCTTGACGTTCTGCGCGGCGGTCCAAAGGATGGTCCGTGCGCGGTCTGTGGATATTTTGGAGTATGCCGCGGTTGCCGCGCCGATGCCATAAATAGAGGAGCGGGATTATGGGGTGCGGATCCGCTGTGCCCGGGCCCGATCGCCTGATCGCCCCCGTTGCGGTCGAGGTCGACATCCCGGCTGTGTTCGACGCGGAGACCTGGACTACTCTATGCAGCGGCCTAGCTGAGGCCGGCTGCGCTTTCATGAACTTGGTGGCTAACGGCGGTTCTGCCGCCGTGCTTGCCTTAGCTGCCCGGCTGCCCGAGTCGCTTGAACTGGCGATCACCGCTCCGCTCGATGCGGTGTCTCCGTCAGTGCTGCACTCTATCCGAATCCGACCAGCCTGGACCCTCCGCGTGACGGTGGACATGGCCGCACCGCCGCCACCCATTCTTGGAACGCTGGCCGCGGCTGCGACTGCCGCCGGTGCTGTTGTCGTCCTGGTTGGTGCGCTTCCTCCCCACAGGCTGTGGGCCGCTTGGCTCGGTTCGGCGCAGCTGCCCGCTGTTCGGGCAGTCAACGTGCTCGACAAGTATGACTGCCCCCCAGCCGCTTATCCCGATTTCCTGGCTGATGTTGCAGCATTTGCGCAACTACTCGATCGGCCGCTGATCTCCGATCTTCCGCTGATGGCTCGCTACATAGAGGCCCCGCCCTTCCCGCCGTCCCGCTGCCCGGCTGGCCGACTTGCTGCCTTCGTCGCGGTCTGTGGCTCCCTGCAGCCGTGTCGCCATGTGCCGCACGTCACCGCCAATCTTCTGGACGGGACGGTCGAAACCGCATCTGTTGCCCGGCGCGTTGCCGACGGATGGCGTGCGATGGGGTCTTGGCCACAGTTGAACCTACCAGTGGAATGTGCCGCCTGTGCGGTGGAAGACTGCAAGGGCGGTTGTCGCGCACGCGCAGACTTTGGAGGTCGCGATCGGTATTGTGTGTCGCACCAGAAAAAAAGCTTGTGGACCTCTTCTCCACAGGATGGTATGCTCGATTGTGTGTCTCCGTAAGGCCTACAAACTTTAAGGGACCGCCCGATGAGGAAGTTCAAGCTCACGCTGAAGAAGGTGCGTTTCGCCGGCTGCATGCTCAACATCGCGCATTGCATGTAAGGCAAAAAAGGCTAACCTTTCCTGTCAAGCTGCCTTTGTCGTTTGGCGATAGAGGCGGAGGGATGAGTGTGGCCCCGAGTGCGGGCTGATGAAGGGCCCGGATTCATGGAAAGCGCGAATCACCCGGTTTCAGTGACCGTTCAGATCACCGAGCGCTGCAATCTTCGCTGTACCCATTGCGCCGTCGACAGCGCCCCTGACCGGAAGCCTGCCTGGACGGAGGAGATGGTCGAACAGCTGTTCGACCAGATTGGCAATAGTCAGCCCATTCTTGACCTGACCGGAGGGGAACCCCTGATGGCTTGGCCGATCCTGCATCGTTTTGGGGCGGAAGCGGCGCGGCGTTCTATATTATGGGGCTTCACCAGCAATGGCACATTAATGGACGAGCAAAAAGCCCAGACGCTGAAAGCTCTGAATGTCTACGCTGTGAAGATCAGTCTTGACGGCTTACGCACGAGCCACGAGAGAGTCCGCGGCCCCGGTTCGTTCGAAAGGGCAGTCCGAGCGATTCGCATCCTTCGCGCGAAGGACATCACCGTCGGCGTGCAGACAGCCCTTGGAATGCACAACATAAGTGACCTGCCCGAGCTGATCCAGTTCCTCGACGACGACGACGTCAATACACTGATCCTGTTCCCGCTCATGCCGATGGGCCGCCAAGCCGGCAATACCCGCGACGTCGTGCGCGGCACCGCCTTACGTGACCTAGTACTTTCGGTGCGCGGTCAAACCACACGCCGGCTGCGCATCCACATGGAGCTGCCACAGTGCGGCTCGCTGATGCATGCCGAGGAAGACAATGTCAGCGTGCGCTGCATTGTCGGCCACATGTTGCACTTCACGGCCGGGGGCGAGGCGTGGCCGTGCCCTATTTACCCTTACCGTCTCGGCACTCTGCACGACGATACGGTGCTCAGCCTAATGGATCACAAGTTGCAAGCTGCCCTTCGCTCTCGCGATGGGATTCTTGGGGCCTGCGGCTCCTGCCGGTCGTTCAGCAAGTGCGGTGGCGGATGCCGAGCCGTTGCATTCATGTCCAGCAATAACATTTACGCCCCCGATCCGTACTGCTGGGAGTGCTGACAGAATGACCGTTGTAACAGCACATCCTGGTGCCGAAGTGCCAATAGTACCTGTGGAGGCGCATTTTCTGCTGTCAGACGAGTGCCCGCGGGGCTGCGCTGTATGTCCCTTTCCGACCAACGGGCGCGCCGCTCTCGATATCGCTGACCGCTTCGCCGTCATCGACCGGCTCGATGCCCTCGACATCCGCCACCTCCTGCTTATTGGCCTGGGTTCCCACAACATTACCGGCTCAGCCGAGACCGTTGCCCACGGGCTGGAACTTGGTCTGTCCGTCGACCTTTATGTCCTCGGCACGATGCCCGACGCTAGCCTTTGGCCAACGCTGGCGGCGGCCCCTCCTGCACATGTGCTGTTTGAAATCCTGGGCGACCGCAGACGCCACGACGCGATGGCGGGCGAGGGCAGCTTTGATGAAATCATAGCCGCTATAGCCGCCGCCGCAAACGCTGGTCTGGAAGTTGGGACGGTGCTGCCCGTCCTGGTCGGCAGTGAGGATCTGCACACCACTCTCCCCACTCAGTTCCCGTCCGGCATAAAGGGCATGGTGGTGCAGCACTATATTCCGTTTTTGCCGGGGCAGCAGGTTTACGCCGCTGGCGAGGCAGAGAGCGTCGCATTGTGGCGGCGGCTGAGCGATGCGATGCCGGACCATCTAGTCCTCTATGCCAGCTGTGCCCGTTCGCCGGTGCCGGGCGTCAGCAAGGTCTGCTCGGCCGGACGGTACAAGTTGTCCATCGCGGCTGACGGCACCGTCATACCATGCGAGCATTTCCGCGGCTCGGAAGCGGCGCTTGGTAACATCCTGACGGATGACTTTGAAGCGATCTGGTCGGCGCCGCTGCTCAGCGATGTTCGCGATCCGGCCGCTTACGCCTTAGACGAGACCTGCGCGGTTTGCGACTCCCGGCACCAGTGTTCCGGGTGTCGTGCAGCAGGTTACAACCATTATGGCGATGCCCGTCGCGTGCTGCCTGTCTGTCTGCCTGCCGATGCCTTGGGCCTTAGGGAATAACCGTGACCACCAGTCCAGAAGCTATTCTGTGCGAAAACTGCGTCACTGGCTACGATGGCATTGGCGCAGTAACTCGGCAGCCCGATGGTCAACTACTCTGCGATGAATGCGCAAAGTGGAAATTGAACCCTGCCCACGACTATTCTCGCTTTGCCGATGAACTTCAGGAACTGCTCAAGCAGAAAGCTCATGGTAAATGGGCCCACATAATGGGATTTTCGGGTGGTCTCGATTCGACCTGTGCGCTGAAGCTTCTGGTCGAGGAACATGGAGTCCGTCCACTGCTGGCCCACATCGACAACGGGTTTCGACCTGAAACGGTATTGCGCAACATCACAAACATTCGCGATCATTATGGCCTTGATCTGTTGATTCTGAACCGCTCTGTCGTTGCCATGATTCAAGCCGAATTCGGCCCGGGTACTCTGTTCTGCGGACCCGACTGCACTGATCGCTGGCTAAACCCGTCGCTGGCGGAGGCGTGTGAGGTTGGCGGCTTTCCGTATTGTCTGACCGGCAATGAAGTGGTTCGCCGGAACAGCATCCTGCGCCCTGGTACGCCGCCGAGGGTAGACGTCATGGCGGCCCACCTGATGCGCAAGGATAAACAGCGTGCCTTCATCGCCAACCTCCCCTGGAGCGATCCTGGACTCTATGGATACGACAGCGACTGTGCCTACGCCGGCTACGGGCTTGACCGCTACTATAAGGTTCACAGGTCCTGGCCGGCGATCGTCATCAGACACTTGTCCGACCGCATCCGCATCGGGGTGCTCGACCGGGAGACCGAACTACGGAGGCTTTTGGCAGGTCCGTGCCTGTCAGCTGAACAGGATGCCTTCGCAGTTGGACGGATCGCGGCCCTGCCTGCGATTTCGCAGCGATCCCCATGATCGATTTTCTGGATCGCTGGCTTGAATTGATGGAACGACTGACGCCTTGGGAGCGTCGGTTCGTTGCACCCTGTGACTTGGTCCTTTCCGGTGCTGTACGCTGGAGCAAACTCCTGATTGGGCGAGCCGGCAGTTGTTCCAGCTACAGGTGCGGCTCCAGTGTCGATATCGGCGTGCAGCGGATCACAACCGCTGATATCCAGGAACTTGCTAATCTGGATTTGCTCGGCTTCTCGGCCAGCGGCGCGCCCCCTGTCCGCTACGAGGAGGTCGTCAGTCAGCTGAAGAAACTATTCGCCGCCACCGACCTTACGCTGCAATCCCTGGTAATCCGCCGGGACGGGATCGTCGCAGCCGTGCTCGCCGTTTCCCTTGATCCTCGCACCCTGTCCCTCTCGCTGCTCATTGTCAGGCCCGATTACCGTCGGCGTGGGCTGGCAAGGGGGATAGTTTCGGCATTGGCCGGTCGGCGGCCACCGGATAGCCTTCTTCTCAGCTGTGTCGGCATAGCCGATGCTCCGGCCCAGGGTTTCTTCATGCATCTGGGATTCCGGCCCTGGTGCTTGGTCGGGATGTATCCTGTCTCCGCCGCTCCGGATCGCACCTCCTTCAGTTCGACAATGCCGGCGCGGTTGATGCTGCACGGGGACAGCTGGCCATGAACAGAGTTCCTCTCTTGCCGAGCGGCCTTTCCGCCCTAAACAGAAAGGTGAAACAGCAGGACCGCGCGCCGCACGGCCGTATGGACAACGGCTTCGCGGAGATCCGTCCGGGCCTGGACGGCGGCCTGCCAATCGACCGACTCTGCGTCGTGCTCGCCAGCAACGGCTGTGACTGGTATCGGCGCTCGGGCGGTTGCCTCATGTGCAATTTTCCCCACAAGGCACCGACCGTTCCCATGGCGCGCGATATCCTGTCCTACAGCCTCCTCTCCAGCTTCCGAACTCAGGTTGCCCTGTTCCCGCCCAGGCAGCCGACGATCTGCATTTACAACTCGGGATCATTTTTCTCCGACAGCGAGGTACCTCCCGAGGTCCGCCACACGATTCTGGCCGAAGCCGCGTCGCGCCCGAATGTCCGCCGTATCGTGGTCGAAAGCCGCTGTGACCACCTTACGGAAGCGAAGCTGGAAGCGGCCTTGAAAGCGACAGGTGGCCTTGTTCGCTTGTCGGTCGGGATGGGCCTTGAAACCGCATCCAACGAAGTCCGTAATAAAATCCTGTTGAAAGGCTTCTCCAATGTTACCTTCCTGCGTGCTGCCTCCCTGTTGCACGGGCGTGCAGGACTGGTGATCTATATCCTGGTGGGTGCCCCGTTCCTGACGGAAGCACAGAGAGTTGCCGACGCAAAGGCGAGTATCGCCTTCGCACAGACGGTCGATGCGGAGGAGATATATCTACAGGCATGCAACGTTCAACCTAACACGGTCATCCACACCTTATGGGAAGCAGGCCAATTCCGACCGCCATGGCTTTGGACGGTGAGGACGGTTCTGGAGGCTGGTCTCCAAGATGGCTGCGCCGTGCCCCTTTTCGTTTTCGGACGTGAGGGTACCCCACGTCCAGTGGCGGTCGCCAGCAACTGCGATTGCTGCACCAGGGCAGCCTGGGATGCCCTCGATCGGTTCAACAGCACCCAACAGATCGCCGATCTGACCTTCCCCGATTGTGACTGCCGAAAAACTTGGACGCGCGCCGTCTCATACCAAATCCCTGAGGACATGAATCGGTCGGGGATTGAACGAAGCCGCTACCGCGGCGGGAATGTCGGGATGGCGTGAACGTCCTCCCGTCTGAGAGGATTCGTTCCTCGGCCAACTGCGGTCAACCAATTCGGCGACGCCCCAGCGCCAACCTCGATTAGCCGACTGCAAGTTCCGGGCGCCAGGTCTTCCGGCGGATGGCCAGTTAAATATATCAGCGTTTTCAATGCTTTATTTGTGCTATTGCGACGTCAATATGGTAAAGTTTGACCATGTCCATAGGGTCAAACCGAATGACAACCGTCTTCACCGTTGGCCACTCGAACTTCGACTGGTCGACGTTCCAGCGCCTGCTTGATCAGGCCGGGGTCGGGGTCATTGTCGACGTCAGGTCGAACCCGGCGTCGAGGCTGCCGCACTTCAATCGCATCGCGTTGAAGGAGCGTCTCAACGCCGCCGGCGTCGGCTATGTGTTTCTCGGCTTCGAACTCGGCGGGCGTCCCCCGGGCGGCAGCGTCCCCGACTACGATCTGATGGCGGCCAGCTTGCTCTTCATTGACGGCATCGCGCAGGTCGAGGAAATGGCGGCGCGGATGCGGCCGGCGCTCATGTGCTCCGAGCACGAACCGCTGGCTTGCCATCGCTGCCTGCTTGTCGGCCGCCGTCTTGTGGAGCGCGGCTTCAGCGTCGCCCACATTTTGCGTGATGGGACGATCGAACCGAACGAGATCACGAAGGACCGCCTGTTGGCCATCACACGGCAGACCGAAAGCGATCTGCTTGCTTCCCGCGCAGACCGTATCGCGACAGCCTACCGCGTCCAAGGGCTGAGGATCGCGAGGGCGAGACGATAACCTTCGACGCTCTAACAGTTCACGACCGGTGGCTTGGCGTCCTATATTCCTCTATAGTTGGCGTTCAGCGTTCGGTTATCACGGAAACCCGCAAATGTCCCAATGGACCAAATATATGATAACATCCTTTATCAAATAATACTGAGAGAGGCCGGGATGAAGAGGCGTTGGTTCAAGATATCGAGTGGCCCCGTCTCTGAGGCGCAAAGGCCGCTGCTCGCGGCGCTTGAGAAACTGAAATTCAACATCGGTGCCGACCATCAAATCGGATCGCTGAGGGAATTCGACGGGCGACGAGAGGTGGAGAACATGCTCAAGACCAGAGTTCCCGACAAGGATCACGTTCAGGCGGTCAGGTGCATGTTGTGCAGCTCGTGACCCTGCTTGCCCCCATCCTCGCCGATCGCGCTCCCACTCTCGTGGCCGCCGCGGGCGAACGCGCGTCCTATCGCTTCGTCGAATTTTTCACCGCGCAGATCAGGAACCCGCATACGCGCCGGGCCTACGCGCGCGCGGCGAAGGAATTCTTCGATTGGCTTGAGGCGCGCGGCGTCACGCATCTCGCGGCGATCGAGAGCGTGCACGTGGCCGCCTACGTCGAGCAGTTGCAGAAGGCGCGATCTGCGCCGACCGCGAAGCTCCGGTTGGCTGCGTTGCGCCACCTGTTCGATTGGATGGTCATTGGCCAGATCATGCCGACGAATCCCGCCGCCGCGGTGCGCGGGCCGCGCCATGTCGTGCGGCGCGGCAAGACGCCGGTGCTTGACCCCGCCGAGGCGCGCCAGCTCATCGACGCGATCGACACCTCGACCGTCATCGGCTTGCGCGACCGCGCGTTGATCGGGCTGATGGTCTATTCTTTCGCGCGCATTGGCGCGGCGATCGGGATGCGTGTCGAGGACGTGTACACCCAGAACCGGCGGTTATGGGTTCGCTTGCACGAGAAGGGCGGCAAGCAGCACGCCATGCCGTGCCATCACAATCTCGAATTCTATCTGCACGAGTACATCGACGGCACGGGGCTTGCGAACGAGCCGAAGGTGCTTCTGTTCCAGACCTACAGCCGCGCGACGGGCCGGCTCGCCGGCAATCCCCTGCCGCAGGCGAACGCCTACGCGATGATCCAGAGGCGCGCCAGGGCGGCCGGCATCACGACCAAGATCGGCAACCATACGTTTCGGGCGACGGGCGTCACCGCCTACCTGAAGAACGGCGGGACACTTGAGAAGGCTGCGCAGATGGCGAACCATGCGAGCACGCGGACGACGCAGCTCTATGATCGGCGGGGGGAGGAAGTGACGCTCGACGAGGTCGAGCGGATACTCGTCTGAGAATGCGACGACGTTGCGCTCGATCGGGCGCGGCTACAATGTCGGTCCGCAGACGATCCAGAGGTTGCAGCATGACCGATGAGAAACCGCCGGAGCCGATCGGCGCAGCAAGTTGCTGACGATACTAGGTCGAGCCGCTTTACAATGATCTCATTTCGAGAAACTTCTCGACTCCGCTCAGAGCGACGCCAACTATCCGCCTTGCCACCCCGCCTCCGCTGCGCGCTCAACCAACTGGAGGAGTTTGGCAGCCTGTTTGTCGCTGGGGACCATGTTGGGCCGGCAAGCTGGAGTTAGGGCCTTCTCGTCATCCGAAAGCAGGAGTCGTTTCGATCGGCAAAAACTCCTCAGTGACTCCCAATATTTTGGATCGTGAGCTAGCACCTGCGTTACCGAGTCGAGACCGCGATCAACCACACCGGTGGCCTTACGTTCACGTCGGCTCGCTCGCACTTCGTCGCTGGTGACGAGCCAATCCTCAAAATTGTTCACAGCCGAGATGCGGGTTTCAAGAGCGGTCTTACGGCAGGCCTGCTGTTTGGCCCACTCGGAAATGTTTTGGCCAGCCAGCGGTGGATTCTGGAGGACGTTGGCCATCGCTTCGCCAATCGTCTCTATTTGCTGCTCCAGAATCTGACCAGCGGATTGCTGCATCCAGACCTTGATGTAGTCGATACCGCCGCACTCTGGTTGATCCAAGGCCAATCGAGCGAGCCGGGCGCAGGTGTACGCGACGATCTGTGCGCGATAACCCCCCTGATACCAGGACGCTTTTGAAACGCTCGACTCCGCGGCGCGAAACAATATCACCCTTGCCACGGCAGCCTTGAACCATTCGTCGCCGTAACCCGCGCGTCGCGACTCCTCAATCCATTCGCCCGCGATACGTTCCGCAAAAGCAACAAACGCCTTTTCCGCCCCCTTGCAAGCTATGTCGGGTTCCATATTGAAGCAGCATTCGACTTTGGCGAGATCGGTCTTCGTAATCACCTGTCGTCGAGGGTTGAGCAGCAGGAACTGATTCTTCTTCGCTCCCGTCATGCCCGCTTGGTCGTTCAGATGCTGGCCACGCGCGCGTTCATAGTACCAATGGGTCTGGATTTGAGAGCCCGCTACGCCGGGTGCCAATATGCGCCGCGATGCCTCTTCAATCCTGCGATGGAATGGATGGTTCGCAAAAAAGTCGCTTGGCCGAATCCCATTCTGGCTATTGGCGAAACGAGAGATAAGCGGGATCAGATCAGCGCCGACGGCTGGGGTCACCACGGACAGCTTCATCGGAACAGATACGGTCCCCGGAATCAGACTCTTGTCGCGCAGCGCCGCAGCCAATGTCGCAGTGGTCTGCGCGCCGTTGACAATCTGTAGGTCGGTCGCTGACTGGAGGATCATTGATCCATCTGCCCGCCGGATCGTCGCGACCTCGGAGGCGGTCGTCGCGATGCCGTTGTTGTACGCGAAGAACTTGACGGGTTCCTTCGCAACGGTCGATGCAATCCCTCTGTTCACCTTGCCGCTGCGGCCCAAAAAGGTCCTGACATTGCCCTCCAGCAACCGACTTCCGTGGCGGATATAAATGTCGGCCAGGACTTCGCCGGGAATGACAGCCAAATACGCGTCGTAGTCGCCCGAGCCGACAGACGCGGGCAGAATTGGGAGTCCGCCGCCGATGAGGTGCGAGAAGTCGACGATCAAGTCGTCTCGAACGCTAAGCGCCTCCTGGATGCGTTTCAGTCGGGTAAGGTCCCAAATTTGAAATGTAATCGTTACCTTCTCGCGCGTTTCCTCGGCCGGGATTTCACGCAGACGTTCGCTGACCGGGCGATCAGTGAGCACATGGACCCGCAAAGCCACCGGCAGTGCCGTCGTCTTGATGCGACGCGCGAGGGCCCAGAGCGGCCGGCTTTCCTCGATGTTTGTCGTCAGCCATCCGTCCCGTGCTTGTTCGAAGATGCCGATCAGTCGATTGAACCCCTGTTCTCTCGCCTCGGTTAGCGTGAGACTTGCAGGATATTCCATTCCGCCATTTTGAATCGCGATGAAGAGATGGAGCGAACCGTCTGCCTCATCTGCTGACCAGGCATCGATCTCCAGCTTGCGGCCGCGTTGGCCTGTGAGGAATTCCGCGCACGGCTCGGCGCTTGGCACCTCTCCCGCATCCAGGAGACGCTCCAGAACCTCGATGACGAATGCTTCCCTTGACCCGCATGCCTGAACTTCGGCGCGCGACGCCGTGGCCGCCAGAAGATCAGCGCGAAATTCGTCGTCGTTCATGTTGCCGCCCACACGGGAGGTAGGACAATTGTGTATTCGGCATTCGTCACCCCTGCCGGGACAGTCGCGCCGGTAAGGCGAGGAAATGCAGTGTCAATTTTGTAATGGTCAATGCGACTCAACCGCACGGCGATCGTCTCCGTTTCCTTCGAGTCGTCCCACCCGACAAAGCGAAGGAGATTCTCGAAGTTCCGAAGCGCCGCTGGAGCGTCGATCAACTTCTCCCGCAACCGCGCAACCAGTCGAGATGCAGTCAGGGCACCGTCCGCATTGAGGCCGGTATCTTCGAGCCTGACAGCACGCAGCTCTAGGGGATCGCCGCCACCGTCGAGTTGACCCAGCCCATTTATGCGGACGCTGTTGGCATCGCGATCAAGTGATTTGACCTCGATTTTCAGGCCATCCGGCAGCCTGAAATCCTGACTTGTCCCCAGCGGTCCGGTCCAAGCAGAGACAGCCCGATCCGGACCGAGTTCTGGTAACAGTTGCGTCTCCAAGACCAGTAACTCCCCGATGAGACCCCTCAGTTCCGAGCGGCTCAGACCGGCTGTTTGCGCTTGCATAAGATTGTGCCAGCGCTCAATTCGCGACAACACTACACCGCTAGCGCGCGCCTCATCGACTCCGTTTCTGGTGAACTCTATGATGTCCCTGCACAGTTCAGCGAACACCGGCAGCAACCGCGGCTCCAACAGAAAAATCCGCATCGACCATCGCCCATCGTGACGCTGTCGGCGCTCGATCCCGATTGCCTTCAGAGACGGCGGGTCATTCGGTCGCAGCTCGCTGAACAAAACCAGGCCAGGCCGATCCGGCTGCTCATAATCAGCATACAGGTCGAGGGGATGCGTGGCGTCCACCCGGCGTTGCGCCCCGACGGCTTCACGCCGCAACAAACTCCAGGTTTCCTCAATCCTCGTCATAATTGTCGGCGAGATCATCCCCCTCAAATTCGAGTTCGCCCTGCGCTACGCGGTTGAGGCGATAACTGACGTATCGTTTGGGCGCATTCAGGTCCCTGATCCCCGGGAAATGCATACCCAATGCAGGCAGAGTTAGGCCCAACTTGTAATCTGTCTCGGGGGCGTCCTTCGCACTGCGCTCCTTCCCCCGAAGAAGATAGACAACGAGCAACGGGGTCTGCATCACCGCTCGGAATGCATCCTCCGGAATATTCTTGATATCCGGATTGTGCTTGCGTTCGGTTTCGATCGCCAGACGGACCTGCTCTGGCGACAACCCGTGCCGCACATCCTCTCGTCCCCCCACGCGCGCCTTCTTGCCGGAGACGAGAAGCGATTGGGGTGGAGTCTGCCGGATCAGCACCTGACGTTTCTTCGCCCGGACTTCCAGCCCTACGCTTAGCGCCGGCTTGATCGGGTCCAATTCGCCGTTGGTCGGTAGAGCCACGGTCCATGTCGACAGCTGGGGATCGCCGCGCTGGACCGCCGCCGTCAAGAACTCTGCGATCGCATCTCCCTGAAAATCGTGATTCAGCGGATGCACCAGGAATTCCCGCAGCAACTTCGCGATTGTGTCGGCGGGCACCTCGTGCCATAGCGCGGCCTTTCCGTTCGGAGACTCTTCATGCTCGCCACGAGCGTCGACAAGGTCGGACACGAAACGGTCAAGAACCCTGAAGTTCTCCTCGTTACGCGGCTGGTCGGCATACAAGCGCGCGGTCTCGATGCCCCGGCCGGCGAGCGAGATGTCCCTGACCTCGCCAACCATGTCGATTCCGGTCGCCATCTTATTGCGAGCGGTGATCAAGAGAGTGTCCGGATGGGTCCTGACTCGAAGTCCGAACTCTTCCGGTGTCGCTCGTTGCCGACGCATCCGAGCGAAGTCGCGCTTCAGCTCGTTGGTGGCCTCGGTTACGTGCCGATACCAACCCTCCGCATCCGGTGTCAGCCATATTCGGCACAGATCGCCATAGCCATCGCGATAACCGAACCAGCGGCTCATTTGCAGAAGCGTGTCATACGCCTTGGAATTTCGCAGGAAGTAACTGACGCACAGCCCCTCAAGCGTCAGGCCCCGGGACAGGCTGTTCCCTCCGACAGCGACGACTCGCACACCGGGTGTTTCGTCGGCCACGCTGTAGTCGAGACTCGCGGCGCCTGTTCCCTGATTGACCGGCTGGACGCGAATGGGAGAGATTGCATCGTGGAGAATCGATAGAACCGCAGCCCATGTGAAGCCGGCGTCCGAGAACTCCTCCTCGAAGACGTTCCTGAGGAGACCGACCTCGGTTGATCTGGCCTCCGCCCGGCTCGGCTCAAGTTTCCCGTACAGTCTGACTTGCTGCCTGATCCGTTCCAGTTCAACGTGAATCTGACCTGCAACTTGATTCTGCACGGCAGTGAACCGCGACACGTTGACAAGCATCGATCGATGGATGCCCTTTTCGTAGTTGTCGACCCTGTCTCTTATGCGCAAGTCCCGCAGCGCACACGTGAGAAGAAATTGCCGCAACGCAGTCAGCAATGATTCGGGTATCTCTCCCGCGACGTCACCCACCTTGTGATCCACTGGCAGCCAATCTTCCGAATCCTCAATCGTTCGGATGCCCGCCGCCCACGCCTCAGTCTCTCCGGCTTCTGGTTGCTCCGGGTCGATCGGTTGAAACACGCTGTTCATGCCGACGTAATTAGTCGGCGGCTCCAGCAAGTGAATAAAGTTGCTCGGAAACAGATCGTCCCCGAGCATGTCGTCGGTCGACGTGGGATCGATGAAGATATTGGCAAAGGGGGTGGCGGTGAATCCGACATAACTCGATCGCGTAAACAGCGCGAGCAAGTCGCGGATGCCCTTGTTTATCGCGGTCGTCTCGCTCGGATCGTTGCGGGTATTGATCGACGCGTTGTCGGCCTCGTCGTCAATCAGCAGCAGCGGAAGATCGATATGGCCCTGCCTGTCCGCATTCATGGTCCGCAGCCAGGTACTCAGGTTCCTAAGGACGCCCTTGTTCTTCTTCGCAACCACCAAAACGGGCTCTTTCACGGAATTCAACGAAATGCTGAGCGCAGAGGCGATGGCCGCCCTGAAATCCTTATCCCTGGATGTGAAAACGATACCGTCACGTCGGCTGTCGATGTGGCCAACACCGATATGAGTCTTGTGCTTCAGCTGGTCACGGGCGAGGAAATCCCGGCTGTCGAGCCCGACAAAAGCAGCGTCAAGCCGCTCCTGAGTTTGGCGTCGGACATTCTCCAGCGTGCCGGCAAGAAGGATCACCATGCGATATCCCGCATCGGCCGCCTTGCAGATCAGTGCGGCGTACGACGCAGTCTTGCCGGACTGCACGTCGCCAACCACAAGGCCGCGCCGCTTCCATGGCCCCGACGTGAGAGGATCGCCCAGCAAATCCAGCAGCTCGTCCATCGAGCGGTCGAGAGTGCCGGCAACCAGCGGCGGCCAGCCGCTACGCAACAAAAGCTCACGGTACCTATTCCAATAGAAGGGGTCGATTTTCGCTCTTCGGGCATCGAGCCATGGCGCATGCTCGATCTTGATCGTCTGCCCCATCTCCATCCGGATCGAAAAGCGAGCATGAAGCAGCCTGCGGGTCTCAAGTACCTCGGCGGGATTCGCACCGAACGCCGCCGCCAGCCGCGCGAGCACATCGTCTATTTCAGCTTCTGTCGGCGGTGGATCAAGGCGCAGCCCCTGCGCCGCCATTCTCGCCAAATTGTCCGCCGACGTATCGAAGTTCATGGGCGCAATTTCTCAACGATGCGACGTGCCGCATCTGCGTTTCGATCAAACGGTTCGGTCACCGGGAGCTTCTCCAGCATCCGCAACGCTATCTCCGGCTGGTCCGAGAAGGCGTCGATGATTTGCTGGGCGATCCTCTCCAATTCCGCCTCGTCCAAGGTCGCCGGCTCTGCCACCGGATAGTCGTTGGCAGTGTGAACATGAATGTCATGAATCGGAAGGTTGTCCTCCAGGAGCTTTATCACTGCCTCGGCGGCGGACGAGACAGCGTTGCCGGACAGAAGTGACTGGACGGCGGGATGCTCCCGGTTGATCCGCCACGCTGCGCCGGCATCTCGGAAGTCCAAACGCTTCCAAAGCAGCACGCGCCTCAAATCGTCGGCTAGAATCCCCTTGTGGGTGTAAACCTTGCGACTTCGGGTCACGACGTCGCCGACGATCCGCTTGAGATGCGGGCGCAAAGCGGGCGGCGGTTCCGCAAATGCCTTCCGGATGTCGATCTTCCAAAGATGGTCAAGTTCGACCGGGATGTCGACGCGGATGCGGGCGAGCCGAATCAAGTCGTCGGAAGGCATGATCCTGAACCAGCCCCCCGGCACGACCAATCGGCCGCCGCGATAAATATAAAATCCGTGGGCGCTCTTGAGGCTCTCGCGGCCGCCCGCGCGTTCGATATCTCCTGGCTTCAGCCGCGATGGGAATGGTAGGACGAATGGCGCGACCGCTATTTCGCGACCATCCAAATAAATAGTTTCAGAGTGGAGAGCTTGGCCTCGTACGTGACCTTCCAGGAAGGGGTCTATCACCTCCAGCGGCCGTTCGTTGATGAGTATTGAGAACGGCCCGACAATTTCTCCCGCAAGGAATCGATGGAAAGCGAGTGCGAGATAGTCAGCAGCCTCCGATACCGCCAGGTCCCCACCGGCAGCTTCAAGACGATCAAGTTTCTCCCAAATGACCGCGGTTCCGTGCTCTTGCGCCGTCAGGGTCGCGATCGGTTCGGGCGGCAATTCACTCAAAGGCGGCTGTTCCAGCCACCAGGCGCGCCGGCGATCACATTCGTCCAAATCCCATCGAGCGGTCGAAAACTGGCCGTCCTTCAAAGTCGCTACGGTTAACCGACGACACTGCGACAGTGAGGCAGTCTTGAGACCAAGCCCGAAGCGCCCAAGATCGCCATCCTCGCGGGCCTCGCGTGGATCGCAGCTGCCGAAGCGCATCGCGGAAATGAGCGTCTCTTCGCTCATGCCGGTTCCATCATCGCAGATCGCGACAAACGGATGCGGCGTCATCGCAGCGGAAATCCGTATAGTTCCGGAGTCGGCTGCGATGCTATTGTCGACAAGGTCAGCCAAAGCAGCGGCGGTCGAATACCCAACCGAGCGCAAAGATTGCATGAGCGTAGCCGCCACCGGCGGGAGATCGACACCCTTTCGTGTCGGACCGCCAAGTTCCGCCCCCGAATTTCCCGTTTGCACTTCGGCGTCCTGTTTGGATCGGCCAAACCGGCCGGTGACCGCTATAATTCCGCACAGCATACAAGAAAGGGGCGGGTTTGCCATGGTTCGCGAGCGTGACCACCGGGGGGACATAATGGACGCCGCGACCCGCTCGCGCCTGATGTCTCGGATTCGCGGGCGCGATACAGGACCTGAGCGCGCGATGGCCAAGCTGCTTGCCGACGCCGGATTTGTTGCCGAATCCCAGGCCCGCGATCTTCCGGGCAGGCCCGATTTCGTCCTACGGGAGCATCGAATCGCGATTTTCGTTGATGGTGCATTTTGGCACGGCTGGCGATTCCCGGCGTGGCGGCACAAGCTTTCCGAGCATTGGGAAGCCAAGATCGAGCAAAATCGCAAACGCGACCGGAGGAACCATGCGACGCTCCGTCGCCGGGGTTGGAAAGTGATTCGTTTGTGGGAATTTCAACTGAAGCGCAGTCCGGAGCGATGCCTGGCGCGCGTCACGGCTTCCGCCCGCGCCGCGCAAGAGAGCCTGGCGGATGCAACATAATGCGGCTATGAGTTAGACGCGTTTTGCCGCAGGGGATGACTTTGAGCTTACGGGCTGTGGATTTGTTTTGCGGGGCCGGAGGGTCAAGTGCCGGAGCGCGCTTGGCGGGAGCGGAAATAATCGCGTCGATCGATTCCGATCCGCTTGCGGTTGCGACTTTCAAGGATAACTTCCCGAAGGCCAAGGTCGTCCTTGGGCGGCTTGACGAGTCAAACGGCGTTCAGCTCCTCGGCGACGTCGGCAGAGTCGACTTACTCCTCGCGTCGCCAGAATGCACGAACCACTCCGTTGCTCGCGGAGCTCGTGCGATCGACGAGGCCAGCCTGCGCTCTGGACTGCATGTACTGCCGTTTGTGCGTGCTTGGCGGCCCAGGTTTCTCGTTCTTGAGAACGTTTCTCGCATACGGCGCTGGGAGGGATGGACCACCTTTCTGGCCGCTCTTTCGGCGGCGGGCTATTACTATTCGGTGCTGATCCTCGACGCTCAGCACTTTGGCGTCCCGCAGGCGCGGCGTCGCATGTTCCTCTTGGCGTCAAGGGTGCTGAAGCCCCCTCTCGAAATTCCCGCGTCAACCACAGTCCCGCTGACTGTCGCGGACGTGCTCGATCGTTCTGGCGCGCATCCTGCTAGATCGGTGTACGAACGGGATAGACCGCTTGCCGAAGCCACGATGCAGCGCATCAAGCGGGGCCGCGCCGCGGTACGCGGAGCGCAGGACTTCATAATCGTTTACTACGGCTCTGATGCTGCCGGGGGATGGCAACCGTTAGACCGCCCGTTGCGCACGCTCACCACGCTTGACCGCTTTGGCCTAGTATCGGGGGTTGGAAAGAAGACGACACTCCGAATGCTTCAAGTCCCGGAATTGAAGCGTGCCATGGGCTTTCCGGAGGACTTCAAGCTAGAAAAAGGCTCGCGGCGAGATCGCGTTCGTCTTCTCGGAAACGCAGTCTGTCCCCCTGTGATGAAATCTGTAATCGAGGTGCTCACAAGAGTCGCGAAGGCCAATCGTGCTGCCCAACGTGTCTCCCGAGGCCCCCTTGCTCGGGGTCATCGCGACCCGGGAACTCAAGCCCCAAGCAGCCAAGAGTCCGACACCACAAGCCGTGAAATTGCCCGCCATCATCACACCCTGTCGGCGTCGGCGATTGATGCGTTGTAGGTCAAAAAACGAGCCGGAACTCGTGATCTAACCGGGCCGGCCGTGCAAACACTCGCCACTACCGCCCATCGTGACCGCGGCCAAGTGCAGACGCTCCGCCAATCGGCGGTCGCTTCATGACGACAAAGCCAGACCGCTCCAGGTGGTCGACAAGGCGCTTGGCGACTATTCCGGCCATCATTTCGGCGGCATCATGTTTCCGCTTGCGGCCGTCGAAGCGTAGCGCGAACGCGAGCGCGTCGGCGAGGCCATCGGGGGCGGCGGGGGTGAGACGATCGGGCGTGGCGGTCATGCCGGGAACCGTAGCGCGAAGTGGAGAACAGGACAAGAACGGTAGCGAGTCGATCGCTTCGCCAGCGAGTTGGCGGCGATGATGCGAAAGTCTGACGCCTGTTTTCCGGGGTCCGCCGGCTCGCAACTGGATAATTGCAACACGGCATCGCGTTCATGCAAGTAATTGCACATCAGCGGCGGAACCTGATCGCCACAGCTGACAAATGACCGACGCATACGCGACCTGGCATTTCCGGGATTGACCTCGATCGAGAATCAGGCGGCCCGCAAGCTGCCGCCCACCCCCAGTATCCAACCCTCCACTTTCGCCACACTGCGCTCTGACCCGGTCAGGTCGGGTTTCAAGAACACAGCAAGGCTGCCGTCATGGTCAGCGCGCGATAGCCAAGCGGCGACGCTATAGGCGTCGTGCTGGTCGAGCCCGCGGTCCTCACGAGCGAAGCTGCGGCTCCACAGCGCCGGATAGACTTCGGCAATGGCGGAACGCCCAGCAGGAACATCCCAGCCGTCGAAAGGCCAGAAGTGGACGCGCGAGCCGAGGCGTTGGCGGATGAACCGCAGCCAGGGAATGCCGGCATGCGTCGATTTCGCCACTGACCCCTGCACATCGAATTGAAAGACGCTCTTCGCGCCACGCGCGTGTTCGTCGGTCAGTCGTCGCCAGCGCGGGTCGCCCCTGCGCGCCTCACCCTCGCCTACGACGCCACCGCGGACGTCATCGACATAGGTGTGATCTTCGTCTGTGGGCCAGTGGTGCTGGAAGTCGTCGAGGAAGGTGGCCCAATGGGGCTTCAGCCGATGGACCTCGAAATACCGCAATGGAAACGAGAAGCCGTGGTCAATGCTGACCAACGTAGGCGAGGGCTCAGCAAGCCGCTCGACCAGCCATTCGGCAATGCCGCGCCGGGTCCAATATTTGCGCGGCGATGGCGGCGGGGCGACTTCGATCGGCGGCGCGTGGGCCTCGGCCATATAGACGCGGAGGCCCTTCAAACTGGCCGTCGGCGTCTGCGCGCCCGAGTAGTCGATGCCGATATAGCGCGCGAAGGATGTCAACGATCGCCACCCATGATCTCTCGGCCGATTGAAGTCACGGCATCCTGGAGAGGGTCGCCCGACAAGTGCGCATAGCGTTCAGTCGTGCGTGCGCTTGCATGGCCGAGAAGTTACCGATCAGAAAAGGGCAACCGTGGGCGACTCGCCTCAATATCCGGACATATTGCGGACACGCCTACATCAAGCAAATGATAATTCTAGCTAAGTCATTGATATCGATGGTGGGCGCACAAGGACTCGAACCTTGGACCCGCTGATTAAGAGTCAGCTGCTCTACCAACTGAGCTATGCGCCCATCGAATTCGCCGGGCCTCGGCTCGGCGAGGCACGGCATGTAGCAAAGGCGGGTCGGCGAGTCCAGATGGAGCCGGGAGCCGAGGACGGCGCCCGCCCCTTCAGTTCTTCGCCTTGTCGACCAGCTTGTTCTTGCCGATCCACGGCATCATCGCGCGCAGCTTTTCGCCGACCGCCTCGATCTGATGCGCGTTGCAGCGGGCGCGCATCGCCTTGAACGAAGTCTGGTTGACCTTGTTCTCCAGCATCCATTCGCGCGCGAACTTGCCCGACTGGATGTCTTCGAGCACGCGCTTCATCTCCGCCTTGGTTTCCGCCGTGATGATGCGCGGCCCGGAGACGTATTCGCCGTATTCGGCGGTGTTGGAGATCGAGTAGTTCATGTTGGCGATGCCGCCCTCGTAGATGAGGTCGACGATCAGCTTCATCTCGTGGACGCACTCGAAATAGGCCATCTCGGGCGCGTAGCCCGCCTCGACCAGCGTGTCGAAGCCGGCGCGCATCAGCTCGACGACGCCGCCGCACAGCACCGCCTGCTCGCCGAACAGATCGGTCTCGCATTCCTCGCGGAAGGTCGTCTCGATGACGCCGGCGCGGCCGCCGCCGATCGCGCTGGCGTAGGAGAGGCCGAGGTCGTGGGCGTTGCCGCTCGAGTCCTGATGCACGGCGATGAGGCACGGCACGCCGCCGCCCTTCTGGTATTCGCTGCGAACGGTGTGGCCGGGGCCTTTGGGCGCCACCATGATGATGTCGAGATCGGGCCGCGGCTCGATCTGGCGGAAATGGATGTTGAAGCCGTGGGCGAAGAACAGCGCCGCCCCTTGCTTCAGGTTGGCGGCAAGCTCGTTCTTGTAGATGTCGGCCTGATATTCGTCGGGCGCCGCCATCATCATGACGTCGGCCCATCTGGCGGCCTCGGCGGCCGACATGACCGTGAACCCGGCGGCCTCGGCCTTCTGCCAGGGCTTGCCGCCGGCCAGCTCGGCGACGGCGACCGCTTTGACGCCACTGTCGCGCAGGTTCTGCGCATGGGCGTGGCCTTGGCTGCCGTAGCCGACCATCGCGACCTTCTTGCCTTTGACGAGGTTGAGATCGGCGTCGCGATCGTAATAGACGCGCATGGGATGTCCTTCGCTGGAGTTTCGACGCCGCTTCGGCGCGAATGAGGGGCGCGGGCGAGAACCGCCGAGCTGATCGGCGATTATTAGAGAAAGCGCCCGCGCCGATCAAGCGCGCCGAGAGGCGCGGCGGCGAAATCTCCGCCTCGGGCGCCGCCGCGGTGTGGCGAATTGTCGCGCGGGCGCCTTGGCCCGCGCGCGCGGCGCGCTATATTGGGCGGGCCGCATGAGGCGGCGCGGGAGGGGGGTTCATGTCCGGTTTTCTTCTGCGTTTGCGCGCGTTCGCCGCGGCGGCGATTCTCGGCTTCGCCGTTTCCTCGTGCGGCTACAACACGATCCCGACTCTGGAAGAAAACGCCAAGGCGCAATGGGCCGAGGTGGAGAACCAGTACCAGCGGCGCGCCGATCTCATTCCCAATCTGGTCGCCACCGTCCAGGGCTACGCCAAGCAGGAAAAGGACGTGCTGACGGCGGTGACCGAAGCGCGCGCCAAGGCGACCTCGATCCACGTCGACGCCTCCGAACTGACCGATCCGGACAAGATCAAGCAGATGGAGGACGCGCAAAACGCCTTGTCGGGCGCGCTCGGGCGGCTGCTCGCGGTCAGCGAGAACTACCCCGATCTCAAGTCGAACCAGAATTTCCTCGCCTTGCAGGCCCAGCTCGAGGGCACCGAGAACCGCATCTCGGTCGCGCGCAAGGACTATATCGAGGCCGTGCGCGCCTATAACACGGCGTTGCGGACGTTTCCCACGCTGATCTGGGCCTCGACGGTGTTCCGCGCCAACAAGCCGATGGTCGAATTCACCGCCACGCCGGGCGCCGAGACCGCGCCGAAAGTGAAGTTCTAGCCGGGATCGCGGAAAAGTGGGCGCCCGTTTTCCGCCGCCGCCGCTCCGGCGAAGACGACCGCCGGGGCGGGGCTTCGCCCTGGCCCAAGGGCTGCGCATCGCGGTCGCCGCGCTCGTTCTGGGCGCGCTCGCGGCGTTCGGCCCGGCGCCGGCGCTCGCGGCGGCGAATTTTCCCGCATTGACCGGCCGGGTGGTGGATCAGGCGCAGGTGCTTTCCGCCGTCGAGCGCGCCGATCTGGAGGGCAAGCTCGCCGACCTCGAGGCGAAGTCGGGCATTCAATTGGTGGTGGCGACGGTCTCCTCGCTCGACGGCGAGGAGATCGAGCCTTACGCGAACGAGCTGTTTCGCGCCTGGAAGCTCGGCGAGGCCAAGAAGAACAACGGCGTCCTGTTCCTGATCGCGCCCAAGGAACATCGGGTGCGCATCGAGGTCGGCTACGGCCTCGAAGGCACGCTGACCGACGCGACGTCTTCGCTCATCATCGCCAACGCGGTCGCGCCGCGCTTCAAGGCCGGCGATTTCGACGGCGGCGTCGCGCGCGGCGTCGACGACATCATCACGGTGCTGACGACGGATTCGGCGGAATGGCAGAAGAAGCCGGAGCTGCGCGCCGAGGGCGACGCCTCTTTTCTCGACGCCGTCGCGCCGTTTCTCGCCCTGGCGTTCATCCTGTTCGTCTTCTATATCATCACGCGCCATGGCGGCGGCGGCGGGGGCGGCGGCGGCCTCGGCAATTTCCTCATCGCGTCGGCGTTGATGGGGCGGGGCGGCGGCTCGTTCGGCGGCGGCGGCCTCGGCGGCGGCGGCTTTTCCGGCGGCGGCGGATCATCGGGCGGCGGCGGCGCCTCGGGGAGTTGGTGATGCCGGTCGACTCGCGCCAACAGGCGAATATCGAAGCGGCCTTCGGCGCCGCCCAGCGGCGCACGCGGGCGCCGATCGTTTGCGTGCTGGCGCGCTCTTCCGGCCATTATGAATTCGCGGCGCTGCTGTGGAGCGGGCTCATCGGGCTGATCACGCCCTGGCCGCTGATGGTCTTCACCCAACTTTCGGCGCAACGGATCTTCATCGCGCAACTGGCGGTTTGCTTCGCGGCGACGGCGATCCTGTCGCTGACCCCGCTGCGCCTGCTGCTGACCCCTATTCGGGCGCGGCGCGCCAACGCCCATCGCGCCGCGCTGGCCGAATTCTCGGTGCGCGGGCTCGACCGCGCCGGCGAGCGCAGCGGCGTGCTCATTTACGTCTCGCTCGCCGAGCGCTACGCGCGCGTGGTGGCCGCTGAAAGCGCCGCGCAGGCGATCGCCCAGAGCCAATGGCAGGGGCTGGTCGACGCGCTCACCGCCGATTTGCGCGACCGCGGCGCCGCCGAGGCGCTGACCAACGCGGCGGGGCGCTGCGCCGACCTGCTGGCGCCGGTCTTTCCTCCCGCGAGCGACGCGCCGCCCCAGCATCGCCAACATTTTCATGTCGTGTGATCCCTCGGCTTCGCGCGGCTTGAGATCGAGAGCGTAATTCTTTACTGGGATGGCGCGGCGTTGCGCGCGCCCCGCGCCGAAGCGGCGCGGGAGAAAACGCGGAGAGCTTCGAGCGATGGCGTTGACGGCGACTTCGACCAATCGGCTGCGCGCTGCGGCTCTGGCTTGCGCGCTGGCGCTCGGCGGCTCTCAAGCGTCGGCGACGCCGGAGCTGGTCGTCGACGTCGACACCGGCCAGACGCTGTTCGAGCGCGACGCGACCGCGCCCTGGTATCCGGCCTCGCTGACCAAGCTGATGACCGCTTATGTGGCGTTGCAGGCGGTGCGCGACGGCCGTTTGACGCTCGATACGCCGCTGACGATGTCGGCGCGCGCGGCGAATATGCCCGCCTCGAAGATGGGTTTTCGCCCCGGCGTCGAAGTCACGCTCGACAACGCGCTGAAGATGCTGATGGTCAAGTCGCCCAACGACGTCGCGGTGATGGTCGCCGAAAGCATCTCCGGCTCGGTCGAAGACTTCGCCGACGAAATGAACGCGACGGCCAAGCGGCTCGGCCTGAAGGAATCGCATTTCGTCAATCCCAACGGCCTGCACGACGCCGCGCACGTGTCCTCGGCGCGCGATATGGCGATGATCGCGCGCGCGCTGCTCAAGGATTTCCCCGAGCACGCCGATCTCTTCAGCATCGGGGCGCTTCAGCTCGGCGCCGAGATCATTCTCAATCACAATGGCTTGCTCGGCCGCTATCCCGGCGCCGACGGCATGAAGACCGGCTTCACCTGCCCGGCCGGGTTCAACGTCGTGGCGAGCGCGACCCAGGCTGGGCGCCGACTAATCGTCGTCGTGCTCGGTTTTCCCTCGGCGCGCGAGCGGACGATCGAAGCGGCGCGTTTGTTCGACAGGGGTTTCGGCCAATGGTGGGGCGGCGAGGGCGCGCTGGAGAACCTGCCCGCGTCGAGCGCGCTCACGGCGCCCGACATGCGCGCGGACATTTGTTCGCGCCGCAACCGCGCCGCCGTCGTCGCCGCCGAGGAGGAGGAGGCCGCGCCCGCGCCCGCGCCCGTGCCGGGCCGCGGCGCCGGCCGCAACGCGGCCTTCGCCGTCGCCGCCGAATCGGGCGCGCAATTGACGGCCGAGATGGCGAGGCAGCCGGTCCATTTCGATCCGGTTCCTATATTTATCGGGCCGAAGCCGGGCTGGACCGGCCCGGTGCTGGCCGCGCGCCCGCTCGACAAGACGCCCGCCGGCGCGACCCAGCCGAGCGCCAGCGCCTATGCCGCCGAAAAGCCCTCGGCCCTCGAGGGCGCGGCGCCCGAGAGCGCGCCGATCGCGCTGCAGAGCGCGGTGCGGCCGATGAAGCCCGCCAGATCCGGCGCGGCCGCCAAGACCGCCGTTCACGCCAAACTCGCCGCGGAAAGAAGGAAAGACCCGCACGCGCTCGCCGCGCCGGCCCGATAGGTCGCCGGGCGCCGCCCCTTCCGGCCGCCTCGGGGCGTCACGAAGGCGTGAAAAATGCCTTAGTTTAGCCCGTTTATTGTCAAGCGGGCGCCGCAACGGGCAGGCAAAAGACAATCGAGCCGCGATGGTTCGGTTCGACGCTTTGCTCGGTGTTTTTTGCCCCCCAGCCCCCGAGCGGCGGCGCGAACCGCATGTTTGCCACGCAGGCGAGCGGATCGGCGGGCCCCCTCCCAGCCGATCCGCTTTTTTTGCCTCAATCGGCTTTCCCCGCCGACTTGAAACCTCTCCCTGTTGCGGCGATATCAGCGGCGCCGGTGCCCGCCGGGCGCTTCCAGCGCGAGGATTTCCGTTCTTTCACGAGGCCAATGTGACCGCCGACGTCCCTTCCCAGGCAAGCGACGAAACGAAAACGCAGAGCTTCGCGGCCGACGTTTCGCGGCTGCTGCATCTGATGGTCCATTCGGTCTATTCGGACCGCGACATTTTCGTGCGCGAACTGGTCTCCAACGCCGCCGACGCCTGCGAGAAGCTGCGCTACCAAGCGATCGCCGAGCCCGAGCTGATCGAGGGCGGCGGGCCGTTCGTCATCGAGATCGCCGTCGACGCGGAAGCCAAGACGATTTGCTTCGGCGACAACGGCGTCGGCATGAGCCGTGAGGAACTCGTCGATGCGCTCGGCACCATCGCGCGCTCGGGCACGCGGGCCTTCCTCGACCGGCTCGCCGCGGAGGACGCCGAAAAGGAGGCGGCCAACATCATCGGCCAGTTCGGCGTCGGTTTCTATTCCTCCTTCATGGTGGCCGACGAAGTCGTGGTCGAGACCCGGCGCGCGGGCTCAAGCGAAGCCTGGCGTTGGTCCTCCGACGGCAAGGGCGCCTTCACCATCTCGCCATTGCCGCTGGACCAAGCGCCCTCGCGCGGCGCCCGCGTCATCCTCCATCTCAACGACGCGTCCCACGAATATCTGGAGCCCCATCGCCTCGAGCGCATCGTGCGCGAACATTCCGGCGCGGTCGCCGTGCCGATCGACCTCATCGACAAGCCGGGCGCCGAGCCGCGCCGCGTCGCCGACGGCGCGGCGATCTGGGCCAAGCCGAAGAACGAGGTCGCGCCCGAGCAATACACGGAGTTCTATCGCAGCCTCTCCGGGCAATTCGACGAGCCCGCCTTGACCGTCCACTGGCGCGCCGAGGGGCGGCACGAATATTCCGCGCTGGCGTTCGTTCCCGGCTCGCGGCCGTTCGATCTGTTCGACCCCGCGCGCAAGAGCCGCAACAAGCTCTACGTCCGCCGCGTGCTGATCACCGAGGACGCGGACCTGCTGCCGGGCTGGCTGCGCTTCTTCAGGCTGGTCGTCGACTCCAACGACCTGCCGCTCAACGTCTCGCGCGAGATGATCCAGCAGAGCGCGGTGTTCGCCGCGATCCGCAAGGGCCTGACCAACCGCCTGGTGCAGGAACTGACCAAGCTCTCCGAGAGCGACAAGGAAAAGTTCGCCAGGGTGTGGGAGCGTTTCGGCGCGGTGATCAAGGAGGGCCTCTACGAGGACCCCGAGCGCCGCGACGCGCTGTACAAGCTCGCGCGCTTTTCCACCACTGCGCATCCCCAAGGCGATCGCACGCTCGCCGACTACGTCGGCGCTCTTCGCGAGAACCAGACCGCGATCTTTTACCTGACCGGCGAGGACGCCATGCGCCTTTCCGCCAGCCCGCAGCTCGAAGGCTTTCGCGCCCGCGACGTCGAAGTCCTGCTGCTCGCCGATCCCGTCGATCCGTTCTGGGTTTCCAGCGCGGTCGGCTACGAAGGCAAGCCGTTCAAGTCGGTCAGCCAAGGCGTCGCCGACATCAAGGCGATCCCGCTTAAGCAGGGCGCGCCGCCGCGCGCCGAGACTTCGGCGGAGGTCGCGACCCTGATCGCCTTTTTCAAGCAGACGCTGGAGAGCGAGATCGCCGAAGCGCGCGCCTCCGACCGCCTGACCGACAGCCTCGCCTGTCTGGTGGCGCCCGAATTCGCGCCCGACCGGCAGCTCGAGAAAATGCTCGCCGCGCACGGGCGGCTCACCGAGCGCACCAAGCCGGCGTTCGAGGTCAACGCCGGCCATCCGCTGATCCAGGCGCTGGCGCGGCGCTTCGCCGCCGAGCCGGACAAGAAGCTGGTCGAAGACGCCGCCTGGCTGATCTACGACGAGGCGCGCCTCGCCGAGGGCGAACCCTTAGGCGACCCCCCCGCCTTCGCCGCGCGGCTGCGGCGGGTGATGGAGAGGGCGCTGGGGTAGGCGAACTGTAGAGGCGGCCGTTGGCCGCGTTCTCTCCGCCCCGACGAACCCGGCGAGTCGAGGCGCGCCGCGCCGAGCGCGACTACAATTCCCCGCCGCAGGCCGGCGACGGGTCACGACAAGCGCATCCTTGTCCCGCCCTAGGGAATTTCAACGGCTTGGGCGCCTTTTTCGGTCCCGTTTTCGAGTCGGCGCGGCGCCGGCAGGCCGGACGGACCGGAGGGACGAAACAGGACGGAAAAAGAAAACGGGGCGTCCGTCAATAAAATGCGCCGTCAACGTAGCCCCGTGACCCCTCGCTTGCCGGCGCAAGCGCGAATCAATACTATCGGGCGTGCCCGCGGACGAAATCATCATCGAAACGCAACGCATCGGCGCCATTTTGCGCGTCGTCGCCGTGGACGTCGCCACGGGAACCGAAGTCACGTTCCAGGCCCCGACCTGGGCCAGCCGCGCCTCAATCAATCGCCTCGCGGCCAATAAGCTGCGTTATGTGATGAGAAAAGGGGCAATATCTAAGGATTAGGGTTTAGGGGGGTACAGGGACATGATACGAACTGCAACTTTGTTGGCGCTGGAGCAAATGGTTTAGGCGCATCGATGTTCGGCAATGTGTATTATGTTCCCGCAAGGCGGCAATCCGCCAAGAGCGGTCGGTCGCTGCCGCGCGCGGGACGGCGACTGCGGGCGGAAACCGGTCGGAACTATTGTTGGAAACTGCTATAGCGGCCGCAGACCCGACGCGTGAAGCGCCGCATGCGCTGCGCGATCACGGCGCGGCAGCTCTCTGGCAAAATCGCAACGAGCCAAGGTCCTTTCCCAGAATTCGAGGCAATGAGGGGCGCGATGACCGATACGTTGGCGAACATTTTTGCATGGGCGGAAGACCATGTCCGCTTGTTCCAGGTGGCCTCGGCTCTGGTCGCCATAGCGATCGGCGGCGGCGGCTTTTTCCTCGGCTGGGTTTTGCGTCACCAGAGAGCGCTACGCGAAAGGCGGAACTACCGCAGTCTCGTGGACGACCAGAAGATCGTCTTCGAGGCTCATCTGTTGAGGGAGACGCCAGACGGCGCGATCAGGCTCGAGATCGACCAATGGGGCCCGAAGCATTCGGTCTCCGCGCTCTTTCACGATCCGGTTCTCGAGCGGGAAGTGGCGAAGGTCGCGAGGAAGCGCGACGGTCTGGTCCTCATTCCCAAGCCCGGCCAATTGCTCATGATGGCGTCGTTGCGCGACGCCATCACCGGCAACGACTGGACGGCCAATCCCGCGGCTCTTAAGGGGCGCGCCGTGGAGGAAGACCGGGTGATCATTGCGCCGGTCTCCTGGCCGGGGATGCGGGAGACCTTCCTGTTGCGCGTCGTCATCTTCGACGCCGATTGGGTCGAGCGGCTCGGCGATCCCACGATCATCGCTCGAATCGCAGCCGTCGACCCGTCATATCAATATCGCACGCAATGGCTGCATGAGATCGCGCTCGCCTGGCCGCAGGAACGCCAGAAGACGAAGGACGACGCGAGGATTTGGCAGGTGTCGATCAGGTCGGCGCGACAACCTGCCTGAAAGCCCGCCGTCTGCGGCGGCGGTCCTCGCCCTGCGCTGCGCGGCATCCGGTCCGGACGCCCCTCGGCGCGCCGCGTCCGTGAAGCCATTGGAAACGGCGGGCTTACGCAGGGGTTTACGGAAATGAAACGAATTGCATATTTGACGGCGCTGGACCAAATGGATTGGGCGGACCGATATTCGGCAATGTGTATGTCCCCGTAAGGAAATCGGGGATTTATCCTGTTCCCGTGATGGCCCCCGTAATGCCCAAGACGGAAGATCGACGCGGCGCTGCAGGCGAACGCCACAAGTTTGGTGTAACAATTGGACCCGGCACAGACAGGGAATGGTCGTTACGAAGGAGGGACACAATGAAACAATTTATGCTGGCACTATCTTTGATGTTGGTAAGTGTTGTTGCTTATGCGCAGGTGGATACTATTATTTGACGTTGGCGAACGATTGAGTGTTGTGCAGCCGATCTCACAATAACCAAAGATGACAATATCTACATCGTTGAGTTAGGTGGTGGGAGGGGCACCTTTTCTGGCACTCTCATAAATAATCAAATTGATTTAGAGGGTGGTTTCACCCTCTCTTATCTCTCACACAGTCGCCAAATTATCTGTGGAGGTCACAGATACGGAAGAATGCGTGATTAACCGAGATTCTCCAGACGAAGGCCTGGGATGCATGTCGTGGGCGCGTCTGAGTCCGTATTCGTCCTCGTGTGGGATGTTGAAAGTCTCGACGCGGGCGCCCACGGCTGTGCAGTTCTCATGTTTCCACCCTGCGCGGCAGCCGCAGCGCGCCCCGAACTTGACAACGCGCAGCCAAGTGTCGCGCCCAAAGTTGATCTTTCAGTTACGAAACACGGCGTCCGCGTTCCGCGATAACCGGCGCGGGGAGCCGCAAGTAGAGAGAACTGCACAGCCCTGCGCGGGCGCCGCGGCTGCCTTGGTGAAGAATGATCTCCAGGAGTCCTTTGCAAAACCGGCCGAGGCGTGATTCTCTGGGGTAGTGCGAGGAGGCGAGTCGCCGATGTCGCGCCGTGACTTCGGCCGACCTTGGCTCGCCGACGCATTGGCGAGGACCTGTTCTCGCG
>Ga0326727_10001623_pt1 | contig 81847 bp, 59 predicted proteins | sample MB2enrmetagenome_FD_207643 | JGI IMG/M metagenome (GOLD analysis project Ga0326727, IMG submission 207643) | Lab enriched peat soil microbial communities from McLean, Ithaca, NY, United States - MB29MY | ecosystem: Environmental > Terrestrial > Soil > Wetlands > Peat | place: USA: New York... | reverse complement strand
GCGAGAGTTGCTGGCGCAGGCGGGCACACGGCTCGGCGGGCACGGCCAGTTTGGGGTCGGTAGCGAGAGAACTTGAGGCATCGAAGGTGGCGGCGGCGATCTGGTCGCGGCGCGCGCGTTGCCGCTCTTCGACCGCCTGGAGGGCGCGCCGCATCAGACCCGTTTCCATGCGCTCGATCCGGTTGCGCCGCCAGTAGAGCTTGCCCAGGTCGGCCACTTGCTGGTTCAAGAGGGCGTCGCCGGGGCCGTAGGCGGTGGCGAGTTCCCGCTGCAAGGCGGCATACCGTTCGGGATCTTCGCCCAGGGCGCGCATGACGGCGGCTTCGTTTTCGGGCGCGGCATCACAGCCGTGCTTCACTGCGTTCATTTTCATGCGCTCTTTTCCGGCCTCGCTGCGAGGCCCGGTGGAGCGCTGCGAATTGCGCCGAGCGGCGTCGAGCCGCTGGGGAGTGAGACAAGTAGATTTGAGTAGAGACATAGTGACTCCGTAAATTGGAAGGTTAGGAGCAGGGGCGGCAGGCGAGCCGTCCCCACCGAAGGTGAGACGGACGTTCACAACCCTTACAGCCTACCAGGATATGGAAGATTTGTCAAGTATCAACAGAGTTAATTACCTCGTAGGCATCGGTAGGCAGGGCAAGCCCTACCCCTACAGGTCAGCCCCAAAGGGGCGATCTAACGAAGCCCAGGCCAACGGCCCATAAGCGTTAACCTAATGGCTCAGCTCGAGCTACGCAGCACTCACTGGCCGCTTCCAGAGGCCCGGAGGGCCGACAGAGCGTAGCCCATGGCGTAAGCCGTGGGATCGAGGAGCGGCTCCCGGTTGTATAAGCCCCGGAGGGGCGACAGATCCCCCGGCACGGTCTCTGTCGCCCCTCCGGGGCTGCGGGTATGAACGCCGTGCGGGGTCCCACGGCTTACGCCGTGGGCTACTTTCTGGCGCCGCTCCGCGGCTCTTGCAGCCCTCGCGTCTTTAGGTTAACGCCTGTGGGCCAACGGCCTGGGTCATCGGGACCCCAATCGACCACTGAGCCCTGAAGGGGCGGAACAATCCTCTTCAATCCCACACGTACCGCTCGTCGTAGGCAACGCCGTGCGCGTCGAGGAGCTTCCGGAATTCCTCTTGAAAACTGACCACGCGGTGGTGGTTTTCTTGTTGCGCGATGTACTCCACGACTTCTTCCACATCCGCCGCGCCCACCGAAAACGCGCCATAGCCGCTTTGCCAATGGAAATTCGCCAAGCCGCGCCCCTGCGTCTTGACGGAACTGGTCTTCACTTCCTCCACGATTTTTGCCAGCGCGAGGTTCTTCGACAATCGAAACAGCGCATGGATGTGGTCGCTCATGCCTCCGACTTTCAGAGTCCTGGTTATTGAGAACCGCCGCCAGGTAGGCGTGGAGGTCTTCTCGCACGGGCGCCAATAACATCGGCTCGCGATGTTTGGTGCTGAAGATCAGGTGGACGTAGAGTTGCGAAAGCGATTGCGGCAAGGGGAAACGCCTATCCCGCCCCTTCAGGGCTGGCGGCAAAATGGGCGGGTCATCTAAGCCCAGGCCTTTAGCCTAGGCTTTGCTAGATCGCCCCTTTGGGGCTCAATCAACGGCCCCTTGAGGGCTCAGAATTTTGGCAGGTTTCTCGCCAATCAGCGAGCACCTGGACGAGGCAGGCGCAGGGCGAAGCCCTGCGTGGCGTGGAGCCGGGATGAACAGAGGCCGCAGAGCCGCTGCGCCAGCCCGCGGTCTTTCAGCCGCCATTCGCAAACGACATAGCCACCCGAAGCAAGCGGACCAAATAGTCGGGATCACCAAAGGTCCTCAAGGGTCTTCGCCGCCATCAACTTGTCACGCGTTGAGTAGCGGAGATTGAACAACGCCTTCACGCGCCCTGCCTTGACCAACGGAATGGGGCCGATTTCTTTTGCGGGCTCGGAGAAGTTCACGACGAACTTGCCGGTATCCTTCCACGGCTCAATTGACCTTACCGGGGCGATGTGCGTGATTGCCGAAACTGGCTGGACCCGGTAGACCGCAATGTATTTGATCTGGGGCCGCATGGTTCCATGAATCCTTATCGCATACCAACGGTTTTCCCCAAGGAAGGTTTCCTGGAATCCAGCTTCTCGGGCCGGAACCACAACCGTATCCACTTCCGTTGCGTCCAAGCGGCTCGCCCCTGCGTCTGCGGCCTCTCCTGCCTCAGTTGCCTCTTCCCTGAGGTCCGCCAGGAATGGCTCGAAGTGATAAAAGTGTTCTCCCTCATCATTCACGTACTTCGCTAATTCCAGGACCTCGACGCCGAAACTGAACCTCTGGGCAAGGACGGTTTCCAGCATGTCGGGCAACTCGTCGATCACTACGAGGGCCGCGAAAGGCGCTTCGTAGACCAAATACTCCAGCATGTGGTCCAGGTTGCGGAAATGATGCGTTGCGGCGTATCGCTCACTTTGACGTTTGGCCTCAGGTTGTTCCTGAAGGGCGCTCAGGAGGATGGCCTTCACGGCTCGAGGGTCGGTCTCAAAGGAGAGCGAAAACTCCAGAATCTGAACCGCGATGTGGCGAAGCGGATCATGGGCGGCCAGCTCGTTTTCGACAACATACACCCGGGGCTTTTGCCCGGTAAGGTCGAGCAAATAGCCGTCGGGTATGTTCCTCAGCCCCCCTCTAACTCCGATCTTCTTCTTGACCGCGAGGTAAATGCGGCTTGTGCCAAACAATTCGGCCCGCACCTTGAGGATGGCGCTTTCCAACTCGCCTTCATCGCCATACTCAACGCGCCGATAACCACCGCGCTCGGTCCAGATCAGTTTCATAGTGAATCCCTATTCGAAGCAGCTCCGGGCTCCAACCACGGGGAAATAAGCGTCTGCGCACGCTACGAGCAGGCGAAGCAGAGTTGCGGCGCGTTTACCGTGCCACCAGGGAAACGGCGGCGTAAAGAAGCCGCTACGAGCCCCACGGGTACACGTGTTCCTTCAGCCTCCGGTAATTCTCGTCCAGCGCCGGCTCCAGCAGCACAATTGCGGCGATGCGGCGGGCCATTTCCTGCACGTATCGAACCTCTTCTTTCCTCAGGGCGCGGCCGAGCAATCGCTCCTCGCGGTAGGAGAGCCATTTCTTCATGACCTGATAGCCGCCGATAGTGTATTCCCAAACCCGCAGCGGAATGTTAGACCAGTAAGCAAATTCATTGAGGTAGACGTCGCAAGTGTGCTCACCGAGCAAGTCGATTGCCTCGCCTAAACTTGCCCGCTCTTCCTCCGTGTAATCGCGCTCAATGAGTTTTCCTTTCCCTGGCATCGTAACACCCCCCTGGCCCGCATGTCCCCACCCTGCGGCTATAGCGAAGTGCTCCTCCTCTTTGAGCTGCGTCCCGTGTGGCAGCGTGAAGACGGCGATCTTCTGTAGCGCCAGCATCTTGCTGGCCTGGGCGGGATGCCGGCTGGAAGCCGGCGCTACAAATGGCGTCTCCACGTCGAGCAACGCGGCAATGCGTTCTCCCAGCACCGCCGACGCGAGCAAAGATTCCTTCGTGTCCGGGAGCGGAATGCGTGGTCAGTCCTGGCGTAGCGCTCCGGAGTTCTCCGTGCCGTAAAGGGGAGCGTGTAGAATCGCAAGCACATGATAGAAGGCGCTCGGAGCTTCATCGACAGTCGCCACCTCCGTCAGGTAGTTGACAAGAGAATCGCTGATGTTGAGCCGCGAACCGCTAGGCAGGATGCGAGCATCGTGCGGCTCAGGGGCAGGCATAAGGGATTTGCCAGCAGGTTGGGCGTTAAGGTAGAGGGGAAACATTCCGACGTTTGATTCAACGATGTGATGGTCCGCCAACGCGGTTGTGTACTGCGGTTGGTAAAAAGCTTCTTTGCGGTTGCGTTGGCCTCCACTTAGCCAACAGTTTCCCTCGAACACTTGCGGGAAGTATTCGGACCGCTTCTCATCAAGCAGCTTCGTCTGTGGCTCCCAATAAAGCCAGCGCACATCAAAGGGGCGATAGCAATAAGGGACAATGTTCTTTGTCAAGAAGCCCCGTGTGCGAAGGTAATTGCGGACCGCTTCGGCGTTGAATCGCGCGGTGCTCGTCATGGCGCTGGGAGAGATGCGCCGCATTTCTTCGTGGCCGATCTCGTCATCAAAATACTGCATCATCCGTTCAACCAATCGCTCGCGGTCGATGTCCACAACCACGTCATCGCGGCTGGTCTTGACACCCGGAAACGAAACAGGGAACAACTCAGGCAATAGCGCCCACTGCATGTAAGCGGTCGTCACCTGCACGGGTGCAAATGGCAATCCCAGGTCCAGCGGAGGGCTGATTTCTTCATACAGTGCCTTCCCGTCCTGGGCGGCGGTTGCGAGCAACTGTTGTCTTTTGGTTTTTCCCCACAAATGGCGAAAACGGACTGCCGTAGCGCCGGCATCCTGCCGGCCCAGTTCTTCTACCGGCTGGAAGTCGGCGTTACGCGCCCAAACCCACTTCCAATCTTTCAATCCCGCCTTCCGGGGATTGTCCACGACGTAGCGGATGATCCGCTCGAGTTCTGCGGCATTCCGAACCAAGTGGTCGAAATACTCCCGCTCCCAGAATGGCCCAGTTGTTCCCAGGAGCTTATTGGCCTGGTTGGAAGTAAATGACTTCCAGCTATGAAGAATGTCTGCCAGAGCGTGCCCATGCAAGGGCGCAAAAACAGCGTGCACATGATTAGGCATCACGCAGGCGGCCAGCAGAGCGTAGCGCTGGCCTTCGAAAAAATGCAATGCGCGGTAAACCATTTCTGCAACTTCGGGCCGGGCAAGCTGGCAGGCTCCATGCCCGGCATCCAACGCCTCATCAAAACGTCCGCGAAGATCGGCCAGCCGCCTTTTTTCCGCTTCCGTAAGGTCGCGGCGCAGTTGTTTTGCCGTTTGCACAATGTCGTTGCGCTCGAACTCGAACTGGCTGAGCAGTGCCTGGGGCAGTGAATCGCCAAGCCGAAAAGTGACGGAGTAGATCGCGCCTTCCATTTCCCAATGCGGAAGATAGCCTCGGCCACGAATTGCAACCGCGTCATTGCGAAACGGAATTACCGTAGCGCCGGCATCCCGCCGGCCCAGTTCTTCTGCCGGCTGGAAGCCGGCGCTACGGACTAGCAGCGCAATGGCCGTTCCTACCTGAATTCCTTCGCGATTGAGCTCGGTCGAAAATACACTCGGGTCGGGGTCTCCTTCCGGAGTAAGCTTGCCCGTCTTGTACTTGTCGCCATTAAGGCAGTCAATCCAAATGCGGTCATACGCTTCGAGATACCGTTCCCTCATGCCGGTGAACGATAAGCCGTCGAGCCACGAGTAATTGGAAATCAGGCACACCACGCCCCTGCCGGTCTTTTGAACAATGCGCCTTTCGGCCATACGGAAGAAGCGCACGTAAAGATCATTCAAGCCCTGGCCCTGCGGTGCGGGCGCTTGCCGGGTGGTACGGTAAGCTTCGGTAAGGTCGCGCTCCTCTTCCATCTTGGATACACCTGCGAAGCTGTTGTAGGGCGGGTTGCCGAGGATTACCAGGATTGGAACATCACGCTTAACGTGTTCGGCGGCATCGCGCTCCTCCTCCAACTCGGGAAAGATAAGGCGTTGCTTGGGACCTTTGGGCGGCTCCCACCCCGTGAGTGCGTTAGTAAGATAAACGCCAACCCGTTCCTTCGGCTTCTCCAAGAGCGGCGCACCCAAGTTCTGCAGGAGTAAACCGATCTGCAAGTGTGAAACAACAAAGGGCGCGGGCATAATCTCGAATCCGAAAACTCGTCTTTGGGCGGCTTCCTTGAGGTCGCTTGGGGTGAGAGCATCTTCACCGCGCTCTTTGAGTGTGCGGTGGATTCGGTCGAGGACTTCCACAAGGTAAGAACCCGTGCCGCAACAGGGGTCGAGCACATACACATTCTTGCTGGCCAGCCCGTCCGGTAGTTTCAACTCTTCCCGCAGAACTGTGTCAACACGTTCCACCATATACTCTACGATTTCCGGCGGCGTGTACCAGACGCCTAGTTCCTTGCGCAGCTCCGGGTCAAAGGCTTCCAGGAACGGCTCATAAAAATATTGCACGGCGTGCGATTCCTGGAACCTGTCGAAGAACGAGTGGCGGTCAACGCGATTCAAAACCAAGCCTGCCCAATCCAGGACTTCGGTGAGCTGAAGGGCTTCGAGTTCCTGGGGGTCGGCCACCAAGTGGAAGAGTTTCGAGATCATCGGCACGCGCAGATAACGTGCCGTGGTGTACCAATCGAAGCGAGCTTTGGAGGTGGGCGGGTTTTGCTTGGCCCACAGCACCCACGCGGAGAACACGCCGTAAAACAGAGTTTGGACAAGGCTAGACCGGAAGAAGTGCTCGCCTTTCGCCCCCTCGAATTTCAGCCCCAATGCTTCTTCCAGCGCCGTGCGAACCGTTGCCAATGCGGGCAGGTCCACGTCTTGAATGCGTGCCTTTGCATCCCGCGCGTAGGAACCCAGAAACCACGCCACGTCTTCCGGGAGGGCTAGCAGGGCAGCGTGCCGCATGACTCGCAAGAGATACTCTTCAAACCTTGTGCCGACGCTCTTCGCAAGGGCGCGAGGATGAGTTGCGGCAGCCCAAAAAGCCCTTTCATCGTCAGCAAGGCGGAACGATTCTAGCTTGGCACACTTGCCGTCAGCCTCCTGCCCCACCAAAACAAAGTCGCGGTAGTTCGTCACCAATACTTGCCGGTATTTCCCCCAATAGCGGGAAACTTGTTCGCCATCAGCGGTAACCCAAGCATCGTCCTTTGTGGACTTCACTTCAATGACGCCCCGCGCCGGCGGCTGGCCCGGAAGGGGTTCGGCCTCGGAGGGTTTCTGGAATTGTTCAGCGGTGAATAGGCCTCCGTCTGGAAGCCCGGCACCACGGTTTGCGAGATTGATGATGCAACGAACACGAGGCTTCAGGTGCTTTCCGATTTCGTTGAAAAGATTCGAGAGCGCGGGATAGTAGGAGGTTTCCTTGACGGCGGCGCCAGAGGATCGGATGTCGCGCAATTCGCGGAGATAGTTTTCGAGCGGCGTCATCTGCGTGGCCCGCTTTGCCGTTGCCTATTCTACGCGGCCCTCGCTTTCTGTCAAACCTGAATTATTTCCGAGCTCGCGGGCAGGCGCAGACTCCTGCCTGTTGGAGCGTGCGATGTCCCGAAGGGACAGGTTTGTGCTGCCCGCTCAGTGCAGTGGACCCATGCGGAACACGGACACGTCATGCAAGTAGTAATACCGCCAACTTGACCACGGCCAATCCCCAGGCGAACTCACCAGCCCGCGCCTGACCGGGTTCAGTTTCTCTCAACGCTTCTCTGCTGAGTAGAGGTTGAAGGGGTGAAAACGCCGATTGCAGAGCAGTCGCTGATGTTCGGCAGCCGACGAACGCCCAGAAACCATGAAAATGCGCGAAGCGCCTTGGAGTGCGGCGGCTCGACGCCGCCTTTGCACGGCGCCGACCGAGTTTCTTGTGAGAAGAGCTTTAAGGGGCGCCACTGGTGCGTCGTGTAACTCTTCCTCCCGTGATAATTCCAAGGCGGCGTCGAGCCACCGCACTCCAAGGTGCCTTTGGCACACAGAGTTTCAAAGCCGGAAGCAGGACTGGTCATGGACGCTGGGCGGCAATCGGACATTGCAGGCTCGGGAAACCAGGAGCCCAACCCGCCTTTGGCTAACGACCTCCGGAATTGATGAATTGCGGAGAAAGATGTACAATTGTACAGGATGGTTTCTCTGGTCATCGATACGTCGGCTGTAGTGGCGGTGCTTCTCAACGAGCCAATCCGGGCGGCGCTGATTAGCGCCACGGAGGGATGCGCTCTAGTCGGGGCGCCCACTTTGCCTTGGGAGGTCGGCAACGCTCTGGTGACTGCCGTGCGTCGGAAACGTCTGGCAGCCGCGCTGGTGAGCCAAGCCTGGGGTAGTTACCAGTCGGTGCCGGTTCGCCTGTCGCAGATTGATCCTGGCCGCGCCATCGACCTGGCACTCGAGGTGGGGCTGTATGCGTATGACGGCTACGTACTCGAAACCGCGCGCGCCGAACGGGTTCCGCTCCTGACGCTGGACTTGGCTCTAGCACGAGCCGCACGAAGGCTCGGCCTAAGACTGAAGGAGATTCGAAATGAAGGTCTACAGCTTCTCTGAGGCAAGGCAGCAATTTGCGGAATTGCTGAACCGCGCCAGCCGCGACGGGGAAGTCGAGATTCGCCGCCGGGACGGCGATGCTTTCGTCCTGCGCCCAACAATGCGTCGTGGCTCTCCGCTGGATGTGCCGGGAGTAGATGCCGGTCTCACCCGCGCTGAGATCGTGGACCTGGTGCGCGAGAGTCGCCGCTCGTCCGCGCGGTTCCTCAACAAACCTGGGGCGCCACGGCAATCATTGCGCAGGAAGCGAATGTCGCGGCACTAACGGGGCATCGCGGGCTGGCGCAGACCCCTGCGTTTTGGACTCTGCGATGTTCCGAAGGGACAGGTCTGTGCTGCCCGCTCATTCCAGTCGATCCCTGCGGAGCACGGACACGTCATTCAAGCAGTAACACCGCCAGCTTGACCACGGCCAATCCCCAGGCAAACTCACCCGCCCGCGCCTGACCGGGTTATTGTGCATCGATACAGAACGACTTGAATAATTGCGCATCCCTTCGTGGCACGGCCGTCCCGGCCGTGATCACGGGCGGGACGCCCGTGCCACAATTTGTGTCGCTCTGCATAGTTCAGTTTCTCCCGGTGCTTGTTTTCGGTGTAGACGTGGAAGGGGTGAAAACGCCGATTGCAGAGCAGACGTTCATGTTCGTCAGCCGACGAACACCCGGAAGCCATCAAATGTCATTCCGAGCGGAGCGAGGAATCTTGCTCTGCGTCGGGCAGACCGGCCCAGAACGACCAGGGCGAGATTCCTCGCGGAGTTTACCCTGAGCGGCAGGGCGAGATTCTTCGCTCCGCTCAGAATGACAGGCGAAGGGCTCAGGATGGCAGCGAAGGGCTCGGAATGACAAGGCCTGGTGATTTTTTCACACCTTCAAACCGGCGACAATCTAAGTTTGCCGAAGCGGAGGCGTGCGGCGCGTTGCTGGGATTGGTCGGGACCTCTCCGCGGTTACGAATCAGCGCGCTCGTACCAGCGGAGCACGCGCAGGGCGCGTAAGGTGTTCCACCGGCTCGGTCGGCCCTCGCCGTCGTCCGTCTCGACCGGCATCACGCCGGGATACCGGGTCTCGAGCGGCCACCGCCCGTCGCCGTCGCGCTTCGACGCGACTAGCTCGATCGCCTCGGCCACTCGTTCGTCGGGCGTAACGCCGGCGGCGCGCAGGTACTCGAGCCCCCGCAGCACGTCGTAATGCCACCAAGCCGGGAAGGCGAATCGCATCCAGGAAGCGCCGCCCTTGCGATCTCGCGCGATCACCTCGCCGGTCGAGCGCCTCCGGAAGAGTCGGCGCTCGAGGAGGAACTCCTGCCCGCGCAGACGGGTCTCGGTCGCCTCCGGGGTCCCTCCGCCCGCTCGTTCGTGCTCGAGCAGAGCCTCCAGCACGCAGATCGTGGTGTTGAACGACGACCGAGTCGAGCCTTTCGGCGCCTCACAGTTCCAGCCGCCGTCGGACAACTGCTCGGCGAGCAGCCGGGCGACGATGCCCCGGACGTCCTGGCCGAAGTAGGCGCCGAGGGCCGCGACCTGCCCGTTGATGCACGGCTCGACCTCGCCCTCGAAGAAGCCGTTGCCGTCACATTCCTGCGGGCCACATCCCTGCCACGTCACCCCGTCGCGGACGAGGCCCACCGCCCGGCGTGCTTGGTGGCTCGAAGGATCCAGACCCAGGTCCCGCAGCAGCATGAGGACGTGCATCGTGGAGTCCCACCCGCGGTTCCATGCTGCGCCACCCCACCGACCATCGTCCGCCTGCAGGGCGAGCAGCCTCGCGCCCACGCCTTCGGTCGCGACCCTCGCGCGCTCCGCCAAGACCTCCCCCGCGGGCGCACCGGTCAGGTCACGCATCACTTGCCAGCGGATCGACGGGTCCGAATCAAGCAGCCAGTCGATGACAGCCACAGATCTCCCTCCAGCATTCGGATGCATACTCCTGTCGGCATTATACTCCCGCCGCTTTCGTGACAGGTTGCAGCAGGTCGGCCGAGTACGATGAACGGCAGTATTGGCCCCGGAGCCTGACAGCGCCGGCGGCCCGCTTGGGCAGACACCTTTCTGTCCGCCACTCGGAAGTTGGTCCGCACCTTCGCGGATTGTTGGCTAGCGTTTGCGGGTAGCTGGCGAGAACAGCTCAAGTATCCAACAAAAACTTGCAGGTCATATGGGGTTTCGCCCGGAATAGGCGGTGGAGAGCGTTGCTAAACTCACGCCGTTACGCGCGGGTAGCCCAACACTGCGGGGGCATTCCTCGAGTATGATCCACCAAGTATCAGGCATCACCAAGAGCACCGCACAGCGGACGTTCCATAGCTTGCCTCTGATCGCATATCTTTGACCCGCTGATTCTGCGGGGACGAATTCGAGGCTTGTCTCGCCCGGAACTGATTTGACGACGCACCGCAAGGACTCATAGGATACTGGCGAGAGCAAAGCAATTGCAGTTCATGAGGTCAGCTCCAACCTAAGTCACGCCTTCAGTCCGGTTAAATCTACTTCCAGACGTTTGTTCTCCTTAATCAAATCGTCCATGGTCAGACGGATCCGGCGGCTTGCGGCTTCGCGGCCCAGGATGCACGTGAGCGCGCTATCCACCGCCCGCTTGACGGTTGGGTTCTCAGATCGTCCATTGGTCACGTTCTCGTAGAATGTCGCGATGTTGCGAACGATGCCATCGTGGTAAAGGTTCTCGACTTGGCCACTGTATTCCCGGGGGCCACCAAGTAGGAGCGCCTTGCCCCAATAGCTGATAACGGCGTTGGCGGTTGTGCCATACACGTGACAGTCGAGAGTACTGTCCTTTCTGTCTGGCAACCCCAGGCCGAAATGATTATGAACCGTGCCGTCGGCGTAGTCGTAGATGACCGAGCAGACGCCGTGACCGTCCCCATGAGCGTTGGACCGAGCAACTTGCGATGAGCCGGCAGCGGCAACTGGCCGCTGCCCCATCACCCACAGCGCCGCATCGACTGCGTGGATATCGAAGTTGCCGATGTAATCGCACCCCAAGGCAATATCATTGACCCATATCAGCTTCTGTAGGCGGCTCTCCAGGTTGGCCGTCTTTGGTGGATCGTTAAAGCCGTTGCACAATCCCGTCGTGGCCAACTGCGCGATCGTCCCCACGCCTCCGTCCTGGACGCGCTTGACGATCTCGATGTTGACGGGGTCCGTGGGGATCTGGTAGTCGACGAAGAAGCACTGCTTTTTCTGGCAAGCGAGTTTAGCCGCCGCTCCAATTTGCAGGCAGCCGGGCACATCCGCCGCCACAGGCTTGGCCATGTAGACGTGGCAGCCGGCATTGACCGCCGTCGTAGCCTGATCGGGCATAAAGGCAGGGATGTTCTCGAGGGCAACGACCTCGACACCGGCGCCTATCACTTTCTGATAGCCCGACAGGCCCGAGAAGCGTCGCGCCTTATCAACGCCCAGCGCATCGCCGACGGCATCCGCCACCGTCTGGAAGTAGTCTGCCACGGCGAAGAGTTCAAAGCCGCCGTGCTCCTTGAAGAGCCGGCCAATCAGGCTGCCGCGCCCGCCACAGCCAACCAAGCCGAGTCTGATCGCACCTTGCCGGTTTGTGGATGCAGCGCTCCGCCCTGGTGCGGAATGCGCCAACGCCAAAGTTGCAGCCGCAGCCATGCTTCCCGTTACAAAGTGGCGTCGGGACACGGCGCCAGACAAGCGACTTGGCAGGAAGGAGAACCGGGTATTCATGAACAACTCCATTCGTGCCCGATGCCCCTGATGTGCTCAGAAGTTTCGGGCCAGGACGTAGCGTGACCGGCGCGCATTATACACCGGATCGAGTGCAGGATTTTGCAGGGAGTTGAGATAGTCAATATTCGTGCGCTGGAAGTTTCTTATGCTTCCGCCGCAAGCCGCTGCGCAGTTTCCTTCAACTGTCTCAAATCCAGTTTTCCGCTGCCCAGAAACGGCAACGCCGGCACCGGGAAGAAGTTCTCTTTGCGCGGGACCCAGAGCTTGGGAAGTCCGGAATCGCGCATCCGTTTCAGCAATTCGTCCACGCTCATTCCCAGCTCAGTATGCAGCACCACGAATCGCTCGCCTTTCTGCTCGTCGGGGATTGTGGTCACCACCACGCGCGGCTCTACGCTTCCGAGAGCGCGGTGCAGCGCATCCTCCACCTGAACGTGCGACACCATCTCCCCGGCGATCTTGGAAAAGCGCGCGAGCCGGTCGGCAATCTTGATGAAGCCATCCTCATCAAGCTGGGCGATGTCACCAGTGATGTACCATCCATCTTCCCACATCACCTGACGGGTCATTTCCGGCTCGCCGAGGTAGCCCATCATCACGCTCGGGCCTTTCACCAAGAGCATGCCCGCCTCCCCCGCGCCGAGGGTCGCATAGGTTTCCGGATTCACCGTGCGTACCGCCACGCCGGGAATCGGTTGGCCCACGGTACCGCGCTTTGCGCCAATTTGTTTCTCCCGCCGGCTTGTGTAACCGAAATTTTCCACCGCCACCACCGGAGAAAGCTCCGTACAACCGTAGCCCTGAAGCAGTTCGAGCTGAAACTTTTCGCGGAATGCATCGGCAAGTTCCGGCTTCATCTTTTCCGCACCCACAATCGCCACGCGCAGCGAAGCCAGATCTGCCGGCCCGCAGCGCCGAACGTATTCCCACACAAACGTCGGCGTGGAAATCAGAATGGTGACGTGATACTTCCGGCATAATTCCCCGATTTTCCGCGCCTCAATGGGGCTCGAATGGTACGCCACGCCAAAGCCGGAAACCGCGGGTAACCAGAGTCCGATGGTGAAACCGAAGGAGTGGAAGAAAGGCAAAATCCCCAGCAAGCAATCCGTCCGATTCACGTTGATCGTCTGCTGCACGGCCTCCAGATTGGAGACGATGTTTCGATGACTCAGCATCACCCCTTTGGGCGTCCCGGTGCTGCCGCTGGAGAAGATCACGGTGGCGAGCGAGTCCAGCTTCACTTGGCGCGGAATCAGCCAGCGGCGCAGAATCGCGGTGGGAACAAGCCAGGCGATGGCGCCCCAAATCCACTTGGCGGCTTTGGAAAAGCTCTTCGCCACATCCTCAACCATGACCATGCCGGGTAGCTTCTCGATTCCACATCGCGCCAGCAGCTTTTCCGAGGTGAAGATAGTCTTGAGTTGGCAACGCTCAATGGCTGTGCCCATGGTTTGCCTTGAGGCCGTATAGTTCAGGTTCACGGGCACCCTGCCAGCCAGGGTGATGCCAAGATTCACGAGTGCCGCCGGCACGCAGGGCGGCAGCAGCACGCCGATCATGTTTTGGTTTTCGCGCTGCTTCAACACGTGGCGGCGAAACAGCAACGCGCCAACCAGAGCTTGGCCGAAGTTCACCCTTCGGCCGGTGGAATCCGCCATGGCGAAGCGCCGCCAGTTGCGGCGGGCGCCATCGAGGAACAACTCCGGGAGCGGGCGCTGGGCCGCATGGCGGCGCGAGAAGGCCTCCGCGCTCAACGCCATGACCGCTTGCCGCACCTGGAAGGCTTTGGCGTCACCCGCCAGCGGTGTGCCGAAACTCACCGTAACGCGGTAGGGGATGCGGCGCGGCCATTTGAAGAAGAAGCGCCCCCGCTCGAAGCTGAAGATACTTCCCCACACGCGGTCGAGGTGCACGGGAATGACGGGAACAGTGAGGCCCCGCGTGATGCGCTCAAACCCGCGGCGGAAGGGTAGTAGGTTGCCGGTGCGCGTAATGGCCCCCTCCGCGAAGATGCACACCAGGTCGCCCTCACGAAGACACTCCTGCGCCAAGCATAGCGATGCCACCATTTCGCGAGGCTTGTCGCCTTCCGAAATAGGAATCGCGCCCATCAACTTCGCCAGCCAGTGGATGCCTGCCGTCTCATAAAAGCGCCGGTACATCAGGAAACGAATGAAGCGCTGAGTACATGCCCCGATCAAAAAGGGATCGACAAAGGAAGTGTGGTTGCACACCAGCAAAGCGGGCCCGCGCCGGGGAAGGTTTTCGGCGCCGCGAATCTCAATGCGATAGAACGTGTGCGTCAGCAGGAACAGACACAGGCGAATCATGAAGTCGGGGAGTACGGTCAGGATATACCACGTGGCGCCAAACGAAATCGCCGCCATCACCAGGAGAATCTGGTTTGCCTGCAAGTGGCAGGGACCGGACAGGAACGCGAAAATTCCGGCGCCGAGAAACACGGACGTAAAGGTCAGCACGTTTGAGGTGGCGATGATCCGCCCCTTGGAGTGCTCCCCCGCGTGGGCTTGCAAGTAGGACTGGAGGGGTATGATAAAGATGCCGCCCGAAAAGCCCAACAGGAAATGGCCGATGAAAACCTGCGCGAATGTGTGGTGACCGAAGAAGAGAAACACCCCAAAGAAACCCAAACCTATCGACCCGATCGGCACCATGCCCAACTCCACCTGATCGCCGGAAAGCTTCCCGGCCACGAAGGCGCCCAGGCCCACGCCGATCGAAACCGACGCCGTCAGTTGGCTGATTCCGGTATTGCTCAAGTGCAAAAGATCGCGGCCGTAGCCGATCACGTTTTGCAAATACACTGCGCCCAGAAACCAGAAATAAGCGATGGCCAGGACGGTTTGGAAAAGCGCGCGTGATGCGCGGATTTCCTGGAAGTCGCGCCAAAACTCGCTGACTGCGTTCCAGCGGAATTTCTCCCCTGGGGCGATGGCCGGGACGCGGCTGATACCCTTCGCGACAACCAGCCCCAACAAAGCCGTCCCCACCAGCATGGAGACGGGAACGTAGGGTTTGGATAAAAAGGCGTCCAACAGCAGTCCGGCAGCCACCGGTCCCGAAACAATCATGGTGTAAACGGTGAGCTGCATCAGCCCGTTGGCCCGCGAAAGGTCCTCATCCGGGAAGATCTGGGGCAGGATGCCTTCCTTCGCGGGGTCGAGGAAGCAGGCATGAATCCCCAGCAGGAAGAGCACCGCCAGCATGGCCGTGACTTGGCCAACGGCCATGGCGAGGGTGGCGAGAACGAGTAAAGAGGCCTCGAGAATCTTGAGGAAGATGATCACTCGGCGCTTGGAGAAGCGATCGGCCACTTGGCCCGCGTAGGATGAGAAAACGATGTAAGGCAGCACGTAAAGCGCGGTGCCGAGGGAAATAAAGAGGTTCCGGGTGGCCAGCGAAATGACGCGCGCGGTGACGACAAGCAGGACGAGCTGTTTGAAGGTGTTGTCGTCAAAAACCGCCAGCGCCTGTGCTATAAGCAGATAAACGAATCCGCGATGTTTCAGAACCTCCGAGTAGCCCCGCCCAGGCGCCATGGTGTTCCTCTCCTGCTTGCATTCGTGCCACTCTGCGCCCTATGCCTCGGTATCGGCATCGAGTCAGGGTTAGTTCGAAAAGCACGGGAAGACAAAAAGGTGAAGTTGTTAGCCCGCTCCTATAGAATGCCCGGCGCTATGGATGACTTGAACCCTGCCGACTTTTCCGTCCTGCAGCCTGACCTTGATCCCGTGCGGGTGAAACCGGGACTTCGTGAGAAGGTCCTGGACGATGCCTCGGGTCAGTTTCCCTGTGGGCTGGTCCTCTTTGAGGACGACTGAAACGTCAGCTCCACGCGCCACGTCACTTCGGTTCCGTCCATCCATGAAACTTACCCCCTTCACCGCCTCGTCAAAATTACATTCGGGCTACATATCACAATAATCCATGGGCAGAACGCAGCAAACATGAATTTGCTCTGTGCAGCTTCAGGGGCGCGGTGAGTTTGACGATAGGAAGGACTCTTTATTGATGCCCCACATCCTTGTTGTGAGTTGTGCTGGGGGCTGTCGGAAGTGCCGAACCGCGCTCATTTGGCCGGTCCTGTAGCATGGCGACCGTCAGCCTGAGTTTCTGGTTCGGTCTGGCCAGTTGCTTCAGACGCGTGAGTGATCACGGGTTGCTTATGGCGCTCGTCAACGTGGAGTTGAAAGATATGCGGTACACATATCATACCCCACGGAAGGCTGGGCCACATCCTCGCGCGTGAAGACCGTCGGGGGGTTGTCTTTAGGGGTCAGGTTCGGGGAGACGCGATCAACTCATGCCGACGTAGTCGCTCTGCCCTTCAGCGCTGCACGGACGGTGGTATTCGTCGGACGTATGCTTACAACTTTATATGAATCACGCCGACGGTAAACAGCGCCTGCGCTACGATACCTACACCGAGGCACGTAATAACCGTGGCTGAAGCCGCCGGCAGCCAGCGGTTGATGAGCGGCCCCTCACTCGGCAACCGGGAGAGCATGCGGCGCGCATAGACCGTGATCATGCCGATGGAAATAAGCACCGCGGCCAAGCCGAGGCTAAACGCCACGATCAGGTACAGTCCGAATGCTACGCGATGAAGAGAGATGGCGCTCAACAAGACGACAAGCGCCGCAGGACAAGGGACGATCCCACCGGTTACGCCCAGCGTCACCAGTTGCCGGTAAGAAAAGGGATTTTCCGCGAGATGCGAGTGCCGGGCATCATGGGGGTGGTCATGATGTTGCTCGTGAATATGCGCCTGTGGGTGAGCGTGGCCGGGTGCAGGGTGATCGTGGGTATGCTGATGTGGATGACTGTGCTCATGGATGTGACCCCGAGAGCCATGATGATGGTGCCCGTGAGCGTGATGATGTCCCGCCCAGCGGCGCCGGAGCATGTAAATCCCGAGGAAGGCGATGGTAAGCCCAGACGCGATGCCCAGCCAGGGGTAGAGGTGGTCGGGAACAATATACTTCGACGCGTAAAGCGTGATGAGCCCCAGCGCGTAAACCCCGGCGGTATGGGTGATGGTAACGATCAAACCCAGGAGGAAGGCATGGGCGGCCGTTCCTTGCGACCCCACAAGGTACGCCGCGACAATGGTTTTTCCGTGTCCCGGCTCGAGCGCGTGCAGACCTCCTAACGCCGCAGCGACGAGCGCCGCGGTGAGCAAAAACCAGAGGCCCCATTGGTTCGAGGTGATAAGTTCAGTGAAGGAGTTGCGGGGAGTGCCTTGTTTATTGGCTTCCAACGTTAACTTCCCGGTTGGCGCCGCGACAGGCAGGGGGGCTGGTGTGCCAAGCGCTGGAGTCGGGTTTGAGGGACGTCGTGATGAAAGTTTACCCCCTCCAAACTTCTGGGGGAGAGGCGGTACGAACTTACTCGACTCGTCCTTACGGGGGAGAGGATGCACCGCGAGCGGTGCTTTGTCCAGCCGGACCGTGCCGGGTGCGGGCGTAGCTTCGCGGTTAGGCGCGGCACTCGGGAAACTGTCGACGGACGCAGTTGCGTTCGCCCTGCCACCCGTGGGTAAATCGCCGGCGAGCACGAACGTCAACCGGGCAGAGAGGTCCTGCGGCGGGCTGTTGATTAAATCGGTGGGGTAGTTCGCAAGTTCCTGACTGCGCGAAACGCCCGCGGCAGTGTTCATAACCACTGTCGCGCCGGGCCCTGTAGCAGCAACCACTTCCTTCCATCCGGCTCGCTCCGGAAAATTGCCATCGCGGTATTCAAGCGTGCAAGGGCACGCCACTCCCGAAAGTTGGGCACGATATGCGACCCCGATTTTCATGGTCGGCAAATTGCCTGCGCCGGGTGGGAAAATCACATTCCTCGACACGGTTTCAAACGGCACAGGCCGGCCATCGAGGGTCACGATCAACCCGCCTCGAAACGCCTCGGCGCACGCCTGCGCTCGCTCTAGGAATGATCGTCCAGGGCTCAGGATTTAAAACAATATACGGGTCGTCGCAACCTGCCCCGCGCTGGTCAAACAAACCACGTCGGCGCTACCGTTCTGTGGAGCGGGCGTTTCGCCCGCTCTGGAGTGGACATTTTGCCCGCGAGTTGTGGCACGGCCATTCCTTCGCTCCGCTCAGGACAGGCTTTGGCCGTGAATCGGCACGGGCAAGATGCCCGTGCCACAGGGGCTGGAGTGGACATTTTGCCCGCGAGTTGTGGCACGGCCATTCCTTCGCTCCGCTCAGGACAGGCTTTGGCCGTGAATCGGCACGGGCAAGATGCCCGTGCCACAGCGGGCGTCTCGCCCGCAGCACGCCTCATGCGGCGACTCCTTCTGCGGCCGGTCCTTTGTTTTCTATAACATTCTCGCTTTGTTCCGGCGATTTTGGGGTTTCGCCGGCGTTTTCCTCTTCCGGACTTTCTGTCCCAGTGTCCAGCCCCACGACCTTACTCAGTTCCTCGGCCGCGCGGTCGTCCGCCTCATGCGTCGGGGCCGTTCGCGAACCGCCCCCACCCCGGCGTGCATGTTCTTGGCGCATAGTCAGGATAATCCTCACCTTGCGATCAATCGAGCGGTCGAGCGCCATTTCCTGCCGCGTCAACATTTCCCATGTCTTCCCTGCCGGAGCCAGGCACGAGTCCCGCGCGATCGCGTCTTTCCGCTCCTGCGCCTTCATCTCCTCCGCGAACGCCGCTTCCGTCGCCGCGATCTGTTCCTCCAGCAGGCGCTCGAGTTCCTGGCAGCGTGCCTCCAGCCCCTCCGGGCCCCCAAGGGTCTCCTGCACATACTCGTCCAGCTCCGCCTGGTTCTGCTCCTCATGGAGGGACGCCCAATGGTGAAGGAGCCCCAGCAGGTGGCCGATCTGCCGGGGCCGCCACCCCACCTCTCCCTGGTAATAGCTTTTGATCTGGCTCTGCTGGTCGCACCCGAAGAATAGCCTCCCGACCTGTTCGCGAATCACCCCCAAAAGCGAAACCAGCATGCGCAGCCGCACCAAGCGGTGGGTGGGCTGCGGCAGGTTGAGCGCTACCGCATCACACTGGGAGGGTTCGAAGGTCACGTCCGCGAGGGCCCGGGCGAGCGAGCGCTGCTCCTTCTCGACCTCCTCCAGAGCGTCTCGCATCAGGCCCGTCTGCATGCGCTCGATGCGGTTGCGCCGCCAGTAGAGCTTGCCCAGGTCGGCGACTTGCTGGTTCCAGAACGCGTCGCCGGGGCCGTAGGTGGTGGCGAGTTCCCGCTGCAAGGCCGCATACCGTTCGGGATCTTCGCCCAGGGCGCGCATGACGGCGGCTTCGTTTTCGGACGCGGCATCACAGCCGTGCTTCAGGGCGTTCATTTTCATGCACTCTTTTCCGGCCTCGCTGCGAGGCCCGGTGGAGCGCTGCGAATTGTGCCGAGCGGCGTCGAGCCGCTGGGGAGTGAGACAAGTAGATTTTCTTAGAGACATAGTATTCTCCATGAATTGGAAAGTTGGAAGTAGGGGCACGCCATGGCGTGCCCGTACGGGGCGGCAGACGAGCCGTCTCCACAAAAGGTGAGACTCTCGGCTTCTTGACTGGGCAGGAGGCAGGAACCACAGGCAGGGACGACGAACTTAATTTGAGGAAGAGGCATAACCTACCCGGCAGCGCCTAACCGTCTGCCAGCCATACCACACAATTATAGCCTATAATGAAGCTTTTGTCAAGTACCAACAGAGTCAATGCCATCGACAGCACTGCCCTGCGTCGGTCCACCACGTTGTAGGGGCGAGGCGGTGCCTCGCCCTTACCGGCGAAACGCTGCCAGGACTAGTAATTACGTGGTGCGACCGGCGCGAGGGCGAGGCATCGCCTCGCCCCTACCATTGTTCCCAGGGGTCATTGCGGCTGGCCCGGGGCGAAGCCCCGCATTGTGTGCAGCCGGAATGAACAGAGACCGCAGAGCTGCGCTCTGCGCCAGCCCCTATAAGCCGGCATCTCTCCCCCGAGGCTCGCCATACCGACCCGGCTTCGCAGCCCGCGAAGCGGGCGAAAGATCGTAGCCCATGGCGCAAGCCGTGGGTGAGGAATTCGAGTAAAATCCCCCCAAGCCCCGGAGGGGCGAAAGAACATGTCCCACACCTACACGAACCTCCTCACGCACGTTATCTTTAGCACCAAGGGCCGTGAACCCCTCATCACCGCTCCGCTTCATAACGATTTACTCGCCTGCATGGGCGGAATTGTGCGCGAGATTGGCGGTGCGCTCCGGGCTGCGAACTCGAGACCCGCCCACGTGCACCTGCTCTGCTCGTTGCCGCCGGTCGTGGCGATATCCGACGCCTTGCGGTTGGTAAAAACCAATTCGTCTCGCTGGGTGCATCGCGAGAGGCGGCTTGCCGGTTTCGATTGACAAACCGGTTACGGAGCGTTCAGCGTCAGCCATTCGCTGGCGCCATCGGTGACGCGATATATCGCTGACCAAGAGAACCATCACCGCCGCATGACTTTCCAAGAGGAATTGATCGCCTTTCTAAAAAAGAACGGCATCTCCTACGATGAACGTTACATTTGGTCGTGATTTCTTTCGCCCCTAAAGGGGCTTGGGGGGGGCGGCGGGCCGGTTGCCCCACGGCTTGCGCCGTGGGCTACGATCTTTCGCCCGCTTTGCGGGCTTACGGCATCCCTAACGATGAACGCCGGCTGGCGCGGGGCGAGGCCCCGCGTCACGTCGAGCCGGAACGAACAGAGACCGCAGAGGTACGCCAGCCGCGCTACCTGCTCAAGCAGTCACATTCGGGCTAGAGTCGGGTACAGAATCGGGCTCTATAGCGGAAATCAATAAGGACGTGTCTGCGTGCAGGCCCAGCCTTTGGCACAGAGTCGCCAGGGCTTTGTCATTTGTGACCAAGCAGATGGAAGGGTCCTCCAGCCTACGAGTGAGAACAATTGCCAAGTGAATGGCGTCGCGGCATCGCAGGTTATGGTGTGCTCCGTGCTGCCTAATCAGGCGAGTGGCAACACTTATTATTGCGGGCGTAGTGGTGAGGCGTCCGATTTTCTGAATAGAGGCACGGTGAAAATCGTGGTTCATCCGCTTCACGATCTTTCGGACCTTACTTCGACTCAGGATTCGGCGTCCATGACCATCTCGTGTTCGCGAAATCCTCATCAGCACGCTGGTGAGTTCGAGGATTCCTAAGTCCGAGACGTAGGCCTCGTTTTCCTTTGCGTACTCGATCCGCTCAAGCAAGAGCCGGAACTTTCCTTCTCGATATAACAGAAGGATAATATTCGTGTCTAGGTAATACCGCATCGTCGTTTATTCGGGTTTTTCAAAGCTCGCTTCCGGGATCTGAGAGAGGAGTTTGCTTAGTTCGGAATCGCCGATTGGTTCAACCGCGTTCTGCACCGACCTCAGTAAAGCCAACATATCGATGCCGCCTTTGTCAAACCAATCCGTGGCCCCGCTTTTTAGGGCCCTGACAGCCTCACTTCTATCACCGTGTCCTGTAAGGATAATAACTTCTACGCTGAGCTGATTCTTGTGTACCCTCTCGGTAAGTTCGATTCCATTCATCTTCGGCATTTTAATATCCACTAAAGCGGCATCGAATGATTCACCAGAGAGTTTTCGCCATGCTTCTTCGCCGTCACACGCAACGTCAACAACAAACCCACGTTTGGCAAAAAAGTCTCGATAGTTGTCCCGGATACCCGCCTCGTCATCAACGATCAATAGTTTCGGACTTGTCACGTCGGCCCTCCTGAACTAGCTTATGTACGGGCAGATAGACTTTAAACGTTGTACCTTCGTGACCGGAATCGAAATAGATTTGTCCGTGCATTTTCCTCACAATCTCACGAGTGATATACAATCCGATACCCGTTCCCAGTTCGCTCGGTTTTGTCGACACGAAGGGCACGAAAATCTGCTCTTTGATCTCCTGAGGGATTCCAGGGCCGTTATCTCTGACAAAGATACATACATTCCTTTTGGGTCTGTAAAAGGACGTTGAAATCCGAACGTAAGCTCCTGGGCGGCCTTCGACCGCATCCCGCGCGTTGGTGAGAAGGTTTATCAAAACCTCCTCAAGCTGGACTTTGTTTCCAAGTATCACGAGAGCCCTTGAGGACAGTTCTGTACTTAGGGCGATGCTGCGTTGGGCGAGTTGCTCCCCGAACATCGCCACCGTCTGCCGCACCACGTCGTTGACCTCGATGGGCTGGTATTCTTCCTTGCCACCCCGCGCAAAGACCCTGAGATGAGTGATGATTTCGTGCATCCGTGCCGCTTGCTGGTCGATTTGGGCAAATCTATCGGGCAATGTTGAGATGTCAAGCAGGTTATCTTTAAGATCTAGCGCGGCAGCTTGCGCGATTGTTCGGATTATGCCGATTGGCTGATTCAGTTCGTGTGCAACACCGGACGCCATCTGTCCGAGTAGTGCGAGTCTCCTGGACCTTTCGATCTCGCTTTGGCGGCTCTGCAACTGAGCCGTCAACCTTGAAACTCTTGACTGGAGATCTAAGTGGTTCTTTTGGTCTCTGACAAGATCATCGGGATTTACTCGCTGCAGTATAGACTCGGCCTCTTGAATATTGTCTTCAGCAATATGTGCTCGTGCTAAATTGAGCAGCGCCTCTGTGTCGTGGGGGTCCCTCTCTAACAGCCGGTCGAAGCATTCCTTTGCTTTCGAGATCTCCGCCTTTTCCACATACGTTTTCCCCATCCCGTGGAGCGCCTGGACATCGTCCGGATAAATCTCCAGCTTCTTATTAAAGGCCCGGAGAGCTTCCTCGAAATCGCCCAATTCACGATAAATGCCAGCGATTTGATCGAGCGCGACGATGTTATTGGGGTTAATGTCGAGCACGTCGCGAAAAATCTGCCTTGCCCTTTCCAAGTCCTTGCTATAGCGATAGCATAAGCCGAGTTCGCACTTGGCGTATATATCGTTCGGGCTTCTCTTCAGCCCTGCCGATAGCAATTCTATTGCTTCATCGTACTGACCAACACTCCTGAGGATACGAGCGAGAGGTTGCCAAACGTCAGGTAGGTCAGGGCTAAGCTCGTAAGCCTTCTTGTAGCAGGCTTCCGCATCACCGATCCTTCCCTCCTCCTGTAGGTAAGTTCCAAATGCAGTTAACAAAACAGGATTCTTCTGGAATTTCTGGCACTTCTCAGCTATGACATCACCCCTCTCTTGCGGGGAATAAGTGGCGTCAATAAGCTCCTTCAACATTCGACCCGCGGATGCGGATTGGGGCGCACCTTCCAGGCGAGATTCTGTAATGCTTATTAGTTCCTGACACTTCCCTTCTTCGCGTGCCTTGGACAATAACTGGTATACCAGCCGCTCTCTGGCGCCAGAGGTGAGGCTTCCCTCCAATATGACACTCAGAGCCGCTTCCAGTTTGCGCTCGGCAATTAGCACCTCTCCCTCAAGTTGGTGCCATTTCCGCGCGATCGCTTGGTGCCTTCCAGGCTCACGAGAGATGAGATTCTTGAATAACCTCGCGTGGGCCCGCGCTTCCGCCACTTGCCCGAGCCTCGCGTGGGTCTCGGCCTTGGAGAAGTGCCAATGGGGATCAGTGGGGGCCGGGTGCAGTTCGAGAACCCGCAGCGCCTCATCTAATCTATTGGCGGCTCCGTGGCAGGTTGCCAGACCAATGGCTACTCGCGGGTCGCGCTTATCCAGAGTAATTATAGTTTCGAAAAAGGTTGTGGCCTGGTCGTACCTGCGAAGCTTCAGCATCAGCCAGCCGATCGAGTTGAGGGCGCGAACGTTTTTCGGCTCCCGCTCAAGTGCTTTTCGCAGCACTTCTTCTGCCTCCTTGAATCGTCCGCCCTTCTGGTAGGCTTTTGCCGCGCTGACCAGCAGACCGCCATCGACCGTCGCGTGGGCCAGGGCGTCGTCGGCGCAAAGCATCGCTTTATCTACCTGCTCCACAGCTAAATAACAATAAATCTCGCGTTTCCAGAGTTCCGTATCTTCTGGGTGGTATTTGCGCAAGGTGGACAGTAGTCCGGAAGCTTTGGAGCTATCGCCGACCTGCAGCAAACGAAATGCCTCAGCCCTGAGGTTATCGAGAAGTCGCTGATCGTCGGGATGGCGAAGCCCCGGCCGTGCCGTATCTGTCCTCGATTCGGCGACCTGCGAGCCAACTTGGTGGTCTCTGCTCATGATTAATCGTCCATTCGCTCCGGGCGTTCCGGACGGCCATCTTGGGGGTATAGACGTACTGTCGCTTTGTACAGCGGCCAGCGCCGCTCCTCCGTAGGTCCCGGATCACCGCGAGGTCAACTTCGAAAACAGAACCTAGCCCACTTTCTATACACCCGTTCGGGCACTAAGGCAAGCGCGGAGGCGGGCTGGCGCAGACTCCTGCCTTTTGGAGTCTGCGATGTCCCGAAGGGACAGGTCTGTGCTGCCCGCTCAGTGCAGTGGATCCATGCGCAGCACGGACAGGTCATTCAAGTAGTGACACCGCCAACTTGACCACGGCCAATCCCCAGGCGAACTCACCAACCCGCGCCTGACCGGGTTATTGTGCAGCGATACAGAACGACTTGAATAATTGCGCATCCCTTCGTGGCACGGCCGGGACGGCCGTGCCACGAAGCGATGCGCAGTCACTTCAGTCGCTCTGTACAATACTACGAACAATGAGCTTATACGGTTTTTTTCGCTCGGCAACGGTTTAGGGACTTTGGATGGAATGAATACCGAGCTACAAACGGCAGCTCGCGATACAATGGAAGTGAGCCCCCAAATGAGGACAAAGTTCTGGAGTCATCCCAATTTAATCCAGGAGAACATCGAGCAACTTGGCCCCCATCATTAATGCCCAGGGACTATCGAAGCAATACGGAGTCACCCCGCTATTCCAAAATGTCTCCTTCACCGTGTCGGAAGGCGACCGGATCGGCCTGATTGGGCCGAACGGTTCTGGCAAGTCTACGCTCCTGGAAATTCTTTACGGTCGCGTAAAGCCGGACAGCGGCGAGGTTGCGACGCGCAAGCGCTGCAGGCTCAGCTATGTTGCACAGGTGTCCGAATTTGCGCCTGGCGAGACCGTCAGATCCGTAGTCGAGAAGGCACTCGAACGGGCCGCAGTACCCCAGGCGGAGCGGGCGGCCCGGACGGCTGAGGCGCTTGGCCGAGCCGGTTTTGTCGACTTTGAGACGTCCACCACAGCCTTGTCGGGTGGTTGGCGCAAACGCCTTATGATTACCGAGGGGCTGGTACAGCGGGCAGACATTCTGCTTCTCGACGAGCCGACTAACCATTTGGACTTTGCCGGAATTCAGTGGCTCGAATCGCTGCTCCAGAACGCGGCATCCGCGTGCGTCGTGGTCAGCCACGATCGTTACTTCCTCGAAACCATTGCGAGCGAGGTGGTGGAGCTTAATCGCATCTATGCGGATGGCGTGTTTCGCGTCAAAGGAAACTACAGCAGGTTTCTCGAGAAGAAAGAAGAGTACCTCGAGGCACAGGGAAAGCGGCAGGAAGCCCTCACCAATCGCGTGCACACGGAACTGGAATGGCTGCGCCGGGGTCCCAGGGCCCGCCGGACCAAGGCCAAGGCGCGCATCGATAAGGCTCACGAAATGATCGGCGAGTTGGCGGACCTGAACGCCCGGAGCCGCACCGCCACCGCCAAGATTGACTTTTTCGCGACGGGCCGGCAAACCAAACAGCTTATCGCGCTTGATGCCGTCACCTACGCCATCGGTAATCGCATTCTGTTCGAAGGCCTGAATTTCATAGTGAGGCCGGGAATGCGAGTGGGGCTGGTTGGACAAAATGGGAGTGGCAAAACCACACTACTCCGTCTGCTGCGAGGCGAAATCCAAGCCACTGGCGGGGAGATTCGCCGGGCCGACGCGTTGCGGATTGTATACTTCGACCAAAATCGGGAGCTTGACCCTGACCTCACTTTACGCCGCGCCCTGGCGCCGGATAGCGATTCAGTGGTTTATCAAGAGCGAGTAATTCACGTCGCCTCCTGGGCGGCAAGATTCCTCTTTGCCCCGGACGACCTGAATCAACCAGTCAGCCGGCTCTCGGGAGGCGAACGGGCCCGGGTGTTAATCGCGCAGCTCATGCTCCAACCGGCGGACGTCTTGTTGCTGGATGAACCCACCAACGATTTGGATATCCCGACTCTGGAAATCCTGGAAGAGAGCCTGCTGGAATATCGTGGAGCTTTGGTGCTGGTCACCCACGATCGCTTCATGCTGGACCGGGTCTCGACCGTCGTGCTCGGCCTGGATGGCCTGGGTGGAGCGGAACGGTTTGGTGATTACTTACAATGGGATGTTTGGCAGCGCAGGCAGCAGGCTAAAGGTGCGCGAAGCCTCCCGGCTGAAGCCCCGCGATCACCTTCCTCACCGGACGTCTCCCCGCCAACAGCGGCAAAAAAGAAGCTCTCCTACCTGGAGGCGCGCGAGTTTGCCGCCATGGAAACGAGAATCGTCGAGGCCGAACAGGAGCTTAGGCTCTTACGTGCGACGCTCGAAGACCCGGCGATCGTGAGCGACGCCCCGCGGCTTCAGGTCACTTGTGCGCTTGTGGATGAGACCCAGAAGAAAGTGGACAAGCTGTATGCTCGATGGGCCGAGCTCGGACAAAAGCAGGGCTGAGCAACATCCGTCCCAAAGGGAACGCGACCGGAGATGAGCCCATGATCAAGGGTGCGCCCATTGAATCGCGCTGGGTACGGAGCGAGCCGCGCCGCAGCCTCCGGTGCATGTCTTGCAAGAGATCGTTGACCGCGTTTTTCCGCGGCAGCGCTTAATCGAAGCTCAGCCGTTGGAGAGCCTGCGCAACGCGAATTTCATACTCAAATTCGGTTCATCGCCTGGTTTGTGGACACGGCAATAACGGAGAGCAAGAATCAAAGACGCATTTTTCGCCGACAACCGGGGCAGGGGACCTCACTCCACCACCTTCGGCAAGCGAGGATGGAAATCCGGGTAAGGCGGCTTCGGATACGTGGGCGGCGGGTTCTTCTTCAACAGGTCCAACGCCACCTGCACCGCCTTTTCCAGTTGCGGGTCGTGACCCTCACGCACCAGCTTGGGATCCTGCCACACCTCCACATCTGGCGCGATGCCGTGGTTCTCCACTTCCCAGTCGCCGTTCAAACCGTAGATGGCCCAGCGCGGCGCCATCACGGAGCCGCCGTCGAGCAATTCCGGATAGCCGCCGATGCCCACCAGTCCGCCCCAGGTTTTCTCCCCCACCAGGGGGCCTATGCCGGCCTTGCGGAAGTACCAGGGCATAGCGTCCCCGCCCGAGCCTGCAAACTGGTTGATGATCATCACCTTGGGACCGTAGATGGCCTCCGCCGGCGAAGCGAATTCCTGGCCTTCCCGTGTCATCACCCAGCTCATCAGGGGCCGGCGAAGGGAGTCCACAATGTAGTCGGCCAACTGACCGCCGTGGTTGTAGCGTTCATCCAGAATGGCTCCCTGCTTGCCCACCTGGGCGAAGTAGTAGCGGTTGAAGTTGGTGAACCCGCCGCCTCCCGTGTCCGGGAGATGCACATAGGCTAGCTTGCCCCCGCTCAGCTCCTCCACCTTGCGCCGGTTGCCCTCCACCCAGTCCAGGTGGCGCAGTCCGAACTCGTCGGCCACCGGAACCACCGTGACCTCGCGCGACCCCGAACCGTCCGCATTCGCCCCCACCTTGAGCACCACCTGCTTGCCCGCGGTCTCCTGGAAGAAGCTGTAGAGGTTGTCGGAAGCGCGCAGCTCGCGCCCGTTCACCGCCAGCAGGTAATCCCCGGCCTTGACGTTGACGCCAGGTTGAGTAAGAGGCGCGTGAAGTTCCGGATTCCAGTTTTCGCCGTTGTAGACTTTGGCGAACCGGTAACGGCCGTTTTCGACGGCGTAGTTGGCGCCGAGCAGCCCGACCTGGACTTTCGGGATCTCCGGCTCCGCGCCCCCGCCCACGAACATGTGACCCACCGACATATAGCTGAGCATTTCGCGAAACAGGTAGTTGAGGTCCGCCCGGCTGGTGACGTTATCGAGATACGGCGCGAAAGTCTTCTCCGCGTCCGCGAGGTTCAGCCCATGGAAGTGCGGGTCATAGAAGAAATCGCGCTCGATTCGCCAAACCTCGTGATACATCTGTCTCCACTCGGCCCGCGGATCCACCCTCACTTCCATGTCGGCGATTTTGAGCTGGCCATCGCCCGGCTTGGGCGCCTTGTCGGAGGCAACGATGAACCAGTTGTCGCCCTGCCGGTAAAGCATCTTCTCGCCGTTGTCGGAAAGGGCAAAGTTGCGGATGCCCCCCAACACCTGTTCGGTCTTGCGCGTCTTGAGGTCAAACCGCTGGATGGAGAAGCTGGGCGGGCCCTCCTCGATGTCTACCGGGACGCCCTGTGCCAGATAGAGGATTCCTTCCTTGCCGGCCGCCAGACCCTCGTAATTCTGCGCCGGAACGGGCAACGCCAGGACGCGCTGGCTGATGTTTTCAAAATCGATCGCGACCCTGACGGCCTCTTTCTTTTTCTCCTTGTCCTTATTTTTGTCTTGATCCTGGTCTTTGTTCTTGTCAGCGGCCGCGCTGCCGCTGGCGGCGCTGGACGAGTCCGAGGAGCTTGACCCGCTCTCGTCCTTCTTGGCCTCCGGAGCTTTCTCTTCATCGCTCTCCGGCGCCAGCGGCGAAGGCAGGTCCTTGCCCAGTACCACCACGTAGACGCTGCGCGTTACGGGATGCGCATCGCTGGTCATGTCCAGCCAGCCCGTGGTAAGTCCCATGTTGGTGCTGGCCGTAAAGTAGAGATATTTGCCGTTCTTATCAAAGTTCGGATACATCACGTCGCTCATGCCGTCGGTGATCTGGGTGGTCTTGTGATTGTCGAGCGAGTAGACAAAGGCCGCCCGCAAGTAGTTGGGAAGCTGCTTCGTATACGTCAGCCACTTGTTGTCGGGCGACCAGGCCACGTCGAACTCGTGCAGCGGCGTATCAAAAAGATCGGTGTCGACCTTCACCGGCGTGGGGTGATCGAGATCCACGTACCAGAGGTTCAGCCGCTTGTCGTTGTAAGCGACCTTCTTCGAGTCGGGCGACCAGGTGGGCGAGTAAAAGAACGAAGGCGGCTGGCCCAAGTCGATCTTCTTCACTGGTCCTATGCCATTCTGCTCGCGGATATGGAGTGCGTACTCACCGGACTCGTCGGAGAAATAGGCAATCGACTTCCCATCCGGCGACCAGGCCGGGTCGCGGTCGGCGATGGCCGGGCTGTTGGTGAGGTTGCGAATGTCGCCCTTCTCCGCCGGCGCGGTCAGGATTTCACCGTGCGCCTCGAACACCGCCCGCTGTCCGGTGGGTGAAATCTGCGCGTTCTGGATTCGCGTCGCGACCTTTTCGAAGCGCGGGCGGACCTGCGGCATATCGCCGTTCACCGTGATGTCCACCCTTTTGGTCTTGCCGGAATGCAGGTCGTAAAGATAGATGGCGCCGAACTGCTCGTAAACGATGGCGCCCGGCCCCGATGAGGCATATTTGATGTCGAACCCTTCGTTCTTGATGAGCTGCTTTACGTGCTGGGTTTTCGGGTCATATTCAAAAAGGGTAAAGGGGCCATCCCGATCCGAGAGGAAGTAAATCTTGTCCCCAATCCAAAGAGGATTACGGTCGTTGGAGTTGTCGCGCGGGACTTTCACGATGCTGGAATCGGCGAGGTCGGCGATCCAGATGGGCGTGGTTTGCCCGCCGCGGTAGTGCTTCCAGCCCGGTTCCCATTGAAAGAAGGGTGAATAGGCGAGGTGTGTCCCGTCCGGAGAGTAGGCGCCGTCCTCGGCCATCGAGAGAGGCAAAGCCGAAGCGAAGGCGCCCTCGACCGGGACCGTGAAAAGCTGATCCGAGTCGGAGTAACTAAGACGATGCGAAACGAAAAGAACCGACTTGCCATCGGGGGTCCAGCCGACAGCGATGTCCCGGTTTGGATGATAGGTCAGTCGCCGGGGCTGACCACCTTCGGCGGGGACCACATAGACGTCGAGGTTGCCGTCGTAATCGCCGGTGTAGGCAACCATGGAGCCGTCCGGGGAAAAGTGAGGACCGCCCAGCAGGCCGGTGCCCGTCACCAAGCGCCGGGCATCGCCGCCCGCGCGGCTCACCATCCAGATGTCGCCGCCGTAAGCAAAGGCGATCTGGGTCTTGCTCACGGTGGGCGACTGCAAGAGTAAAGGCTTGCCGCCGCTCTGGGCGCCAGCCAAACCCGCAGTCGCGAGACCCCACAAAAAGATTGCCGATAACCGCGCTGCCAGAAATTTGTCCATTTGTGTCTCCGCCCCCTTGGGAATCTTGACAACTGCACAAGCAGGCTAGTATATGCCTAACGTGGGACCTCGCGATCTGGAAAAAATGCGCCGCGGACAAGACAATTGACGATTCTCAATTGACCGTTGAAAGAGCCTTCATTCTTGCATTTTGATTCCTGCCAGGAATTCCATTTCGACATCCTAAGCTACAGCAGTACCAAGTCGATGCAGAAAAGTGGCTCCAAACCGACGCATTGACAACGTGCAAGCCCTCAACCATAGATTTCTATCGAGATTACCAGAAGCGATATCTCCTACCCCAATTCGGACAGTCGCAGCTCACGGCAATCACGCGCGACGCGATTAAAGAACTCATTGAAAGGAAAGCATGGTGCGAAAGGGGGGACTCGAACCCCCACCCCTTGCGGGACCAGGTCCTAAGCCTGGCGCGTCTGCCAATTCCGCCACTTTCGCAGCTTGACGTAAGCCATTATTGCAGAGTGGGTTGGGTTCTTTCAACTGGCGTGGTGTCGATGTCGGGAATCTCGCCTTTGGTTGGTCGACGCTGTATTGAATTCGCGTCGTGGCGGATCAAGGTGGGTTGGGGCGGGCCAGTAGTGAAGTGCCTTTAAACCGAATCGACAGCCACAGATGTGGTCCGGAGGCTCTATTGCCGATAGAGAGATGTGACGACATAAAGAGCGCCGCGATAGACGCCGTAGTCAGGAGGGACATGATGTGCGTCAGCAGAAGGCAATGGAGGTTCGATGAGTCAGACCTCCGGGAAGGCGTCTCTCGCTTGGCGGGCTTGCTAGGGTCGTTTGAGGACTGAGTCTAAGGGGTCCATCGTGGAATCAATCGACAACTTGATCCATACGCTGGAAATCTTGAGTAGTGCTCTTTCGGCAAGGGGCAAGGACAAGGGACTGGAGGCCATCACGCTACTCGTGCAACAGTTTACGACGACGTTTGGGCACGCCACCCGCATTTTTTTGGCGATTCTCTTCCTTGAGACGCTAAAAGTTCACATCCTTTGTGAAGAGTTCGAGGAGGCAACTGGTGGCGCATTGGCGCTCCTGGCCAGGCTCAGAGCTGTGAACACGGCAATCAAACAGTCCGCTGCCCAATCCGCCCCGACCAATCTCGATCTGTGGGCGGAAGACGTGCTCGACGACGTGATGAACGCGGAAACAGCGCCAGGGCCCCCGCTGCCTCTTGCCAGAGGAGGGGGGGAGCGCGAAGCTGGGGCGGCTATCGGCGGAGCGCCGAAACCCACCTCGGGACATCCATTCGCGGCTTATCCACATATCAAGCTTATCCCACCGGGACCGGAGCCGCGCCTTCTAGCTTTCGTGGGGGGCTTCCCGAGCAACCCCTTCAAGCCGGAGCTCGTGCAGGGCGGCGAAGCAGCGGGCGCTACCTTGAAGCCCGAAGCAGAGCCACCCGAGCCCTCAACGGAGGAACCTTTCGCGGCCTACCCGCTCATCGAGCTGGCGGAGCCGAGTAAGCAGGAACGGGGCATGATCTTCGTCGGCGGATTCCCGCACAGCCTGTTCAAATAACAACGGTTTATATTGCTAAGGTAGTCCGCCTGCCTCCTCATGCTGCTTAGGGGCCGCAGCATTCCGAAGTACGCTCCAAGGTGGCCGCCGCCATTTATATTGACGCGCATGCGTCCACGAGCGAAGGGGGGCCCGCGACTATGCGCTCAGGGTGTAGCCGGAGGCGCGAACGGCTTTCACCATCTCGTAGCGGCTTTCCACTTCCACCTGCTTCATGATTCGGTGAAGGTGATTCTTGATGGTAAACTCCGAGAGATTTAACTGCGAAGCGATCTCTTTGTTTGTCAAGCCGGTTGCGACAAGAGAAATAAGTTGCTGCTGATGTATCGTGAGACCACGCAGGGGTTTCTGGTTAGTCCGGATTGGCGTCTCCCTGACAGACCGGGCCACACAGCGAAAGAGAGCAAGGCTCAGCCGAGGTGGGCAGACAGCTTCCCCACGGGCTACGGCGCGCACCGCGGAAACCACGTCGCTTGCTGAGGCATCATTCAGCAGGTAACCCGAAACCCCAGAACGAACTGCTTCAAGGAATTGCTCTTCGTCGTCTTGCATATCGACCAACACGACACCCACCTCGCTGGTCGCTTGAAGTCTATTGAGGAGACGAGGACCAAGGAGCGATGCTGTGTGTAGATCGTCCAGGACAACGATATTGCACTGGGAATTTAGGACGTCATTTACTTCGGCGGAGCCGCCCTGCCCGACCACGGCTAAATCGGGCCGCCTGTGAAACAGCCGAACCAGCGTCTCATGGACCAGGCGGTTCTCGACGAGTAGGAACACTTGCGTCGGACCATCGGGCAGCCCTCTTACCGACTCTGTCATTTTCCAAACCCCCTGAGGTTGCTCCAGCAAAAAACCCCAGGATAATTCCGTATCCGGGAATCTTCATATCTTTATCGGCACCCTGAGGGTGGACGATTACGCTTATTTGGAGCGATATGACGAGGGGTCGATTTCCCGATCCCCAAAGCCTCGGCCATCCGTCCGGAAGGGGCAAGATGCCCCGATCAAAGCGCGTTAGCTACTCTCGAAATACGTTCGGGTCCGAATGCGCAGCAAGTTTCTCTCCATCCTACGGATCAATTTCGGACTAATTTCGGACTAATTCCGGTGCTAGATCTTTTTTGGTCCCCTCCTGCAGTCCATTTTTGGACCTTTTTTGAACCTTGTTCCGTTTGCCGTTCGTGGCCAATACTGACGCTGCCGATGGAGAGTGCCATGGAAAACCCTATTCGGGTTTTAGTAGCAAACGGTCCCCGTCTTATGCGCGAGCTGATTCTCACTACATTCTCTGATCAGCCCGACATTGAGATTGTCGGCGAAGTTCCGGGTGAGGCCGACATCCCAGAGAGAGTGGAAAAGACAAACCCGGATTTCGTCGTCCTTGCGCAAGACGCATTGGGGGAGCGGCCTAACGTCTGCGACATTGTGTTGGGACAACGCCCAGACATACGAATGATTGTGATCGCGCCACACCATAATTACTTGGTCTACTATTGGGCATCACCTGACATTCATTCCCGCCACGCGGAGGCCTCAGAAGAATCCCTCCTTGAGATCCTTCGAACCAAGCCAACCCGAGTGGTAGCCTGACATGAGTTTTCCCGGCCCAGCGAGGAGCAAGAAGATGTTGCGCAACCTAAACCTGGCTCTAGGGAACCTTTCCATTTGCACGGTCTCTTTTCCGCCCGGTGTGCTCGCGCTCGCCCAGCGCATCGTCACTGGAGCGTTGGTCACTTTCCTCGTTGCAGTCTCAGCCGCGCCGGTTGCACCTGCCCAAGAGCACGAACCAACCTCCGAGCCCCAGGAGCACGGAAGAGCGTCCGAGGCCCAGAGCCACGAACCAGCCTCCGAGCCGCTATTGCACGACCGAGCCTCCGATTGGGCTACGGACAACCTTGACCGGGTGTCGGCATCGGTCACGCAAATCCGGGACGTGCTGACCAAAGATCCCGGCCTCATGGTGGAGCTAAAACGCCTATTCGCCAAACAGGCCACCGACAGGGGGCAAATCGTCACAGAACAGGATATGGCGGATATGGCCATCCTGGATCGGCTGGAGAACGATCCACGCTTCCGCGCCCTCGCCACCCGCCTGTTGCAGCGCTACGGCTACCTGACACCGCGGATCAATGCACAATCGCCCGAGGGGGAAGAGCAAGACTTAGTCCGGAAAGCTCGAGCGGCCCGGATTGCCCGCTCAGCGACGGACCTGGGGCCCGAATCGGGACCCTCTGTGTCGCCGTCCTATCCAATACAGGTGCAAGCCAGCCAACCCGCGCCGTCCCCGAACCCTCTTCCACCCGTGCAGCCGGGGACCGAGACTGTCCCCCCAGAACTTCAGCGCCCCGACCTTAGTGCTCCATCGCTGCTCACGGCCAGTGCTGTTTCCTTGACAGGGCCGGCAAAGGCGAACCCAGGGCCCGGTTCGCCTCGGCTGGAAGACATCACCGATGTTACCGGCGGGATCCCCGCTCTGATCCCCGAGCTTTCAGAGAAGCAAGGGCCGCACAGCGTTGCGTCACGGAGCCAGCCGGCGCCGCTGGCGATTTTCGAGCCTGTCGCGATGGTGAAAGCGGCCAACCCGTACGCCGATGTGCCCTCGCTTTACGATCTCTACGTGCAAGCCGCGCCGCGCACGGGGCGCCTTGAACGTTTTGGCTTGGAAGTGTTTCGCCGGCCGTCCGAGAGCACAGGGATTCCCATGGACCTTCCTGCTGGCCCGGAGTATGTCCTCGGGCCCGGGGACGGATTGACGATTGATCTTTGGGGCGGCGTCTCGCAACGGCTGTTCCGCACGGTCGACCGCGAAGGCCGCCTCTCGCTGCCCGAGGCGGGCCCCCTCCTTGTGAGCGGTAGGACGCTGGGTGAAGTGCAGGATGTCGTACAGCGCATCCTGCGTACGCAGTACCGGGACGTGTCGGCTGACATTTCACTCGGGCGCCTGCGCACGGTTCGCGTCTACGTGGTGGGCGAGGTGGCATCACCGGGCGCCTACGACATCAGCTCACTTTCGACGCCGCTCAACGCGCTGTTCGCCGCCGGAGGCGTCACCACGCGCGGCTCGCTCCGCCTGCTCCGCCACTCACGCGGCCGGCAGCTTGTCGAGGAGGTGGACGTTTACGACCTGCTGCTCCATGGCATTCGCGGTGACCTGAAAAACCTTGAAAACGGCGATACGTTACTCGTGCCGCCCGTGGGCGCGCAGGTGACTGTGGACGGCATGGTGCGCCGCCCGGCGGTTTACGAACTGCACGGCGACACGAATCTCGCCGAGGCGCTCGACTTGGCCGGCGGCATTCTTCCCGCTGCGGCATTGCGCCATATCGAAGTTCAACGGCTCGAGGCGCACGAAAGGCGCACTATGCTGAGCGTCAACCTCGATGCCACCAGCGATCCCCAGGCCGTTCGCCGCGAACTCGCTGCATTTGGGGTGCGCGATGGCGACGAAGTGCACATCTTTCCGATTGCCCCTTACAATACCTCTGAGGTCTATCTCCAAGGTCACGTGCTCCGACCCGGGCGCTATGCCTACACCCCAGACATGCGCATCCCCGACCTCATCGCCTCTTACCAAGACCTTCTTCCGGAGCCGGCCAAGCATTATGCCGAGATCATTCGCCTGCGCCAGCCCGACTGGCGGCCGGTAGTGGAAAGTTTTGACCTGGAGGCGGCGTTCGCAAATCCCGCGGCATCGCCCAAACTCGAACCGCTTGATACCGTGCGCATCTTCGGCCGGTACGATCTGGAGGCCGCTCCAGTGATGTGGCTCTCCGGGGAGGTGCGCACCCCGGGTCAGTACAGTACCACGGGCCAGATGCATTTGCGGGATGCGATCTATCAGGCCGGAGGGTTACTGCCGGATGCGGCGCTTGATTCGGCGCAACTGTTCCGCACCCAGCCGGACGGCTCGGTCAAAATCCTGGATGTGAATCTCACTGCGGCGCTCGGCGCCGACCCGCTCGAGAACGTCCTCGTACAACCGCGCGACCGCATCATCGTACATCGCAGCCTCTACCGGGTGGACCCGCCGAGCGCGTACGTCGAGGGGGAAGTGGAAAATCCGGGCCGGTATCCGCTCGCTGTGAACATGCGCATTGGGGATTTGCTGCGCGCCGCGGGAGGTCCGAAGCGGAGCGCCGACCTCAAGGATGCCGACCTGACGCGGTATCACGCTGTGAGCGGGGCCACACCCGCGGGTGAGCACAGAAGCGTCGACCTAACCGCGGTCTTCCAAGACGCGAGCCGCAACCTTCCCCTCAAGGACGGCGACGTTCTCAGCGTGCCGCAACTGCCCGGGTGGAACGATCTCGGTGCGGCCATCTCCCTGAAGGGCGAGGTCAGAAACCCCGGTGTCTACGGCATCCGCCCCGGCGAGCATTTAAGCTCCGTTTTGAAGCGCGCCGGAGGATTGCTCCCCACCGCCTACCCCCAGGGCATCATTTTTATGCGCAGTTCGGTTCGTGAACTCCAGGAAAAGAGCCGGCAGGAGCTTATCCAGCGTCTCGAGCAGGAGACACCGATGGTAAAGACCGCCGTGACCACCACCGGAACGGAAGAAGCCGCGCTCCAGTTGGAGGCCATGCAACAGCGCGAGCGCGCCATCGAGGCGTTGCGGCGGGCGCCCGTTACCGGAAGACTGGTGATTCGGATGTACCCGGGTTTGAAGGGATTTGTGAATTCATCGCAAGACATCGAACTCCGCAAGGGCGATGCGATTGAAATCCCCAAGCAGCCGGGATTCGTCCTCGTGGTTGGCCAAGTCTACAACACCAATGCCATCACCTACACGCCGGGCAAGAATGCCGGCTGGTACCTCTCCCAAGGCGGGGGCGCCACCCACTTGGCGGACAAGGGCGCCATCTTCATTCTCCGTGCGGATGGAGAAGTCGTAAGCCGCCATGGCAATGAGTGGTGGTCCGGCAATGTGCTCTCCGCAGCGATTCATCCTGGCGACACCGTGGTCGTCCCGGAGCGGGCTGTCCTCAGTAGCACCCGGTGGAAAAACATCATAGCCCTTGCACAGATTGCGGAGGTAGGCGCCATTACGGCGGCAATCGTTCCATGAGCAAGAAAGCGCGGCCTAGCCGCAGCCGAAAGGACGTTCTCGGTGTCCTCCGTGCCTCTCAAGCTTTAGCACGGAGTGCGGGAAATTTCTCGGCGATCTCTGTGCTGGGCACCCATTCATTGCCCTCCACTTCTCCCCCTCGGGGGCGAAGGCGGACCGCCGCTGGCGCCTTCTTCAGCCGGGGCGGGCCGGGCAAGGGGGTTCTCTCCAACAATGGCATGGGGCGGGACACCAAAGCGCGTAAACGGGAGTGCCTGGCAATGCTTGCTGCCACGCTGGCGATAGGTTTCCTTGCAGTCTCGCCGGCGCGCGGGCAAGAGACTACGTCGAACGACGTGCCCGTTCAGGCAGAAAGCGAGGCAAGCAGGACCGAGCCGCGCCCGGCCCAGAACGTGGACAACGCCAAACAGTGGATCAAACGCTTTGCGGGAGATGAGCGCGATCTCTGGGCGAGTCCTGGTCGAATCCGCTCTAACGACACAAATTGGTTACTTACACTCGGCGGGGTCGCCGCAAGCTTAATGGTCGCCGATCACTCCATTATGCAAAACAATACCCTTTCCCCGGTTAACAGAAGACGAAGCGTCGAGTTCTCCAACATTGGTGTGGGGGCGCTGGTTGGCGTGGGGGGCGCACTCTATCTGTGGGGGAAAAAGGCGGGAGACGATCATGAAGAAGAGACGGGCTTCTTAAGCGGAGAATCGGCGCTCAACGCTTTTGCGGCCAGCATGGTCCTCCAAGGCCTCTTCGGCCGCGAGCGTCCTGGCATAGATGCTGCGCAAGGAAGATTTCTTAAGGGAGGCACGTCGTTCCCCTCGGATCAATCCGCGGTTGCTTGGTCCATTGCCAGCATGATCGCCCATCAGTACCCTGGCCCGCTGACGAAGCTATTTGCCTACGGACTTGCCGGCGCCGTAAGCGTCTCACGCGTTACAGGTAATGAACACTTCCCCTCGGACGTGCTCGTAGGTGGGGTTCTAGGATGGCTAACCGCGCGGGAAATGTACAACAAACATCACGACCCGAGCCTGGGGGGAGAAGCCTGGGCCGGCCCATCCGGGAATGACATTGCGGAAGGATCCCGGAATCCTCCCAACCTGGCCTCACCCTATGTCCCACTCGACAGTTGGATCTATCCGGACCTGGAAAGATTGGCGGCGCTGGGTTACATCCACACGGAATTCCTGAGCATGCGGCCTTGGACAAGGACCGAGTGCGCCCGCCTGGTACAAGAAGCGGGTGAAACGATTCGAGACCGGGAATCCAAGGACACGGAGGCGAGCAGCATTTACGAGGCCCTCTTGCGCGAATTCTCTCCCGATCTTGATCCCCCTGAACCGAGCCATAGCCTGCAAGTGGAGTCCCTCTATACGCGCCTGCTAGGTGTCTCCGGCCAGCCCCTCAATGACAGCTACCATTTCGGTCAAACCCTCATTAACGATTTCGGACGCCCTTATGAGGAGGGTTTTGATCCGGTGTCAGGGTTTTCCGGTTGGGCCAACTGGGGACGATTCGCGCTCTACGCGCGTGGCGAGTACCAACATTCGCCTTCGGCGAGCGGTTATTCCCAGGGCGTCCAGGATTTAATCGCCCAGATCGACGGTACGCCCGTGCAACCGGCCCACCCTGTACCGGAGATAAACCGGTTCACTCTCCTGGACAACTATGCCCTCACCAAAATTGCGGATTGGGATTTTTCCTTTGGCAAGCAGAGCCTGTGGTGGGGCCCGAACCGGGGAGGGTCCCTGCTGCTTAGTGACAATGCCGAACCCATCTGCATGTTTCGTGTTGCTCGCGACGTCCCGCTCACTCTTCCTTGGCTGTTTCAGCGGCTGGGCCCGGTCAAAATGGAGGCCTTCTTGGGCCAGCTCGCGGGGAACCAGTTCCCGCCACGCCCTTTCTTCCACGGAGAAAGGATCAGCGTCAAGCCAACCGAGAACCTAGAACTTGGCTTTTCGCGTACGGCTGAATTTGGCGGTGTTGGTCGGCCCTTGACCTTGGGCGCACTTTTCAATACCTACTTCAGCTACAAGTCATCAACTCTGTACCCCGCGTGGGACAATCCCGGCCAGCGCAACGGCGGTTTCGACATCTCTTACCGGTGGCCGGGGCTGCGCAACTGGCTGACGGTTTATGCCACGCTCATGTCGCGCGACGATCTCACGCCTCTCTTTGCTTTCTTCCCCGTGCGCGCGCTGATGAGTACCGGTTTCTATGTGCCTCGCTTCCCGCATGTGCCGCGGCTGGATTTCCGGGCGGAGGCGGTGACCACCGACCCTCGCAATGGAGGAAATAAGAACGGGCAGTTCGCGTACTGGGAGACCTTCTATCGTGACGATTATACGAACAAGAATAACCTGATCGGCGATTGGATTGGCCGAGTGGGTACGGGTTATCAGGGCTGGAGCACGTATTGGTTCAGCCCGCGGACCTCCCTCGAGTTTGGATATCGGCACGCCCAGGTGGCGAGTACCTTCATTCCCCGCGGCGGCACGCTCAACGACGGTTCGGTGAAACTTAATTATCAGATTGGCAGCGGGCTTACCGTGTCCGCGTTTGTTCAGTGCGAAGAATGGCTGGTGTCAGTACTCGCTCCGGCAACGAAGAAAAACGTGACGGAATCCTTGCAACTAACTTACTGGCCTCGGTATTGGGGTGTTAGGAAATGAAGGGACCTGATCCAAACACGTTGGCCGAGCTCGCGGACCTCGAGGCCTCCATCTCTGTGCGCCCGGAGAACGGCGCCGTCGTTTCCGGCGAATCCGGGTCTCAGTTCGAACTGAACCAGCGCGCGGCTCGCGAGCGGACAGTTGCTCATCTCCGGCTGCTCTGGGAAAGCCGACGGTTCCTGGCGCGCGTCGCGGGCGCCAGCCTGCTGCTTTCTGTGATCGCGGCGCTTCTCATCCCCATTCGTTATCAGTCGGTCGCCCGCTTGATGCCCCCCGATAGCCCGTCTGGTACCGGCTTGGCCATGGCGGCTGCCGCGCTGTCAGGCCAAGCCAGCGGGCTGGCAGGAATGGCGGGCGACTTGCTTGGCCTCAAGAACAGCAGCGACCTTTTCGTTGGAGTCTTAACCAGCCGCACGGTGGCAGACCAGCTCATCCAGAAGTTTAACTTACAGAAGGTTTATGGAATCCGCCGGATGGAGGATGCACGCAAAGGTCTGGCGGCCCGGACCGGCATTTCCGTAGATCGCAAGAGCCAGATCATCACGATTCTGGTCACCGATAACAAGCCGCAAAGGGCGGCGGCGATGGCCCAGGCCTACGTTGAAGAACTGAACCGCCTGGTGGCCGAGGTCAGCACGTCCTCAGCACGCCGTGAACGGATTTTCCTGGAAGGCCGTTTGCAAGCTGTCAACCAGGATTTGGAGGCAGCCGAGAAAGAGTTTAGCCAGTTTGCCAGCAAGAACACGGCGATTGACATCAAGGAGCAGGGCAAGGCCATGGTCGACGCGGCGGCCACTCTCCAAGGAGAGTTCATTGCTGCGCGCTCTGAACTCGAAGGCCTCAGGCAGATTTACACGAACAACAACGTCCGCGTCCGTGCTGCGGAAGCAAGAATCGCTGAGCTCGATAGCCAACTCAATAAGCTCGGCGGCAAAGGTGAAAGCACTTCGTTGGAGGATGCGGAAAAGAACGATCCACTTTATCCCTCGATCAGGAAACTGCCCCTGCTCGGCGTCGCTTACGCTGACCTGTATCGCAGGACCAAGGTTCAGGAAGTTGTGTTTGAGACGCTCACTCAGGAGTACGAGCTAGCCAAAGTCCAGGAGGCGAAGGAAATTCCCAGCGTGAAGGTGCTCGACCCTCCCAACCTTCCGGACAAGAAATCATTTCCTCCCCGTACCCTCATTGTCCTGTTGGGGACAGCGTTGGCCTTCTCGTGTGGAGTGGCTTGGATATTTGGCAGCGCGCAATGGGAACGAACGGACCCGGCTGATCCCAGGAAGCTCTTCGCGCAGGAGGTCGTCGAAACCGTAAAAGCCGCGATGCCGTGGGCTTCGCGAAATGGCTCTGAAGATCGTTTGAGGTCCGACTCTTGAATTTGGAATCTGTAATTTGCAATTTCAAATCGCGTCCGTCCGAGGTCGGAGGTCTGGCTCTTAAATCTGGAATCTGCAATTTGGGATCGCGCCCGTCTGAGGCGGTGAGTAGTGCTAGCTGAAAGCTCAAAATTGACAGCTATCTAGCTGATTTATAACCGGTTAGGTCACAAACGCCTCTGTAAGTGACAGGGCGGAGCTGAAAGTGGTCAGCGGTTAGTGGCCAGTGGTCAGTAACTGCCCCTGATTACTGAAAACTGAGGACTGATGATTACAGACCGTGGCTCGTCACTTGTCACTCGTCACTGAAGTTATGAAGGGCAGTCGTCAGTTATTAGTTGTCAGTAAGGGCCCCTGGTTACTGAAAACTGAGCACTGATGACTGAGAACTGAAGAGTGAGTACTCATGACTATCGGACTCCTGCGGAATGCTCTTCTTAGTTCTTCCTCCTGGTGCGCGATTGCCCTGGTTAACCTCGTGGCCATTCCGCCGTTCATTCGATACTTGGGTGTGGAGGGGTATGGAAACTATCTCCTTTTGGCTGGTCTTTTCGGTTATTCCGGTCTGCTTGATTCCGGGCTACCAGATAGTGTTGTCGAATATGTCGCCCACCACCTGGAACTTCGGGATCACGAGTCGGCAGCGGAATCGGTGAATGCTGCGCTCCTTGCCCGAGTGATTGGGGGCGTGGTGGGGGTCGCTGTTCTTTGCGTGTTCAACCCACAGATCATCCGAGCCCTGCATGTCAGCCCCGCTCTCGCTCACGGAAGCATCGCTCGTAATGTCATCTGATCTACTTGTGAAAAACTCGCTGCCAGCCTCTGATCCGCCCATACTTGCGTCGTTGGAGCCGCTGCCGTCACACCTGCCGGGGGGCGCGCACCTTACGGGGCTCTTACGTATTCAGGGAATCCTCGATCGCACCTGCGCCCTGAAGGACCTGCTGAGGTTGAAGCCGTTCGATACCTCGACGGAACAAGCGCGATCCCGGGAGCGTTATCGGCGCGCGGCGCTGACGACCTTTACTTCCGTGCTGCAAAAAGCGGTGACGGTGCTCACCGCACTCATTACCGTCCGCCTGACGGTTCGATATCTCGGAACGGAGCGGTACGGCTTGTGGATGACCATCACCTCCGTGGTGGCCATGATGTCGTTTGCGGACCTGGGAATCGGCAATGGCCTTTTGAATTGGATTTCAGAGGCTCACGGAAGAGATGATCGAGAATCTGTACACCGGTATGTGTCCAGCGCGTTCCTTATCCTCAGCGGAATCGCCGTGCTTTTGCTGGGATTGTTTGCACTCGCTTACCCCTTCGTTCCTTGGCCTCGTGTTTTCAATGTATCTTCCGTCGCCGCCGTGCGGGAGGCCGGGCCGGCCGTCGTGGTATTTTTCTGTTGCTTTGCGCTTAACATACCGCTGGACGTCGTCCAACGTGTTCAGACGGGCCACCAGGAGGGGTTTGAGACCAATCTCTGGAATACCGCCGGGAACCTCACGGGGTTCATCCTATTGCTGGAGGCTATGCACCTCAAAGGCGGACTCCCCTGGCTCATGCTAGCCATGTCCGGCGGACCACTCCTTGGAGTCCTGGGCAATTGGGGTCACCAGTTCGGCTGGGCGCGTCCCTGGCTCCTGCCGAGGTTGCGGCATTGGGATTTTGCCGCCGCTCGGAAGGTCCTGGGCACCGGTGGCATGTTTTTTATTATGCAGGCATTCTCCGTCTTTGCGATACCTTTCGACAACATCATCATCACACAAATCCTCGGCCCCGGGGCCGTAACTCAGTACGCAGTACCCATGCGACTTTTTCTGTTGGCCAATTCGATCGCGGCAATGTTCCTTGCCCCTCTTTGGCCGGCTTATGGAGAGGCGCTGGCGCGGGGCGACCTAAAGTGGGTGAAGTTGACGGTCTATCGGTCGCTCAGCTATAGCGCGTTGATCTTCGGGCCCCTGGCTTTGGGTCTTGCCACGTTTGGAAAACGGATTGTTCATGCTTGGGTGGGGCCACAGATTCAGCCTACCTACGCACTGCTATTGGGGATGGCCGTTTGGACGATCGTCACCGTGGTCGGCAATGCTGCGGGCATGTTTTTGTGTGGGATCAATGTGATGAAGCTTCAGGTGGCGGTTATGGTCCCGACGGGCATCGCCAACCTGCTCTTAAAACTCGTCATGGTCAAGGCCTTTGGGCTCCCAGGGGTGAGCTGGGGCGCCGCGCTCGCAGCCATTCTCGCGCTTGGGTTGGTAGCTGCGTTCGCGAGCAGGACACCGACAATCGTGAATATGTTACGCGAGGAATACTCGTGACGTGCGCTTGTCGCGGTGGACCGATGGTCCATGGCATTCAGACCCAACGCAAAGTGCGCTCCTCAAGAGGCCGAGGTGGTCGGCGTGGAAGCAAGCATTTCTGGAGCGGAGTGTCAGCCGATGAGCTTATGGAAACAGAGAGTCGGTGGGTGGGTAGGCAAGATCAGCCAGGTCTCGCCCAGACTCGGCCAACTTCTCCTCTATTGCGCGAGCCCGTTTCCTTTGCGCTATTTAGGCTTGGCCCAGCACGCAAATCTGACTGGCCCAATTCAGCGGCGTGTTTGGTGCATCCATGACGGGCCGTTGGCAGGCTTTAAGCTCGCAGGCTTGTTACCCGACGAGATTGGGCCAGTGTTGGCTAACAAGATGGAGATACGATGCTCCAAGCTGTTACAGCGCCTACCCTCGATTGAAGCCGGCGTTGTGCTCGACGTTGGCGGGAGCTACGGTTACTATGCTCTGCTACTTTCCCGGTCAGTGGGGAAGAGGGGGCGCGTATATACGTTGGAGCCGGACTGGCGCAGCTTTCAGCGTCTCACACGGAATTTGGTTGTCAACAACGTCGAAAACGTAATGGCGGTGCCTGTCTGTGCTTCGAATGGCCCTGTCGCTCTTGCGCCATGGCTCTCGTGCGAAGACGAGCCGTGGAACAGTCGGGTCATGGCCGAGGGGATCGAGAACAACCGTGGGCGGCGGACAGTGGTCCCGGTGGTGAGGCTCGACGATTTCGCCGAGGCACTTCAGATCCTCGGCAGGATTCGGCTCATAAAAATCGATGTGGAAGGCGCGGAATTGCAGGTGCTCGAGGGCGCGCGCCGGATACTCGACCAGTCCGGACCTCTAGTGCTGTGCGAGCTGCACGGGACCGAGATTGCCAAGCAGGTGGTTGCGTATCTGCTGGAAATGGGCTTCGAGCAACAGATGATCGAGTATATGAGCGAAACACGGCAGCACATTCTGGCTTATCCTCGTAGCGAGGCGCAACGGACGCGGGCGGTGATCTTAAACGCTTTGGGTTGAGCGAGGGGCCGGGTACGAACAGTCCAAGGAGCAGGGACGGTCACCCCCAGCCTTGACAGCACACTCGAGGAAACTGTTGAGGCCCAAGGGCGAAAGGCAGAAGCGCGCGCCTGAGGTGCGCACATGGTTACCGTAAAGCTAAAGGGTGGGCTTGGCAATCAAATGTTCCAGTACGCTTTGGGCAGAACGATAGCCCAACGTCGTCAAACTTCAATAGCACTGGACGTGAGTTCGTATAGGTACGACAAACTTCGGGAGTACTCGCTGGGAATTTTCAAGATCGCTGAAAAGTTTGGGGACTTTCCGCGTTGCGGGCTGGCGCGGGCCCTTGGCCAAAGACTCCGTCTTTCGGGACTCTCGCGGAACCTGGGCCGCCTGCGCGTTCCAGGATTTACCTACGTCCTGACGGAAAAGAGGTTCTCGTTCGATCCGACTGTGCTGGACGCGCCCCGCGACGTGTACCTGGATGGCTACTGGCAGAGCGAGAAATATTTTAAAGAGATAGAACATATTATCCGAGAGGAATTCGCACTGAATAGCACAGTGGGGAATGTCCAGAAATTAGCCGAACGGATCCAATCAACCGAATCCGTCTGCGTAAATGTGCGCCGGGGCGACTTTGTGTCTCTGCCCTCTTCAATAGCGTTCCACGGTTTTGTTGGTACCGAGTATTACGCTGAAAGTATAAAGGTAATCCACGCCAGAGTGACAAATCCGACAGTGTTGGTATTTTCCGACGAGATCGGCTGGTGTATCGACAACCTGCGATTCGACTGTCCCACGACATTCGTTGGGCATGACTACGCCGGCGAGAAGTTCCGAGAATATTTGTATCTGATGAGTCTTTGTAAGCATTTTGTTATTCCGAATAGCTCGTTTGGTTGGTGGGCCGCCTGGCTCAGCAATTCGAAAGGAATCGTCGTGGCGCCTAATAAATGGTTCAACACGACCGAATTGGACACCAGCGATCTGATTCCGGCCGGGTGGGTTCGACTCTAAGAGTCCGCACGCGCACGTAGACAGTATTGCGCACGATCGGTGTCGAGTATTTGCATATGGCTAGACCCCTCGTCTCAGTGGTGATGCCTGTTTTCAATGGCGAGCGCTTCCTGCGCGAGGCTGTCGAGAGCATCCTTGACCAGACCTTTCGAGACTTCGAGTTCATCATCATCGACGACGGCTCGACCGACGGCACCCCCTCGATACTTGATTCCTGTGCGAGAAGGGATCCTCGTGTGCGGGTCTACCACCAAGAGAACCGAGGTTTGATCGAATCACTGAACCGCGGATGCGGGCTGGCGCGCGCTCGATACATCGCGCGTATGGACGCCGACGATGTCGCCCTCACGGATCGCCTGATGTGGCAGGTCGAGTTCATGCAGAGACATGCTGAGACAGGCGTTGTCGGCGGTGCGTTGGAGCTCGTCGACAGTGCCAGTAGGCCGTTGTACTGCCTCCACTATCCGGTCAAGAACGAGGAGATCAAGAGCGCTCTTCTGCTGGGTTCTGCTTTGCCGCACCCCGCGGTCGTGATTCGAAAAGAAGCTTTTTTGTCCGTCGGTGGGTACAGGAGAGTCTTCGTCGACGCCGAAGACTGTGACTTGTGGCTAAGGATTGCACAGCGGTGGCAGTTCGCTAACCTCAAACCAGTAGTGCTCAAATACAGGATCCACCCGGATCAAGTGTCATACCAGAAGCTGAGACAGCAAACCCTCTCCGCGCTTGCCGCCCGCGCCTTTGCCTCCTTAAGGAGGGACGGGAGCCCCGAACCGGTCATTCCGGTTGAGAGAATCACACCTGAAGTGCTGGCGCGGCTGGGCGTGACCCAGGCCGCCCAGCAGCGCGCTCTTGTATCGGGCTATGCTTTCTGGATTGGGCTGATGTCACGAGCCTGTCAGGGCGATGCAGTCCTACGGTTATTTGAGGAACTGATCGATCTGTCGAAGCCCGGCCCGGTCCCGAGATCCGCCCTCGCAGATGTGATGCTTTCGGCCGCTCGGACTCACTATCGACGGGGAAGCGCCGTTCGGGCTCTGCTGTACGTGGGGCGGGCGTTTCTGGCTCGCCCAGTCGTTGCGGCACGCCCTCTGAAGCGGGCGCTGGACTCCTATTTTCGCGGATTCAAAGGAGAGAAAGGCAGAGCATGAGAGTCGTGCGTGTCAACGTTAGCAACAACGGGGGACCAAGCGACCTCTTCTTCTGAAGGTTGCGCCGCGTCCTGTACAGGCGTTGCGGGAGGTTTATCCGGGACCCAGACAGAGGCCGCCGTCGCAACAGTCTCAACCGCTTTGGGGACAGACGTGGAAGAATATGCGAAAGTAGTCGGCGGCGTGCCTCTCCACGGCGGGGTGCGTTGAGGCGAGGATGGAGACGCTTCTATACTTCGTTGTATTCACGAAGCCCTGGCTGGGAGCGCTCAGCCTGTCTGAGTTCCCCTTTCGGGACTTCAAGCGAGCGATGGAGGTTCAGACACAATTACCGACAGCGCTCACGGGCTACGTAGACGCTGCTTTTGTGTTGTTCTCGGTCATATACCTCTACAGGCACCGGGAATCAGCCCGCCTTCTCCCATATCGACGGCTGTGGTTTGTATTCCTGGCTCTCTTACTGCTGACGTCGCTCTTCGTTGCCCGATTCCCGCTGATTGCGTTGCGGCGCCTGGTCAAAGTGGGAGTGTTTTTCTCGATGTACGCTGTGGCTTTCATTCGGGCGCGGGAGAGCCAGTCTGGAACTGTTGCCTACCTCAGGTGGGTCTTAAGGTCGGCGTGGGTTCCCGTGCTTTATGGGCTTGGCAATTTCATCATCCACGCAAACCTTTCGTGGACCGCTTTTTCAAACCGAGACTACCGAGAATACTCGACTTTCCTCCACGCAAATCCGTTTGCCTATTTCTGCGTCATTGCTCTCGTCGTCGTCGCCATACTGTGGCGGTATCGCACCGGGAGTTTACGGCAACAGGGCAAAATGAATCTGGTATTGCCCGCGGTCCTTCTGGCTGCCGCCATCCTCGCGACCGGTACGCGAGCGGCAATCCTCGGCTGCCTCACGGCCTATCTGCTCATCATTCGAACCAGTTGGAAACTGAAGGCCACCACAGCTTGTGTTGCCCTTGTGGTTCTCCTCCAGGTGCCCACCTTCATTAACCCCGTCCAAGCCATCGGGCAGGTGACGCTCAGCAACGGAGGGAGTGTCTCAGAGGCCATGGTGGAGGTGGCACACCAGTTCGGCACGGAGGACCTCGAGCATACGGGTGAATTAGCCGGCCGGCTTCTTATCTGGAGCACTATGACCACCGCGCTTGAGGGACACTATGCTTTCGGGCATGGTTTAGGTTCCTCTGCGTGGTTCTACGAAGAGGAAAGAGGAGAGTTCTATTACGCGCACAACGACTATATCACGCTCCTTTTCGAAACTGGAGTCTGTGGACTCGTGCTCTACTGGTCCATCCTCATCGGTGTGGCGTGGTTGTTAATCCAACAGCGCGGAAGGTTTGCCTTTGGCAGTCTCCCGGGCCTTTTGGTGACCGCCGGCTTGTTTCTCATAGTCTTCCTAGGGTTTGTGTCATTCACGGACAACTTGTTCGTTGACAATTACAACACACCGCTGATCTGGGGTCTCCTCGGTTCAGCAACCGGAACCATCCTTCCGAAACGAGCCTAGGTTGCTCTTCTCGATGGTTGTGGCAACGAGAAACCGGGCCGCGATGCTAGCCAGCCTTCTAGCTAATCAGTGCAATCAGCGCAGTGAGGCATCGGGTCGCGAGGCAGCATGAATCGCCGCACTATCCGAGTCATGTTTTTACAGTCGCATCTCAAAATAGGCGGCTCGGGACGCCAGGTTGCCGACCTGGTGGGTTCGCTCGACCGCGGCAAGTTTGAATCTATCATCTGCTGCGTCCGAGAACCGGGAGAGTATGGCAGAGAACTTCGAGCGGCGGGCTTCAGCGTTTACTCGGATCTCCTCGCTTTCGAGTATGACATGCGGGTCATCTACCGGATTTCCGAGATCATTTCCCGGGAGAAAATCGACATTCTCGTCAACAGCGGGACGAATAGAACGTTCGTGATCGGCTACCTGTCTGCTCTGGCTGCCGGACTCAAGAAGAGTGTCGTCGCCATCCACAGCACGACTCCCCCGAATGGTGGGAATCTCACGGGGACGCCCACCCGGTGGATTCTGCGTAAAGCCACACGCCTCGTGATGGTTGCCCACGCCCAGAAGCGGGCTCTGTGCGCGAGAGAAGGAATCAACCCGGCCAAGGTCACCGTGATCCACAATGGCATTTCTCTAGACCGGCTGAGCTTCAGGGAGCCCTTGACGCATGCGCAGGTGGGCGTCCCCTCTGATAGCCTAGGTGTCGTCGGCATCGTGGCAAGGCTGCAGCCTGAGAAAGACCACCGCACATTCCTGACTGCCGCGAGGTTGATCCGCGGCGAACTGCCCGATGTCTTCTTTCTAGTGGTTGGCGACGGCCCCGAGCGGCCGAAGCTGGAGCGGCTGGTAGAAGATTGGGGAATGGTCGATCGCGTCCGTTTTCTTGGCAATCTGAATCCCGTTGCACGGGTGCTACCGCTGCTCGATGTCGGCGTCCTCTCGTCGTATATCGAGGGCTTTCCCGTAAGCGTCCAGGAAATCATGGCCTTCAAGAAGCCTGTCGTTGTGACTGACGTAGGAGGCCTCAGGGAGATGATTGACGACGAGGTCGAAGGATTCATCGTGCCACCTCATGATTCCACTTCCCTTGCGCAAAAAATCCGTTTCCTTCTTGGCGACAAACAGAGGGCATCGTTCATGGGCGCGCGAGGGCGGCAGCGCGTTGAGCGCGAGTGGACGGCAGAGAGAATGGCCCGCCAATTCGAGCAACTCTTCTGTGAAGTGTTCGATTCCTGAAGAAGCAGAGGGGCCCCCGCCGAGGATCCCTCGGGTATCGTCCTCATCTCACTGTAAAGTCCATGCACCGCTCTATGACTCCCGCTGCATCGAAGATTTTCCGTTTTAATGAAGCGGAGTATTATCGTTTTGGCTTGGCGATGGGCATCGCCAACATCGCGCGCAACGGACTTCGACTCGGGTTCAGGAAAACTCTGGGCAAGGTTCTTCAACCCATCAATTCGTATACACGCTTTGCAGAATATCATTTCATAGCACATCACATTGAGCAGCATCTGGGACGATTCACCTCGACCCATAGAGCCAGAATTCTGGATGTCGGCAGTCCCAAGTGCCTTGGACTTTATCTCGCCTTTCATTTTGATATCGAAATCCACCTGACCGACATCGATGAACCGGCTGTCGAAGAAAGCGAAATCCTGTGGAAGGCTATAAGAGGCCGAGCGAGAGGCAAAGCGGTGTTTTCGGTCGAGGACGCGCGCTCCCTAAAACATCCCCAAGAAGCTTTCGACGTTATTTATTCGATGTCGGTGATCGAGCACGTGGGCGGAGAAGCGGGCGATTCCCAGAGCCTTCAGGAAATGATCCGGGTTCTGAGGCCGGGAGGTATTCTCCTTGTGACCATCCCCTTCGGGCAAAGATACACCGAGCAAGATCGCGTTGGCTTTGAGGGAGCGGCGCGGAGAACCGGTAATGGAGACCGGTATTTCTTCCAGAGAATCTATACGCCGGAGGCGGTCGAGAAGCGGATCATCAAAGCTGTCCCAAACGCTGTCTTGCAGCGGGCGGTCACGGTCTGGCGAGAGATGGGAGTGATTTCCAAACTCTACGCGCATCTCGGACCGAGCGCTCGAGGTTTGTTTGGTTTCCTGAACCCCGTCCTGTCAGCGGCTCTGAACGACTCCCAGGAGGGCATCTCTCTCGTGCCAAGCACCTACACCAACCTTCATTCCGAACGTGATGTGTACGGCGACCTGATGTTGCTTTGGGAAAGGGAGAACCATCCGCGTTCAGCGGCTCAGGCGGGCAGAGGAGATTGAAATGGGCAATTTGCGCCCAGCGATAGGGCAGCCCGCGGCTACTCCCCAGCGGCTGAGGATCCTGTTTGTCCATAACGAATACCAGTATCCGGGTGGCGAGGACGAGGTGGTCCTGAGGGAGAAACAACTGCTCCTGGAAGCAGGCCATGAGGTCTCAGAGTACAGGCGCCGGAACGCTGAAATCAACGAATACGGTCTGCTGGAGAAAGTCACCCTCCCTTTTCGGACCGTTTGGGCAGGGGATAGCTGTAGGGAGCTGGGATCCCTGTTGAGGAGCTCTCGGCCCCATGTCGTGCATTTCCACAACACCTTCCCCCTGATCTCCCCAGCCGCTTACTATACATGCAGGAAAGTCGGGATACCTGTAGTCCAAAGCCTGTACAACCCCAGGTTGCTTTGCCCGTCCGCAAACTTCTACCGGGACGGCCGCATCTGTGAGGATTGCCTCGGAAAAACGGTTCCTTGGCCGGCGGTGGTCCGTGCCTGCTACCGCTCTTCGCGCCTCCAATCGGCTGTTACGGCCGCCATGCTGGCCGTCCATCGCTGCGCGCGGACATCGAAGACATTGGTTGGTGTTTATATCACTGCGACTGAATTCTATCGTGAGAAGTACATCATCGGCGGCCTGCCCGCGAATAAGGTCGCCGTCAAACCGCATTTCGTCGTGCCGGACCCCGCCCCCAAGGAAAGCCTCGGAGATTACGCGCTCTTTATCGGACGGCTGGCGGCAGAGAAAGGCGTTCCAACCCTCCTGAAGGCCTGGAGAGGATTGGACCAGACCCCTCTTAAGATTCGAGGCGAGGGGCCCCTGTATGATGAAGTCCGCCGATTTTCTGACTCGCACTCCCGCACCGTCCATCTGTTGCCTCGGATTTCTCGTGACGAACTGACTTCCGTCTTGAAGGGATCCCGCTTCTTGGTTTGGCCCTCCGAGGGGTACTACGAGACGTTTGGGCTGGTAGCGATAGAGAGCTTCGCCTGCGCTGTCCCCGTCATAGCTTCCGGTTTGGGTGTGATGGGCGAGATTGTTGGGGACGGGAGGACCGGTCTGCACTTCAAGCCCGGTGACCCCGTTGATTTGGCCGCAAAAGTTGAGTGGGCCTGGTCTCACCCCGAGGAGATGGCCGCGATGGGCCGCGCGGCCCGAGCCGAATACGAAGCCAAGTACACGGCGCAGCGCAATTACGAAATGCTGATCGAAATCTACAAGCGGGCATCCGTTCCGGAAGCGTGAGTCCATATCCATGCACTCCGATCCTACGATATCAATCAAGCTAGGAGTGCAGAGGCCACGCTTCCGAGTGCTGGGCGTATCTGTTGATGCGGTGCAGATTATTGACGTGATCGCGGAGATGGAGCACTGGATCGCAGCGCGCTCAGCGGGCCACTTTGTCGCCTTCACAGGCATGCACGGGGTCACCGAAGCGCAGGTCGATGCGATGTTCAAGCAGACACTCCGCTCGGCCGACCTGGTGGTCGCAGACGGCATGCCGCTGGTGTGGCTGGGCCGCTGGCACGGATGCGACATGCGCCGGCGTGTTTACGGACCGGAACTGATGGAAACCTTCTGCTGCAACACCGGGCCTTTCTACCGGCACTATTTCTACGGCGGCGGGCCGGGCGTGGCGGATCGCCTGGCAGAGGTATTGAAACAACGCTACCACGTACGCACGGTCGGAACCTACTCTCCGCCCTTTCAGCCGCTCACTCAGAAAGAAGATCTGGAAGTGGAGCGCCGCATCCACGTGGCGGCGCCGGACGTTGTCTGGGTAGGCCTGAGCACCCCCAAACAGGAGCGATGGATGTACAAGCACCGCTTACGGCTAGGCGTGCCGGTGATGGCCGGGGTGGGTGCGGCCTTCGACTTCATCGCCGGGACTGCCAAGCAAGCGCCGGACTGGATGCGGGAAAACGGACTTGAGTGGTTCTTCCGGTTCGTGCGAGAGCCGCGCAGGCTCTGGCGCCGTTACCTCGTCCTTGGGTCAAGATTCGCATGCAACGTCCTTCTGGAGCTTTTGGGCGCCAAGAGGTTCGAATGACCTGAGGAAGATGGCGACGAACGCACGGCTGCCAGGTTCCAGATGCCCGGAATCTTCCGCCGGCAACTGGCGCCTCCCTCTCATGAGAACGCTGGACAAGGCGGCTTTTCTGCTATGACCCGCGCGGGCTGAGGCGGTGGCGGCTCTTACAAATCGAGGCTACTTATATAATCCTTCTCAGCGCAGGGAATTCACCAGCCCTAAAACTAAAGGCCTACGCAACTAGTCCTGCCGACAAAAGTTTACCCGACCAGCAAGGAGGCTGCATATGGGCGCTTCACGCCGGCGGCTGTTATTGAAGGTGTGGAAGCTATTCGACTTATGGATCATGTCGTCCATATTTGTATTAGCGGCGGCGCCCGGTTCGTGGGGGGGTGCAGGGGTCTCCTTCGCGAGCTTTCTTGCCATGCGAATCAAGGTCGAAAACTTCTTTCTCTTTGCGGGCTTGCTGGTGGTATGGCACCTCGTTTTTGTATCCCTGGGGGTTTATCAGTCGCAGAGATGGGTGTCGCGGCAAGAGGAACTGACGCGTGTTTTCGGAGCGACATCTGCCGGAGCGTTTTGTTTAGGCCTGCTATCGCTCCCCTTCAGAATTCGGATGGTGACCCCGAGTTACCTGCTGGTGTTTTGGCTTCTGACGACGGCCGCAGTGGTGGCCAGTCGATTGGCGCTTCGCTTCATGCTGGAAAGCCTTCGCCGCCGGGGTCGAAATATTCGCTACGTCCTGGTTGTGGGAACGAACTCGCGTGCGATTGAGTTTGCCCAGAGAATCGAATCGAAAGCCGTGTCCGGCTATAAGGTCATCGGATTTGTGGACGAACCCTGGAGCGGTCTCGCGGAGTTCCAGAAGGGGCCGTACCGCCTGGCTTGCGACATCCGGGACCTCGCGTCTTTCCTTCGGAAAACCGTGGTTGATGATGTGGTTATCGGACTGCCACTCCGTTCCTATTATGAGCGGGCTTCAGCCGTCGCGGCCCTGTGCGAATTGCAGGGGATCGTGGTGCGATTCCTTCCCGGTCTATTCAATTTGAACTTGGCCCGCCCGCGGGCCGAGGAATTCGGGGATGACACGGTGATCACGGTCTCGACGGCTCAGGGGGGTGGTTGGCCGGCGGTTCTCAAGCGGGTCCTGGACATCGCGCTTTCCGTGCTCCTGCTCCCCTTCCTGGTCCCCTTGTTTCTGGTTGTCGCTATCCTGATCAAGCTCACCTCCGAAGGACCTGTCTTCTTCACCCAGGATCGTTTGGGACTGAACAAGCACCGGTTTCGAATCTACAAATTCCGCACGATGGTTGCGGATGCGGAACGGCAACAAGCCGCGTTGGAGCATCTGAACGAGCAGCAGGGCCCAGTATTCAAGATTCACGCTGATCCGCGCATCACCCACGTCGGCAGGCTTCTGAGGAAATCCAGTATTGATGAACTTCCGCAGTTGCTCAACGTTGTGAAGGGAGAGATGAGCCTGGTGGGGCCCCGTCCACTCCCGGTTCGAGACTATGAGGGGTTCGATCAGGATTGGCAGCGGCGCCGGTTCAGTGTACGACCCGGGATAACGTGCCTGTGGCAGATATCGGGAAGGAGCTCCATCGAGTTTGACAAATGGATGGAGTTGGACGTGCGCTACATCGACGAGTGGTCGCTGTGGCTGGATTTTAGAATCCTCGCCGGAACCATCGCCGCGGTCCTGAAGGGTACTGGAGCAGCTTGAACACGGTTTGCCTTCGCCAGTCCGGAGAAGCGGCGGAGGCCGGAGCACACCTTGTTCCACCCGATTTTACTGAGTTGAAACTATCTGGCCTCTTTGGGCTGTTTCAACCGCAAAGCGTAGCTGAACGGAAAACAGCTTCGCTTCCTTCCTCAACTCACCCGCCGCCGAACCTCTGTGTCAACTCGTCCGCTTCCTTCCATCCGGTAACCCACTCCGCTCAACATCGCTGAGATCCTCTCCCCCAACCCTGCCTTCGCTCCCCGATTTTTCTGCACTACAATTGTATATTGCCCATCGAGGGACAGGAGGTATTTTGATGCAAAGGCGCGATTTCTTGGCATTGACGGCAGCGGCTATGGCGGACCCCTCGGCCCGGGGTGCGGCCCAGCGGGCAACGCCCCAGACGGCGGGATGCTCCTCAAGTGCTTCTGGGAGACTCGCCGGGATGAGCCTGCTGGAACTGCGGCAGCATCTCCACGCGGAGCTGTTTGACTCCTATCTGCCCTTCTGGGACCGCTACGGAATCGACCACAAGTACGGCGGATTCATGTGCGCGATCGACCATGACGGCACGCGCATCAACGACACCAAGTTCCACTGGTTTCAAGGCCGCGGCGTCTGGGTTTATAGCTTTCTTTACACTCATTTCGGAAAGAACCCGGCGCACCTGGAAATCGCCAAACAGGCGAAGGATTTCATGATGGCGCATTTCCCTCAGCCGGACGGCGCCTGGGCGGAGCTGGTTTCGCGCGAAGGCAAGATGCTGAAGCCCTTCCGCGGCGACCTGTTCGGAATGTTCTTCGCCGCCGAGGGCCTACAGGAGTACGCCTATGCTTCCGGGGACGAGGAAGCGCGCCAAGCGGCCTCGCATTTGATGAAGCAGCTCTTCGCGAAGCTCGAGGATCCCGCCGTGCCCGATCCCGAGACCGGCCTCACGGGTGTACGGTCGCAGGGCGTCTGGATGGTGGTGGTGCGGACGGCCACGCAGATGCTGCGCCGCTGGCCCGACGCGGAAATCGCCGCCATGGCCGACCACAGCGTCGACATGGTCATCCACAAGCATTACAACCCGCAATTCGGGCTCAACACGGAAACCTTGAACCTCGATGGCAGCCGTCCCAAAGAACGGGCCAACGTCACCCTCTGTGGCCACTCGGTGGAGACCCTGTGGATGATCATGGACGAGGCGCTGCGCCGCCAGGACCAGACGCTTTACGACCTCTGCGCGGAACGTCTGCGCCGCCACCTGGACGTGGGCTGGGACCACGTTTTCGGCGGCCTGGCCGACTCCGTCAACGTTAATCAAGGAGCTTATCAGTGGCCGGTTGATACTCCCGTGGGTACGAACTACCAGTTCCGCGAAGTGGGCGAGTACAAGTGGGTAAAGACCTCCTGGGCGTTAGATGAAGTGCTGAATGGCACGCTGAGCGTTATCGAGAACCGGGGCAGCGAGTGGGCGGTGCGCTACTTCGAGCTTGCCCACGAGACGTTCAATAAGAAAATGTCTCTGAAGTCGCGCGGCCTGCCCCTTTTTACTTCTTTCGCCGAACGGGAGATGGAATTTACGCCCCACGTGGTGCGCCAGGAGAATTACCACCACGCACGCCAACTGATGCTTAACCTGCTGGCCCTTGACCGCATGATCAAGCGTGGGGCGAGTGACCACTGACGAATCAAGGTTGGTTGCCTTCGGAGCGTCTAGCCAAGGTAAAACCAGGTACGATTAGTGACGAGTGGGGGGCGACATTAATCATGAATGGAGACAGAGCGTGCTGGGGACGACCTCGACGCAGGTATTAGCCGGTTATGAGTCCTCAGCGTGATTTTTGCTGCTTCACAAGATATTGCTCGACGGTCTGGATCTCCTGGCTCAAGTGCGTGGACTCAGCGTAGGCAGGGTCAGATTGCTGCTCCTCCTTTAGCAACTCCAGCACCGACGGAAAGTTGTTCAAGTGGGAGTAAAGCAATGCCAGGCCATGGTACGCCATGGCCGGGCTATAGTCCGGTGAATTGGTACGCAACGTGAGCGCCTTGCGAAAGGCTATCTCGCTAGGCTCAGACAACTTCTGTTTCTCTTCGAGAGACGGCGCCATGCTGGTAAGCCGTTCGTAGCAGAGTCCTTGGTACAGGAATGGGCGAGGGTCGTCGGGAATTAGCCCGGACACGTATTGGTACCATGACAAAGCTTGACGATAGTAGCCGGCCCTCTCTTCGTCCGATGCGCCCACTTCGCGATCGAAGATGATGTTGCCTGACTCAAGCATCGCGCCCCGATACTCGGGATCGCTGGGGTCGACGTGGCCTTCAACCAAGATTTCCCGAGCGCGACCCATGAACTCTTCGGACTTGCGGCGCAACTCGTCGCGTTCAGGGATTAGCGTGCTGCGCCGTTCGGGCGTAGCGCCGACGAGTTCTTCGGTATCCATCCGCGCCTCGCCTTCGCAGGCCCCTGCGAGCCGGACGAAAAGCCGCGCGTCGGTCGGGGCAAATCCGGAGGGGATCCGCGCGGCCATCTCGAGAAACTTCACTGCATTAACGTACTCCTCTTTTTCTTGCTTCCAGACTTCGGTTCCGGGCCTGCCGGCCGCAAGTCCGGAAGCTTGCATCAGATGGGCGTCGCCCAACGCCGAGTACACAGGCGAGAGGTCAAGCTGCTTTCCACCGGCGACGTTTGCCCGACTCGCCTCGCTGAGCTGCAAGGCACGGTTCAGCAGCACGAGAGCTTGGCTGGCCTCCGGTGGATTGAGCCTCAGGTACGCCAAGGCCAGATTAAGCGGCGCGGAAAAATCCTCGGGGTCTGTTTCCATGGCACTCGTCCACAGGCTGAGATCAGGATGCGGACGGCCCTTCCATAGAGTAGTTTTACCGCACCACACTCTGGTGCGGACGTACGACCCGACGCCGTAGAGGGCCACAACGAGCACGAGTGCGCTACACCCGGCCAACTGCCTGCGGCGAGAGACTGGCGACCAGCTCGCTACGAGAGACAGAAGACACAGAATCGCACCCACGGTGGGCACGAAGAGATAGCGGTCGGCCATTTTCGTGCTCGTCGGCACCAGGTTGGCTACCGGGATGAATGCGATCAGGTACCATAGAATTCCGAACGCCATGAGTCGGCGGTTACGGTCCTGCGCGCCCGCCAGACGCAGACTAATCCAGACGAGAGCTCCGACCAGCGCCGCTCCCAGCACGCCTTTCACGCTCAGATACGGGTAGGCGTTCCAGGTATAGGACGTCCTCAGGTAGGCAGGTACTAGGGTTTTCCCCGCGTAGGCGAGCATGCCGTCGAACGTGAGGTTGAGCGTGGGCAGCAACGTGAGGCCACCCTTGATCGCGCCCGCCTGCCCTTGCGCCCAGAAGGTCCATGCGGAACCAGCAGCAAACACCACGCTGAGCAGGACAAACGGCTGCCCCAGCGCGCGGACTCCTGGGCTACGTACGTCCTGAACAGATGCCAAATCTGCGGCCGAGGGAGCCATCGCAAGCATGAGCGGCGTCAGTCCTATTGGTACCCAGATCAGCCAACCGCCGTGCATCAGGTCTGTTCGGAGAAGGCTGCGGAAGAGTGCCGCGCAGACGCCGCCCGTCGCCAGGAAGATGCCTGCGAGCGCCAGTGTGCGTGTCAGGAGCGGATGTTCATGCCTCGTTGACCACCGCCAATTCGTAATTCCAGCGTGGGGCGCTGAACAAAATTCATACGCGATAAAAAGCGCGGGCAGAATCACAGCTATAGGTTTTGAGAGGACTGCCAGCAGAACGAATAGAACGGTAAGCGCGTGGCGGAGCCTCCACTGATTTGGAGTCGCGGCAGCGCGCGCCCACAGCCACGCGAGAAACGACACCTCCAAAAATATAAGTGATATGAGGTCCTTCCTCGCCGAGAGCCAGGCGACTACTTCCGTGTGGATCGGATGAGCTGCAAACACCAGGGCACCGAGCACGGCGAGAATCAAAGGAAGGCCCAGCCGGCGATACAACAAGATCAGCAGGGACGCGCCCATTACCGCATAGACCAGGTGCATGATGCGAAACGGAAGTGCATCGAACGGCTTGGTCTTATCGGCCAGAGCGCGATCAAGGAACCAAGTGGTAGTCGTGACCGGATGGAAATTCGCAAAGTATGGCTCACGCCACGCCGCGCCGAGGCGGGAAAACGCGGCGGTTACGTTCACGTAGGAATTTCGCAGCAGGTAGTAAGAGTCTTCATAATCGATTGCGGGTACCCGGATTGTTTGTGCGTAGATAAGCGCCGTGCAGATCGCAATGAGTACGGCTCCTATGATTCCCAGAGAACGGCTCCGCTCGCCCGGCCAACTCGATGCCTGGGTCGTCTGTACACTCTGCCTCGATACCGCGGCGGCTCGAACAACCCGTTCTTCGCGGAATCGGCGGTTTCGGCGTCGCTTCATGGAGGAACCTCATTCTATACCCGGACCCATCTGAAACAAACAACCTTCACCCGGCCACAAGGAACGAAGGCATTGGGAGAAATGATTCTCGCCATCAACGTCTCGTTGGCAGCAGCCTACGATCTTGAAATGGCAGTTCGATTCTGCAGTTTCAGATTTCATTTAGCGCCGGGCGCCATTTAATGCCTCGGCAGCGCCCCCCAAACTGTCGGCTGGGTGTATACTTCCGACCAGAAATCACGAGGACAAGAAAACGAAGACAGAGGTTTGCCTATGGCGCAAGATTACGAGTGCAGCGACAAGATGTTTCGCCTCCGATGGCTGAGCGGTCTGGTCCTGGCGGCTCTTTTCGCTGTCGCGGCCAGACTGTCAAGCGCGGGCCAGCAACCGGCGACTATTCAAAACAAGAACCTGTCAGTCACCGCCGATTTGCAAAAAGGTTCTTACCAAATCCGAGTGCAGGGATCGAAACGCCCTGTTCTAGAATCGGGCGTCGCGGTAGAGGTCGATCATCACTGGCTGAAATCTACCGATTTCCCTCATTTCAAGACAGCGCAGTCAACTTTCAGCGACAACCTCGGGAAAGGACAGATGCTCACCACCACTTATTGGGGGCTGGTTGATGGGCCCACGCTGATTTCGATTCTTCGTGTGTATGATGAACTGTCGTTTGGCGAGATGGAACTCGAAGTTAAGAACTCCACCAACCGCCCTATTACGGTACAGGCAATCCGCAGCGTTGATGCGACCGGCTCGCCCCGGATTGATCTCGCCGGTCCCGAATACGCCGACCGTGTATTATCGGACAGCTTTAGCGAGGATCGTCCCGTGCTTCGCATCGCCGACCTGGGAAACGCGCCCGCATATGAGGGCTTCACCGAGATGCCGGGCCAGGGCAGCAGCCTGCATCGCGCTGCGGGCAGTCAGCTCATCTACAATCGCGAAAGCGGGCAGAGCATTCTGCTGGCCGCCCTGACCTCGCAACACTTTCTGACCATTTTCCACCTCCAGTCGTCGAAGGATGCGGAGGGGCGAGCCGGTGTAAGTTCCTGGACCGTCGACTCGACGGGCACGACGGAGATTGCGAAGAGCGAGGCGTTGCTGAAAGACGCACCGGCAGAGAGCCAGGTGGAGTTGAGCCTCTCACTCGAGCCGGGCGCTGATCTTGGCTCCGAACGGCTGCTTTTCAGCGTGGGAAATGACTACCATGCCCAACTGGAAGAATACGCCAGGGCGGTGAGGCAACTGCACCACGCGCGTGTCGATAGCGAGGCGCCTAACGGTTGGTGGAGTTGGATCACCTGGAACGGAGGCATCACCGCGGCTGCCGTGCTGACGAATTCGCAGTGGCTTTCCCGCAACGCGAAGAACCTTGGTTATCACTACGTGCTGATCGACGAAGGGTCGGCGTATGCGCGCGGCGAATACACCACGGCCAATGCGACTCAGTTCCCTGAGGGTATCGGTTCTGTCACTCGTCGCATCAGCGAGTTAGGCCTCATTCCCGGCATCTGGACGGCCCCCTTCGAAGTTTCCGAACGCGCCTGGGTCTTTGAGCACCACAAGGACTGGCTGGTGCGCAACTTGGCCGGGGCGCCGATCCGTTGCCAGCCGGCCCACTCCGAGCCTTTGTACATATTGGACGCCACGAATCCCGGCGCTCAGGAGTACCTGCGCCAGACCTACCAGACGCTGACGCGTAAGTGGGGAATCAAGTACATTAAGCTCGATTTTATGGACGATTCCGCTGTCGAAGGTGTGTTTTATCGTCCGAACACGACGGCACTCGAGGCGCAGCGGATAGGGCTGGAGGTGATTCGACAGTCGGTAGGCGACGACGTGCTGATCGACAAAGACGGAAGTCCGATGCTGAACCCCGTAGGCCTGGTCGATGAAGGACGCATCAGCACGGATACGGACCACTCCTTTATGGGAAGTAAGAGGGCGGCCTCCGGTATCGCCGCGAGGTATTACATGCACCGTAATTTCTTTATTAGTGACCCTGACGCATTAAGCGTATCAAGGCACGGGGCGGGACCATCGGACCCGCTTCTGCCGCTGCCGGAAGCCGAGGTCGCGATCGTGCTCGCCGCCGTTTCGGGCAGCATGTTTGAGATCGGCGGGGACCTCACCATGCTCAGCGCTGAACCCGAACGCCTTGCGCTCATACAGAGTCCCGACCTGCTGCAGATGATCGCTCTCAACCTCGCGTCGGTCCCTCTGGACTTGATGAGCTATGCGCCGAAAGACGAGCAACCCAGCGTTTTTCTGCTGCGTGAAGACAAGCGGCAGAGCATGCTGGCGGTGTTTAACTGGAGCGACGCGTCGCGCTCGCATTCACTGCGCCTCGAAACTCTTGGATTTCCCGCTGACAGCAAGGTCAGTGCGTCCGACGTCCTGCATCCCAACGTTCAAGCAGCGGTGAACGGGGGCACTCTCGCCCTGCGTGACCAGCCCCCCCACTCGGTTCGGTTGATCAGGCTCGTAGATGAATCCGTCGCGGCAGCGGCCCCATCACTAAGCGCGAACGTCCCGAAAGCAACCGTGATCGGGGAGGCGGTCACAGTCTCCGCGAGCGCCGCCGCTGCCGGTGTTCCAGCCCTTGCGTTTCATTGGGATTTCGGTGACGGCATCACGGCCGGCGGAGCACACGCCACTCATGCCTACAGCATACCCGGCATCTACACTATCACCGTTAGCGCGGAGGGAGTGGACGGAATCTCGGCCAAACAATCGGCATCCATTAGCGTAGGCGGGGCGATCGACAACAACCCCCGACTCGAGAAGAGCCGGAGATTCGTTGGGGATGGGTCGTGCCCCTGCGGGCAACGGGAAGAGTAATCCATAATTTAGCAGGATGCACATCAGACTAAAAGTACTTTAGGGCCGATATATGCAGATTTCTGCATATATGTGTCAAAAAGGGACAGAGGAAGGGTCTTTTTTCACATTGTGGAAGTTTTACAAAACTTTATTTCCTTTAGATGCAAGCAGATAAGAGAATTATTATCATTTTTCGCACCATTTCCCATCTTCTCATTTCCATGTGGTAGGCTACTATTATGGAGCATGAGATGCGGGCTACGAAGATACAGGCTGCGAACACGCAGATGCGGCGTGCCATATTATTCCTAAGCGGGCTGGCGCTCATTGTGGCCGTTGGTAGCTGGCGTCCGGCGCCCACTCTTGCCCAGTTCCCCGCGGGGGATGGAGCTGGGATCGGGGGCCGCCCGCTCCTCGGTCGCGGCTGGGGAGTGGGTTCGGGCGTTCCCGGAGCTTTGCCTGCCGCCGGAACTGCAACACTGGGACATCCCGAGCTTGCGCCGCGAGCTTTGGCGGCTGCCCCTGGAGTGGGTTGGGTGACTCCATCCGAGTGGCCAGACCCCGCCGCCGCGGTATCCTCGGCAGGGCCTTTTTGTCAAGAAACAGCAGGCCACGGCATGGCCGCCGATGTCCGTGAGTTTCCACTAGCTTCAGCCTTCGATCCGCGGAAAACGCCGGCGGTGTGGCATTTCTTGGCCAAAGTGAGCCGTCTTTGAGGATTGACGCGTTCCCGCGAGGTTGTTAAGATGGTTTGATTTCGCGGTATTGAGGAGACTCTCTTATGGACCGTTTGACCCGCCACGAATTGAAGCAGGACGAATTCAAGGAATCGCTGGACCAACTCGAGCAGTACTTGACGACGCATCTGAAGGAAATCGTGACGGTGGCGATTCTGGCGATTGTAGTGGTGGGCTCGGCGGTCGGCATGAAGTACTACCTCAGCGAGCAGGAAGCCGATGCAAATCTCGATCTTGCTGCCGCCCTGAGGACTTTCCAGGCCTATGTGGGGACCGTCGCGCCGGGAAGCATGCCCCCCGGTACGGAAAACTATCCGACCACCGTCGACAGGAACAAGGCGGCGCTGTTGAAATTCAACGCCATTGCAGCCAAGTACCGCCTGTTCCCGCGGCCGAAAGCCGTGGGTATCGCGCTTTATCACGCGGGACTTTGCGAATCGCTCCTTGGAAACACCACGGTGGCCATTAATACCCTGCAAGAGGCCAGCCGGGATGGAGACCGCGACATCGCCTCATTGGCTCAGTTGGCTCTGGCCGACGAGTTTCTCAAGACCGGCAAGACGCAAGAAGCAGACAGAATCTATCAGAACCTTGCCGACCATCCCACTTTGACGGTGCCCAGGGCCACGGCGCTGATGGCGTTGGCGGATTCCATGAAGAGTTCCCAGCCGGCGCGGGCGCGGCAGCTTTACGATCAAATCCGGAAGGAATTCGGCTCGGAACCCGCCGTGGCGCAAATCCTGAGGGAAGAAATGGCGGACCTGCCGCAGGGCGGTGGCGGACAATAGCCGCGGGCAGACGCCATTCCGCCAAACGGCCGCAGCGCCCGGCCTCAAAGACACCTCGGTGTGACCATTCCAATCAGCTAGAACGGCAACATCGCCGCTATGTCCGATCCAACGTTCAAAACCCCTGCCGCCAGCGCCACGAGCGAGGCCGATCCCTCCGTGCGGCGTGAAGTTCGCCTGCGCAAGAACCCGCAATCCTTTGGTTTCTGGCAGCGCGTTCAGATTTTCCTGGCCAGTTGGGCAGGTTATCTTGCCGTCCTGCTCGTCGGGCGCAGCCTGCGCTGGGAAGTTCACGGTTGGGAAAACTGGGAAGCCGCCGCGAAGCTGGGCAAAGGACTTATTTACACCTTCTGGCATCGCGAAATCTTTTCCGCTTGCTGGTTCTGGAGAAAACGCGGAATTGTGGTGATGACCAGCCGGAATTTTGACGGTGAGTACATCGCCCGGATCATCCGGAAGCACGGCTACGGAGCGGCGCGTGGCTCCAGCACTCGGGGAGCGTCGCAGGCCCTGACGGAAATGATCGAGTGCTTACAGAAGGGACGAGATGCGGCCTTCACCATCGACGGACCACGCGGGCCGCGATGGGTTGCCAAACGCGGCTCGGTGATGCTTTCCAAGGCGACCGGCGCCGCCATTCTCTGTTTTCATGTCGCCCTGCGCCGCGCGTATGTTTTCCGCCGCACCTGGGATTTGACGCAGTTCCCTTATCCTTTTTCGCAGGTGGCGGTATTTATCGCGCCGCCCATCGTGGTTGCGCCACAGGCCGGCGAGGAGGACCAGGCGTCCAAGCTCCAGCAAGTGCAGGCTGCTCTCGATGAACTGCGGCGGCAAGGGGAAGCGTGGGCATCGCGGGGATCGAAAGCGGCAAATGGAAAATAGAAAATGGAAACTGGAAAATAGAAACTGGAAAATAGAATGCGGAACTCGGTAATGGTGCAGTTTGAAAGATAGTTGGCATGGAACATGCTCGATCCGTATTACGTTAGTACTGTTGTTCGTGCTAGCATAGGAATATACCGTGGAACTTGGAAAAGAAAGTGGTTGACCGTCGTTTGGAGGGTGATACAAAACCGTCCACGATTACAAGCATCCGATAATTACGAGGCGCGTGACTGCCGATGAAGAACATAGCACGGAGACAAGCCGCTATGCCGCACATGAGCATTGAATTTGACCAAGAAGCGGATGGCCGGTGGATAGCAGAGATTTCTGCTATGCCAGGGGTCATGGCTTATGGGAAAACTCGCGCAGAAGCAGCGCAGGCGGTACAGATTCTAGCCCTGCGAGTAATCGCCAGTGATATTGAAGAAGGGCGAACCAAGCCCGGCTGCAGAAAACTTGAAATTTCTATTGCCTGCCATTGAGCGACTGGCCAGCTAGTAAAGCGCGGAAAGTGTTCAAGGCCCTCCTCCACATCGGATGGGAAATCAAGAGGGACATCCCTGGCTCTCACATCAAACTGCATCGCCGCGGTTATTCCGACTACATATGGTCCTTCCACGACAGCGAGGAGATAGGCCCCGTAATGCTGTCCAAGATCGCTAAGAAGACTGGCCTTGAGCCGAAGGATCTATAGCCAGTTTCCAATTTCTATTTTCCAGTTTCCATTTTCTAATTTCCACCTTCTGCTTCTGCCAGGCGTTTGATTTCGGGGTAAAGGGCTTCCGCCTGGGTTCGCGTCACCGCGAGGCTTCCTGAGCAATCAATCACATAGTCGGCGCGGCGGCGCTTCTCTTCAGTGGGAATCTGGGATGCCACTCGGCGGAGGGCCTCTTCACGGGAAAGACCGGTTTTCGCCATCAGCCGTTGGATTTGCTGTTCAGGGCGGCACCATGCCACCAGGATTTTTGCGAAGCTATCCGCGACCCCGGCCTCATAGATAACCGCGGCGTCGACAACGATCACGGCTCCGGGGCGCCCGGCGCGCAACTCCGCGGCGAGTTCATCGACGCGCGCGATCAGGCTGGGGTGCACGATCGCAGAGAGTTCGCGGAGTCTTTGCGGGTCAGCAAAGACCATCGCGCCCAGGAGCTTGCGGTCGATCTCGCCGTCCGGTCCCAGGATCCCCTGGCCAAAGCGCGCTACAACTTGCTGGTGGACGGGGTGGGGGCGCCGGAGCAGTTCGTGGCCCACTCGGTCCGCGTCGATCACTTGGGCTCCCAACTCCTCCAGGATGCGCGCCACGGTGCTTTTTCCGGAGGCGATCCCACCTGTCAATCCGAAGTTGCGAGGCATAAGAGCAGTGACGAGTGATGAGTGAAGAGTGACGAGCAAAACGCTTCGCCTAAATTCCCAGCAGGTAGTTTAACACAGCGCGGCAAAGCCCCAACCACATGCAGATTCTTCGCTTCGCTCAGAATGACATGTCATCCTGAGAGTCTGTGATTTTTTTGGATTTTTGGCCATTTTCGAGCACTTAACTCATTTGTTATCAATGGCACTTTTCGGCAACATTCAAAAAAATCACGCTCTCTCAGAATGACATGTCATTCTGAGCGAAGCGAAGGATCTGCTTTTCTTCGCGCGCCGCGAAGAAACTTACCCTCAGTAGTTCAGCGCAGCAGAGCCGCAACCAAAAGCCTCCAACACAGAGGCCACAGAGAGAAAGGCGACAGAGATCACGGAGAAAGAAATATTGACCGTTTTTTCTTCTCGGTGCGCTCTGTGAGCTATTCTCTGTGACCTCTGTGTTTCGTTCTTCCGGGCCACCGCGACCATAAAGAAATCGTCGCGGCGCGACAACGTGTTGGGAGTTGGTGCTACGCGAAAAGTCCGGCCAAAGTGCCGCCGGGGAGCACGCGCAAGTCACCGAGCGACGCTATCTTGTTATATATTCTAAGTAGGGGGTAGGGAAAGGATGGAAGCGGAGCGAAGGTGCGAAAAATGCGGCCAGATGATCCCGTGGGGGGGCGGGAAGTGCCCTGCCTGCGGCGACGACCCGAGGCTCCTCTGGACGCTGTCGCGTAACGAACTTCTGCTTGCGAGTCTCGCCGCTCTGATCGTCCTCTTTATCGCCACTGGCTTTTCGGTGACGGCCTATCATGCGAAGGAACACTCTTTGGCTCAACAGTGGTACGCCCGGGGTGAGCGAGACCTCACGGCAGGCCATGCGGAAGCGGCCATCGAGGATTTCCAGACCGCGCTGATCTACTCGCACAACGACCCGCTGATTGAATTCAAGCTGGCGCACGCGTTGACCGTGGCCGGCCATCAGCGCCAGGCGCGTGCCTACCTGCTTGCCTTGTGGGAGAGAGAGCCTGGCAACGGCACGGTTAACCTGGAGCTAGCACAACTGGCCGCCCGGTCGGGGTCGGTACAGGAGGCTATTCAGTACTACCACGACGCCCTTTACGGGCAGTGGGATGAAAACCCTGCCGAACATCGTCGCATGGCCGGGTTGGATCTGGCGGAGTTCCTTATCAAGGTTGGGCAGAAGGCTCAGGCGCAGGCCGAACTCATCGCGCTAAGCGGCGGCTTGCCGAACGATGCCCCGCTCCAGACTCGGGTCGGCTGGCTCTTAATGCAAACTGGAGAGTACGAACATGCCGCACCCCTGTTCCGCCAGGCACTGCGGGTCAACCCCAATTACCTTCCGGCGCTGGAGGCCGCGGGGGAGGCAAGCTTCCAGATGCGCGATTACTCGGCCGTCCGGCGCTATCTTTCACGTGCGAAACGCCTGGGCGCGCTCTCGCCGCAGTCCCAACGGCTCTTGGACACAGCCACCCTGATTCGGGAAAGCGATCCTCTGGCGCCTCGCCTGAGGGCAAAGGAGCGCGCTTCGCGCGCGCTCGCGGCGTTTAACCAGAGCCTGGAACGGCTCAATCAGTGCGCCGCGGCCCGCGGCATATCCTTCGAGAATGGCCCGCAACAGTCAGACCTTCAGCAGTCGCACGCGCAGGCTGCGGCCCTCCAACCGCAAGTGAACGCACGCAATCTGGCCCGCGATCCTGATTTACTGCTCGAGGCGACGGACAGGGCTTACCAGATCGAGCAGGTCACCGAGCGCGTTTGCGGCGAGCCGCAGGGCCTTGACCTCGCGCTGTTGCTTCTTTCACGTATGCAGGAAGGAGCGAACGAGTGAGTAGCTTCACAGGCAGACCTGGGTCCGTCGGTGGACCTGTTCTATTGGCATCTCTCGTCGACTCTCGGCGCGGCTCTGCCGCCCTGTCTTGCGGAAAAGCTGCGCCTTTCCGGGGTCGACCTCGGAGCTTGTTAGGTTGAGGCTGCGCCTCAACCGGCGAGGCGCAGCCTCGCCGAAGAACCTGAAATTGCATTGCCGTCGGTCGGAAAGGCAGAGCCTTTCCGCAAGACAGGGCGGCAGAGCCGCAAATGTTGACCAACAAAATCGAGCCTAATGTGAACATTCCTGCGACCGGGCAGGTCCCTACGGCTACGGGGGAATTTGTGGAGCTGATCCGAAAACGGCTGCGCATCGGAAGCGGCGGGCTGACGCTGGGCGAGCAGCAGGTTTTCCTCCTCCTGGCTGTGATCATCGGCCTTTTCTCAGGGCTGGCGGTGGTCCTATTCCGCATTGCGATTGAGTTTACACACCTGATCCTTTTCGGGTCCGGGTTGTCGATCGCGCCGCATCGAGCCCTCCTGGCGCCTACGGCCGTGGGATTGATCGTGGCTCTGCTGGTGATGAGAGTCTTCCCGCGCGCTCGTGGCAGCGGGGTGAACCAGACCAAAGCCGCCGTCTACGTTTACGACGGTTTCGTTCCCTTCCGGACGGTCATTGGAAAGTTTGTGACCTGCGCGCTGGCCATCGGCAGCGGCCAGTCCCTGGGTCCCGAAGACCCTTCGCTGCAAATGGGCGCGGGAATCGCTTCCGCCTTAGGCCGGCGCATGCGTTTTTCACGGGACAAGGTACGGTTGATCGCTCCCGTGGGGGCGGCGGCGGGGCTGGCGGCGGCGTTCAATGCTCCCATCTCGGCCGTTCTGTTCGTGATTGAGGAGGTTATCGGGACGTGGAGCGCGGGCGTGCTGGGGGCCATCGTTCTTTCCGCCATCTCGAGCGTGGTCGTGGCGCGGTGGTTCCTGGGCGACCAGGCCCTTTTCGGCATACCTGTCTACCACCTCGTTCATCCCGCGGAGTTGCTGGCTTACGCCGCGCTGGGGGTGATCGGCGGGGCTGCCTCGCTGTTCTTTGTAAAACTCATAGCCTACTTGCGCCCACGGCTCAAGGCTCTCCCGCATTGGACGCACTATGTTCAGCCGGCTCTCGCCGGCCTGGTGATCGGTTTCATCGGGCTCTGGCTCCCGCAGGTCATGGGCGCGGGTTATCAATCCATCGATCAGGCCATGCACGACCAGTTTACCTGGCGCTTGCTGCTCCTTCTGGGAGTGTTCAAAATTATTGCCACAACTTTGTCTTTCGTGAGCGGGACGCCGGGCGGCATGTTTGCCCCCACACTTTTCATTGGGGCCATGTTGGGGGCCGGGGTGGGCGGCATCGAGCGCCACTTCTTTCCCTGGCTCACGGGCTCCGTGGGCGCCTACGCACTGGTGGGGATGGGCACCTTGTTTGCCGGCTTTCTGCGCGTCCCCATGACCTCCGTCTTCATGGTGCTCGAGGTGAGCGGAAACTACTCGATCATCCTGCCGGTCATAATCTCCAACACGATTGCCTACCTGATTTCGAGACGCTATCAGCACGTGCCCCTTTTTGATCTGCTTTCCAGGCAGGACAACGTGGACCTTCCTTCCATGGAAGAACGGCGCGAGGAGCGGGCCTTGCTGGTCGAGGATGCCATGCAGCCGTTCCACGACCCGATCCTGAGCAGCCCGGATTCAGTGACCGATGCGCTTCGGCGACTGGAAGGGGTTTCGGGAGACTTTTTCTTTGTCGACAATGGGAGAGGAAGATGGTACAGCGTCACCAAGGATATGCTGCGGGACGCCGTCCTCGCGTGGGACTCCGACGTGGCGGTGGGAAGCGTACTGCGGGGACCGCCGCTTCCCCACGTCCATCCTGACCATGCCCTGGACGTGGCGCTGAGCCGCATCGGCGACGCTCCCTATATTCCTGTCGTGAATCGCGCCGACCTGACAAAGCTCGAGGGTGTCGTGTCTCTGGATGGAATCCTGAAGGCCTACCGAGATTCAGAGTTGCTCGCCAAAGCGCGGCGACGGAGTGAGTGAACAACCCGCCTAACACTTAACGAGCAGCCCTCTCCCTTGGGGAGAGGGTGTCCCGCTGCCGGTGCTTTCATCAGTCCGTCAGCTGACGGAGACGGCTGCGGGGGTCAATTCCGCGAGCAGGAGAATAGGCCAAGCCCCTGAATTTGAGTGCGAAAACCAAGAACAATTCAAATGGCAAATGGCAAATGGCAAATGGTTTAGGATTTGAAATATCGGCAAATTGCAAGCCATTTGAATTTTGCCGTTTGCCATTTGCCGTTTGAATTCGCTCGTTCCTGAGCACGGCGAAGAACGGAAGCAACCCCTCACCCGTCCGGCGACGGCCGGAAAATGCGCCGTCGCCGGACACCCTCTCCCCAAGGGAGAGGGCTGTTCGTCTGTGGGGCGCCTGCAATGACAAATTTATGTGAACGCTTTTGTGCGCTCGTTCGTCTTTCCCTATGAGGGCCGTGATGATCGAAGCCGGGCAGGTGATTTTGAGCGAGTCCGTTGCGACAACCGAAAGCGGACGGGACGAGCTCGAAGACGCGGTGCGGGAAGAGGGGCGGCTCGTTTACAAAGTCGCCTACTCGGTGTTGCGGAATCATCACGACGCCGAGGATGTGGCGCAAGAGACCTTCCTGCGTTTCCTGCGGCAGCGCAAACACTGGGCGGAAATCCGCGACCGCCGAGCCTGGCTGGCGAAGGTGGCGTGGCGCGCGGCGCTGGACCGAAAAAGGTCGCCGGCCGGCATCGCCCTCGAGGACGCGGGGGAGGCGGTGAGCAAGCTGCGCGCGGGTGGCGCCGGGGCGGATGAAATCGCCGCCAGCCGCCAGATGATGTCGCTGGTCGAGCGACTGGTCGGTTCACTTCCGAGCGAGCTGCGCGAGGCGTTGACACTCTCCACGACGGAGGAACTCACCTCGGCAGAGATAGCAGAGTTGCTGGGGATTCAGGAAGGCGCTGTCCGCAACCGCTTGTTCCGGGCCCGGGAAATCCTGCGCCAGAAGCTCGCGGCCGTGTTGGAGACAAGACATGCACGATGACAAGCCGGATCAATTCGTGGATGAGTTGCTCGAAGCCTCGTTGAAGCAGTATCGAGCTGAAGAGCCACGAGCAGGGCTGGAGATGCGAGTGCTGGCGGGCGTCCGAATACGGCAGGGCGCGGCGCGGCGCCGCCGGTTTGTGTGGGCCCTGGCGGCTGGCGCGGGAATGCTGGCTGCCATCGTTCTGGCGTTGCATTCCGCGCGTGCTCCACGTCGGGAGCCTGTGATCAGCGCTTCGGCGCCGCGGCAAACCGCGAAGACTGCGGCGAGCCCTGGTAGCGCGGACTCCCGCATTTGGAGTCCGCGGCTTGTGCAAGGGCCTAAGGAAAAACCGCGGACCCCAAAACCGGGGGTCGGCGCTACCAAGCGCCCCGAGCAGTTTCCGACTCCTATGCCGCTGACGGAGCAGGAGAAGCTCTTGCTAACGTACTTCGCCAATCCAAGCAAGCCCGATTTGCTGGCGGAAACCAGCAAAGCAGACGGGGCGGCCGAGATGTCGAATATCAAGGTTGCCCCTTTGGAGATCGAGCCGCTTGATGACTCTGAATCCGGACAAGGAAAGTGAGGAGAAGGTGATGAGAAACCGTATGTCAATAAGATGCGCAATCGCATTGGTGGCTTTCTGCTTGGCGCTGATTCCGAGCTCTGCAACTGCTCAGCAGGAAACCAAAGTCCAGAAGCCGGTCACGGCTTACCGCTTCGAGTTTAACGTGCGAGAACTTGAAAATGGGAAGCGCCTGAATTCGCGAAACTACATGATGATGGCGGAAGACAACTCTTTTGCGAGAATTCGAGTTGGAAACAAGGTGCCGTACCAGGTTGCCGATAAGCAATATCAATACAATAACATCGGCATGAACATCGACTGCCGTCCCCACGAACAGCAGGAGGGCGTAGCTCTTGATGTCACTGTGGACATATCGAGCGTAGCGCCACCGTCGGAGACAGCCCCGAGCTATAATCCTGTGTTTCGATCGAGTAGGAGCGAAGTTCAGACCGTCCTGGCATTCGGCAAGCCCACACTCATCACCAGCCTGGACGATGTGGAAAGCAATCGGCATTATGAAATAGAAGTGACCGCGACGAAGGTGAAGTAGCTTGATGTGAATGAACGGCCCTTGGCTACTGTAGGCGCACGCCATGGCGTGCCCGTACGCGGGGATGACGTGCGGATTCTCATTCACTCAGAGGGCTGTTCATTCACCTCACCCGCCCGGCCCGTCGTTGGAGAGGTACTGATCGAGGGAATGGAGTTCGCGCGCCAGTTCGTCCACGCGATGCTCGAGCACGTTACGGATGGAGAGCATGGCCTTGAGGCTGCCGTCTTTGGCCACGATCGGGAAGTGGCGAACGTGCCGCTCGAGCATGTGAACGAGGGCTTCTTCCTCCGTCGTGTCATCGTCGATGGTCTCGGCCGGCGAGGTCATGACGTCACTGACCTTGGTTGTCGTGGGGTCGCGTTGCTTGAGGACCACGCGAAGCATCACGTCGCGTTCCGTGAAGATGCCGTGCAGCGCGCCCGCGTCCACGACGCCGACCGCGCCCACACCATGCTCGGCCATCACTTCCACTGCTTCCAGCACGGACGCACCCGGTCCCACGACCGGTGGAGGAACCTGCGCTATCTTGAGGAGACTCATCACTGCCTCCTTGGAATTGAACTCTGACACCCTGGTTTGCTCGATGAATTAAGAATAGCCTTGCCTGATTCGGCAAGTCAAGGTCTGGCGGCATATCTGGTTCTCGCCGCCCTGCAAGGGCGCAAGATAGCAGCCGGGGGCAACGCCCCCGGGAACCGCGGAGTGCGCCTCTCCGACCCTGAAGGGGTCGCATCATTACCGTGCGTGAGATACAAGACCGACAGAACCCAATGCTATCGACCCTTTCAGGGTCGGAGCTTGCGTTGGGCGTGCGCTCCGGGGGCGCTGCCCCCGGCTACTGTATTAATCCCCTTCGGGGATCGCCTATACCTCTTCCGGCACCACGTAGGGCTCGCGGTAGCCGCGGTCGGCGTCGCGCAGGATGCGCGCAGCCTCTTCGTCGCCGATCACCTCCTGCTTCTCAGGATCAAAGCTAAGAGTGCGGCCGACGCGGTAGGAAGCGTTGGCCAGGTGCAGCAGCGTGGTGGAAAAGTAGCCCTCCTCGACGGGCGCGTGCAGCTCTTCCTTCTTGCGGCTCTTGACGCAGTCGATGAAGTTCCTCCAGTTGTTGCCGCCCGCCTGGGCGTGTGGGCCGGGTTCCTGTTCCTCGCCCAGCCAGGACTTGTAGGAATCGTATCCATTCATCGCCACGTAGCCTTTCGACCCGTAGAAGATGTTGCCGATGGTGTTCTGCGGTCCCTTGCGCCGGGAGCGCGCCTCGGCGGCGTTGCCGAGCGCCGCAGGCACATCGCCACCGCCAAATGCGGGCGTGCCGATTTCCGCCTCGTGATTCGAGATCCAGTAGCGGACTTCGAACTCCATCATGCGCCGCTTGCCGTCCGGCATATCGAATTGCCAGGCCACGTTGAGCGTGTTGGGGGTCTGCTGGTCGTCCTCGAACATGAAGTGCCCGCCGATGGCCGAAACCTTGTTCGGAAGCTTGACTCCCAGGCCCCAGCGCGCTACGTCGAGCTCGTGGATGCCCTGGTTGCCGATGTCTCCGTTGCCGGTATCCCAAATCCAATGCCAGTTATAGTGGAAGCGGTTCTTGGTGAAAGGCTTCAAGGGGGCGGGGCCCGTCCAGAGGTCGTAGTGGACGCCAGCCGGGACTGGCTGCTCATCGGCGTGTCCGATGGTGTTCCGCCACTTGTAGCAAAGCCCGCGCGACAAGTAGAGGTCTCCAATCAAGCCGTCCCGCATTTTCTGCATTCCTTCGATAATCGCCTGGCCGGAGCGGCTGTTCGTGCCGTGCTGCACAATCCGGTCGTACTTCTGAACGGCGCGCAGCAGTTGCCGTCCTTCCCACCAGTTGTGGGAGAGGGGCTTTTCGACGTAGACGTCTTTGCCCGCCTGGCAGCCCCAGATGGCTTGCAGAGAATGCCAGTGGTTGGGGGTGGCGATGGAAATCGCGTCAATGGATTTGTCATCCAGTAGCTTGCGCAGGTCGATGAACCGCGCCGGCCGCTTGACGCCCATCTTCTCGACTTCCGCCAAGCGCTGGTCCAGGACGCTCTCATCCACGTCGCAGAAGGCGGCCAGTTCCACGTCCTTCATGTGGCAGTACTCCTCGACGTGCGACCAGCCTTGTCCGTGCAGGCCAACCACCGCAATGCGCACGCGGTCGCTCGCGCCAAACACACGCTCCGGATGGGCCAGGAAAGTTACACCGCTCAATGCGGCCATTCCTGCTCCGGCGCGAGCGCTGGTCTTTAAGAAATCTCTGCGGTTAATCTCTTCCGGCATGCTGCCTCCTCCCGTGCGTTTCTGAAATGAGCGTCCATTATACGCCAATCTGGTAGCGCGGACCCCCGGTTTTGGGGTCCGCGGCTTTCTCTTGTGCCGGTGGAAAAGCTCAGCCGGTGGCCGCCCTGCCGGGCAACCACAATCAAGGGTAGCCCCTACGACCCTGGAACAATCCGCTTGCCTGGCGCCTGTGGGGCATGTAACCTGAGAGGGTAACCAAATGTCTGTTATTCGGCAGGAGGCCTTGTTATGGCTGCTACAGAAACCATGGTTCGAGCGCCCGAGCGAGTTGGCAACACCGCCCGGGTGAAGGAAATCCTAAGCTGGTACGAAAGTGACAATCCGGGGACTAAGACGAATCTCGCGCGCATACTGAACTCCGGCCGGTTGGCAGGAACCGGCAAGTTCGTAATTCTGCCCGTGGACCAGGGCTTCGAGCACGGTCCCGCCCGGAGCTTCGCGGTCAACCCACCAGCTTACGATCCCAATTATCACTTTGAACTGGCCCTGGCGGCGGGTTGCAACGCCTATGCCGCGCCGCTGGGATTCATCGAATCCGGCGCGAACCGGCACGCGGGTGAAATCCCGCTCATTCTGAAAATGAACAACCATGACCTGCTGCATGACGAAAAAGATCCGATGCCCGCCGTAACCGCAAGTGTCAAGGACGCCTTGCGCCTGGGCTGTGTGGCGATCGGTTTCACAATTTACCCGGGCTCGGCTGCCGCACAGACGATGTACCAGCAACTCCGCGAAGCGGCGGAGGAAGCGAAGGCCCACGGGCTGGCCGTGGTGGTTTGGTCTTACCCGCGCGGCTCGAGTCTGAGTAAGGAAGGCGAGACCGCCATCGACGTGTCAGCTTACGCGGCGCAGATTGCGGCGCAACTGGGCGCGCATATCATCAAAGTGAAACTGCCCAGCGCGTACCTGGAACAGCCCGAGGCAAAGAAGGTTTACGAAAAGGTGGGCATCCCGATCGGGACGCAGGCCGAGCGCGTCCGCCACGTCGTTCAAAGCGCCTTTGACGGGCGCCGGATTGTGATCTTCTCCGGCGGGGCAAAAAAGGACGATGACGAAGCCTTCTACAACGAGGCTCGCGCCATCCGCGACGGGGGCGGCTTCGGATCCATTATCGGCCGCAACTCTTTCCAGCGCCCGAGGGAACAAGCCCTCCGATTTCTCCAGACCGTTATGAAGATTTACGCTGGGGAGATGAGCTAGTCCGTGATGTCATCCTGAGCCCGCCGCTTTCCGGCGGGCGATCTCTGTAGTGGCTGTCTCGTCCACCGGAGGACGCTGACTGCGGAGATTCTTCGGCCCATAAGACGGGCCTCAGAATGACAGATGTGTAGGGCGACGGGCCTCAGAATGACAGATGTGCAGGGCGACGGGCCTGGCCTGCGGCCGGTTTCACTCCATCGAAATCTTCTCGCCGCCCTTCGGCGAGTACTTGGTCAGCGCAGCGTCCAGCGCCTGGGCTGCGGCGGGGGCGGTGACCGTATCCTTGAACAGGATGTCTTTCGGATCCACTTTCTTGCCATACAGGCGTTGATTGGCTTCGTTGTCCTGCTTCACAATCTGCCCCTCGAGCGAGAGGCCGGCGAAGAGCCCCCGCGAGCGCGAGTAGGTGAGGATTTCCGCCAGCAATTGAATGTCGGTGGCGCCTTCCGCAGTCCGGCCCACCGGGCCGCCCGCCGCGGAAGCGTCCGCGCCGAGCTTTGCTTTGCTCTGCAACAGTTTTTCCGCTCCTTTGGCGTTCATGACGACCAGAACGAAGTCAGTGGCCTGTCCGCCCAGTTGGAAGCCGAAACTTGCGCCCCCCACCGTAAACATTGAAGGCGCGCCCCAGGCGCCGCTTCCGCCCTGACGACAGACTAAGGCTCCCCGGCCGAAGCTGCCGCCGACTCCGAGAGCGCCCTTCTTTTCGGACGGAATCACGCCCACGCAAACGGCCTTGTTGAGCAAGTCTCTGGGAATTCCCTTTTCCGGGGTTCCCATAACCTCGTTGATCACTTCCGCGGCCCTTGCCAGCCGTTCGGCTTCCCGCCCAGCTTCCGCAGCCAGGGCCGAAGCACATAAGCCCAGGAACAGTAAGATCAGTGCGAGTTTTCGCATCGCAACCTCCAGACCGTTCGCTTTAACCTCATCCCTAGAATGGGACCTCCTTAGGCTCCTTCGGCTTTCGTCGCGAACTCGCCTTGCGCGGAGTCTTTCGCGCAGCGCGTTTCGCACCATGCGCTTTGCGCGGCTTCTTCTCGGGACCCGCTTCCGCAAGTTCGGCGGGCGGTTCGGCGGCGGGTGGCGCAGCCTCGGTTGGCTCGAGCACGATAGTTTCGTCCGGACTCTCCACGACCTCCCAGAGGACGTCCGTCTCCGGCGCGGCGGGTTCAGCCTCGGGAACGACCGCCGGCTCAGGAAATGCCTCGGGGAATGTTTCCGTAAACGGTTCCGCAAACGCCTCGGAAGGAGTTTCAGGAACGGCTTCCGGCGCCACCGGCGGACGGGCGGTCTCCGCCGTGGTGGCGAAGATTCTCCAGATTCCTTTACGATCCCGGTGCAGCCGCAGCCAGCCTTCGCGTTGCGCCTGGTGGAGCAGGTCGAGCAGCCCGCGAAATCCGGCTTGCCTCTCATCAAAGCGCGGATCTGCGCTGCGCATGGCTTGGCGCACCTGCCGCAGATAAATAGGACGAGAAGGCGCTTTCTCCATCAGGGTTGCGAGGGCTCGCTTCAGTAAAGCAAAGATTTCGTCGGCGGTCAGGCCCGGCACGGGGGCGGCTTCAGGCGGGGGTGGCGGAGTTACTTCCGCGGGCGCCGCCGGCTCCTGAGCAAGCTCGCCGGCTGGCTCGACGGCCTCGACAGGGGCTTCCTTCGTGCCGTCTGCTTCAATCATCTCCACCAGGTAGCCGCGGTCCGTCCGGCGCGCCTGGAGCAGATTTTCTTTCTCCAATTTGCGAATGAACTCCAGGAACGATCCCGCGCCATAATCCCGCTCGGTGAATGTGGCGTCCAATTGGAGCAGGGTGCTCTTGAGCAGGCCAAGCTGCGGGGCCACTTCTCGTTCCGCGAGGATCTTGAGGGCGCGCTGGATGTTGGGGACGGCGCTGCTCAGCGGCTTGATTTCGGTCGCGCCCCGCCCCGAGCTCCGTGCGGCGCGTGCGGCGCGTGAACCATCGCCCCCCGTCGAGGCCTCGAGCAGGTTCTCGTACGCAATGAACTCATGACAGTTGCGTTGCAAGATTCCGCTGGTGAATTGGCGGCCGCCGACCACGAACACGCGCTTATCGTACTGCTTAAGCTTCTCGACCAGGGCGATGAAGTCGCTATCGCCGCCCACAATTGCGAACGCGCTGATGTGATCGCGGGTAAAGGCCATCTCCAGGGCGTCGAGAGCCAGGTTGATGTCCGCTCCGTTCTTGTCGCCGCGCGGGGTGACGTTGCGCTGCACCATCTGCACCGCGTGCTGCGTCAACTGGCGGCCAAAATCACCGGCGCGAGACCAGTCTCCGTATGCCGTCTTGCTCACAACTTCTCCGCGTTCCTTCAGTGCTTCGAGCACGACGGAGACATCGAATTCCTTTCCCAAGGTGTCTTTGACCCCAATCTGAATATTGTCAAAGTCTATAAAAACGGCGAGCTTCAGTCTCTCTTCTGCCATAGGTCCTTCTTTCGGCGGGCGCGACACTGGGAGCGAGGAGCTCTCAGTAATTTAACCAAATCAGCTTCCCCCTTTTGATATGATACTCCCTGGTTACTCAGCGTCAAGCGGGCGAAGGAGTATTGCATGTCAGAACCCATTCGAATTGGCATAGCAGGGGCGCGTTTTGCTGCCCGTTTTCACTGGGACGGGTATCGGCGCGTGTACGGAACACGCGTGCAAGTTGTGGGAGTAACTTCCCACTCCTCCGAGTCGCGGGAGGAGTTTGCCCGCCAGCATGGGTTGAAGGCCTTTGCTTCGTTCGATGAGATGTGCGAGGCGGTGGATGTGGTTGATCTTTGTACCCCAGGCTCGACCCACGAACCGTTGGCGATCGCAGCCCTCCTGCGCGGTAAACACGTGATCATCGAAAAGCCGTTTACAGGATATTACGGTCCAGGGACGCCGGACTTTCGAGGAAACGCGTTCAGCAAGGAGGTGATGCTGCGGGAGGCGATGGCCAGTTGCGATCGCATCCTGAATAGCGCACAAGAAGCCGGAAAGCGCATCTGCTACGCGGAGAACTGGGTGTATGCTCCTGCCGTCCAGAAAGAGCGTGAAATTCTGGAGAAGAGTGGCGGCCAAATCCTCTGGGTCATCGGCGACGAGTCCCACAGCGGCTCCCACTCACCCTACTATGGCATCTGGAAGTTTTCCGGCGGCGGGGCGCTGGTGGGAAAGGGATGCCACCCTCTCACGGCGATCCTCTACCTGAAGCGTGTGGAGGGAGAGGCGCGGGACCGCAAGCCCATTCGTCCAGCCACCGTCTCCGCTCGCACCCACGAAATCACGCGCCTGAAGAGTTTCCGTGATGCCGGTTTCCTGCGCACCAACTACGAGGACATCGAAGATTACTGCCAGGTGCATATTACCTTTGAGGATGGCACCGTGGCCGACGTCTTCTCTTCCGAACTCGTGATGGGCGGGGTTCACAATTGGCTGGAGGTTTTTGCCAACAATCACCGCACGCGCTGCAACCTGAATCCCGTAAATGCGCTGGAGACCTACAATCCCAAGGAAGAGCTTTTCAAGGACATTTACGTGTCGGAAAAGATCGGGACAAAACAAGGGTGGAACCATCCCGCTGCGGACGAGGACTGGCAGCACGGGTACCACCACGAGTTTGAAGACTTCGCACAATGTCTTGCTTCCGACCGGGAACCGCTTTGCGGGGGGCAGTTGGCGCGGGATACAATCGCTGTCCTCTACAGCGCCTATGTCTCCGCCGAGCGGCGCGGCCGGGAGGTCGAGATACCGCTGGGCGTGGCATAGTACTTGCTCCCGAGATTCCGGGTTATCTTGCTGAGCGGCGGGAAGGGCGGGGCTTCAGCCCAGCCACGTAAAACGGCTCGTCTGGGGGCTTTAGCCCCTGAAGGAACGTGGCTTCAGGGCCTAAACGCCCAACTCGTTGGGCTCGCGGAGGCGGCGGGGCTGAAGCCCCGCCCTTCCAACGCGCCACGTTATCACGGCGACTTCCGTCATCAAGCACTGGGCAGAAAGGCGGCGGCTACGCAGCCGCACTCTACACTGACAAATTTTGTCCATCGCGCACACATTGCGCGTCCCGGTTGCGCAGACTTGTGAGCTGCAGGATGTCTAAGTCCTTCCATTTCAATATCCGAACTCGCCAAGATGCCTTTGAGTCCCGGCATGAAACGTGCTCTGCATGAGTGCTGGCGGGTGAAGTGCCGTAATCCGCTCATTTTTCCCTTGCCGGAGGGAAGGAAAAGAGTTCATGTCTCGCCGTGAGGACGCATTCAGCTTAATCGAACTCATGATCGTGGTAGCTATCATCTTAGTTATTGCTGCTATAGCTATTCCCAGCCTATTGCGGAGCAAGATAGCGGCAAACCAAGCCTCTGCCATCGAAAGCCTGCGGGTAATTGGGACTTCCGAGGTCACCTATGCGGCGACCTACGGGGATGGCTACTCCACCACTCTCGCCGCGATGGGCCCCATCCCGTCCGGGGCTGTGGCTACCGCTTCCGCGGCCGGGCTGGTTGACGACCTCCTGGCGAGCGGGGCCAAGAGCGGCTACACCTTTATTTACACCCCTACCCTGCTCGATTCCACCGGCCGGTACAACGGGTACACCGTCCTGGCCAACCCTGTCGTTGCGGGTACGACGGGCGCCGACTACTACTACGAGGATGAAACACACCTCATCCGCATGAATGCCACCGCCCCGGCCGGGTCTACGGACAGTTGCGTGGCGGAGTAGGCGGCGAGGCGCAGTCGAGAAGTCAGGAAGTTGAGGAGTCGAGAAGTTGAGCGTCAAACCTCAAACCCCTCAAGCTTGGCTTTTCGGTTCTCGACTCCTTGATTTCCGGTCCGCCTGAGCCGCGTTCTTCCCTCTCCAACTTCTTGACTTCTCAACTCCTCAACTCAGTTCTGGTACTATAAACATGTCCGAGCGTGACAGGACACGAGGGACTAGCGAATGTTTTCCCGCCATAACCGCATCATCGGCGTATTTTACTTGTGCGCCGACATGTTGCTGGCGTTACTCAGTTTCTGGTTGGCGTGGGAAATCCGCTCTTATCTCATAACTCCCCGGCCGTTATATTCGGTTTCCAACTATCCCTGGGTCGTTCCCCTTTCCGTGGGGATCTGGATCCTGGTGGGCCTGCTGGCCGGGGTTTACCGCGACATCAGGGAAGAGGAGTTGCGCCGGGCTTTCACGGACCCTCTGAAAGTCGGGCTGGGAGCGATGGTCCTGCTCTTCGCAGCCACTTACGCCATCAAATTCCAATATCTCAGCCGCTTGCTGCTGGTTCTCTACGCGGCGACGAACCTTGTGGCGGCGACGCTTTTCCGCCTGGTGGCCCGGCACTTTGCGGGGCCTTTGCGGCGGAGCCTGGCCGGGCTGCGCAGCTTCCTCCTGGTCGGGGGCGGGCCGGAGGTGATTGACATTGCGCGCACCATCGAAGCTCATGAAGCTCACGGCATGCGCCTGGTGGGATTTATTCGCACCGGCGCTTCTTTGTCAACCTTGCTCGAACAGTCTCCGTTGCGCGGTTCGTACTCCGTTTTCGACTTGGCCCAGCTTCCGGAGCTTCTCCGCCAGCAGGTCATTGATGAGGTGATTTTCGCGATTACCAAAGACGACCTGGAAAGGCTCGGGGAGTCGTTTCGGGCTTGTGAAGTGGAAGGCGTGAAGAGCCGTGTCCTGCTCACCTTTTTCCCGCACGAGATCTCGAAGGTTTATTTGGAGCATCTGGGTGAGAAGCCGCTGCTGACCTTCGCCACGACGCCCGAGAACGAATACCTGCTGCTCTTAAAACGCCTCCTGGATTTCCTCCTGGCGCTTCTTCTGCTCGTGCTCTTGTCTCCGCTGATGGCCCTCCTGGCGTTACTCATCCGCCTGACCTCCGGAAGTCCGGTGCTTTTCCGGCAGACGCGCTGCGGGCTGAGCGGTAGAAAGTTTACCCTATATAAATTCCGTTCCATGCGTCCCGATGCCGACCTGGGCCGCGAGGAACTGGAAGCGCTGAATGAAGTGGACGGGCCGGTCTTCAAAATCAGCCGCGACCCGCGCTGCACGCCCATAGGACGCTTCATGCGCAAGTTCAGCCTGGATGAGCTTCCGCAGTTGCTCAACATCCTCAAAGGAGATATGTCGTTCGTCGGTCCGCGTCCGCCTCTTCCCGAGGAAGTGGTTAAGTACGAGAGTTGGCAGCGTCGCCGCCTGCGTATGCCGCCGGGTCTGACTTGCCTTTGGGCGCTCGAAGGGCGCAGCCGCTTGAGCTTCCGCCGCTGGATGGAGCTCGACCTCGATTATATCGACCATTGGTCGCTGGCCCTGGATTGTAAGATCCTGCTTAAGACGGTGCCCATAGTCCTGCTGGGCCGAGGCGCAAGCTAAGAAGGCAGGAGTCAGGATTCGGGAGGCAGGAGTCAGAAGACAGAAGTTGAGGTCCCCCCACGGGCTGCGTGGAAAACCTGTATTGCGTGTCATTCCGAGAAGCCGCGGGCGACGAGGAATCTCGCACTGGCCTGAAAACGTGTAGGGGTAGGGCTTGCCCTACCCGGTTCATTAGGGGACGGCAAGCCATCCCCCTACAAGTGCGTGAAGGAAGGGAATCAAACGGAGCGACATGCGACTGTCCATCAACGCGGCAACAGTTCTGCTCCTCTTGCCGTTGGGCGCGTTTGCGCAAGAGATACCGAACTTCTCCGGCGCCTGGGTACTGGCCTGGCCGGAGCCGGAAGTACGTCACGGCAGGAAACTGAGCCCCGCCGAACTCAGAGTCGTGCAGAAGCAACGTACACTGCACGCCACTTTCATCGAGCATGGGAAGGCTCGGACCTGCACTTACTATCTGGACGGGACCGAATCGAAGAACCTGGCGGCGGGTGGAGCGCCCAGCAAAGATACGGCCACCGTGAAATACGCGACACTGCTGATCAAATCTACCGTCGAAGTCCCCAAAGCCACACTTCAGATGGAACAGAAGTGGCAGTTGTCGGCTGATGCCCGGCACCTCATCGTCCAAATCACGGCAAACGCAAGTTCTGCGGCCGTCGCAGGCTTTCCCCTCGGGTCGTGGGAGAATGTCTATAACCGGAAGGCAGCGGCGGAAGTTGGAAGTGGCAAGCCGGGAGTCAGGAGTCAGAAGTCAGGAGTCAGAAGAACTCCCCCATCGTCCCCTTGAAGAACAGGAACTGCTAACCACGAGCGTGGCCGGAACGTCAAAAGAGGGTCCATTGATCACGCACCAGTGTCTGAGCCAGAGATTCGTTAAGAATGCTTTTCTCATGCGCGCCGGCTTTTCGAAGCCCCGTGAGGGGCGGCATAGAGTAGCCCAGGGCGCAAGAAGGTGTGAAAAAATCACCAAGCCTGTCATTCCGAGCGAAGCGAGGAATCTGCATTTGTTTGTTTTCAAAGAGATAAATGCAGATGCTTCGCTCAGAGCCTATGATTTTTTTAAACTTTTCCACAGATATTTTACGCTCCAGGCGAAGTTTTCACTTGCCAGCTCGTTGATAGATGATATGATGTTCGTATGGATAACGTTATTAATATAGATGATGCACAG
>Ga0326727_10001622_pt1 | contig 81866 bp, 68 predicted proteins | sample MB2enrmetagenome_FD_207643 | JGI IMG/M metagenome (GOLD analysis project Ga0326727, IMG submission 207643) | Lab enriched peat soil microbial communities from McLean, Ithaca, NY, United States - MB29MY | ecosystem: Environmental > Terrestrial > Soil > Wetlands > Peat | place: USA: New York... | reverse complement strand
GCCGCCGCTTGACACCTCTCGTTACCAGCCATGAAACTGCGTTAAGGCCGCTCGAGGCGGCGGAGAGAATGTTTCCGGGAGCGTTGCGGAGAATTTGGAGACTTGGCCGGTGAGCGAGGCAAAGGCAGAGCGGCGGAGTCTTCGGCTGAATTCGACGATGGAGAGCGTGGCCCAGGTGGAGGCGGCGGCGGAGAAGCTGGCCGCCGAGGCCGGACTGGACGAGGATGCGCGCTTCCACGTGACCATGGCGGCGCGCGAGGCGGCGGTGAACGCCGTGCTGCACGGCAACGCCTACCACCCGGGCAAAGAGATTACAGCCAGCTTTGAGAACACCGGCGCGGCGCTGGTGATTACCATTGCCGACCAGGGCAAGGGGCTGAACCCGGAGACGCTGGCCGATCCGCGAGAGCCGGAGAACCTGCTGCGCGGCTCGGGGCGCGGCATCTTCCTGATCCGGGCCTTCATGGACGAGGTGCGCTTCCGGCAACTGCATCCCGGAACCGAGCTGACAATGGTCAAGCATCTGGCGCGGGGAAGCGGAACAGGATAGAGTAGCTACACAGGGCTTCGGTGGCGGATGGGGGTCGATCTTTTCGCCCCAAAGCACCGGGCACGCCGGTTTTACACTTCCGGTCGCGCCAGAGTTTTATCACTGTAGGACCAACAAGGAGGAAGGATCTTGGCTCTAAAAATTGCTTCCAAAGAAGTGGGCGGCGTTACAGTTTTGACCCTTAGCGGACAAATCGTCCTGGGCGAGGGCAGCGTGCAGTTGCGCGACTCTATTCGCGGCCTGATCGGCAAGGGAAAGAAGAGCATTCTGCTGGACATGGGAAATGTAGACTACCTCGACAGCTCGGGGCTGGGCGAACTGGTGAGCGCCTTTACCACCGCTAAGAATCAGCATGCCGAAGTAAAACTGCTGAAGCTGACCAAGAAAGTGCAGGGATTGTTGCAGCTGACCAAGCTGTACACGGTCTTCGACATCTATGACGACGATGCCAGCGCTCTCGCTTCCTTCAAATAGACGAACGGGCAACCGCTGAGCAAATTCCTGTTTAGAGCACTTGCTACCGCGCCCAATAAGAATCAACAAACAGCTCTACCCGCCTGCATGGGCAGACGGGTAGGGTTCGTTCACGCTTACCGGGCTTTCGTTTTAGCCGTCTTTGCGGATTTTTTCGCCGGTTTACTTTGTTTGGCGCTGGACTTTGCCGGCGCCAGCAACGGAATCAGGTTGGCGGCAATTGGCGATCCAAGCCCGGTGCAGGCGTCCCAGCCGGGCCCGGCGGAAAAGGCGCCGTTATTGCCCACTGTGATGTCGTTGAAGGCCGAGGCAGCCTTGGCCGCGTAGATGGCCGGCTGGATGAAGCCCACCTGCGTGCCGAGTTGCTGGTTAGCCACCGCAATCAGGCCGGCCCACAATGGAGCCACCGCGCTGGTTCCTCCGATAACAGATGTCTGGCCGTCCACGCGAACCGTGTAGCCGGTGGCGGGGTCGGCATTGCCGGCCACGTCGGGCACGCCACGCCCGCCCGTTTTGCCGCTCGGCGGCGGGACATGCGCGCCGGCCTGCCAGGCGGGCAGAGCAAATACGTTGCTCACGCCGCCGCCGGTCGCGCCTTCGTTGCTGGCCTGCTCATTCCACACAACTTCGGAGACGATGGTCGCCCCATTGGCGTCGAGCTTGGTTCCTCCGCAGGCCAGTACGTGCGGGCTGGAGGCCGGAAAGTCGACATTGTTGCCCTTGGCTCCGTCCGAAGAACCGTTGTCGCCCGCGGCCGAGGTAATGGTGATACCCAGCGCCGCGGCCGACTGGCAAGCCGCGTCCTGCGCCGTCATCGACTGCTGCGTCCAGCTTGATTCCGGCCCGCCCCAGCTGATGGAGATCACGCTCGGCTTATTCTTTGAGTCGTGCACCGCGGTGGTGATGGCGTTGACAAACCCCTGGCTGGTATTGGGCGCAAAGTAAACCACGATCTTGGCCCCCGGCGCCACGGATGCGGCCACTTCAATGTCCAGCATGACCTCCGTGTCGGCGCTGTTGGCCTTCGACGGAGCGTTCTTGCCGCCGTTGACGCTGACGGCGGTAATGGCCGGCGCGGGAAGCCCGAGCGATTTGAAATAAGCGGTCAGATCGGTCTGCCGGTATCCCCCGCCGAACTCAAGGATCCCGATGGTTTGCCCGGCGCCGCTGGCGTTGGCGGGGAACTTGTACGCCTGGGCGACCTGAGGCGGGGTGTAGCTGCTGGGCGCGGCTGCTGAGGCGGCATGGATGCGAAAGTGCGGCTGTACCTGGGGACGGTTGTCGAACCCCAGCACAGCCTCCACGACGCCGGTCAGCGATGCGGGCAAATGAATCGCGCCCTCGCGGACCCGGTATTCCGCTCCGTTGATTGATTTCTGCTCGAGCACCACGCCAAAGGCCTTTTGCATGTCCGCGGCGGTGCCGGTAAGCTGCAGCGTGCGCCGCGCGGCAGCAGTTGGATCGGGCTCGACCTTGAGGTGGAACTCCCGGGCAAAGGCCCGAACCAGCTTGATTGCCGCGGGGTCGGCGGCATGGTGTTTTTTGAAATGAGCGCTCGTCACGCGAACCGGCCCATTCGACAAGCCGCTCCGAAGGGCAATCTTCAGCGGTTCTTTGCGTTTGACGATGACCGACACGGTCATCCTGGTTTTGGCCGGCGTAGCCTTTAGCCGGATGGCATCGGGAGCCGCGGTTTTCTCGCTTCCGGGAAGGGCGACGCGCGCCTGCTCCCCAAACTGGGGCGGTTTGAAGGATAAGGATTTGCTGCGGGGGGAATTCGCCATGGTAACCTCTTCTTTCTCGTCCAGGTCTCGTTCGCCGAGAGTTGGACTTAATTACTCTGCATGATAGCGTGAATCATTGCGGCGGGAAACAATAATCTGCGCCCAGCGGAGTTTTTTCATCCTTTATTACAGGTAGAACGTGAAAACCGGCGCAGCGCCCAAATAAAGAAGATTTCCGCATGTCCGGTTCATCAATGGATGTAGTTCATGCAGGGGCTTCCAGCTCGCAAACGGGTTCCCGCCGTGACACAACGCCTTCACATTCCGCTGCTGATACTTCTCTGGCTGGGCAATGGAGCCTGGGCAGAAGCCCCGGCCGTGGCAGACCACACCGGACCTGCGCGCAACGGAGGCGCGGCGCACATCATCCTTGGCCAGTCCGCCGTACCGCTCTACGGGCCATGGAAGTTTTACGCAGGCGATTCGCCCGTCGATGCGCAGAACCACGAGCCGCTCTGGGCGCGGCCGGATTTTGACGACTCACAGTGGGAGACGGTGGACCTGACGCCGAAGAACGGGACCTTCAACCCGATAGGCGGATACACCGGATACGTTCCCGGCTGGACGGCCAAAGGCCACGCCGGTTACTGGGGGTACGCGTGGTATCGCATCCGGGTGATTCTGGAGACGCAGCCGGGGACAAAGCTGGCCCTGGCCGGGCCGCCCGATGTGGACGACGTTTACCAGGTCTTCGACAACGGAAAACTGATAGGCAGTTACGGAGATTTCACCGGCAGCGAGCCAGTGACCTATTACGCGCAGCCGATGATGTTTCCGCTTACGCAACCAACCGGCGAGAACGAAGGTACATCCACACGGGTTCTGGCCTTCAGGGTATGGATGGCGCCAGAGGCCCTGACGACTCAACCCGACGCAGGAGGCTTTCACACCGCGCCGGTGCTGGGCGAAGCCGGTGCGGCTTTTCCGGCCGCCGGACTGGCGTACGGCGACGCGTTTTCGGCGAGCGACGCGGGCACAGACGCAACTTCTCTGCGAAGTTATCCGCTGGAGGATCGCGACGGCCAGCGCATGACGGAGCACCTCATTCTCACGCAGATTCGAGTGGACTTGGCGCGAAGCCTCAAGCAGCGCCTGCAAACGCGCGATCTGCTGCTATAAGTCGATGGTTTCGCCATTGCCGGGAAGATAATTTCCAGCCGCCATCGCGCATACCCCTTGTGGAATTCCACTCTAGCATGACCCCGCCCACGCTGGCGATGGCGTGCTTTCAGCTCTCCATGATCATTGATTGTGCCGGCCAGCACGTAGCGCAGCGCCGCTGCAAGAGAAGTAATACTGAGTTCCGTCGCCGGCGCGAATCTCATCGCGATCGGAAAAAACACACAGGCATGCAGCGATACCGCGGCTGCTTACGCGAACTCCGGAGTTCTGAGCTGTAATCAACGCAGAGTTTGACGAAGGTCGCGACACGGATCTCTACGGCAAAATTTATCTTTGTAGCTGTAACTTTTGCGCTTCCATCCATCGCCAGGCAGCGGAGCCTGGCGGGTTGAAAGGATCGAAGCTTGCCGGCCGATTTGCCGGCGGTCTGGCCATGCAATGCCGCCGCGACGGGGCCGCATAGGAGCGGGTTACGTGCAGCCGGTCCATGATGATGTAGCGAACGCGCAGGCCGTCCACGGTAGCGGGCAGTTGCGCGGGAAGTCGGTTGCGATCCACATAAATAACCAGCGCCGCATCACGCGGGTTGTCCAGGCTCTGACCTACGCCCACGCCGAAAAACGCCGGGTTCTGCCGCATCAAATTGGCGGCCACCTGATTTTTGACGCTCGCGGCCTGCGCCAGCACCTGGGACGGCAGGCTGACAGCGCTGGCCTCGAAGGGAGTCCTGGGCGCCGAGCCGTACTCTACCGCGCGGGCCGTGGTGGGAATCGCGACGGTACGCACGCCATCGACCGTGGAAGGCACGCTCACTGTGCGGCTCTCGTCGGTGTAGAGAATGACCGCTGCCTCGCCGGGGTGGTCGCTGCTTTTGCCAATGGCCACGCCTAAAATTCCCGCCGTCGAGTTCACCAGCATCCGAGCCGGTCCAAGAGCCTGCTGGGTGCGCGCCGTCTCCGCATCACTGAGCGCGCGGTTCTGCGCAGAGGAGATGGTGTTGTCGCCGTAGTTCAGGCAACTGACCGCATGGTCGGCAGCGCCCACGTAGGAATAACTCCCACCGGACTGCGCGCTTAATTCGGAGAGCACGTCGGCCGCCGGGCTGGCCACGCCCTGGCTGACGCCGGAGAGATCTGTTCCTCCCGCAAAGTAAAGTCCCACCGGCTCGGCGTTCGCCGCATCCACGACCAGCGCGCCCGAGTCGCCCGCGTCGCTGAACTGGTTGCCGCTCAGCCCCAGTTGATGAGTGAAGGTCTTGGTCAGATAGGGCCGCGTCTCCGCGCAGTCCAGGAAGTAATCCACGGTGACGTCGAGATCGACTGCCGATATGCCGCCACAAGTGAGGCCCGTTGTCCTGCCGCTTTTGGCAACCTGCAAATCAAGAGTTGCGGCCTCGCCTCGCCCGCCAGACGAGCTGATGCCGGGAGGAGCGGCGGCGAGCGTGCCGTCCGCCTGACGGCCGCCCAGCTCCAGAATGCTACCGCTCGTGTCCACGGAGCGCGATGTAATTTGCGCAATCGCCGCGTCGGCGTTGGTCTGCTTTGCGCTGAGCGGAAGCCATCCGACGAGAGAGGCCACCGGCTGAACACCCGCGCTGTCGCCCAGCGGCGCGCAGTTGTTATCGATCAGCCCCGGCTGGATAATAGCGTCTCCCACGCCGGCGTGATCGCTCCTGGCCAGCACGTGGTTGTTGCTCAGAATGTACTCGCGCTTGCCAGCGTCCTCGATAAGCGCACCCAACGTGCCGCTGCAGCAGTCCACAATCTGGTTGCCGCGGGTGTCGTAATCCGCGTTGTTGCCGCCTGAGCTGCCCAGAAAAATAGCTGCCTGCGGCTGGACCTGATGCGTGGCGGGGTTGCTGACTACTCCGGCAGAGTTCACCAGCACCACGGCCGCGGTTCGTGAGCTTGGCACCAAAGATGCTCCGCCCGCGGTGGCCACGATATACGTTGCGCCGGTCGACTGCACCGAGGAGGGCGCTGAATAGGTGACCGCGCAGGAGGTAAAGGTCAGGCTGTCGCGCTGGCAACTCACCGAGCTCAGCGAACCCTGTCCAACACCCTGGCCGTTGGCTGAACCGGCCAGCTCGAAGTGAATGCTGGTCGAACCACCCGCCTCGGCCAGAACCCCGGTGAAGGTGACTGAGCCATTGGCTCCCAGGGCCGCATTCTCCGGCGTCAGTGGCTGCAGAAATCCCGGAGTCACACTCAGCACAGAGTAGGCTCGGAAGCTGGGGTTTGCGGCCAATGTCGCGGTTACGACTACCTCGGCGCGATCGGCGGTCAAATAGCTGGGCGGCGTGTACTGGCCGAGCTGGTTGATGCTTCCCGGCCCGCTGACCGTATCCCCGCCGGAAACCGACCAGACGACCTCCGCGGCGCCGCCGCCAGCCAGCTTGGCCGTAAACTGCTGGATTGAACTGCCTTGTGCGTTTGCCGCATTGCAGCCGGTGCAGTTAGTGTCGATGACTCCCGTGAGGGGTGTGACGGAAAAGGCTGAATTTGCAGGGGTTGCCGTGACCGAACCGTTGCCGCAGCCGGCCAGTGCAAGTAGCGCCGGAGCCAGAAGCAACGGAAAATGTCTGAATAACAGCCGCATGGTCACATCCCTGTGTAGACACCTATTCTATCGACTTTCTATGCGGGAAAAGTGAAGCAAGCCCCCGACCACACTCAACGAAGACATCACTCCGCGCATTAGAAACCTATAACCTACGACAGCACTCTGCCCAGAAATCCCTTGAAGCCCCAGCGTCCCAGCACCGAGGTGAAGAAGACAAGCGCCAACAGGATCGCCCACCAGGGCATGTGCGCCATACCGGGGGTGACGGCGGCGCGCAGGCCTTCGCTCATGTAGACGATGGGGTTGAAGAGGACGCCGTATTGCAGCCAGGGAATCTTATAAAGCCAGGCCCAGGGATAGTAGACGCAGCCCAGGAAGGTGATGGGAACAACGATGATGGAAAAGACCAGGCCGATCTGCTTAGGATTCACAGTAGAGCCGATGACCAGGCCGAGGTTGCCGGCCAGCAAGCTGGCGAGAAGCAGAACTAGAAGGAAGAGAAACCAGTTGTGCACGTCGGCGCGCACAGGAGAGGCGGGAACGTAGTAGGCCATGGGAATGACCAGCAGGGCGGCGATGATGCTCTGCATGGCGCTGAAGCAGACTTTTTCCAGAGCCACGCCCCACAGAGGCAGCGGGCACATGACGCGGTCGTCGATTTCGCGGGTGATGCCGAACTCGGACGAAAGCGGCAGGGCCACGGCGGCGATTCCGGAAAACATGATGGCCACGGCCATCAGGCCGGGCAGCAGGATGGTGCCGAAGTCTGTGCCTCCAGTAACGGCCATGGGGTTGCCGCCGCCCATGCGCGGCAGAATAAAGGTAAAGACGAAGAGGAAGAGAAGCGGCTGCATTCCTACGCGCAGCAGGAAGGGAATAAACTCGCGCGACAACACGCGCAGGTCGCGCAGAAAGAGGCCGAGGAAGGACTGGACGAAGATTCGCGGTTGCAGTTCGAAGTTATTCACGCAGGTCCCTCCCGGTGAGTTCGATAAAGACGGTTTCCAGGCTTGGCTCGGTAATCTTCAGGTCGCGCAGGCCGTGGCCGGCGCCTGCCTGCACGAGATCGGGCAACAGACCTTCGGAGCTGGCCGCGATGACGCGCAGACCCTCTGCGGTAATCTCTGCGCTGGCCACATCCGGGCGCGCCTTGAGCCTGGCCACAAGCGGCTCCAGCCCTTCCTGAGACTTCAATTTCAGGTCGAAGATGGTGTGCGCGCCGAGGGTGGACTTGAGCTTTTCCGGCGTGCCGAGGGCCAGCACCCGGCCATGGTCGATGATGGCCAGCCGGTCGCTGAGCGAGTCTGCCTCCTCCATATAATGCGTGGTCAGCAGGACGGTAATGCCTTCCTTGTGCAGCTCCTGTACGGCCGACCACATGGCCATGCGGCTCTGCGGGTCGAGGCCGGCGCTGGGCTCGTCGAGAAACAAAACCGTGGGCCGATGGGCGATGGCGCGGGCAATCTGCACGCGCTGCGCCAGGCCGCCGGAGAGCTGCGGCGGATAAACGTCTTTGCGTTCGGAGAGCATGAACTGAGTCAGCAATTCAAGGGAGCGGCTCTTGGCGTGCGCGTGAGAAAAGCCGAAGTAACGGCAGTGGAAGTAGAGGTTCTCGTAGACCGTCAAAGAGCGGTCGAGGGTGTTGAATTGCGGCACCACGCCGATGAGCCGCCGCGCGTGGGCCGGCTGCCGGACCACGTCGATGCCCGCGATGCGGACCGTGCCGCGGGTAGGCAGTGTGCGGGTGGTGGCAATGGAGATGGTAGTGGTTTTGCCGGCGCCGTTGGGGCCCAGCAGGCCAAAGATCTCTCCCTGCTTCAGCTCCAGATCGATGCCGTCGACAGCCGTCACGCTCTGCTTCGACGCGTAAACCTTGGTCAGGTTTTCAATTTCAACAATCAAGTGGTTCACCGGCGGGATAGGGAAGTAGTTTCGTGCTTCCTTCAGAATATCGCACCAGACGATCTCGCAGGCGAGAGCAAATCAGCCCGCTCCGGTCCTTGGTTGAGGAGCGAAGCGGGCTGACTGTTATGGCGCGCGGATTTTAGACGAATTACTGGCCGGTTCCGGAGAGCGCCACGGAAGAGGTTGCGGCGGGGTTGTTGGCGGTGATGGTGAGGCTGGCAGATTCCGCGCCGGCAGCCGTGGGAGCGAACTCGACGAGGACGGTGCAACTGGAGCCGGGAGCCAGCGTTGCGCCGCAATTGTTGACCTGGGCAAACAAGGAGGCCCCCGTGCCGCTGAGCGCAATGGAAGTCAGGTTCAGAGGCGTGGTGGCGCTGGAGTTATTCAGAGTAACGGCTTGTGCGGCGCTGATGGTTGCGTGCGTCACGGAACCGAAGCTCAACGTGGTGGAGGAGAGCGCGAGCACCGGAGCGGCAGCGCCGGTTCCGCTCACCGCAACGGATTGTGTCGTGGGAGATGCGTTGTCAGTGAAGACCAGGTTTGCGGAAAGACTGCCCGAGGCTGTGGGAGCGAAGCGAAGCAGAGTTGTGCAACTGGCTGCGACAGCCAGCGATGCAGGGCAGTTGCTCATTTTGGTGAAAGATGTTGGATTAGTTCCACTCAGCACGATGGAGGAGATGGACAGCGGGCCGGTGCCGGAGTTGGTGAGGGTGATGGCCTGAGCCGGACTATAGCTGATGTTGTTCGCAGCGCTGACAGTGGTGATGGGGAAGCTGAGCGAAGAAGCCGAGAGAGTGACAATCGGCACCGGAGCAACGCCCGTTCCGCTGAGCGCGACGATTTGCGGAGAGCCCGTGGCATTGTTCGCAATGCTGAGCGAGGCGGAGAGCGCACCGGCAGCGGCAGGTTTGAAGGTTACCGAAACCGTGCAAGAAGCGCTAGCAGCCAGCGACGCGCCGCAGTTGTTGGTTTGGGTGAATGAAGAAGCATTTGTGCCGCCAATAGTAATGGAGGAAATTGTCAGCGCGGCAGAGCCGGAATTTTTCACGGTCACAGACTGCGCGGCGGAAGATGCGCTGACTAACGTCGAAGCAAAGGACAGGCTGGTGGGCGAAAGGCTGGCTATCGGCGCTAACACTCCAGTGCCGCTCAAAGTTAAAGTCTGCGGCGTGTTGGGGGCGTTGTCGTTGAAGCTGAGTGTGGCTGAGAAGGTTCCGGCCGCGGTGGGGTTGAAGGTAAACGTGGTGAGGCATGATGCGCCGGCTGCCAGCGAACGGCTGCACGAGCTGGCTCCATGGAAGAGTACATTGCTGCTTCCCGTGATTGTGGGGCTGCTAGTGAAAGTCAGTGTCGCCGTACCTGTGTTGGTGAATGTGACGGTTTGCGAGGCCGACGCGGCGCCGACCGTGGTCGAGGGGAAGGTGAGGCTGGAGGGCGAAATAGAAGCTGTAATGGTTGGAGGAACTGTTCCGGTGCCGCTGAGCGCTACCGTCTGCGCGGTGTTGGCGGCGTTATCGGCAAAGCTGAGCGTTGCCGAGAGCGAGCCAGTCACTGTGGGTTTGAAGGTGATTTGGACGGTGCAGGATGCGCTGACCGCCAGCGACGCGCCGCAGTTGTTCGTTTTCGAGAACGAGGATGCGTTGGCTCCGCTGATGGTGATTCCGGAGATGGTCAGAGCTGAGGTTCCTGGATTGGAAAGCGTGACGGTCTGCGCGGCGGAAGAGGCGTTTAGATTGGTCGATGCGAAGGCGAGGCTGGCAGCCGAGAGGTTGGCCGCGGGACCTGAAAATCCGGTACCGGCGAGGGCGGCAGTCTGCGGAGAGCCGGTGACGTTATCGGCAAAGTTGAGCGTCGCCGAGAGCGCGCCAGTTGCAGCGGGTTTGAAGGTGACCGTGACGGTGCAGGATGCGCTGGTGGCCAGCGAAGCGCCGCAGTTGTTGGTCTGCGAGAACGAGGATGCGTTGGCGCCGCTGATGGTGATGCCGGAGAGGGTCAGCGCGGCGGTTCCGGAATTGGCAAGCGTAATGGTTTGCGTGGCGGAAGAAGCGCCGACATTGGTGGTTGTAAAGGTGAGGCTGGTGGGCGTGAGCGTGGCCTGCGGAGCGGATACAGAGGAGGGCCAGGCCTTCACAACATTGGCGACGTTGAGTGAGCCAAGGCCGGTGGCTTTGTCGTAGCCGGTGGTGGCGGCGTAGCCGGGCAGGATGCCGAGTTTGTCGCCGGCGGTTTGCGCCGTGCAGTTCACCGAACCTGCGAAGCAGGGAGCGGCGATAGTGCCGGTATCGATGTCGTTAAATAGACAGCCGTCCGCGTTGGTTGCCGTTTCCGCGCTGCAACTGGAGTAGGTTTGCTTGGCGGCCAACCCGTAGAGCACGGCATTGGGGTTGCCTTGCGAGGAGCCGGCCTTCTGATTGATAAGCGCCATGACGCCGGCCATCACCGGGCTGGAGACCGAGGTTCCGCCTACAGCCATGGAGAGCGCGTTGGCGGGATAGGTGCATGGAATGGGGCTGGTGTATCCGGGCGGCTGTGTATCGCAAATCAAATAAGCCACGCCCATGAACCCGGCGGAAGCGAAGAAGGAAACATCGGGGACGGTGCGCTTGTCGGTAGAGACAATTCCGGTGACGCCGGTTTGCCAGCTGGGCTTGGGGTAGCCGCCGCCGCACGACGAGGGGTTGTAATTGGTGGAGGTGGTGCAGTTGCTGACGCCGCCCGAGCCACCCACCGGCGGGATCAGCTCGTCATACAGGCCGCTGTTGATGCCGTCATTTGCCAGCAGGTAATTGGCCCACTTCTCGGCGCTGTAATTCACGCCTGACTGGCTGTTGAAGCTGCTGATCACAATCGGATTGGTGATGGTATCGTTCCAGGGAATCTCGGGGATGTACCCGGTGGCGTTGGACATATTAGCGCTGCTGTTAGTGGTGCTCCAACTAGTACCGGTGGAGTTGAAGTCGGTTCCGCCGACGGAGACGTTATAAGGTGTGCTGGTCATGCCACTGACGGTAGTGCCGTACTGGGCAGCATAATCGGCGGAGGTGTTGTAGTTGCCGTCGTCGCATACCGCCGCACCGGAGTCGCCCGAGCTGACGAAGACGGCGATTCCCTGGCTGTAAGCCTGCTGCCAGAGATTCAGATACTCCTGGTTTCCGGCGGTTCCCATCCACAATTCGCACTCGCCGTAGCTGACGCTCATGATCTTGGCGACATTGTTACTGATGATGTAGCTCTCGCTGGCATACAGGGCGTCAGTGGTCTGGCTGGTCTGGCTGGAAGTAACCAGCACGATCGACGCGCCGGGAGCCACGCCACCCGACCACTCAACGTCCAGTGTATTTTCAAAGCGGTCGTCGAGCAGGGCGGTGGTGCCTGGATCGGAGTTGGTGATGATGACCTTGGGCACGTTGGCGGGCAAGCCGGTGGCCGCGCGGAAGGAGGCTACATCGCTGAGCACGATGTTGCTGGTGCCGGCGATGGCGATGGTTTGCCCTGTGCCGTTGATGGGCGACGAGGCGGTCCACAGAGATTTGTAGTTGTAGATCGTCGCCATGTCGTAGGGCACCAGCAACTGGTAACCGCTGTCCGCGTACTCCGGCTTTGGGCTGGCAAGACCGTTGAAGTTTGCGGCGCCAGTCACCTGGCTACCGGAATGAGACAACCCGGGCAGACTCGAAGCGTCGCTGACGGGCGTCCAAGTTCCGGAAGAATTGCGATTGAGCATCGGACCGGCATGATGTTGTGCCTTGGGGAAGAAGTTGTGCAGCGCCTTGACGCCGGTAACCACGGGCGTGAGCGCCGCGGGAATCTGGATATCGCTCATGTTGGCAATATGCGCGACGCCATTGGACTGAATGGCGTGCATCTCGGTGTGGAATGCGGCCTCAACCTGCCCGGAGTTGCCGCTGAAGCGGATGGAGGCGCGCGCGGGCGGAATCTCCTGGATGGTGAATCCATAACTCTGCAGCCAGCCGGTCACCGCATCCAGGTCAGCCTGGGAGACCCCGTAGGCGGCGCCAAACTCCTGCGGGGTAAGCCAGTGGTGATACTCCGGCGAGGCGGGATCGTTCTGCGCTTCGTTGAAGCTGTCGAGCGCGGCCTGCTGGGCAGCAGAGCGATTCAGCACCAGAATAAGATCACCCATCGGACTCGCGGATGGAAGGCGGCCATTGTCGATGGCGTTGCGGACGGCCGGATGCGTGCTGCCTGGGATGGTTGCCAGATTGGCCTCGTCCACGCGGCCCAGAATCCTGTCGGGGATGTTCTCCGAAGATGGAGAGAAGGCGAAGGCTTGGCCATGCACCTGTGCCGCCGGCCATATGGCTAGCAGGGCAAGCATCATCAGCAGAACCAACGTGACTTCGCCGAGCAACGCGAGAGAACGAAACGGACGCAGGCCATACTGTGACGGATGGGATTTAGAGGGGAGCAAAGGGCGCATGAGTACTCCTTGATTTGCCGAGGCAGATTTATGAGAATCAACTAAGCCCCTTATCGTTGAATTCCGGCCACTGCATTAGTGAAATCTGAGCCTTGGAGTTACCGTTGCGCGTTACCTTCGTTATGTACGACTGCACGGATACTTCCCAGCACCGCATCTCGCAGATAGAGATTTCAGCTTTTTGTGGGAGATTCAGGGTTAACCGGCACGTAAGGAATGATTTACGGCCTTTTGGCAGAATATTGCCAAGCCGTATTCCTTCCGCGCAAAAATGCGCTGTCGTATCTTAATCCCGCTGCACAGGAGTAAAGCTGCCGTGTTACAGTAAGCTAGCTCTTTGTCCCCGTGTTCTTATCCCCCAATAAGAACGACGCTGGCTGACCGGAAATATGACGCTGAGAGAAGCCCGGCGCGGGCCGGATGTAGATTCACAAAGTCCGGCATATGCCTCTATGACATGAATCATGGCCAGCCAATTGCAACCGATATTCCGCTACAGGAGCGGAAAGTTTCTTTTCAGCAGGCTTGCGTAATTTCTGCATGTGTCCGCGCTCACGGAAACGCGCGGATTCGGTCCTGTACGTGAGGTCCCGGAATGAGCAAGAAATCAGCCTCTGATCAGCCGACCATCCTGTTTGCAGAGGAATGTGATCGCGGAATCCTTCGCGAGGAGAATCAAGACGCCGTCCTCCATGTGAGCATCCCGCTGGGGGATCTGCTGCTGGTGGCCGATGGCATCGGCGGGTACACCGGAGGAGCCACCGCGTCGCGGATGGTCGTTGAGAATTTTTACTCGCATCTGGCGGGTTTGCCGCAGGATTATCCAGTCGACAACGCTCTGCGAGGGGCTGCGGCGCGCGCCAATACGCAGATCCTGGCGGCGGCCAGCATACCCGACACGCCCAACCCCAATATGGGTTCCACGGTGGTGGTGGCGGTGGTGCAGCAGCGAGCCGACGGAACCAGCGCGTGGATCGGCCACATCGGCGACAGCCGCGCTTATCTGATACGAGCCGGCCGTCTGCACCGCCTCACCACCGATCACTCCGCTGTGCAGGCTCTGCTCAGCCGTAACCTTATTACCCCAGAAGAGGCTGAAGACCATCCCGATGCCTCGGTATTGACCCGCAGCCTGGGCAATCAATTCGAGGTGGAGATCGAAATCGAGCAACTCCCCCTGGCGGTTGGCGACACGCTGCTGCTCTGTTCCGATGGCCTGTGGGGATTCGTTCCCGAGCAGGATATTGAGAGGATAGTGAACGCTCCCGGCATGACGTTGAATACCGTTGCACATAATCTGATGGAAATCGCCCTGACGGCCGGAGGCGGCGACAATATCGGCATCGAAATGGTGCGCGTGGTGGGACTTCCCACTGCGGACTTTTCCACCTCGTCCTCTTCAGAACACGTCAACCACCACGTGGTACTCTGGGTTGTTCTGACAGTGTTTGTGATGGCCTTTGCGGGCTTCTGCGTGATCGCCTACTTTGCCTTGTTTCACCACTGATCGCGCCAAGGCGGCGGTCCATGCGGCGATGAGCCGGTATCACCGGGCCGGCTGATTGACCTTGTGTTTCTATGCGTTCCATTGCACCGCCACGTTCCAGTCAGAGGGACCTCATGATGAAAGAAGTTGTGATCGTTTCAGCAACGCGTATCCCGGTAGGCAAGTTTCAGGGATCGCTGCAAAGCTTTTCAGCTCCGCAGCTGGGAGCGCTGGTGGTGCGCGAGGCAGTGCGACGTACCGGTGTTAAGCCCGCCCAAATCGATGAGTGCATTATGGGCTGCGTGTTGCAGGCCGGTCTGGGCCAGAACCCCGCGCGCCAGGCGGCGCTCTATGGCGGTTTGTCGAATCAAGTAGCCGCGCTGACTATCAACAAGGTCTGCGGCTCGAGCCTGAAGGCCGTGGCGCTGGCTGCACAGGCCATTCAGACGGATAACGCGGAAATGGTTGTGGCTGGCGGCATGGAGTCGATGAGCAACGCGCCTTACCTGCTACCAAAGGCCAGAAGCGGCTATCGCATGGGAAACGGCGTACTGGTGGACGCCATGATCCAGGACGGCCTGTGGGAGGTCTACAACAACTTCCACATGGGCGTGGGTGCGGAGAAGATCGCGGCCCGTTTCGGCATCAGCCGCGATGAGCAGGACGCCTTTGCGGCCGAATCGCATCGCCGCGCCGCTTTAGCTACGGCGCAGGGATACTTCCGGGAGGAGATTCTGCCGGTCGAGATTCCGCCGGCCAAAAAAGGCGCGGCCCCGGCGATCTTTGCAGCCGATGAGTCGATCCGCCCCGAGACGACCGTAGAAATCCTGTCTCGTCTCAAACCGGCCTTTCAGGAAGGCGGCACAGTGACTGCGGGAAACGCTCCCGGCGTGTGCGACGGCGCCGCCGCCCTGGTGGTCACCGGCGCTGAGCGGGCTCGCGAACTGGGTCTCGCGCCGCTGGCCGTGATTCGCGCCCAGGCCACCAGCGGCGGCGAGCCGGAGTGGTTTGGCCTGGCGCCCATTGAAGCTGTGCGCAAGGTGGCAGCCAAGGCCGGTTGGCCGCTGGACAGCGTGGATCTCTTCGTGCTGAACGAGGCCTTCAGCGTGCAGGCGCTGGCTGTGAATCGTGAACTGGGCCTGGACCCGGCCAAGGTCAACGTGCATGGCGGCGCAGTGGCCATCGGCCACCCCATTGGAGCCAGCGGCGCGTGCGTGCTGGTCATACTACTGTATGCCATGAAGCGGCTGGGGAAGAGCAGGGGCATCGCCGCGCTTTGTCTGGGCGGCGGCAACGCCGTGGCGATGGCCGTGGAACGCGTTTAATCACAAATCGTCATATCGATCAGGAAATTAGCTGGCGCTTCGTCTTCCGGCGTTGCGACAGGCTCCGCGCCGGACTCCGCCTGGGCCGCAAGCTGGGCCGAAAAGAAGGCATCCACCTGAGCCAACACCTCAGCCCCGGTCCGCGCATGATAGATGGCAGCCCGCAGTTTGGCTCCGCCGGCCACGCCATGCGTAAACCAGGTGGCGAACTGCTTCATCTTGCCAGAGGTCTCGCCCAGCCGCGCGGCCTTTGGCAGATCCTTCGTAGCCTCGGCCTCGTCCAGCAGCATCTGGAAATAGGCCCGGATCATGCGGTAGCGATCTTCAACCGTGGGCCGATCATAGCTGCCGGTGGCTGTGTACTGGGCGATCTGCCGAAATATCCATGGATTCGACGGCGCGGCGCGGCCGATCATCACCGCGTCGCATCCGGTCTGGGCCACCATGGCCACAGCGGCTTCCGGGGTATGAATGTCGCCGTTGCCGATGACTGGAATGTTGACCGCCTGCTTGACCCGCGCGATCCACTCCCAACGAGCCTGGCCGCTATAACCCTGTTCTCGGGTCCGGGCATGCACCGCTACAGCGTTCAGCCCCTCGGCCTCGGCCATCCGCGCCAGCTCTAGGCAGACAATCTCGGCGTCGTTCCAGCCGAGGCGAAACTTCACGGTGAAGGGGATCGTCACCGCGCGGCGAACAGCGCGAAAAATTTCGCCAATGCGCGGCAGGTCGCGCAGCAGGCCAGAGCCGCCGTTCGAGCCTACGACCTTTTTGGCCGGGCAACCCAGGTTCAGGTCCACCAGGTCGAAGCCAGTTTTCTCCACAATGCGCGCCGCCTCGGCCAGCGTCTCGGGATTGGCCCCGAAGAGCTGCGCGCCGATCGGGTGCTCGTCGTCATAGAAGGTCAGATAGCGCCGGCGCTTGGTCTCGCGCATGCGGGCCAGGCCATCGGCGGAGGTGAACTCGGTCATCAGCAGGCCGCAGCCAGATTGGGCATTGGTTACAGCGGCGTTGATGGACGAACTGGACGGAGTTGCATCGGACGCCACGGCAGCCGAAAACAAGCTCGCGTGGCGAATAAAGCGGCGGAAGACCGTGTCCGTGACCCCCGCCATGGGCGCCAGAATCGTGGCCGGAGCCACGACGACATTGCCCAGGCGCACTTCGGCAGGCACACGTGTCCCGGCGGGCATCGTATGCTCCCTGGGGTTGTCCCAGTTCTTCCTCACGGTAATGCCTTTGCCGGCCATAAAAACCTTCGAGTTGCTAAACGAAGTTGGGCCTCCGCCATGGCGGAGGCCCAATCGTACCTTCCGGTTGCCAGAGCGCGGTTACTTGGCTGCTGCGGCTGCTTCCTTGGCTCCGTCGGACTTTGCGAACTTGCGGCGGAAGCGCTCCACGCGACCGGCGGTGTCCACCAGGCGCTGCTTGCCGGTATAGAACGGATGGCAAACCGAGCAGATTTCCACGTGAATGTCGCCCTTGTGGGTTGAACGGGTCTCAAAATGGTTCCCGCAGGCGCACTTGACCTGCACCGCGGCGTAGTTGGGATGAATCTTTTCCTTGGGCATCGCTGAAGACAAACCTTTCCTGCAATCGTTCTTCTCTATTGTAGGGGGATTGGGCCAGTTTAGCAATTTCACCAAAACCATGGAATCCGATCGATTCCCTAGCTCCCGCGATTCAGCATAGCGTCGAGGGCGAGCCAAAACACCGGGAAAGCCTGACCAGTTGCGGTACTCCAGCCATGGGAGAAACACCTCATCCGCGGGCTATGCGGTGATTACCGAACCAGCCTGACTCTCAGTTCCGGTTGGCCGCTTTCGCCAACTCCGCCAGAAGAGATACGCCACAGGCAGCATGATTACCGCCAGACCCAGGCCGTACTCGAAGGTCAGGTAGGAGGTTGTGGAATTCTCCCGCGTCAGGGCCTGAAAGCTGGCGATGAAGGCGTTGCTCGCCGCGTGAAGGAGTGCGGATGGCCATACGCTCCCGGAGCGAAGCCTTAACCACGAGTGGACGAAGCTGATGGCCACGACGGTGACGGTAAAGCAGGCCAGCGCATACCAGACTGGAACCCCCGGCCGGTAGAGAGGGAAGACAGCGATGACGACCGGGAAGTGCCAGATCGACCAAATCAGGCCGGTCGCCAAACTCGCCTTCGTGAATCCCATCAGCGAGTGGAGCCGTGGGAGCATAAAGCCTCTCCAACCGAACTCCTCGCCCAGGCTTCCTATCATCCCCAGAAGGGGCTGAGCCAAGACCAGCAAAGCCAATCCAAAATAACCGGCCGCACCAGGCGGCAGCCCCAGTTTCACGACGGATTCCTGAATCGCCTGCGGGCGAAAGGCATTACATCCAAGCCACACAGGCAGGTACGCGCCAAGGCAAAATCCGATGGGCAAAGCATAGGCGAGCAGATAATACCGAAGACTGCCCCATCCCCACCCTAGACCCCGTAAGCTGCGGCGGGCAAACAACTGAGCGGCTATTGCAGCGACACCGGGGCACCACATGAAGGCCAGCGAATATGCGCCCCATTGCTGGCGAGTATCGGGCCGAAGGTAGAGCAACCCATAGAGCACGCTGCTGAGCAGAAATACAAACGCGAGATACAGTCCAACTTCCCGCTTCAAGGAAGGAGCCGAATTTGCCATCTCTCTACCACCTGAATGTGGGTATTTCTTTCCGGCAATACGAGGATTCGGAAAGTTTTGTTCCGAGCTCCAACGAAACAAGCCCGATCCTTGCAGTTTTCCGCCGCATCTCGATTACTTCAGCGCCTTCTCGATTCCTGCCTCCACCAGCGGCGTCATCACCGCGTAGCCGGCGGGTCGCGGATGCACTCCGTCCCTGCTCAGCGTGGCGGGCAGCCCGTCGTGCTTGTCCTTCATAGCCGTGTGAAAATCCACGTAGACGTAGCCCTTCTCGGACGCGTAGGCCTTCATCCAGTTATTGATGGCCACAATTTTGGGCGCGGGCGTCATTCCCGGCCTCCACCAGTAATCAGTGGCCGGCAGAATCGAGCAAAGCACCACGCGGATGTGGTTGGCCGTGGCGAGATCCGCCATAGAGGCCAGGTTGTCTTCAATCTGCTCCAGCGTCTCCGGGCCGGTGTTGCCGGCGATGTCGTTGGTCCCGGCCAGGATTACCACGACTTTCGGCTTGAGGGCAATCACGTCTTGCCGGAAGCGCACCAGCATCTGCGGCGTGGTCTGGCCGCTGATGCCACGGTTGATGTACGGCTTGCGGGGGAAGAAGCCTTGCGGGCCGGTAAAATGCCAGCCCTCGGTAATCGAGTCGCCCATGAAGACCACGCGGCTCTCTCCCTTGGCGGGCGGCGGCAGGGCAGCGTCCGCCTCCTTGAACTTCCCCAGCCATCCGAAGTCGACCTTCAGCAGCTCATCGTGCTTCCTCCAGTATTCGTTGTCTGGATGGGTGGCCGCAGCCGGGGCCGGTGCAGTCACCACGGGTGATGGCGTGGCCTGGGCAGGCGCTGGAGCCTGGGTTCCGGGTTTGCTTCCGGGATCATGGCCCTGCATTCCGGCAGGAACGAACAGGCAGCAAAGGATAAATGCGGCGAAAAGATTGCGGAATCCAATTCGATTCATGGCGGGGTCTCCATTCTATGAGCGCTGAAACCGCTTCTCAGCAAGCGAATCTGATTGTAGGCAACGGCGCCCGAAGATGGCCATGGCTTTTTCCACATTCGGTCCCCAAACCTCCACCGCCGCGCTTGCGCCCCGTTTGCGCTAGGCTTGAGTCCAGATGAGCGAGTGCAAAATCTGCGATGGAGTGGGGCTGGTGCGGGTGGTCAACGCGCAGGGGCAGTGGGTTTCGCGTGCCTGCGAGTGCCAGGAGATGGAGCGCGAGGAGCGCCGCCTGGCCGCGGCCCACATCCCCGAGCGCTACCGGCAGTACACCCTGGACGGCTTTGAGACCTCCTTTCGCGGCGCCGACACCTCGCTGAACCGCGCGCACATGACCGCTCGCAAGTTCGTCGAGGCCTACCCGGTGGACACAGCAGGCAAGGGGCTGCTCTTCACCGGCTCCATCGGCGTGGGCAAGACGCACCTGGCGGTAGGCGTGCTGCGCAGGCTGGTGGTGGAGCGCGGAGTTCACGGCCTCTTCTGCGATTACCGCGAGCTGCTCAAGAGCATCCAGAACAGCTACAACCCGCAGGTGCAGACCACGGAACTGGAGTTGCTCCAGCCGGTCTTTGCCGCCGAGGTGCTGGTGCTGGACGACCTGGGAGCGCAAAAGCCCAACGAGTGGGTGTGGGACACCGTGGCGTTGATTCTGAATACCCGCTACAACGACAAGCAAACCACCATCATCACCACTAACTACCCCGACCTGCCAGCCGGCGCTGGTTTCAAGGCCGATGAGAAGGGCAACAAGCCCGCCAAAAACGAGGACACACTGGGCGACCGCATCGGTGACCGCATGAGGTCGCGGCTGGCCGAGATGTGCGTCCGCGTGGAGATGGTGGGCGAAGATTTTCGGCAGAGCGTCAAGCGCGCGCGCTTCGGGTGACTACCTGCGGTGGGGCCAACGCCCTCGGCAGCCTGCGGTGGGTCTGACTGACTTTGTCCGACTGCCCCAAATCATTCGCTGAAGCGGCGAAGTGTATTGTTTCGATACACGCAGATAATTAAAAGAGTGCCGCGAATTGTATTATTTCGGCACAATCAGAGCGATAAACAGGGCTGCGGAGACGAACACTGTAGCGTTTTAGGACAGAGTGTAGTGTTTTGAGGCAGCCGCTACTAAAAAGACGTTATTCGTAAGACTCTGGAAGCGATCAGCCTTAAAGTGTAGGCGCTGATTTTCTGGGCGTGTTGGCGCGCCCTGTCCGGCGCGCACCGAATCTGGCTCATAGCTTCCCGGTCACGCCCGTCAACTGCAAGTTCGAGCGATCAAAAGATCCACAGACTCGCCAGCACCAGTAAAATGGCGGCGATCGTGAATCCCTGGTATACAAGATCCTCTGTCTTCCGGGAAAGCCTTTGCTCGCCGGGGGGAGTTTCCATGGGGAAAGATGCGGTTGGGGAAAAGTTCTGCATCGCTGGTCTACCTTTCATTGCCTTGCGGCTAGGGTTACGCAATCTGGAGCCGGCCGGTTCTCTTTCCTGCCTACTTAGACTAGCGAGATTTCCATAAGTTTCGGGTCAAATGTTAAGAACCGGATAAAAATGTGACGCTGATTTGCCTATCGGTCAAGAATGAAAAAGCAACAACCTTGCAAAAGGAATGGAGCATTCCTTCGGTAACGGGCGCAAAACTGCCCTAGCGGAGATTGCTTTATAAAGAGTTTCTTTTCAGGAGGGGTAAACAGGTAGGATGCCCGAAGGACATGGCTACGGATGTGTTCTGGCTGTCGCTTCCAGGTTGGCCCATGAGCACGGAACACGTACACGCCCCGGCCACGGCATGCTTAGTGAGCGATCCAGCTCCCAATCCAGGCCACGGCGCGAACAAGAGGGTGTAATCGGCGCGGCTTCGCATCGTCTATCCAGTCCGGTGCAATATCTTCCTCCGTAGCGGGATAATCTGAGGTAAAAGGGGTATAGTTAGTGCGCCGCGTCTGCTCGCTTTGAAGTATGTCGGCCACAATGGGATCATTGCCCTCGCCTCGGGCGGCCTTTTCAAACTCCTCTGCTTGTTCCCGCTTTGAGATCGCCAGATCCGTTAACAACCGGGCCTCTTCATGCCGATCCGCGGCCTGCGCCTCATTTGCGCGCACAAGCAGGTTTTTGGCCTCCTTGTGGTAGAGCTGTGCAATATCGAGGAACTCGCCGTCCGGCGATTTGCCCAGGAATGTGAAAGCTGGCGGTTGATTTTGAGGATTTTCGTCTGGCATGATTCCTCCTGGACGGAATCTCCCATCAAGTATATAGATTATCGTTTATTAGTGCACCTGCTCGATTATTTCTCAAAATGCATGTACGATGGGAAACTTCTTCGCTAACCGGTGTAAAATTTCGCCCATGAGTAACGAACCTGAGTTTGCCCCTCCCGCCGAGAAGGAACAGCACAACTGGTTACCGCTGGCTTTGGCCGCAGTGATTGTCCTGCTGGTTTCCGCCGCAGCCATCCTGAGCCTGGAATACATAAACGCCCGTGGCAAGGCCGCAATCATGCCAGCGAACACGCCCCAGGACCCCTACGCGAGCAACCTCTCGCTGACTCGCCTGGAGATGAGCGAATCCGGCTACATGGCCGGAGGCAAGCTCACCTACCTGGACGGCCACATTGCCAACCAGGGCGCCCGCACGGTCACCGAGGTCACCGTGCAGGTGCTCTTCCGCGATTTCGCCCATGAAGTGTCGCAGAACGAAACCCAGCCGCTTAAGCTCATCCGCGTGCGCGAGCCATACATCGACGTGGAACCGGTTTCCGCGGCCCCGCTGGCTCCCGGCAGCGAGAAGGAGTTTCGCCTTATCTTTGATGGGGTTACGCCCCACTGGGACGGTGCCTACCCGGAGATTCGCATTCTCCGCGTGGAGACGAAGTAGAATAGTCTCCGCGAAGGCGTCAGCCTGACTTGCCAGACATTGTCTGGCATCCGTGCTATCATCCAATGAGAGTGAATTCAGAAGAGGCAAATCATGCCAAGTGTTGTAACGCGCCCTGAAAAGCGTACCGAAAAACTGGATCTGCGCCTTAGTTTGTCAGCCAAACGGGCACTGCAATGCGCCGCACTGGCTGCGCGCAGGCCGGTCAGCGATTTTGTGCTGGAAAGCGCTTTGGCGCGCGCTGAAGAGACCCTACCAGATCGCCGCATTTTCCGCCTGAACGCAGAACAGTGGGAGGCATTTCAAGCCGCTTTGGATGCGCCACCCACTCCGGCCCCACGCCTGACCCGGCTGCTCAATGAGCCTAGCGTCATCGAAAATGGAAACATCTAATGGCTTCCCTTCATTTCGAAAAGCTCGACCGCGCCCACGCTGTCGATGGATTCGATTACGGCCGTGAGCCTCTCAACCGGTTCCTGATTCGCTTCGCACTGCAAAATCAGCAGGCTGGGGCGTCACTGACCTATGTACTTCTCGCTGACGATGCGATTGCTGGTTATTACACGCTGGCTGTCGGGCAGGTCGAGTATGACGACGCACCGCAGCGCTTGACGAAGGGGCTGGCACGGCATCCTGTCCCCATCATGCTGCTGGCCCGTCTGGCGATTGCGGTCGAATGGCAGGGTAAGGGGCTGGGAGCCGGGCTGCTCAAGGACGCCATGCTGCGCACCTTGCAAGCCGCGGAGATTGCCGGGATTCGCGCATTTGCCGTTCACGCCAAGGACGACCAGGCCAGGGCCTTCTACGAGCACTTCGACTTTGTTCCTTCGCCCACCGACCCCTATCATCTCTTCCGGCTGCTGAAGGACATTCGCGGCCTTCTCAGTCAATCTGGCTGAGTGATTTTATTTTTGCTCTGGCTGCTGTTGATTCTGGTCCTCGGGTGGCTTGGAGAGATGCAGCTTGCTCATCTCCTTGGCGCCTACCGAAGGGTCTTCGGGCGTAACTTTGATGCCCGTCCCCATCGGCTCCGCGGTCCATTTCAGGAAATAGGTCTTGCCCGCTTCGGCCTCGAAACGGATCCGCTCGTTCTCCTTCTTTCTGGTCTCGGCCAGCGCCGCGCCGACAGACTGAGTTATGCCTCCGTAGTACATGTCCGGCAATCCGGAGACGACCACCGTACCCGGCGATACCTCCATGAAGGCGTATTCGCTATTGAGGAGCTTGGCAAGAAAAACGCCGTTGACATAGAGATGGTCATGAGAGGCAGAGCCCGTGAATCTATATACGCGGTAGATGCAGACAATCGCTTTGCCGGGGGATGGCGCGGGCAACACGGCCGGCGCGTCCTTTGCTGCCGCTACCGGAGGTGTGCAGGTAAGCGCCAGCGCGCAGCAGGCAAGCAGAGAGATGATGGCAAAGTGGAATGCGCGCCTGATGCGGCAATCCCGGACAATACCGCTGAGAACAACGTGATGCATTTGAACGCTCCTTTGCATAGGAAATATAACCAGCGAACATACTACCGGGATTTCCATGAAGTGGTCAATCGCCAAACTTTCGCTTGAGTTGAGCGTCTTCTTGACTCGATAACGCGCGGGGGACTGTGCGCAGACCGTCCAGCCCGGTAAAATCAACCTCGTATGCATTCGCCATTCCCCGACAACCCCCTCGACGGCAGCCGCTTTGTGCGCGCATGTCTGCGCCTGCCTGTGGACCGCACGCCGGTCTGGTTCCTGCGACAGGCCGGGCGCTATATGCAGGAGTACCGCGATGTGCGCAAGCACCACACCCTCGTCGAAATTTGCAAGCAGCCGGAGCTGGCCGCCGAGGTCACCATCACTGCTGCCGAAAAGCTGGGCGTGGACGCGGCCATCATCTTTGCCGACCTTTTACTGCCGCTGGAGCCGATGGGCCTGGACTTTGAGTTTCAGACGGGCGAGGGGCCGGTGGTGCATCACCCGGTTCGCACCGCTGAGGATGTGCGCGCCCTGCGCACCGACCGCGCCGCCGATCTGGCTTACGTGGCGCGGGCCATCGAGAAAGTGGCTGCGCACTTCCGCAATCGTTTGGGCATCATCGGCTTCTGCGGCGCGCCCTACACGCTGGCCAGCTACATGATCGAGGGCGGCGGCTCGCGCAACTACATCCACACCAAGCAGATGATGTACTCCGACCCCACTGCGTGGCGCAGCCTTCTGGATAAGATTGTGGTGGTGCTGACGGAGTATTGCCGCCTTCAGGTTGATGCAGGAGCGGATGTCATTCAATTCTTCGACAGTTGGGTGGGCTCGCTAGGGCTGGCCGACTACCGCGCCTACGCCTTCGAGGCCTCGCAGCGCCTGGTGCGCGCCGTCCAGCAGATGGGCGTGCCGGTGATCTATTTTGGCGTGGAGACCGCGGGGCTTCTGGGCGAGATGGCCTCGACCGGAGCCGACGTCATCGGCCTGGACTGGCGGCAGCCGCTCGACGTGGGCTGGAGCGCCGTGGGTCACGCTCATGCGGTGCAGGGGAACCTCGACCCCATCACGCTCTTCGCGCCATTGGAAATACTCGAGCAGCGCGTCCATGAGATTCTGCGCGCCGCCAACGGCCGCCCCGGCCACATCTTCAACCTGGGACACGGAATCGTTCCCACCACGCCGGTTGAAAATGTGCAGGCCGTGGTGCGCATGGTGCGCGAGTTCAGGCTGGAGGCAAATCCGGAGAAGTCAAATGGCTAAACAAGCCGTCTTATTGCTGGCTCACGGCACGCCCGAGACAATCGAGCAGATTCCCGAGTACCTCGGCAACGTGACCGGCGGAAGGCCGCTGCCCGCACACGTGGTCGAGGAGATTCAGCGCCGCTATGCGCTCATCGGCCATAGCCCGCTGACGGAGATCACGATCGAACAGGGTCGAATGGTTACGGCGGAACTGGCAGCCATCGGCCAGCCTGTCCCCGTCTACGTTGCGATGCGCAACTGGCATCCCTACATTGCCGACGTAGTCCGGCAGATGCACGCCGACGGAGTAGAAGAAACCGCGGTCCTCTGCCTTGCGCCGCAGAATTCACGCACCAGCGTCGGCCTCTATCGCCGCGCGCTGGAAACGGCGATGGCCGCCGAAGCAAAGGGCCTGCGCATCGACTTCACCGAGGGCTGGGCACAGCATCCGCTGCTGATTGACGCCTTCGCCGAGCGGCTCCGCCCGGCATGGAACAAGCTCAACGTGGAGGTGGGCGCGCCGGTCCCGGTGTTGTTCACTGCGCACAGCGTTCCTGCCCGCACCCTTCAAGCCTCCGAGGACCAGCCCGCCGATCCTTATGCCGACGAGGCCCGGCGCACAGCAGAGTTAGTTGCGGCTCGCGTACCTGAGATTCCGCGATGGTACTTCGCCTTCCAGAGCCAGGGCGCGAGCGGAGGGCCATGGATTGGTCCCACGGTAGAAGAGACGCTTCAATCCATCGCCGACTCGGTTGCAAAATCGGTTTTGCTTCAGCCCATAGGCTTTCTCTGCGATCACGTCGAAATCCTTTACGACGTGGATATTCAATTCCGCGAATTTGCCAGAAAGCTGAATCTCCAACTGGAGCGGCCGGAGTCGTTGAACGCCTCCGTCCCTCTCGCCAAAGCCATCGCCGATCTGGCGAGTCAGGGGCTCAAGCGCCTCAAAACAAGCGCAAAATCCTAACCAACAAACACTATTTCTCGTGCAACTGAATCAGGCTGTGTTTCTCTTAGGAGGGATTCTGCGGAAGATTGGTTGCGGGGGCTGGATTTGAACCAGCGACCTTTGGGTTATGAGCCCAACGAGCTACCGGGCTGCTCCACCCCGCACAACCATTCTACCAACTTGCAGGATGGGGGTCAATTGATATCTTGCTCGAACAGCTGCACCGAGTGTTGCCCGCATCCGGTACACTGACGGAAATCTGTAACGCCGGCGAGGAACCCCGCGCATGTCTTATCTTTATGTTGCTGTTTTGGCCGTTATTGTTGTTACGCTGCTATCGGTTGCGCTCTATCGCACCTTACTGGTAAAGACTAAGGCCGATTATCTGGTAGCCGGGCGCTCGCTGCCGGCCATCGTGCTGGTGCTCACGCTGCTGAGTTCGTGGATCGGCGGCGGATCGCTCTTTGGCGGGGCGGCTAACGCTTACAAAAACGGCTTTGCCGCGCTCTGGCAACCGGCCGGGGGCTGGCTGGCGCTGCTGCTCATCTACTTTATCGCTCCGCGGGCGCGTAAATTCGCGCAGTTTACCCTGCCCGATCTGCTCGAGGTTCGCTACAACCAGATGGCGCGGGTGCTGGGCACCATCGCCATTCTCTTTGCCTACGTGGGGATTGCCAGCTACCAATTCACCGGCGGCGGTAACGTGCTGCACCTGATCTTTCCCGAGACGGTGACGCCGGTGATGGGCACCTACATCATCGCCGCCTTCGTCATCTTCACCACGGCGCTGGCCGGAATGTCCTCCGTAGCCTACATGGACATGGTGATTGGCTCGATGGTCACCATCATCTGCCTGATTGCCGCGCCCATGCTCTTTGTGCATGCCGGCGGCTGGACCGGACTGCATCGCGCCCTTCCCCCGGAGTACTTTCAGGTGCTGGGCAACTACCGGATGAGTTCGGATCATGTGCTCCAGCCGGTGGGCTTTGGCGTAATCCGCGGCCTGGAATTCCTGGTGCCTACCCTGCTGCTGCTGCTGGGCAACCAGGTGATGTATCAGAAGTTCTTCTCCGCAAAAACGCAGCGGGACGCGCGCCTCTCGGTGGTGGGCTGGTTTTTGGGCGCCATTCTGCTGGAGACGCTGATCGTCTGCATCGCCGTCTTTGGCACGGCTCTCTACCGCTCCTCCGGAGAGGTCGCCAAGCTCCCTCACGAAATCATCCCCTACACGGCGCGCCATGGGCTGCCCACGTTGATGGGCGCGCTGCTGCTGGGCGCGGTCTTTGCGCAGGTGATGTCGGCGGCCTCCAACTACCTGTTCTCGCCGGCCACTAATCTGGTCAACGACGTCTTCTCGCGCTACATTGCGCCGGGGGCATCGAATAAAAAGGTCCTGGTTGTCTCGCGGCTGGCCGTGGTGCTTCTGGGCTGTTGGGCGCTCTACCAGTCGCTGCACGCAAAGAGCGTAATTCACACCATGCTATGGGCTTACACCATCTACGCCGCGTCGCTGACCCCGGTAGTGCTGGCGGCCTTCTTTTCCAAGCGGGTCACTGCCTGGGGCGCGGTCTCGGCCATTGGCGCGGGAACTGTGGTTACCCTGGCCTGGGATATTCAGGCGGTCAAGGACTGTTTTCCAAAAATCCTGGCCGACAACTCCGACGCCGCTATCTTCCCGGCGCTCATCGCGGCCGTCGCAGCCATGATCGTGGTGAGCATCTTTACCCCCAAACCCACGCTGGAGCAACTTGCGCAGTTTGAGAGCTAGGGTTGGGGACAAAGAAAAAAATCACTCCGCGGCGGAAATTGGCCTTACACTGACGGTGTAAATCCATTCACGTTATGCCCGTCGCCCATCTGACGCTCGAAATCCGCATCGAGCACGCCCAGTCGCTCAAGGACCGGCGACAGGTGGTGCGCTCGCTCAAGGACCAGATTCGCCAAGGCTTCAACGTCTCGGTGGCGGAGATGGATGAAGCGGTGACCTGGCAATCAGCCACCCTGGGCATTGTGGCCATCTCACGCTCCCGCGATTACCTGCACGGGCTGATCGAAGAGGTGGAACGCGCCGCGCGCCGCATGACCAACGAGCTGGGCGCGGAGCTGGCCGACGCCTTCTGGGACTACCTCGAGAGCTGAAAGAACAGGGAACAGGGATCAGGGATCAGTTAAAACCCCTTCCCTGCGCACGAACCTAATCACTGGACTTTACGTCACGCGCCGACCGGCATGGGACGTTCGTGAATCAGCATCCACAGCGTGCCGAATTTGTCGCGGAGCATGGCAAAACGGAAGGCGTAGAAGGTTTCCGCCATCGGCATGATGATTTCGCCGCCCTCGCTGAGCAGGGCGTAGATGCGTTCCGCATCCTCAACGCTGTCGACTGATAGAACGAGATAGGCGCTGAGCATGGGCTGAAAGCTGTCCGCGGGAGCGTCGCCTGCTATGATCGTCGCGTTTGCGATCCGGATGCTGGCGTGGAGAATGGCCTTCTCGCATCCCGGCGGGATATTCTTCGGCTCCGGCATCTGCTCGTAGGTCATGCTGAAGAGGACCTTTGCGCCCAGATGCTCTTCGTAGAAGCGAAGAGCTTCAGCGCAGTTGCCGCCAAAGTGCAAATGGGTGGTCAGTTTCATTGCGTCGATTTTCCTTCTTGAAAATGGAATCTGGAACGGCGGGAAGGCCATAGAGAGCCGTTACAGATTGGATGCAGGAAGTGCAAGCGGCGGCTCGTCCCGGTCCGATTTTCTGATTCCACGCGCGGCTCTGCTATGCTGATTGTTTGCCTGGGCAGGAGGGAGTCATGCCGGAACACAGAGCACGGAAACACCATCAGGACCGGGTAGCGCAGACGTTGCGCGATGAGATTGGCGTGCTCATTGAGGGCGAGCTGGTGGACCCGCGCATCAACCTCTGTTACGTGACCGAGGTGGCGTTGAATCCCGGCGGAAAGTCAGCGCGGGTGTATGTGGCCGTGGACAGCGCCGTGAAGGACATTGACAAGGCCGAAGAGGAGACGGTGGCGGGCCTGGAAGCCGCTAAGGGCTTTATTCGCTATGAGTTAAAGGAACGGATGGGGGTGCGCCACATTCCTGAACTCACCTTCCTCGCCGACCGCTCGGGACGCTTCCAGGCGCGTATCGACGAGCTGATGGGACGGCATCGCAAACGGCAAAAGGCAGCCGCGCAGAAACCGGAAACCGAGCAGGGGACAGCAGCGGATGAAAAAGTACTGGCGGAGTAGCCTGGTTTGAATCTGGCCTGGCCGAACCGTCGAGGCCGCCCAGGACGGGGAAAAAGGCCTATGAGCCCCTCCCAAATCCGCCCAAATCTGTTAGCCTTGAGCCTGTCGAGGCACAGTACAACTTCCGCGTTTCAAGGAAGCGCAGGACTCAAACCGAAGCGGTCAGACTCCCTATGGTTCTGACCGGAACCGGGAACGCTTGCCTTTATGAAGCAAGCAATGGCTCCGTTGGAGAAGCACTGGTAGTGGACACTTTTCAGGAACCATCCGCTCCGGAAACGCCCCCAGGTTGGCGCATACGGCTGCCCCGCTGGGCCACCGTACGCGAGGCCTCCGTCTTTCTCGTTTTTGTCCTCTTTTTTCTTCTCTACGGTCAGACTCCCCTGGTGGGCGGCGACAACCTGGGCCTGGTGGGGGCCGATGAGCCCCGCTATGCGCAGATTGCCCACGAGATGCTCGACCGGTTTGACGCGGCGCACACGCTCAAAAGCAAACTGAACGCCTGCGTCACCCCCTACCTCTATGGAAGGCCCTGGCTTGAGAAGCCGGCTCTCTATTACTGGCGGGCGATGTTCGTTTTCCAGGACTTTGGCGTGCATGACTGGGTGGCGCGCCTGCCCTCGGCCACTTTTGCTTTCCTGATGGTGGCGCTTATTTATCTGCATATGCGGAGATTCCGCCCCGGCGGCCATCTGGACGCGGCGCTGATTACGGTGGCCTGTGCCGGCATCCTCGGCTTTGCCCGCGGCGCCTCCACCGATATGCAGTTGGCGGCGCCTTTGGCCATAGGTCTTCTGGGCTGGTACGCCTGGTACGAGACCGATTCCAAATTCTGGCTCTTCGACATATACTTTTTCACCGGCGTAGCCACGCTGGCCAAGGGGCCGGTGGCGCCGTTTCTGGCTATCGTGATTGTGGCCGCCTTCGCCTTCCTACGCCGCGAGTGGTCGATCCTCAAGCGATCGTTCTGGTGGCCGGGCGTGCTGCTTTACTTTGCCATCGTGCTGCCCTGGTTTATCGCCGTGCAGCACCAGAATCCCGATTTTTTCCGCGTCTTTTTCCTGGAACATAACCTTGAGCGCTTTGCCACGGATCGTTATGAGCACCAGCATCCCTTCTGGTACTACCCTGTGGTGGCGCTGCTGGCTCTGATGCCCTGGACGGTGATCGCGCTGCGAGCGCTGATCGATGGCATCCGCACCTCGGTCTGTGAGTGGCGGGAGCGCCATTTCAGCCGGTGCAAGCGATGCCCCGGACAGCCCGGCGATGCCTTTCCGGAGTTTCTCGTTGTGTGGGCGTTGATTCCCATCGTGTTTTTCTCCTTCTCGCAGTCTAAGCTGCCCGGCTACATTCTTCCCTCCATTCCCCCCATTACCATCCTCACCGGGGACTTTATAGCCCGACGCCGGCAGTACGGAATCCAACTCTGGGTGCTGGTGAGCCACGCCGCGATCTGCGGCGTGATGACCATGGTGGCGCTGCTGTTGCCCTGGTTTGTGATTCATAACCCGAAAGTGCCGCCTTTGCCCGCACTAAATGGCGGCCAAATGCTTGCCTTTATCCGCGAGTGTGGCGGCGAATGCATCCGCATCATGCCGCCGTGGTCGGCACTCACTGTTGCTGTTATGGCCTCGGCCGGCGCGGCGATGCTGATCATCGTCGTGGTCAAAGGCTTCGGCGCTGTCCGGTTGCGCCTGGTCACCACCGCGGTGCTGGTCGTGCTGGTTTTATATCTCTATGGCATCGGTCCTTTCTTCAGCATTCCAGCCGTTGGCGCGACCAAACAGGTGGTTCACCTGCTGGATCGCTCCTACTCCGCGCGCCCGCTGGCCGAGCGGCTGGCCGCCTCTGCTCCCGCCGACGAAACGGTAGCCGTCTTCCGCGTCCGGCGCGATGTCGAGTACGGCCTCGCCTTCTATCGCAATCGCGAGGTGGTCAACTACACCGTGAAGGGCGTGCCGGATCAACAGCACCTGCTGGTGGCGCAGGTGACCGGTAAAGGCGGCGTGGACCTGCACACCTCGGCCGCGCTCGAAGAGCTGCTGGGCGACCGGCACTATGAGCAACTCTTCAGTTGGCCGGAACAAGGCCTGGTGATTTACAAGATAGAAAGCAAGTAAAGTAACGGTTGTCACTGACCACTGCCGTAAGAGGATAACCATGGCACTGGGCGCTTCCTTCGAGATCCTCGACCTGCGGCATTTTGCGGCGCAGGGGTTACGCCCTGTGCTGGAGGCGGAGGGCGAGCTGTGGAAGCAGCGCCTGCATTGGGACTACAGCAATTCGTCCAAGCTGCTGATGCAGTATTTCGACAGCCACATGTTGCCCGGCTTTGCAGCCCTGGAGAACGGCCGGATTACCGGTTATGTCTTCTGCGTCTACGAGGAGACCAAGGCGGTCATCGGCGACGTCTTCGCTTTGCCCGGCCCGCACACCGAGGGCAGGTCCGCACGCCAGATCGAGGAAACGCTGCTTCTGCACATGATTGAGCTGTTGGTGAACTCGCCCCAGTTGGATCGCGTGGAATCACAACTGCTGCTGCACCCCACGGGCTCCCACGACAGTGTCTTTCTCGACGCGGGCTTCCAGCTTCACCGGCGTCTCTTCATGGTGCGTCATCTCGAAGGCAGTTATCCCGCGCCCCGCGTGAACCTGCCTGAAACGCTGGAGTTGCGTCCCTGGCGCGAGGAGGACCTGGAGCGCGCCAGCCGGCTCATCGCCGCGGCCTACTACGGCCATCCCGACAGCGTGGTCAACGACCAGTACCGCTCGGTTCACGGCACGATGCGCTTTCTCAACAACATTGTCCGCTTCTCCGGCTGCGGCGCTTTCTCCGCACCTGTCTCGCACGTAGTCGTGGACCGCGCCAGCCGGGAGCTGGTGGCCCTGGTACTGGGTTCGCGCGTCAGCCCTGAAAGCGGCCACATCACCCAGCTGTGCGTCCATCCCGACTACCGCCGCCGCGGCATGGCGCGCATGCTGCTCACCCTGGCCGCCTCCTGCTTTCTGCGCCTGGGAGTCACCGAGATCTCTCTCACCGTTACCGAGGCCAACACCGAGGCTATCGAGCTCTACCGCGATGAAGGCTACGACTGCGCGCACCGCTTCGACGCCTCCGTGTGGCAACGCAACAGAACGGCTTGAAGGAAATCGAGAAGCAGGGCTTGTCACGCTTCGCTTTGCGCGATCAGGAGCCCTGCGCGCTTTCGCAATCGAGGAATCGCTTCACCATGGCCAGGTATTCGTCGAAACGCGCAAACATTGTGGCGTGACCGCCGTTGTGGAAGGTGTGCACCTCGGCGTTGGGATAGGTTTGCCGCAGTGCCCGGCGGCGGCGCGGGCTGATGACATCCGTATCGGATTCGGCAATGAGAATCTTCCCGTGCCAATCTTCCAAATCCCGCGGCGTAAAGTGAAAGCGCTGATGGTAATCCAACTGGATGCGGAAATTGGCCAGCATATCGGCCTTGACGAGCCTCACGGAAAGCAGCTCATCCACATAGGCTTTCCAGAAGCCGCGATCCTTGCCTTCCTCGTCGAGCACTTTGGGCATGGTGCGGCGCAGGAGCGCGGAGGTAGCGGACCACGGCAGAGCTTGCGCAATCCATTTGGAGAGGCGCATGGCCGGCACTAGATAGCGTAGTGGAACGCCGCAATTGGAGAGCAGCAGATGGCTAATACGCCGCGGATGGCTGCGTATGAAGACCTGTGCAAGCGCACCACCAAAGGAGGCGCCGAGAATCGCGGCCTGGCCGATCTTTTCGGCATCGAGAATGGCGCGCAGACCGCCGGCCAGCGCTTCGATCGAATCGACGCGCGGGTAGGCTGGATAGAGAATGCGACGGCATCCGCTCAAGGCCAGCGCGAACTCGAAGCCCAGATCGTTGACCAGCTCGCCGCCGGGAAGCGCCAACAACGCCGGCGATGCGGTACCGATGACGCGATAGCGCCACTCCGCCGCTCCGTCGCGGATGATCTTTTCCGGAAACCGCAGCCGGAAGTCTGCAAGCGCAGTGGCTTTGGGAGACAATGCCACTCCGTAAAAGCGCGCAAAGCTGTCTTCGCAATCGGATGGATTCATGGCAGCTCCTTGGCGGGAGATTCCAGTTCCGATTCTAAAACGATGGGAAACTTATTGCGCGATCAAGAAAAAATCGCAATCGCAAATTCCGTTTTCATTTCTTGGGCTTGAGGTAAGGCAACAGGCTCTTGGGCGCTTTCCGGCAGGCGCAATGCTTCTGGTGTTCCCGGTGCCACTGGATGCGTTGCTCCAGCGTTGCCTTGGGCGGCATCTTGTTCCCGGCGTGCCAAGTCTTGTTCATGGGATTCCTCCGTGCGGACTCCTTCTCTTTCTTGATACTTCTTTGACGGCCGCAGGGTCAACGCATCGCCTCTCGATGCCGTCCGTAATCAGCAATGCCTGAGTCCAAGGCACTACGATCAACACCGCGAAGGAAAGCCAATCCAGGTGACGTTCCGTGTGCCACAACATCCACGCATGGGTGCCGTGACTGAACAGAGTTTGGAGTGTAAGTACGGCAAACGCCACCACGAACCAACGCGGCCGCCAGAGAAGATAGAAGGCACATAAAAGGTCGATTCCACAGAAAATCGCATGGCGCCAATGCGTTCCTCCGGAGCCGAAGCCAGACTCGACGAACGCAACAGCATGGTAGATAACCGCGCCGACAAACAAAAACGCGATGATGCGAAAGAGGGTTTCGCGGGACACGTTGCTCCAATTATCGCGCGATCAGAAACATCAGCCAACTGATTACTATCGCCGCCGCCACAAAGAGCACAAAACAGTAAATTCCGTAGCGGATCATGCTTCGCGGCGTTTCGCGCTGGGTGACGCCGAAGACCGAGGACGCAAAGAGCGCAAAGAGCACAACCGCCGTAAAATGAGAGGGCTGAAATACCCAAGGGCCCATCAGGATTTCCTCCCGGTGCGCAGATTGTGCGCGTCCACCGCGGCAATAATGTTCAACAGACCGGCCACCACGATGAAGCGCGTGCCGTAGTCGGCGGTGGTCACCATTACCTGGACATCGCCCAGGCCCAGCATCCGGCTGAGGACGTATGGCAACCCAATGCCCAGGTCGCCAACCAGCCCCAGAAGGTCCAGAATGTCATGCGCGTTCGCGTAGACCTTGCCCTGCATGGCCAGTCCCAGCACGAACATGCCCAGGATGGCCGCTGCTAAAACAGCTCCGCGGCCCCACTTGCGCAGCAGAAAATGCCCGCCGCCCGGCACCAGCCAGCCGGCGATCAGGGGAAGGTAGACAAACCCCTCCTGCGCGCCGGATTGTGTAGAAGTCTTCTTGTTATCTTCAGTTGCCATGCACTTTTGACTATAACGCATTGGGGCCGGAACCTTCCGGACCCCTAAATCCTCACCAGCTCCCGCTGAATCATTCCCGTGACCCAGGCCTTGCCGGGAGCGGTCAGCATATCGATCTCGCTGCGCACGCCGAACTCCGGCAGGTAGATACCCGGCTCGACGGAGAAGCAGGTGTTGGGCAGCAGCAGCCGCACGTCGTGGGTCTCCAGATTGTCGAGATTCGCGCCGACGCCATGCACCTCCTGGCCGATATTGTGGCCGGTGCGATGGGTAAAGAACTCGCCAAAGCCGGCCGATTGAATCACCGCGCGGGCCGCGTCGTCGGCTTCGTAACCGCAGATGGGCCGCCCGGCCGCAAAGGCCTGCTCGACGACACGGATGGCGGCGTCGCGCGCCTTCACAACAATTTCGAAGACCTTTTGCTCGTGTTCCGCAGGTTCGCGGCCCACCACCCCGGTCCAGGTGATGTCGTAGTAGACGCTGCCCGGCGTGTTCAGCCGCGCCCAGATGTCGATGAGCAGAAAGTCGCCTTCACGAATGGGCGAGCAATGCTCGGCGGTCGGCTCGTAGTGCGAGTCGGAGCAGTTGGCGTTGACGCTGACGTTGGGGCCGTCTGCCCTGACCAGTCCCTCGTGGCGCATGGCCTCGCTGAGCCACTGCACATGGTCATATTCGGTGTAAGTTCCCGGCTTGCCACTACCCGGGCGCAGGCGGCGGCCAATCACGCGCCAGCCCTCTGCCAAAATCGCGTCGATGGCCCGCTGCGCCACGCTGTGAGTGGCGATTTGCTCTTCGCTCAGCACGGCCTCAAATTGACTGACTAAATCGGCGGAGCTGACGATCTGCTTGCCCAGACTGCGCAGAAACTCCACCGTGCCCGCATCGGCCATAGAGATGGTCATGATGGCGTTGTTGGGCGAGTATTGCATGGCCACGGTGCGCACGCCACCGAGCATCGCCTCCAGGCCCTGAGCGAGCTCCTGCCAGCTCGAATAGAGCGCCTTGGAGCCGGGAAGCGCGTCCAGCCGGGCCTGCTCGATGCGGTGCGCCAGCTTGCGCGGCTCGCCCGTCGAGGGCACAAAATAGTACCAGCGCCGCGTGACGTGCAAAGTGGGGTCCATGCCCAGGATGCGCTCGCCGATGGGGTCGCGGTGATGATGGTCGTAAAACAGCCAGCCGTCAAAGCCGGCCTCCTGGATAGCCGCCTGTATCGCGTCAAGGTTCATACCGGCCATGATACGCGAACCGGAGCGCGGCTTGCATTGCCATTTTCAAATCTGGGCTGCCAGCCAAATATCTCTTGATTCTAAAATCGGCTTCTGATAACCGTGTCGTGCCACGTTCAGCATGGCTTGGCCGACGTCTCGCGTCGATAGGACCTGGCTTGGCAACGCCCAGCGTAGCAGCGGCAGCACCAGCTTGATGAGCTTGTACAGAATGCGATAGAGAGGCGTCTTCGACTGAATTCCGTCGAGCGGCTCTATCATGCCGGGACGAAACATAAACGCTTTGAGCGGCAGATGCAACAGGGCATTCTCCGTCCTTCCTTTGACTCGTGCCCACATCACGCGCCCGCGTTCCGAGCTATCGGTTCCAGCGCCGGAAACATAGATGAAGGTCATACCCGGATTCAGGCGGCTGAGTGTTTCCGCCGCTACCATCGTGAGTCCATAGGTTATGCGTTCGTAGTCGGCTTCCTTCATACCGCTCGATGAGACGCCCAGTGTGAAGAAGCAGGCGTCGAAACCTGATATTTCAGGCTCAAGCGTTTCGAGATTGTCCATTTCCGCATGTACAATCTCGCGCAGCTTAGGATTGTGCTTGCCGCTCGCACTACGGCCTATGGTCATCACCAAGTCCACATCGGGTGCGCGCAAACATTCTCGCAGAACTCCCTGACCTACCATTCCCGTTGCGCCAAAAACCAGCACTTTCATCGTGGACCTCATTTCTGCTTGCCCGTGCTGAGAGTAAGCATAAACCGTCTGTGACGAGGAAAGGTCTCTGAAGAATCGTTTCGAAATCGCACGGTGACGCGCTGCACATTATTTCGGTTGCCGCCAGAACGGCGCAATTTATGGTTGCAGGGCTATGCAACACGATTGGTCTCAGTTCACTGAAACGGAATGAGAATACTGCGCTACGATAGGCGCTGTCTTTTCGCGCAGGTCGTAGTGGAGTTTTTTGGCCATATACATTTTTCTGTCGGCTTCAGCCAGGAGTTGTTCCGCGTCCTGTCCATCCTGCGGGTAGAAAGCGGCTCCCAGGCTCAGAGACAATAAATCTCTGCCGCACACCTCGCGGCCAGCTTCTTGCGCCAAGGCGCTCAACAAGATGGCTTTTTCACTGACCGAACCGGGCGACATGTTAGGCGCGACAATAACAAACTCATCGCCGCCCATGCGCGCCACGTAATCGTACTTGCGGCACACTTCCTGCATCAAGCTGCAAAAGATCCTGAGCACCTTGTCTCCCGCCAAGTGACCATAGCGATCATTGATTGCTTTGAATCCGTCCAAATCACAGACCATAACCGCGACGCTCGCATGTTCCCGCTTGCAGCGCGCCAGTTCCTGGTCCAAATGTATGGACAGGGCTCGCGCGTTCGGCATTCCGGTCAGGTAGTCGTTGGTGGCTGAGTTTTCCGCCTGGCGATACTTCAAGGCATTCTCGATAAAAAGCGCAACCTTGGAAGTAATAACCTGGAGCACGCGCAGGTGGTCGCTGGTAAAGGCGTCCGGCTCGTCCCGGTAGAGCGTCAATACGCCTACCAGTCCGGTGACACCCTCCAGGGGAACAGCCATGGCGGAGCGAAGTCGCGTGGCCGCTATAAGTTCATGCATAAAGCCAGGATCGACCTCAGGATTTCCATTTACGATAGGTTTCGAGTTCTGCGCGACCCAGCCGCATAAACCTGCTCCAACCGGAATCTCCAGCGACGACAGGAACTTAAAATAGTCTCCGCTGACGAATTCGGGCACAAGGGTTTCGCGCTGTTTGAGGAAAACGACAATCGAATCGTAAGGCACCAGCTTGCGAAGCCGCATGGCAACCAGGGAGAGTGTCTCGTCCAAGCTCAATGAGTTGCCTAAATCCTGGCTCAGTTCGAAAAGAGTATGTGCCTCTTGACGGGCAGATGCGATGGAAGAGAGAAAATCAGCCTGGCCATGAGCGCGATTCGCGTGGTTGATTTCAAACCCGGCGCCCGGCTTTTCTCCTCGTTCCACGTTGTAGCTGAAGCTGTGTTGATCAATTTCCGCAGTTTTAAGGCTTGAGACCGCGGCGGCTTCCAGTTCACGGTAACGCCGCGCAAGAACCTCGACCACCCTGGGGTCATAGGACTTGCCTGCCTCATCGATTACCAGCTTCATCGCTTCATCCAGAGGCAGGGCCTTGCGATACTGGCGATCCGAGGCAACCGCATCCAGGCAATCCACCGCCGCCAGAATGCGCGCGCCAATGGGAATCTCTTCTCCCTTGAGACCGTCAGGATAACCCAAGCCATTCCATTTTTCATGATGCGCCCTGACAATCGAGGCCACCGGATAAGGGAATGCGACTCTTTCCAGGATATCGGCGCCAACCAGTGGATGAATCTTCATCTTCTCAAACTCTTCCGGAGTCAGGCGGCCGGGCTTGTTGATGATGTGATCGGGCACCGCCAGCTTGCCGATGTCGTGCAGCAAAGCCGCGGCGTTCAGAGCATCCGTTTCCAGTTCACTCAGCCCTAGTTCCTTGGCAATCTCTGCCGTATACATGCGCACGCGATGCAAATGCTTGTGGGTGGTGTGATCCTTGGCGTCAATAGCTAGGGCCAGTCCCTCGATGGTGCGCATGTGAAGCGAGCAAACTTGCTCTACATGCTGCTTTTCGACCTCTACTTGCCGCGCTTCGATATCGACACGCTTCTTTTGCTCCTCCAGGCGGTCCAGGTACAGATGGAAGGACCGGTAGATTCCGTACATGACGGGCACGATCAAAAGCGAATTCTGCCAACCTACGAAGTGGTTGCAGTAATGCATGGCGCCCACCACGGCAGCGCCGGCCATGTTATAGGGCAGTCCCCAAAAGTGGGTTTCCTTCCAGATATTGATCATCGATCCCTTGGAAACAAGCGCGAGAATGGCTGAAACGGGGATCGAATTGGCGAGAAAATATGTGCCGCCGGCCGCCAGAACCGACAGCGTCAGGCTGCCTTTGAACAGCACCATGGCGTATTGGTAGGCAAGAGAAGTTAACCAAACACCGATGGCGGTCACGCCGAAGATGTTGAAGACCGCCTGCACGAACTGCGGCCGCCTCTTTGGCTTCCATACGGTTTGCACCAGTGCCGCCGCGCATCCAAGGATAAGCGCTTCGGGAAGTGAGAGTTCCAGAACGCCGAGAAGGATGAAGAGGAATGTCACCGACATGGTGCTATCAATGCCGGGTAAACTCACCTTCATGGTGGAGGCCAGAATCGCAATCAGCAGGTAGCACGCAAACTTGAGCGGATCGTTGCATTGCCAATGCAGGCAGGATATTACGAGAACTGCCGCTCCCGTTGTAGCGGTAGCGGCGATGAAAACCATGGCTCGGATTGGGATGGATTGCTTCATGATTCCATTTCAGGGTGAAGATAATTGGATTCATACCGCCAATCCAATGTCCTGGCGTTACCGCCAACCAGCGCATTGGACTGACAAACGCCAGGCCGGAACGGGTGCTGCCTTACGCCGATAGATACTTGCTCGACTTAAATCACAGTCGAGCAAGCACCCATCGGCGCTCCCGTTCGGGGCTCATTGCAGATCGTTGATGACCTCACCTGTCGTGGCGCTTTGCAAGGCGCTCGAGCCTTGTGTTGTGCCGCCGCCCCAGAGGATGCTCGCTCCGGCCGACCCGCTGGTACCTCCCCATAGAATGCTGTTGCCAGCGAGCGGATCGCTTCCGCCCCAAAGGATGCTCTCCCCGGCCTCGCCACTGGAACCGCCCCAAAGGATGGAACCACCCCAGAGGATGGAACCGCCCCACAGAATCGAGTTGCCTCCAAGCACGGAAGGGCTATTCACAGTCAGGGAGACGTTGCCATTCGAGGCTTTAACGGCGACGGGCGACAGTGCGCTGCCCGCCGCAGTGGGCGCCAGATTGCTATTCTGCAAAGCGGCCTGGATGTCGAGCAGGCCCGCGCCCACGGTAAAGACGTCGGCCTGCTCGTTGAAGGTTTGCCCCGTGGTCAGATCCACGGCAGTACTGGCTTGCACCAGGCCCTTGAAAGCGGTAGCCATCAGCCGCGCTTTGACCTGATCGGGAGTCAGAGAGGGTGTCTGCTGCACCATCAGAGCGGCCGTAGCGCTCACCATGGGCGTAGCCATGCTTGTTCCGCTGAGCATGAAGTAAGTAGGAGAAGCGCCTGTTTGAGGGCCGCATATGTACAGGGACTTGGGGACTTCATATTGCGGATAATTATTGCTCAGAGTTGACCCGGGAACGTAAAGGGAAATAACGAGGTTGCCCGGAGCAACAAGGTCGGGCTTCACCAAGTTGTCGAAGAGCGTCGGCCCCTTGGAAGTGTAGCTGGTGGGCACGGCGATAGTTCGATTTGACGTGCCAAGGGTATTGATCGCGCCCACGGTGATGACGTAAGGGTCGTTGCCCGGAGCGGTGATGACGCCGTATCCATTTGTGTTCGCCAAGTCGTCGCGGCCGAAGTTGCCTGCCGCCACAACAACGATGATGCCCGCCTTCCAGGCCTGTTCCACAGCCTGGCAAAGAGGATCGACCGAGTAGCTTTCCCACACCGGCCGTCCCAGGGAGAGGTTGATGACGCGGATGTTGTATGTGCTCTTCAGCGCGATGGCCTGCTGAAGGGCGGCAATGACCTCACTATCGGTGCCCGCGCCGTTGGCGTCAAGCACGCGCAGGTTAATGATTTTGACGCCGGTGGCAATACCCTTGAAGGTATAAGAGTAGCCCGATCCGGTGGATTGGCTTCCATTTCCGGCAAGAATTCCGGTGACGTGCGTGCCGTGGCCATAGGCGTCGGCGGTGCTTCCCAGGCCGGTAAAATCCTGGCTATAGATGATGTTGCTGGCGGTGATGTCCGGGAGGCTGGCGATGCCGCTATCGATGATCGCCACGCCTATCCCGGCGCCGGTCATCCCGTTGTTCCAGGCGTAGTTTGCATTGATCATGAAGGCGTGATAATCATTGACAGCCGCGGGGGCGGTAGCCGCGCCGCGCAGCGGGCGATCGGGCGAGATGTAGACAACATCCGGATCAGCAGCCAGTTCGGCCAGCTCGGAAGCCGGAATGGTGTAAGCGCCGCCCTTGAATTGTCCGAGATCCTGCTTGATTTTGCCGCCCCGGCTCAACACTTTTTCGTGGTGCTGTGCCGTCGGCACCTGGTTGTACTGCACGATTACGTCGACATTGCCGGAAGTCTTTGACTCCAGATCATGTGACATCTTGCGCGGGCCGGCAAATGCCAGGCTTGCGCTCAGAATCAGCGCCACGGATACGAAGACTTTCTTTCCCCATGTGGCGATGTTGGGCTGTGTGCTCTTCATTGTTGTTCTTCCTCTTGATTTCTCAGTTAGTCAGGATCAGGTTATTTTGATTGCATCCGGGAAGATACTTCCCGCGTGCGTTGCTCAGTAATATTGCTGCGAATGAACGAAATCAGTTTTCACCGGTGATGGCGACTGTACTCACTTCCCCGGCAGTTGTGCTGGATCCCCAGAGCACGCTCGTTCCCCAGAGAACGCTGTCTGCCTGAGTCGCGGTAGTGCCCCAGAGAACACTTTCGCTCTGCAATACGCTGGTGCCCCAAAGCACAGATTGGCCGCTGACATCCGTGCCCCAAAGAACCGATGTTCCCCACAAAACGGATGTACCCCACAAGACAGAGTTGCCGCCCAACACGGAGGAGCCATTCGCCGCCAGGACGACGTTTCCGCTGCCGTCTATCTCAGCGGCCGGCGACAAGGCGCTGCCCGCTGTCGCGGGAGCCAGGTCGGTGTTCGCCAAGGCTGCCTGGATGTCCAGATAGCCCGCGCCCACCGTAAAGATGTCGGCCTGGTCGTAGTAGGTGATGCCCGTGACCGGATCCGTAGCGGTGCTGTACTGCACCAGGTTCTTGAAGGCGGTCTTCATCAGCCGCGCTTTGATTTGATCGGGCGTTAGATTAGTATTTTGTTGCAGCAGGAGAGCCGCTGCACCGCTAACCATGGGCGCGGCCATGCTGGTCCCGCTCAGGATATAGTAGGTATCCGAAGCAGCTGCGCCGTTATTCGTCTCGTACAGAGACTTTGGAATCTCATTGCCGGGATATTGCTGGTTCAGAGTTTCCGCTGGATTATAAAGGGAGATGATCCGGTTGCCCGGAGCCACCAGATCGGGCTTAATCACCTGGTCAAAGAGAGTCGGGCCCTTGGAACTGTAACTCGCAATCACATCGTCGGTGCGCGTCGCCGTGCTCAGGGTCTTCATCGCGCCCACGGTAATAACATATGGATCGTTTCCGGGAGCGGTGATGGTGCCGTAGCCGTTTGTGCCCGCCAGGTTGTCGCGGCCGTAGTTGCCCGCCGCCACCACGACGACAATGCCCGACTTCCAGGCTTGCTCCACTGCCTGGCAAAGCGGGTCGAGGGTGTAGCTCTCCCACACCGGCCTTCCTAGAGATAGATTGATGACGCGGATGTTGTAGGCGCTCTTCAGCGAGATAGCCGTCTGAATGGCCGCAATTACCTGACTGTCAGTGCCTGCGCCATTCTGGTCGAGCACGCGAAGATTAATCAGGTTCACGTTGTCGGCAATGCCCTTGAAGGTATAGGTGAACTTCGATCCCGTGGAGTTGCTGCCGGTTCCGGCAATGATGCCGGTGACATGAGTGCCGTGGCCGTACTGGTCGACGGTGCTGCCCAAGCCAGTGAAGTCCTGACTATATACAAAGTTTTTGCTGTTCAAGTCGGAGTTGGCTGCAATTCCACTATCGATCACTGCCACGCCGATGCCCGTGCCATCCAGATCCAGCGCCCAGGCAGCGGGAGCGTTGATCGCCGCTGTGTGGTAGTCGAGAGCGGCAGTCGATTTGTTGTTGCTGGCGCCGTAGAGTGCGCGATCGGGTGAAATGTAGACGACATCGGGGTCGGCAGCCAGATCGGCCAGCTCGGAAGCGGGCATGGTGTAAGCGGCGCCTTTGAACTGGCCAAGATTGTGTTTAAGCGTGCCTCCCCTGCTTGATACTTTCTGATGATATGCAGCAGTGGGGGCTTGGTTATACTGCACGATGACGTCAAGCTGGTCAGAACCATTCTGTCCCTGCAAGTCATTGGACAACTTGGCTGAACCGGCAAAGGCCAGGCTGGCGCTCAGGAACATTACGAACACCACGATGGATGTTCTTTTCCAACGAGCTTTCCTGGTTTGTTCGCGTGTCATAGTAATCTCCTAATGCGCTCAAAGAACTATTAGTGAGTTCTTGTGCCGAAATGGGCGCATATTCTGCCTTTCGGCGCGCTATTAGGCTCCTTTATATGACTTAAGTTTTTGCTGAGAATTTACCCATTACGGCTAATCGGAATTTGGACTCTTCGGTTTGCGCGAGTTACGTTACCTTGCGTTATCCACAGAATATGTTTCAAAATCAGACACTTTTAGCGGCTCGGCGTCTTCCATCTCATTCGTCAGATTGCTATCGAAATATGTATCGCCATGAGAGAGCAGCGCCCGCACCGGCACGGGAAGCGAGCGCAACAGGGAAAGCGTTGCGGGATGTTGTGCCTGCTCGATCTGCGCAACCTGTATGCACTCGGCGATAACGCCTGAGTGCAGCACGGCGAGCCTGCCGCACAACTGCAAGACAGAGACAAGATCGTGGGAGATATAGAGCAGAGCGGTTCCGTGCAGGCGATTCAACTGTCGCAACAGCCGCAGGATCTCTGCCTGTGTAACCGGGTCCAGCGCGCTCGTCGGTTCGTCGGCGATGAGGATCGAGGGGCGATGCAGCAGGGCCAGCGCAATTAGAACCCGCTGCGCCTGGCCGACACTGATTTGTCCCGGCTTTCTGAGAAGGAAGCCATGGTCATCAGCGGGCAACTGCACCTCCTCCATCAGTTGCCGCAGGCGTTGCTGCAGTGCTTTTCGTCCTGATGACTCATGCGCGCGCCATGCCTCATCAAAATGCGCTTGCAAGGAAACGGCCACGTTAAGCGCGGTCATGGGAGTTTGTGGAACCAGGGAAATCGTTTTTCCGCGAATCCGGCGCGCTTCCCGCGCCGGCATAATCAGCAGATTGCGCCCATCAACAAGAACTTCTCCTGAAGCCACGCCTCCGCGCCACGGAAGCAGGCCCAGCAGCGCCATCACCAGCGTGGTTTTTCCCGCGCCGCTGGCGCCGACCATCCCCAGCGCCTCCCCAGCGCACAAGTCGAAGCACACATCCTGAAGGACGCAGCGGTTTCCATAGTTCGCGCGCAGGCGCACCTGCATCACCGGCGCGCTCAATGCGCGCCTCCATCGCGGCGGAGCGAGTCGATGTTCCACACCGTCCTTGGCGAAAGGATCGACGGGCGCACACCGCGTAATTGCGGCGAGATGGCCTGGAGAATATTCGGATAAACCAAATAGATAAATGGCTGATGGTCGGCCACAATCTGCTGCACCCGGTCCACGGCTTGTTTGCGTTGCTGCTGCGACAGGCTGGATGCCTGCAACTGCATTAGCCTGTCAATCTCCGCTTCCCAATCGGTTGCCGGAGTTTTTTCCGAGGGATTCCATTGATGGTTCGGCGAAGAACTCAGCCACATATTCATCATGGTGCTCGGATCGGACTCCGCGTTCGAAACTCCCAGCAAGCAGGCTTCATAGTCCTGCTTGTGCATCAGCCGGTCAATCAGCGCGGGGAAATCCAGGGCAACGATCACGACCTGCATCCCGGTGGCAGCCAGGTCCTGCTGGATCATCGCCGCCATTTTCTGCCGCGCGGCGTTGCCCGCATTGGTCAGGATGGAAAACTTAACGGGATGACCCGCGGAATCGTAGAGTAAATTGCCGCTGCGATGAAATCCTGACGTGGCCAGCATACGATTGGCCTCATCGATGCTTTCATGCGGATACTTCAGATCGTTGTTGTGCCATTGAGTGTTGGCTGGTGAGACAAAGCCGAAGGCCGGCGTGGCGTGGCCGTCGTAAGCGATCCGAGCCAAGTCGGCGCGATGGATAGCCTCTGAGACAGCAACGCGGAAGCCGCGGTTCTGAAACCATGCTTTTTCGAAATCCGGCAAGGGAGCGGCTGAAGACTGGTTGAACCATAGCTGCTCCGTATTGAGGGATGCGCCTAGGTCGTGCACGGACTGAGGCGACTTTTGGGCAAGAATGGCGAAGTAATCCGGGGAGAGACCGTCGATCAGGTCATATTCCCCGCGCAGGAATTGCGCGATCTCCTGCTCGCGGTTGTTCAGGATATCAAGCCGTATGCCGGTCGCGTAGGGCAGTTGAACGCCGGCGTCGTCGTGGCGCCAGTAGTATGGATTGCGGCTCAAGCGCACATATTGGCCGCGCTGATAGTCCGTTACCGAGAATGGCCCCGCCGTAACGCGGCCTTCGCTGGGACGGTTGGCGGGTTCGATGGCGATGTCCTCGAAGATTTTGGCAACCCCAATGATGCGTTTGGGGAGATGGACCTTCACCATGAGTTTGTCCGGAGTATCGATAACGACTTCGCCGGGGGAAAGAAAATCCTCCGCGACAATGGCGTGCGTCTTCGGAGCGAGCACGCGGCGAAGCGACCAGGCAACATCCGCCGAGGTCAACGCAGAGCCGTCGGAAAAACGCAGTCCGTCGCGCAGCTTGAAAACGATCAAAGTGCCTTGCGGCGAGACGCTATAGCTTTCGGCGAGCTGTGGTTCAAGTTTTTGAGTTTGCCGGTTGACCCTCAAGAGCACGCCGCCGGTGAGGTATCGCACGAGTTCGGAGGCCTGCTCGTCCACCTTGGCAGGGTCAAAGGTCTTGGGATCATAGCGAATTGCCCATGCAAGTTCGCCGGGCTTCCGCGGAGCAGACTGGCATGGAGCATAGACCGCAAGCAGAGCCGTGAGAGATGTAGCCAGAATTGACGAACGCAGTAAGCTACGCATTGGTTTCGGCCTCCGTGGTGAAGGATTCAAGAATCAGCAGCACGGCGGCGAGCAGAGCGATGGGCAGATACACCCAATGGGAGCGCGCCAGCAGGGCGGAGTTGTCCAATTCCAGCAGCATCGCGCCCCACGACGGCACCGGCTCACCAACGCCCAGGCCGAGCGCGCCCAGGTTCGCCTCGGCCACGATGAACGCCGGCAGGCAAATCAGAAACTGCGGCAGAAGCAGCGGACGCAGATGGGGCAAGATGTGCAGACGGATCAGCTGTCGTGTTTTCAGGCCGCAGGCATGGCCCTGAATCATCCATTCCGACGAACGAAGCACCGATGCGCCGCGATAGATGGCTCGGGCACAAGCCGGCCAGCCAAGGGCGGCGAGAATCAGGAATGTCGAAACCGCGGTCTCCAGCGGAGAAGCGGTCAGCGGAAGCAGGGAGCGGGCCATCATCAGCAGGAAAAGCCACGGCAGCGACAGAAAGACATCGCTGAGGAACATCAGGATCGCGGCGACCCATCGCGGGCTGAAAGCGGCGAGCAGGCCAAAGAATGCGGCGATCATGGTGGTGATGGCCGCGGCTGCCGCTGCCCCAGTCAAGCCAATGAGGAGTGCCGCTGCGACGCGCACCGTGCGGTCGCGGCCAAGCTCGTCGGTTCCCGTCCAGTGCTGCGCCGAAGCCGGAGCCATGATGGCGTCGCGATCCTGAAAGGCATAGTCGTAGCGCGACCTGCAAAGCACCAGCGTTGCGCCTAGAATCAAGAGCAAAAGAATGGCGGCAGCAATGCGTTTCTTCATGCTGCCTCCAAATTCACCGTGCGCGTCGAGAGCATTCCGGCAAACCCCACGACGCAGGCCATCAGCAAGCTGACCGCGACCAGCACCGGAAGATCGCGGTTCATCACCGCGGACCAGGCAAGCTGGCCCACTCCTGGCACGGTAAAGATCACCTCAATGGGAACCAATGCACCCAGCGCGGTGACGATGGACAGAGTGGCGAGAGCGCACAACTGCGGCGCTACGTTGGGCAGAATGTGCAACGTCACCAGGGCCCGGGGCGACATGCCCTGCGCCCTGCCCTGCAACAGATGCGGCGAGCGCCACGCGCCTTCCAACAGGCTGCGGAGAAAGTTGAACTCGCGAGCGGCGATGATCAGGGAAAGAACCAGCACGGGACCGCCGCGATCAGCCAGGATGCAGGCTGTGGCCATGGCCGCCGTGGGAACCGCCAGAAGAATTGTGAATGGCAATCGCCACAGAACCGCGCCCTTGCGCAGCGCGCTTATCGGCAGCGCGGCGCAGATTGCCAGCAGCCAGCCGCGAAAAATGCCCTGCGCCAAAAGCACAGCCGAGATCCGCACGCGCGCCCCAATCAATTGCGCAACCGGAACGTGATATTGACGCGACTGGCCGAAGTCGCCGCTGAGCCAGCTTTTCACCTCTCGAATCGCAATCTGAATCACGGATTGTTGCTGGCTGTTTTCCGCTTGAATTTCCGCTTGCGCCGCTTGCGCATACTTCGCATCCATCTCGCGGGAATCGGAGAAGAAGCCCGGAGCGAAGCGCACCAGCAGGATTGTTCCCCCGGCGGCGAAGAGCAACAGGAGCAGAGTGCGACCAGCTCGCTTGGCGATGATCATCGGCAGAGTCACGACGCCCCCGCGAATATGCACACAGTGACCTTATATATTTCGTCAAATATAGGATCATCCTCTATAAACTGTGTGGATTAGGCACATTCGAGCAACCCCGGGCAGGTCAAGCGGTTTATTGAAACTTATAGAAAATAAGTGTTATTGATTGAACTGTTTACCGTTTGATCCCAATTCCTGTTCATCCATGTGGCTTCTTACGGCGGGTTTTGCCGGGAATGATGGATGTTTTACCAGGATTGATGCATTTCTCCTCGGTTTTGCACAGGCAAATTGACTCCAGAGTGTGAGAAATCTAATCAAGCAACCTTTTCCACGCATTTTTTTGATCTGGCGGAGTTCGCGTCTGCTTATCCACTTCAACTCTTGGCATAATCCATGAAAGAGCGGTTTCTCAGAACCTGTTCCAAGCGCCGAGTCATGGAGATCGGGGTTGAGTGCACAAATTCAGAGCGGGAGTTCCAGCCCCAATGCCATGCCAGACCACCCAGGGGAGCACTGAAGAGTGACCAGCTATAGCCGCCAGGACGTGTTGCGCATCCTGCAGATCAGCTCCCGCCAGTTGCAGGGTTGGGAGCGCGCGGGAATCATTTCCCCACAACAGAGTTACAGCTTCCAGGACCTTGGGCAGTTGAGAATTCTGCGCGCCCTGCGCGAGGAGTCTGTGTCGGTGGCGTCGATCCGGCATTCGATTGTCGCCATGAAGGCAGTCGCGGGCATGGCGAATCCACTTCAGGAGGCCAGCCTGGTGAGGACCGGGTCGCGGCTGGCCTTCCGGCATCGCGGGGCAATCGTGGACCCCATCCGCCGGCAATTGCTCTTCGACTTCGAGCGGCTGGAACAGCAGATGGCTCAGCCATCGGCCAGCTCTGAGCCGGCGCCGCTGCGCAGGCCGGCGGCGGGCGCCGAGCGAGGCGTGCAGGAGATGTTTCTGGAGGCGGTGCAGGCCGAGGAGGCCGGCGAGAAGATCCGCGCCATCAAGCTCTACCAGGAGATCATGGAGTTGGACCCCAGCTTTGCGCCGGCCTGGATCAATCTGGGCACGATCCACTTCCATCTGCGCGAGTTTGGCTGGGCCGAGCAGCTTTACCGCAGGGCGACGGAGATTGATCCGACCTACGTATTGGCGTTTTTCGACCTGGGGAACGTGCTGGACGAGTTGCAACGGCCGGATGAGTCGATTACCGCTTACCGGAGAGCCGTTGCGCTTGCTCCCGGCTATGCTGACGCCCACTACAACCTGGCGCTGGCTCATGAGCGCAAAGGCGATGCGCGTGCGGCGTTGCGCCACTGGCAGGCTTATGCGCGGCTGGATAAAAATGGCCCTTGGGCCGACCATGCGCGCGGGCAGGTCCGCAAACTGCTGGACCGCGAGAAGCTGGCCATTGCATGGCGCTCCGAAGGCTTTATTCCACCGCGTAAAGGCGTGGCGGCGCTGGAGCTGGTGAATAACGAAAGCTAAAAGTCCGCAAAACACGAAGGCTCTTCCTGAAGGAAGAGCCAGCGCGTAAAAAACTGAACAAGCAGAACAGGCTAAGTCACGGTCACTGTGAAGGTGGTGGTTTCTGTTGTTTTATTTGTGTCGCTGCCGGTTCCGGTGACCGTGAAGGTGTATGTGCCGGCCGTAGTGCCTGAAGTGCCGCCGCCGCCACCACCACCGCCGCCACCGCAAGCGGCCAGGCTGCCCAGCGCCGCCATGACGATCAGAATGCCCAACATGGAGCGCCAACTGCGCCGCCGCGCCGGAATTCCCAGGAAGAGCAGGAAGGCCAGCAGTGCGCCGCCTCCCGCTCCGAATAATCCTCGACCATTGCCTTGGCCTCTTCCGGGCAGCTTGGGATAAGCCAGATCGCTGGTAGCTGCCGTCGTGGACACCATAATCGTCGACGTCACGCTCGCCGCGCTGGAACTCAGTGTTACCGTATTGCTGCCGCTCGAGCAACTGGGCAGATACGCGGCTCCGGAGGGAGACGAGGTCAGCGCGCAGGTGAGCGTAACGGTTCCCGAATACTGAGTGCTGGAACTCACCGTAATAATCGAAGTTGTTGAGGCTCCGGGCGCGATGGAGGCCGGGGTTGTTGCGGCCAGCGCAAAGACGGAGGTTGTTACTGTTACGGTCGTCGTTCCTGTGCCCGAGACGTAGTCCGCGTCTCCGCTGTAGGCCGCAGTGAGCGTATCGCTTCCGCTGCTCAGGCTGTTGGCGGGTATGGTGATGGTGACGCAACTGCCCGATGTGCAACCGGTGGTTCCGAGCGCCTGAGCTCCGGAGTTATAGCTGCCGCTGGTCAGGGTTACATTTCCGGTCGGCGAGGACTCCTGTGTGCTGGAGCCGGAGACGGTGACTGTTACGTTGTAGCTCTGGTTTGAATCTATACTGCCCGATGCAGGAGTCACTGTCACGGTTGCGGTCAACCCGGTCACTGTCACGGATGCTGTTCCGGTTGCAATCCCATAAGTTGAATTGGAGGCGTCGGCATTGTATATGGCAGTCAAAGTGTCGCTGCCGGCCGCCAGGCTGCCGGCGGGAATCGTAAAGGTGTATACACCGGCTGAACCGCTTGTACTTAATGCTTCAACAGAAGAGAGATAACCGCCTCCGGAAAGTGTGACGTTGCCTGTGGGAGTAGTAGACGTGCCGGTAACGCTTACCTTGACCGTTAGCGATTGCATCGTGGTGATGGAGCCGGTCGATGGGGTCAGGCTCAGCGCAACCGTTGCCGTGGACGTGCTACTCGCGGTACTCCAGTAGTTCACCAGTTGCGCGGCATCCACGCTGCCCATGCCGGAGGCCAGGTCGAAGCCGGTGAGCGCGTTGTAGCCGGTCTCGAAGTCATAGCCAAGCAAATTCGCGACACAATTCGGAGAGCCGCTGGTGCAGGGCACGGAGTTGTTGCCCACCGTCACATCGTGAAATACTTTACTGGCAGTGGTTGTGCCGCTGTTGTAGATGCTATATAACACCTGTGCTGCCTGTCCCAGCCGGCTGCCGGTATTCTGCTGCACCAGCGCCAGGACTCCCGCGAAGGCCGGCGCGGCGGTAGATGTGCCGCCAAAGCCGTCAAAATAACCTCCCGAAATATTCGAGCAATTCAGCACACCCTTGGTTGTCGATGAACAACTGTCATTCGCGAGATAATAAGTATCTCCGTCGCAGACCAGCCAGGTTGCGCCGTCGTAACCGTTGCCGGACATCATCGATACATCTGGAATGTCGCGCACTCCATCTGCCGGCACTCCCGCGCCTGTCTGCCACGCAGGCTTGCTGTAGCCGGAGATGCAGCTTCCCGGGGTGACTGTATTATTCGCGTTGTCCACGGAATTGTTGGTCGAGCAACTACTGGCGCCTCCGCTGCCGGCGACGATGTTGGCCAAGCTGGAACATAAGACGGAACCACAATTGCCGGATTTGGATGTCCAGGATTCATCGTCGTTGATCTGCTGCGTATCGTCGACTATCGAATCGTTCCAGATGGACTCTGGAATGTAGCCATTATGGGGACCGGTTGCCAATACCGTCCGGTAATAGGTTGGAGCGCCCGCAGTGCCGAGAGAGGCGCTCGAGTAGCTTGTAAACGAAGATTCAAGCCCGTAGAAATCCGTACCGCCCACCGCGATGTTATACGGCGTGGAGGCAAAGCCGCTCACCGATAATCCATACTTGGCAACTGTAGTCGCCTTGGCGGTGTCCCCATCGCAAGCAGCCGAACCGCTGTCGCCCGACGAAACCGTCACCGCGATGCCCTGCGCAGCCGCCTGCTCATACCAACCGTTAATCTGCGCGTTGTCGCTGGTACTCAAGTTCTGTTCGCACTCGCCAAAGCTCAGGCTGAAAATGTCCACCACATTGGCATCGATGGCCGCCTCAATGCCTGTGACGAGGTCAGTGGAAGCATAGTAATAGATGGTAGCGCCAGGAGCCATGCCGCCGGAAAGTTCGGTGTCGAGATAGGCTTCGTCGGCATCGTCGGCAACGTATCCGGAACCTGGGGTGCTGGAGCATGAGGAAGACGAAGTGCAGTAGTTGAGGGTGGGGGTGGTTGAGCTGCCGAGAAATGTGCTCCGGTAAGTCCCTACGATGCTGGCGGTGATCGTGGCATCGCCGCCGATGCCGATATTTACGCCCGAGCCGGTATAACTTGTCCCCGAGGTGAAGTTGGCGTTGAAGGAGTTGGGCGTGTCATAGATCGTCGCCGCATCCGAGGGAGTCATGTAGAGAAAGTTTTCGCAGGCGGACTCCGTCAGGCCGGCTCTTGGCCTGTTGGCAGGAGTGGAGTCATCTGAATTCAGCAGTTTGCTATGGGGGTTAAATATGCTCCTGCTTACGCGGTGAGACTGCGGCCTGGGCCGGATGGTATTCAGGTGCGCGACGCCCTTAACTACCGGGGCAAGCGCCGAGGGAATCAGCGGGTCGGTGGTGTTGGAATAGAACTGCTGCTCGCTAGTCTGGAAGGTGTGGATGGAGGTGTGAAAGGCTTCTTCCACCTGGCTTACCGTTCCGTTAAAGGCGATATTCGTGCGCCCCTTGGAGACCGTTTCCACTTGCAGCCCGTGCGACTCCAGCCAAGTCACCAGGGTCGCGATGTCCGAGTCCGCCGGGCCGTAGAGCTGGCCGAACTGCTCTGGAGTGAGCCACTTGTGATAGTTGGGCGAGGATTTGTCCTGCAACTGGGCCAGATAGGAGTCCAGCGCCGCCTGCTGCTCACTGGAGCGGGAGAGAACCAGGCGCATGTGGTTCATCTGCGTCGATGGGGAAGCCTCACCCTGGTCGAACTCCGCTCGCGCCAGGAGCGGTACATTGCCTTGCAGTGCCTTCAGCGACTGCTCATTGACATCCGAGATAATCCGCGGGGCAACAGAGGAGCTTTGGGCCATCAGCACCGTTGAACAGAGCCATGCAGTGGCCAATATACTGATGGGAAACGCCTTCATCAAGCGCATAGTGGTTTTCCTAGACCCTTCCCTCGGGTTTAACCCCCGAAAAGACAGAAAGTTGCGGTTCCAATCGAATCATTACGATCATAAGACATTGACCGTACACCATCCTCGATCTTTGAAGCGAAAGTCACGAGAATTGATTATGCAGCCGGGAGACGAATCAGGGTGCATATTTGCAAAACTGTGCAGAAACCTATCTCAAAATGGAGAAGACTCCGACCCCGTTCCCAGCTTTAATCGGCAATGCTGCCGCGCACAAACATCCCACGGTAGACAATCCATTGGACGCAGTTCAGCAAGTAAATGATGACGCTCGGAGTAGAAGAAGGCAAAACTTTTATTAAGGATGCCCAGACCGCTGTTCATGCCGCGCGATCAGAATGGGTCCTGTCTCGCAGACCGTCTGTTTTGATACACTTCACGCCGGAGGCGGAATACTTTGGCCCACACAACACATTCCCCCGCGCTGACACAGCTTTCCGAAGAGGAAAATCTCTTTTATTCAACTGTCCGGCAGTTTGCCGAGGACAAGATTGAGCCGTTTGTGCGCTCCATGGACGAGGAACAGCAGATGGCGCCGGGGCTGCTGGAACAGCTCTTTGGGTTGGGGCTAATGGGCATCGAGGTTCCCGAAGAGCTGGGCGGCGCAGGGGGCAGTTTTTTCGACGCGGTGCTGGCTATTGAAGCGATCTCCACCGTGGATCCCGGCGTGGCGGTTCTGGTGGACGTGCACAACACGCTGGCGGTGAACTCGTTGCGCCGCTGGGGAACGGAGGAGCAGCGCCAAAAATGGCTGCCGCGGCTGGCGGCCGATACGGTGGGCGCTTACGCGCTGAGCGAGGCGGGCTCGGGCTCGGATGCTTTTGCGCTGCAAACCCGCGCCGAGGCGGTTGCCGGCGGCTACCGGTTGGACGGGCGCAAGCTGTGGATCAGCAGCGCGCGCGAGGCCGGGCTGTTCATCGTCTTCGCCACGCTTGATCCGGCGGCGGGCTACAAGGGAATCACCGCCTTTTTGGTGGAGAAGGGCGCGCCGGGTTTCACCGTGGGCCGAAAGGAAGACAAGCTGGGGATTCGTTCCAGCAGCACCTGTGAGCTGATTCTGGATGGATGCGTGGTGCCGGAGGCCAACCTGCTGGGTGAGCCGGGCAAGGGCTACAAAATCGCTATTGAGATGCTCAACGAGGGGCGCATCGGTATCGGCGCGCAGTTGCTGGGACTCGCCGAGGGCGCGTGGGGTCATGCGGCACGCTACGCGCAGGAACGGCGCCAGTTTGGCAAGCCGATTGCGGAGTTTCAGGCAGTGCAGTTCGCGCTCGCCGGAATGGCTACCGAAATTGAAGCGGCCAAGCTGATGGTCTATAACGCGGCGCGGCTCAAGGACGCGGGCCAGCCCTACGTGCGCGAGGCGGCCATGACCAAGCTCTTTGCCTCGCGGATGGCCGAGCAGGTGGCCAGCCAGTGCGTGGAGATCTTCGGCGCCAACGGATTTGTGCGCGATTATCCGGCAGAGAAATATTACCGCGACGCCAAGGTGGGCTCCATCTACGAAGGCACATCGAATATGCAACTGATGACGATTGCCAGGCAGGTGCTGGGGCGGTAATGCTTACAACTTTTGCGTTCTCTGCACGGCGCGAACGCCGGGAACGCGGCGCAGGCCGAGGACCATGCGATTGAGGTGGCCCACGTCTTCGGCTTCGGCAATCAGATCGACGACTGCTTCGCCATTCTCGTCCTTGCGGATTTCGATGCCGCTGATGTTGGCGTTGTCGTCGGATACGATGGCGATCAGCTCCTTCAACATGCCCGGGCGGTCATCGCAGGAGACGGTGATCTTAACCGGGTAGCGCTGCGGCCGGCCCGAGGCCTCGCCGCCCACGCGTGACCATTCGACATTGATGCGGCGATCGCTCTCGTAGAGCAGATTCTGCACATTGGGACAGCCGCGCGCATGGACGGCCACGCCTTTGCCGCGGGTGACGTAGCCTACAATCTCTTCGCCGCGAATGGGATTGCAACATCGCGCGCGATAGACCAGCATGTCGTTCTGGCCCTCCACCTGAAGCGAATCCGAGCCGGTCAGGTGCAGCTTGCGCACCGCATCGGACATGGCCGCCGCGCCGCCGGGCTTGATCTCCGGCGCTACCTCAGGCTCCGGCAGATTGGTAGAGCCGGGAGACAGCTTGTTGAGCAAATGGCGCGCGGAGTGCTTGCCCAGCCCCAGGGCAGCCAGCAGATCGGCGGCCGTGGCCAGGCCATATTCGTTGGCGATGCGGCCCAAGTCCTGGTCGCTGATCTGGCTCTGCGGCACCTTGAATTTGCGCGCTTCGCGCTCCAGCAGTTTTCGGCCGATCTCCACCGCGCGCCGCCGGTGATCTTCGTTGAGCCAGTGCTTGATCTTGTTGCGGGCGCGGGGACTTTTCACAAAAGTCAGCCAGTCGCGGCTCGGCTTGTGGTCCTTCTGGGTGACAATCTCCACGATGTCGCCGGTGACCAGCTTGGTGCGCAGTGGCGCCATGCGCCCGTTAACCTTTGCGCCGACGCAGGTGTGGCCCACCTCGGTGTGAATGGTATAGGCAAAATCGATGGGCGTGCCTTCGGCCGGAATCACCACCACCTTCCCCTTGGGCGTGAAGGTGTACACCTCGTCGGGATACAGATCCATCTTCAAACTGGAGAGGAACTCGTTGGGGTCGGTCATCTCCTTTTGCCACTCGACGAGCTGGCGAATCCAGTTCAGCCGCTCCTCGTCGCGCGCCGTAACCACGCCTGCGCCGGCCTTGTACTTCCAATGGGCGGCGATGCCTTCCTCGGCGATGCGATGCATCTCCTCGGTGCGGATCTGCACCTCGAACTGGTGACCGGCTGGGCTCATCACTGTGGTGTGAAGCGACTGGTAGCGGTTGGCGCGGGGCATGGCGATGAAATCCTTGATGCGACCCGGCACCGGTTTCCACAGAGTGTGAATGAGGCCGAAGACGGCGTAGCAGGCGGCCACATCCTGCGTGATGACGCGGATCGCCAGCAAATCATAGACCTGGTCAAAGGAAACCTTGGAGCGTTGTTGCTTCTGATAGATGGAATAAATGCGCTTGATGCGCCACTCGACGCGGGCCGGGATATTGTTTTCGCGCAATTGCTCGGTGAGCGTGTCTTCCACGCCGCGCAGGAACTGTTCGCCCTCGGTGCGGCGGGATTCGACGGCCTCCGCGACCTGCTCATAGCTGACCGGGTCAGTGTAGCGGAAGGCCAGGTCCTCCAACTCGCCGCGCACCTTGCCCATGCCCAGCCGGTGCGCGAGTGGCGCGTAGATCTCCAGAGTCTCTCGGGCGATGGACTGCTGTCGCTCTGGCCTCAAGTGCTCCAGGGTCCGCATATTGTGCAGCCGGTCCGCCAGCTTGATCAGCACCACGCGCACGTCCGAGACCATGGCCAGCAGCATCTTGCGCACGTTTTCTGCCTGGCGATCCTCGCGATTGGCAAACTCGATCTTGTCGATATGGGTGACGCCCTCAACGATGTGCGCCACCTGCTCGCCGAAGCTGGCCTCAATCTCCTCATTAGTGGCGGGCGTGTCCTCCACCGAATCGTGCAGCAGGCCGGCGGCGATGGAGGTAGCATCCATCTTCATCTCCGCCAGCACCTCGGCTACCTCAAGCGGGTGAATAATGTAAGGCTCGCCCGAGGCCCGCATCTGCCCTTCATGGTGCCGGACACAGAACTCCCAGGCATTACGGACCAGAGAAATGTCTTCGTTGGGGCGGTTGGCGTGGACCTTCTTGAGCAGCGCCTCAAAGCGCCGGTCGATGGTCTGCCGGTCAATGGCGAGCTGGTTGGGGGTGCGCGCGACGAGCTGCGCCTTCCCCTCATGAGCCGGGGGCGCGCTGGGAACCTCCGCCGGTATGGTCTGCCGGACCGTCGCCATACTTTATTATAGGCCGGTTGCGTTTGGCGCGTGTGAAGGCAAGCTTGATTACTGTTGTCTGCGATACAACTGTGGGACTCGATCCTTGTTAGGATGAGGGGGAAGCTGAATCCGGCCAAGGGAGCCCATGACCAAGACCCGCACTGCACGGCCCGCTGCAACCAGCAAGACGCCGAAATCCGCCCAGCCCGCGCCTAATCGGCGGATTCACGAGAAGCCGTCTCCTGGCAGCCAAGCCTCGGGAGTTAGAATCAGCCGCCGCGCCGCCGACCGGCTGCGTTCCGGCTACCTGTGGGTCTACGCCTCCGACATTGAATCCATTGAACTGCCAGACGGCGACCCTCCCGCACTGCTGCCGGTAGCTGACAGCCGCGGATTGCTTTTGGGCACGGCGCTTTACAGCCCCACCTCGCAGATTGCTTTGCGGCTGGTTTCACGCTCAGGCCTGGATGAGGCTGCGTGGCTTGCGTTGCTGGAGACCCGGCTGCGCGTGGCAATTCAGCGGCGCAAGCCGCTGCTCGACGAGCAGAACGACGCCTGCCGGCTGTGTTTCAGCGAGGCAGACGAGCTGCCCGGCCTGGTTGCAGATAAGTACGGCGAACTGGTGATTCTGCAACTTCTAATCAAAGGACTGGATTCAGCAGGCGTACGGGAGATCTGCGCGCGTGTTCTGCGCGAGGAACTGGCTCCGGCGGCGATTCTGGAACGGCCCGATCCGAGAGTGCGCGAATTGGAAGGGTTAACAGCGCCGAGTTCCGAGCCGCTATTTGTACGAGACGTTGCGGCTCCAGATGTCAGTACGCAATTCCGGCTCAACGGCCTCACGTTTCACTACGACGCCAATGCCGGGCAGAAGACAGGAGCTTTTCTCGACCAGCGGGCCAACTACGCAGCCACCGCCGAGTGGGCGCGACGGCTCGGGCCTGGCGAATCGCGATGGAGGCGGGCGGGCGCTGGACGTCTGCTGCTATCAGGGAGGCTTTGCCCTCCACCTGGCCGAAGTCTGCGCCCAGGTGACGGGGATTGACGCCTCCCGCGCCTCGCTGGAAGTGGCGGAGAGAAATCTAGCAGTGAATCGCCCACGGCTTACCGCGCAAGTGGATTGGGTGGAGGGTGATGCTTTTCAGATTTTGCGCGACTGGTCGGAGGCGGGCGAAAAGTTTGACGCCATTGTGCTCGATCCGCCCGCCTTCGCCAAAAGCCTGCGCGCCGTGGAAGGCGCGCTGCGCGGCTACAAGGAGTTGAATCTGCGCGCGCTCAAGATGCTGAGTCACGGTGGACTGCTGGTGACCTGCTCCTGTTCGCATCACGTGGGCTGGGCCGAACTGGAAGCCAGCGTGGCCTCGGCCGCTGCCGATGCGCGTCGGCGCGTGCGGCTGCTGGAGCGTCGTGGAGCCGCTCCCGATCATCCCGTCGTGCTGAACCTGCCTGAGACTGAGTACCTGAAGTGCCTGATGCTGGAAGTGGAGTAACCGGCAGCGTATGTTCAAATCCCTGTGAATCTGACTCTCAGAGACTCGTCCCGCATCCAGAGCAGAAGTGCGCGCCCTGCGGGTTGGTTTGCCCGCAGCGCACGCAGGCCAGCAGCGTTCCCGGCTGCGGAGCCGGCGGCACATTCACGGTTACGTTGAACGGATAACCCCATCCCGGCATCGCGATTCCCAGAGTGGCCGCAATTCCAGCCGCCTGAATGGCGTTGAACTCCCGCACCCGGCCGGGCATGAAGAAGCACTCGATAAAGCCCAGAATCCACGGGAATGGCGTCCAACTGAAGCACAGGTAGAGAATCCCCAGGCCTGTCCGCCGCAGATAAAAGTGGTGAATGCCGAAGCCGCCCAGAAACAGCGCCAATAGCACGCCGACAACTTCGTCGCGGCGCACCGCCGAGTACTGCTGGTAAAAAATCGCTTGCGCGTTGGGATATGGTTGGCTGCTCATCGGCGGTTCTCCTTGTTCTCGTCTCAAGATACGCAACCGGCAACTGCGATGTTCCGCAATCCGCACAGGAAATCGCGCCAATTTCAGCATTTGTACCCGAATTACAGTGATATAGGTGTATCTCTATGCACACCTCTATCGCATGTGCAGATACCGGCTGGCGAAATCCAGGAATGTAGGCCAGTTCGGTCCCGGCGTATGGCCTTGGGAGTGCTGGCGAAAAGCGATGTCGCCCGCAATCAGAGGAGTTTCAATGGGCGGGAAGGTGGATGTTCCCAGGTCGCGCTTGCCGAGCAGGCGATAAACCGGGCCAGCGGCGGCGGCGGCCATAAACATTCCTTTGGCGTCAACCCATGCGTCGCCGGCCTCCTTTGAGCCGCCGCTGATGAAGACCGGACGCGGCGCGCACAGGGCGATTAGTTCGTGAGCATCAATGGGCAGGTCGCCGGTGGTGAGCGGCCCAGCATACTTGAGGAAGTTGCCGGCCATCCAGTGATACTCGCCGGTCCCCGCCAGGTTCTCCGTCAACTCGCCGTAAATGTGCCGGTAGAGCTTGGCGCCGCCGGTGCCCGAGGAACTGATATAGCCGATGGAGAAGCGGGGGTCATAGGCCATGGCTACCAATGCGGTTTTGCCGAACCTGGAATGGCCCTCGATACCGACTTGCTTTGCGTCGACGGCTTTGTCGGATTCGAAGTAGTCCAGCGCGCGGCTTGCGCCCCAAGCCCAGGCGCGCAGCGCACCCCAATCGTCGAGCTTGCGCGGCTGGCCCTTGTTCGCGAGGCCAATAATGCCCTCGGACAATCCGGCGCCGTTATCGGCCTGCACACTGTAAGGTATGTAGGTCGCATAGCCCCAGCCGCGGGCGAGCACCTGCTGCTGCCACGTAGGTCCATCATTCCCCAAGCCTTTGGGCATTCCTCCGGGAAAGTTCTTGAAGAAAGCCGCCATGAATTCCTTGCTGAAGCCGATTTCCATGATGACCGGAACGGGGCCAGTGGTGTTGGCCGGAGTACTGAGCTCCAGCTCGATTGTGACTTTGATCTTCGGGTCGGCGGAGTTGTCCACGTGGCCGGCGAGCTTCTTGGTGATTACCGGCACGTCGCCGACCTTCTCCTGCGTGGTGCTGACGACTTCCCAGGTGACCTTAGGCACATTGGCGGGAACGCGTCCCAGAATCTCGCGGTCGAAGTCATCGACGATCTCCGGGCGGCGCTTTGTCCACCATACTTTGGCCGAAGTCACACGTTTACCGTTTTTGAGCAGTAGCGGATCGGGCAGGGTGGGATAGACGTTGGCCTTGGATTCGTCGTAGTTGGCCGCAAAGGGAGATTTGGGGTCACCGTCAGCCCCGTGCCGGAGTTCCTTGATGCCCAGCAGGTCCATCAGGCGCTGATGGTCCTTCTCAGATGCGGCCTGCTGGGCAAGCTGCTCGGGCGTGGGCGCGGGACGCTGCGCGGCCAGGCGCATCGCGGCAGATAGAACCAGCAACAGAACCAACAGCCTGCAACAATTCATTCTCAACATCGGCAACCTCATTTCCAAAGCATATTCTCAACGTTTCGGCGTGACCGCCATCAAGCGATGCGCCTGCTCAATGGCGCGGAGAACACTCTCGTCGAAGCCCAGTTTTCTCGCTTGCTCTATTGTCAGGCCAAATTCATCGGCGCACGCTTGGGCCACATGCGGAAGGTCAAAAGCTTGCGCCACCAACGTACCGTGCTGCACGTCAGGCCAGATGAGAAACGATTGCGAATCCTGGAAGGTGTCTTTACATTCCTCACTTGCCGCAGCGGCATATATCTTCAGCAGTGCCGGCAGGACCAGCGCTCCTACCTTGCTGCCGTCCCCAACTAAGTCCACGAATGAAGAAGCTCTCGCTGATTGCGGAAACTGTGCAGGCCAGTTCACCGGCGCGCCGGTGGTCATGTCAAAGACCATCGCCATCACTTCGCTGTTCGGATGAGCCCCGCCGCAGTCGAATTCGTCGGTCGCCACCAGGCTCAGGAAACGCGGACCTGTCATGGTCACCTTGATCGTCCGCGACCAATCCCCCGAAGTGGAATCCTGATCATTTTCAGCGGCGCCCATCCGCTTTGCTTCATCCAGGGACCCTGCATCGCATTCATTCAAAGCTTGCGCCAGCCGCTGGTTCAGCCGCGTTAGAGTTGCATTTACCCGTTGCTCGGCAGGAGAGGCCGGATTCACTATCAGCGGCCACGCATCGACGCCCTTGCGCAACTCTTTTACGGAAGTTAACCGGAGGTTTGCGGTTGCTGCTTGCGGGCTTGCGCTTGCGGCAGTGCTTTGACACGCTGCTGAAGATGCTCCGCAAAATAGAGGAAGACAGAGAAAAAGCACGATCAGATTTCTCATAAATCTCCTCCTTGGATTGTACGCAAGCGGAACGTAGAAGAAGGGTTGGAGTGGCGCTGGAGGCACACATTTTTGCGATTTGGAGGGCATTTTATGAGGCGAGATGGTGTACATATACATACACCTATTTCTGCCAAGATTGGGTACAAGGGCTGAAAGAGGAGGGATTCATGTGGCGGAAATGCCGTTCAAAACCGTGAAATCGTTGAAAACACACCTATTAAGCTGGTAAAACGGGGCTTAAACCGCAGGACAGGGGTTGTCCGGCGGGCGGACAGGCACCAAGAGACGCGTCAGATGCTGGACGAGATGCTTCTGGCCTTCCGGGCAGCACGAGGCGGCACTGGAAGTGGTGCGCAATGAAGAGAAGGAAAGAGAATATAAGGTTATGAAGGTGATTGGTTGGCGTGCAGAGATGCGGAGACCCGTGCCTAAAGGCCATGGCGTTTGTGTCGGCGTATTGCGGGGGTTGAAACCCCCGCCTCCCTCCGGAAAAACTCCCCTCAGGGGCTAAAGCCCAGCAATTATTTATGGCATTTTCGGCACGGCTGAAGCCGTGCCCTTTCAAAGAATTCGTTCCGCCCTTACGGGACTAATGTTTCTTTTAGACAGCTACCCAAGACTGCCCCTTCGCTTCGCTCAGGGTTGTCCTGGGCTAATAACCACTCCCCCTCCGGGAGAACCGACATCAGTTGCAAGATTTGGTTTTGACGATCAGAAGGGACTGATGGGGGTATAATTCGAGAGAATTTTGCGCGAAGGAAATGGAGATTTGAAATGGCAGAGATGATTGGTTATGTTTTGTTATCTTTGATCATCGTAGTCGCGTTGTTTTTTCTTATAGCCGTTTTCAATTCGTTCTACAGCATTGGACCGACCCAAATTGGACTTGTGCGAAAGAGGTTTGGAAAGAAGCTGCCCGGCGATAACCCCATAGCGTTTCAGGGAGAGGCCGGTTATCAGGCCGATCTTCTGATGCCGGGTATTCGCTTCAAATTCAAGCTGTTCGCCGATGTGACCAAACATCCGTGGGTGCAGGTGCCGGCAGGTCAGATTGGCGTGGTGATTGCACAGGTTGGCAAGCCCACGCCCATCGGGGCGAAATCAGCCAGGTACAATCCGGCCTTCGGCAACTTCACAGACTTCAGAACATTTGTTGAGAAGGGCGGAGAGAAGGGCGTGCAAAGGCCGGTTCTTTCTCCCGGCACGCTGGCGCCAGTTCACCCGGTAGCTTTTCTGGTGATCACCAAGCCGCAGGTCTTCGGCGTGCCGGTTTCAGAGGAGTACAAGAACCTGGCCGACTACGGCAAGCTCAACTTCAAAGCTTTCGGTCTTGATGACTGGCAGCTCGACGTGACGCGCATTGCGCCCAAGCCGGCCGGCGCAAGCGGCATTGTCACGGACATGATCGGAGTGGTGACTACATTAGATGGCGAACCCTTGCAGGCTGGCGCTATAGCCAGCAGGCTGGGCGGCTTTAAAGACGTGAGCGAGCTGGAAGTGCAAGCCGGGGTTACTGATTTCCAGCTTATGAGCTTGATTCTGGGCAGCAAAAACGATCAGCACAACAACTATCAGGATTTTCAGAAGTTTCTGGAGGCTGGCGGAAAGATCGGCCTGCAGCATGATCCGCTGCTCTATGGAGCTTACAACCTTAACCCGTTCCTGGTTCGCGTGGAACAAGTGCCGATGCTGGTTGTGGAACAGGGGCAGGTGGCTGTGATCAAGGCCTACGTAGGATTGCCCACACAGGATACATCCGGCGCAGACTTCAAATTTGGCAGCCTGGTTCGCCCCGGCCACCAGGGCATTTGGCAAGAGGCGCTGCGAACGGGGAAGTACCCAATCAATCCGCGGATTTACGACGCGAAGCTGGTTCTTACGGCGATACTAAAACTCGATTGGGCCAAGGACGTGACGGGCGCTCATGGGCTTGATGCGCGCCTTGAGCCGATTATTGCCAAGAGCAATGAGGGCTTTGTCTTCAGCATCGATCTACAAGTTCTGATTCACGTTCCGGACACAAAAGCTCCGCGTGTTATTTCCATGGTTGGTTCCATGGAAAACCTGGTGAACGAAGTCTTGCAGGCTGCCGTGGGCAATCTCTTTCGTGACAAGATTGGCGGCATGGAAGCGATCAAATTCATCCAGACGCGCCAGAAAGTGCAGGAAGAGGCCTTCGCGTATATCCAGGAAAAACTTGCCGAATACGAAATCGAGACCAGGGGAGTTTATATCCAGGATGTGGTCTACCCGGAACAACTGGTTACTGTTCTGACGCAGCGCGAGGTTGCGCATCAGGAAGTGGAAACATTCAAGATGCAGAGACAATCTCAGGACCAGCGCATCGAGACAGAGAAAGCGCGAGGCACCGCCGATATGCAAGTGGACCTTGCGAGGTCAAAGGTCGGAGTGGACATCCAGACCAACAGAACCGAGGCCAGGATGAAGGAAGCCCAGGGAGAGGCTACGTACATCGAGCAGACCGGCAATGCCAAGGGAGCCGAAGTTCGCGCGGTGGGATTGGCCAACGCAGAGGCCTATGAGAGACAGGTGGCAGCGCTGGGCAAGGGACCCACGACTCTGGTGAACGCCATTAAGGCGCTAGCGGCTGGCGAGGCCTCTTTCATGCCCAAGATATTGGTGGTTGGCAACGGGAGCACTCAGGGAGTTCTTGAGAGCCTGGGAACGATGCTGATGGACAAGCTCGACGCGAGCGCTGCCGAGCCGGTCTCTGCCAGCTCCACGGCTGGAAAGCGCAAGCCGGATTCGGCTACTGCCAGCAGCTCCAAAGCGTGAGCTGCGAACAGAACTATTGAAGCTCGTGATTTCCCAGGTCCCCAAATGCGAGGGACCTGGGGCACCCAATCATTAAAAAATAGACGAAAGCCGCAACCTTTGAGGGTTGTGGCTCCTAACTAGAACTACAGCTCAGATAGATTGATGCCGGATTACATTTCCTTGACGCCTTCGACGAAGGCTTTGAGCTTGCGCGAGCGGGAGGGGTGGCGGAGCTTGCGCAGGGCTTTGGCTTCGATTTGCCGGATGCGCTCGCGAGTGACCTGGAAGCTTTGGCCGACTTCTTCCAACGTGTGCTCGGAGCCGTCTTCGAGGCCGAAGCGCATCTTGATGACGCGCTCCTCGCGCGGAGTGAGGGTGCGCAGAACCTGCGAGGTGTACTCCTTGAGGTTGACGCCGATGACCGCCTCGGAGGGCGAGACAGCGCCGCGGTCCTCGATGAAGTCGCCGAGGTGAGAGTCTTCTTCCTCACCGATGGGGGTTTCGAGCGAGATAGGCTCCTGCGCGATCTTGAGGACCTTGCGGACTTTGGCGACGGGAATGTCCATGCGCTTGGCGATCTCCTCGCTCGACGGCTCGCGGCCGAGTTCCTGGACAAGCTGGCGCGAAGTGCGGATGAGCTTGTTGATGGTCTCGATCATGTGGACAGGAATGCGGATGGTGCGGGCCTGATCGGCGATGGCGCGGGTGATGGCCTGGCGAATCCACCAGGTGGCGTAGGTGGAGAATTTGTAGCCGCGGCGGTACTCGAATTTGTCGACGGCCTTCATGAGGCCGATGTTGCCCTCCTGAATGAGGTCGAGGAACTGGAGACCGCGATTGGTGTACTTTTTGGCGATGGAAACAACTAACCGAAGATTGGCTTCGATCAGCTCTCTCTTGGCCTGATCGGCGTCCATGTCGCCCTGGATCATTTCGCGCTGGGTGCGCTTGAGCTCGATGATGAGGACGCCGGCGTCGATTTCGATTTTTTCGAGGTCGGCTTTGCAGTTTTTCTGCTGGCGGCGGTATTCCTTTTTGAGCTCGTCGCTGCGGCTGGATTCGAATTTCTGCTCGAGGGAGCGGATCTGGCGCTCGAGGGTGCGCATGGTGTCGACGGTCTTGTTGACCTTGTCGAGCAGGCGCTTGCGTTCTAGGGGGGTGTACTTGAGCTCGCGGACGATGCGCGAGACGAGGACCTTTTCGCGGGCGATGGTCCAGCGGGTGCGGCGCGCGGCGGAGGCCTTGACCTTGGAGGCGCTAACGGCGGCCTGCTTTTCCTCGAGGGCGGTAATCTTCTTCTGGTGCTTGGCGAGGGTGTCGATGCGAGCGACGGTGGCTTTAACGCGGGCCAGCACGATCTCTTCGGTGAGCTCCTCGTCGTCGAAGATGACGACTTCCTTGATGTTGCGGACGCCGCGCTTGAGGTCTTCGCCCAGGGCAACGACCTCGCGAATTACGATGGGAGAACGGGAGATGGCCTTGAGGACACGCATCTGGCCGCGCTCGATGCGCTTGGCGATTTCGACTTCGCCCTCGCGTGTGAGCAGGGGGACGGTGCCCATCTCGCGCAGGTACATGCGCACCGGGTCGTTGGTTTTTTCCATCGTTCCCGGGGTGAGGTCGAGCTCGACGTCCTCGCCCTCTGCGGGCTCGAAGTCCTTGTCGCCGTGGAACTTGGGGCCTTCCAGCAGGTCGATGCCCTGGGTGCCGATGGTGGTGATCAGGTCATCGAGATCCTCGGGCGAAGTGGCCATCTCATCGGGGATCATTTCATTGACATCGCCGTAGGTGAGATAGCCCTTTTCCTTGCCGACCTCGATGATGTTGTCGATTTCGTGCTCGTGGCCGGGCTCGCGTTCGTGCTCGAATTTTTCTTCACTCGCCAAAATATACCTACTCTCTATTCAGCGCAATACAGGTTCAGCACCGAGTTGCGCGCCGGTGCGCGGGTTCCGTAAGAGTCCGGTTCAGGGCGCGCGAAAAACGCTCTTCAAGGGGGAAATCGGCGCATGTGGACACGAACTTGAGGTTACCCGCATAAAAGAAGCGGATTCAGGAGATTGCTCGGAACAGGATGACTAGCGCTTCAGGTATGACCTGGGTCGCCCGCGAGCCGCAGCTCATAGATGGGGCAAAGTGGCGCGCATCCGCACAGAGATCAACAGAATACCACGTCTTACCTAACCCAACCAAGGCAAAAATCGGGTCTGCACCGAGGTGCCTTATTGGTAAACGTGCCGCCGAAATGAGCAAAATTGCACAATTTCCGTCTTCTGATTCCCTATATATGGACGCAGGAAAACTGCTTTTGATGCAGGATTTACGGCATTTAGCGGGTTCAGGGAGCCGTTATGGCGCAGGATTGTGCAATTGGCGCAGCGCACGGTCCAGATCGAGCTTTTGCTGGGTGAGGATGGCCAACTCGGCATGGTCGCCGCGGCGCTCGGCCTCGGCGATGAGCGCGCGCAGGTCGCGCTGGCGGCGTTCGATGGAGCGCTCGTGAATCTCCTGGATGGCGCTCTGGACTTCGGTTTCTTCGGGGGGGCGGGTTTCGGCCAGCAGAGCCTCGGCCAGCAGGGCGCGCTGGGTCTCGTCGCTGACCACGTCCATGGGGTCGCGGGCCTGGCGGGCGGCCAAGGCCTGGAGGGCGGTGAATGCGCCAAGATGCTCAAACCACGTGGGTTGCTGGGCAAGAGCCTCAGCAGCGAGGCGGCGAGAGGGCTCGAAATCCGGATCTTCAATGGCCAGGGCACGAAGCAGGACGCGCTCGACTTCGGTGAGCGTGATTGCTTTCGCCTCGATGTGGTCGCGTCGCTTGAGTGCGGCCTGGCGCAGCTCCTCGCGCAGGATGGCCGAGTCGATGCCCAGCTTTTGCGCGGCGTCGGCGGCGAACTGGTCGCGGGCGAGTTTTTCCGGCATGCGGCGGATGTGAGGCAGCAGAAAGTTCAGGGCCTTCTGCTTCTGATCCGAGCTGGCTCCGGGGAATGCGAGGCGGGCGCGCTCGATGAGGTAATCGGCCTGCCGCTGCGCGCCGCGCACCGCCGCGATGTAGGCTTCGACGCCGCGCTCGCGAATGTAGCGGTCGGGGTCGAGGCCGCCGTCGAGGGTGACGAGCTTGATGGTGAAACCCTCCTCGGTGAGCAGGGCGATGGATTTTTCCGCGGCATTGGAACCGGCGGCGTCAGGATCGAAGTTGACGACGACCTGCGAGGTGTGGCGCTTGAGAATGGCCACCTGCTGCTCGGTAAAAGCGGTTCCGCTGGTGGCGATGACGTTCTGAATGCCGCGCAGGTAGACGGAGATGCAGTCCATCTGACCTTCGACGAGCAGGGCGAACTCAAGCTGGCGAATGGCGCTGCGAGCCTTGTCGAGATTGAAGAGAACGAGACTCTTGGAATACAGCGGCGTCTCCGGCGAGTTGATGTACTTGGCGCCGGCCTTGTCTCCGGTTTCGAGGGTGCGCGCGGTGAAGGCGATCACGCGGCCGCTCTCGTTCGAAATCGGGAAGGTGATGCGCTTACGGAAGCGATCGTAGATGGGGCCTTGCGAGCCATCGCCCTGTTCCTTGGAACTGAAGAGGCCGCTGGCGCGGAGGGTTTCATTGTCGGCCATGCCGCTGAGGCGGTCGCGAAGTGCGTTGAAGCTGTCAGGGGCGTAGCCGATGCGGAAGGTCTTGATGCCCTCGGGGGTGAGGCCGCGGCCGGCAAGATATTCGCGGGCCAAAGCGCCTTCAGGCCCGCGCAACTGCTCTTCAAACCAAAGTGTTGCCGTTTCGTGGAGTTCCAGGAGTTTGGCCCGCAGGCGCGCTCCGGCAGCCTCTTCCGGCGAGGAAAACTCTTTTTTGGGCAACGGAATGCCGCATTTGCCGGCCACGATGCGGACCGCCTCGGGGAAGGGGACGTTCTCGATTTTTGCGATAAAGCTGAAGACGTCGCCCGAGGCCTGGCAGCCGAAGCAATGGTAGAACTGGCGGACGGCGTGGACGGAGAAGGAGGGCGTTTTTTCCTTGTGGAAGGGGCAAAGGCCCTGGTAGTTCTGCGCGCCGGATTTGCGCAGGCGGATGTAGCCCTCGACGATCTTGACGATGTCGGCCTGCTGCTTGACGGTTTGGGCGAAGTCGGACACGGGACTGTATAGAGGATAAGGCAGGAGGGGAAGAGGCGGTGTGGAAGGCGTGGAATGCGGAGTTGATTACACATCTCCTTGATCTTTCGAAAATATGACTCTATTGTAGTGAGAATACAGCGGTAGTACGCTCCGCTTTGGAGGATTGGCCTATGAGACGATCCGCATTTTTGATGTTGATCGGATTGATGAGCATTCAACAAAGCCATGCCCAGTCAGCTCTCCCCCAGAATCCCGTCGAAGCCATCGTGAAGCTCTTCGATACACACCGCATCGTGATGTTAGGTGAAGTCCAGCACGGATGCCGGCAGCAATGGGAACTGATACAGGAATTGGTAGCTGCGCCTGGATTTTCCGAACGCGTGAACGACATTGTGATGGAATTCGGCAATGCCCGTTATCAGGATGTGGTGGATCGGTATATAGCCGGAGAAAACGTACCAATCGAGCAGGTAGAGGGAGCATGGCTGGACACTGTCGGAGCCTTCGGCCCAGTCTCACCGGTTTACGGAAAGTTTTACGCGACGGTGCGGGCGGTGAATAAGAAGCTACCCAAACAACGACGCCTCCGCATAGTTTTAGGCGATCCACCAATCGACTGGAAACAGGTGCAGACACGCGCGGATATTGCCCTTTTCCTGCCTTTTCGAGAGGAATTCTATGCCAGCACCGTTCGTTTGCAGGTACTGGCGAAGAAGCATAAAGCACTGCTTATCATGGGTGCGGGACACTTTCGACGCTCCGCGGGGCGACCCGGCTTCATAGAAAACCAGTTACTAATGGCTTTAGTACAACCTTATGTCATTATGCCCGGCAGCAATATGGTGGCCGGTTATGACGATCTCGATCCTCGATTCGACCAGCTGTCGGCGCCGTCGTTCATCGAGATGAATGGAAGCTGGATTGGCAGCATTCCGGCGCAGAATCCTCGAGGTGTACAACCCGGTACTTTAGGACAAACGGCTGACGCCTATTTATATCTCGGACCGAGGGACAAACTGACGGTGATCGCATACAGAAGATCGGAATTGGAGGGAACCCCTTACGGTAAAGAAATCGAACGCCGGTTGACAATCATCTTCAATAAGGCTCCGGATTTCCTGCCTCAGCCTGATTACCTGGCGGAGCGTCCGGCATTCTCGCGTACCTCACCCCCTCCTCCGCCGTTGCCGCCAATGCAGAAGCCGCAACCGTAGGCGGAAGCGGTTGTAGATCGGTCCCAGGCAACCGAAGCAGTGGAGGAACTGGCGGACGGCATGAACAAGGTTCATCACGTGACGGACGAGTAAGGACGCAAGGTCGCGGTGCAAATCGATCTTCGCGAGCACGCGGAGTTGTTGGAGGAGTTCGAGGATGTGCTGGTCTCGGAATCGCGCTGGAACGAGGATGATATTCCGCTAGAAGAGGTCAAAGAAGAACTTGTTCGGAGAGGCAAACTTTAACAGCGGATCAGATTGAAAAAGCATCCCTCAGGGGCTAAAGCCCATGTTTTTATTGATGCATTTACGGCACGACTGAAGTCACCCCAGCGAACAAATATCATTCGCTGGGGACCCCGGCGAAGTCGTGCCCTGACGCTTCTTGCTCCACCATATTCTGTAAAGTCCTGAATCTGCAATTTATAAAAGTTTGAGACCGGACTGACCCGCCACCCCCGCGTATGCTGCCGTGACAGCCAAGGGGACAAGTGAGTAGAATTCCAACCTGACGATAAAATTCAGAGCCGGATGCCGTGAAGCGGCTTAACGAGCGGGTGAAAGATGGCGCCCGCGCCTTCAGGCCGGTCAGGGTACTATCGCCGAACCTGGGAGGAATGTATGCGAATCGTAGCTTTGTTTTTGACTGTAATTCTGGCTGGGGCAACGGCGCTGGCGCAACAGGCGGTGCCGCCGCCGCCGCAACCGGCCCCTGACATGCCCGCAGCGCAAAACCTGCCCACGGCTAATGCGCCCACGGCAGTTCAGCCTGCCGTTAACCCGACGGCCACCAACGGGCCGACGCTGGAAGTGACTTTGAAATTTATTCAGGACAAGGTGAACGAACAGGGAAAGATTGTCTATGTGGAAACCGTCAGCAACTCGCTGACCGGGGAGAGGGTCGATGAGGGCTCTTCCGCCGGATTTGCGCACCGGTCGGCTTCCGCCAAAGCGGCCGGCCCGTCCCTTGCCCGCGGTACGATGAAAAAGGGCTATTCAAACGCGGCCGGTCCTTCACCGGAGCAATACGCGGATACAGAAGTTGAGGCCGTCAATCCTGTTGGGATTTTATCCGTCAAGGAAACGGGAACGAAGACGGAAGCGCCGCGGTCGGCGTGGGTTGTGGCGGCGGGTACGGAGGATTGGACAAAGGTCTGGCCGGTAAATTTCAAGAACGTGGGAAAGCTGGAGGTGATCAGCTCGGCGGACTACAAGCATCGCATGAATCCAGCGATGACGTACCAGGATGATCCGGCGTACTTTGAGCTGGTTATTCACATGGCCGCCGGAAAACCAGCGACACAACATATTCAGACGGTACCCAGCAACCGGCACGCCAGAAGTACGGAGACGGACGAAAGCATCCAGGAATTTGCACTTCATTTCCGGGATGAAGACGCGGCCAACCGCGTGGCCAAGGCGATGATTCACGCGATTGAGCTATGCGGCGGAGGCATTGCGCCGGAGCCGTTCTGAACGCAACGAAGATGGGAGTTGCGCATCCAATCCTTTGTAAGGCAAAGGAGCTTCCCCATGTCGCTTCGTCCCGTGAAGCAGATTTTTGAAACCAAACCAACCGTGGAGGGCGCCGGCGTGAAATTACAGCGCGCCTTCGGATTTGGAAAGACTACGGAGTTCGATCCATTTCTGCTGCTGGATGATTTCCGCAGCGACAATCCGGCGGATTATGTGGCTGGATTTCCCTGGCATCCGCACCGGGGAATTGAAACCATCACGTATGTGTTAGCCGGCGAGGTGGCGCACGGCGACAGTCTGGGCAACAAAGGCCGCATGACCACGGGCGACGTGCAATGGATGACGGCGGGCAGCGGGATATTACATCAAGAAATGCCCAAGGGCGATGCCAAGGGCCGGATGCACGGATTTCAGCTGTGGGCCAATCTGCCCGCGGCACTGAAAATGACTGCGCCGCGATATCAGGACATACCGGCTGCCGCCATACCGGAGGTGACCGAGGATGACGGGACACGAGCGCGGGTGATTTGCGGCGAGTTCTGGGGCAGTAAAGGGCCGGTGGAAGGAGTTGCCGCCGAGCCGCGTTATGTGGACATCTCTATTCCACCGGGCAAACGCAAGCGCATCCTGATAGAGACGACGCGCAATGCCTTTGCGTACGTCTTTGCAGGAGCGGGGAGCTTCCGCGACGCGTCGGAGCCGCAGGCGGTGTTGACTGAGTCGGCCGTGGATCCTAATGCGAAGCCTGTTTACGATGCCAAAAACCATTCGCTGGTTTTGTTTGATCGTGGCGATGAGATTTTGGTACAGGCCGGCCCTGAAGGCATCCGCTTTTTGCTGGTCTCAGGCAAGCCATTGGAAGAACCGGTGGCGTGGTACGGTCCGATTGTGATGAATACAGAGGATGAGTTACGTCAGGCCATGAGCGAATTGCAAAATGGCAGTTTTATCCGGCATGGGTAAGATGCGCCCCCGGCTTATTTCGAGGCGTCAAGGCTCGCTAACGGCAGGAGGATAATCTCAGGAAATGTAATCGATTCCGCTCACGTTTCCATGGGCAACGCGCCGGAGAGAATCTGCTCTGGAGTGAATCCGCGCAGGCGCAGTGCGCGCAGGCTGAGCGCGTCGTGGCGCTTGGCCAGGCGGCGGCCGCTCGAGTCCGCGACCAGGCGGCAGTGGAACCAGGCGGGCGGCGTGAGCGAGAGTGCGCGGTAGAGGAGGATTTGCCGCGCGGTGGATTTGAGCAGGTCCTCGCCGCGCACGACTTCGGTAATGCGCATGGCGGCATCATCGGCCACGCAGGCAAGCTGATAACTGGGGACGCCGTCGCGCCGCCAGACGACAAAATCGCCGAAATCCGTGCCGGCGACAAAACGCTGCGGACCGAGATTCAAGTCTACGAATTCGATAACTTCGCCCGCGGGGACGCGGAATCGCCAGTTGAAACAACCGGGCTCGGCGATGTTACACGCGGGGGAATTGGGCGACAGCGGAAAGTTGTTCTCAGAGCGGCGGCACGTGCCGGGATAGATGGGTTCGTCGTCGAGCGGCTCCTGCTCTCCGTTGCCTGGCTCGTTGTGACCTTGCGCCTCGACCGTGCCGGGCGAAATGCTCTCATGCGGGGCGTTGAGCGCGGCTTCAAGATCTTTGCGCGAGCAGCGGCAGGGGAAGAGAAAGCCGCCCTTTTGCAGTTTGCTCCAGGCGTCGAGATAGAAGGCCATGCGGCGGCTTTGCTCGTAGGGAGCGTAAGGGCCGCCATGATCCGGACTCGACAAGTCTGGACTCGACAAGTCCGGGCCTTCCTGCCAGTGAATTCCCAGCCAGCGCAGGTCATTCAATGCGGCATCGGCGTACTCGGCGCGGCTGCGGTCGGGGTCCAGGTCTTCCATGCGCATAACGAGAGTGCCGGCGGCGGCGATTGCTCGTTGGCAGGCCGTCCAGAAGGTGCGCGCGTGGCCGATGTGCAAATAGCCGGTGGGCGAGGGAGCGAGACGGCCGCGATAGTCTGATGGCGGCAATGAAGAGTTGCGACTCATGCTAGTAATTAGTGTAGCCAGCAGAGCTGATTGAAGTTTGTTGTTTCCCAGGTCCCAGAAGCGGGACCTGGGGCACCCGATCACACGAGAAGAGTTTCGTTGTGCATCGGTTATTAATCCGAAATGCTCTCATCAGTTGCGCTCTCGCGGGGGTGATGTTCGTAATTTCCGAGCTGCTTGTTCAGTTGATCGGGATTGACCGAGAGTTGCACCACGTCGAGTTCATGACCGTCGAGATTCACGATGAACATGCCCATCCGGTTTCCCTCGGGATGCACGAAGATCAGGGTTTGCTCGTTGCCCCGGCGGCTAGTCTCGCGAATGATCCGTTCCCAGCCCGCGCCCAGCTTCTGCTCGACCATGCGATTCAGTTCGTCGCCATCCATTGGCCCGGCAAAGTTTTCAAACTCCGCAACGTGCATGTTGCCGACGCCATTCTGCGTGGCGGTACGCGCGATAGCGCTGACGAGGCCCATGAAGGGAATGCGCGTGGCCTGCACATGATAGCGGCTCTCGATGGAGCTTACGACGCCGTCAAATCCGCCGCTGCCGCTGGCCAGCACGGCAACCGGAACCAGCAAGGCCGCAAATACGATGGGAACAATGAATAGCCGCCTCATTGGTCGCCGCCTTTCTTGCTCTTGTCCTTCTGCTTTTCTTTTTCCGTAATAATCTTATCCACGCCGTCCCCCTTGAGCGCGCCATGAACGGCAACGCCCATCACCTTGTGCAAATCCTGCATATGAACGGGCCCCAGGATCAGCACGATGCTGATTTCCTTCGGCTCGACATCGAGAATAAACAAACCGTGGGGCTCTCCATTCACCAGTTTGGCCATTACTTCGCTGGACTCGCCGGTCTTGCGATCGTGGTCGCGCACTATCGGCGACCATTCGTTGGTCTCGTAATAGGCGCGCAATTGCTCGACCTGCTCGGCGGTGAACTGGCCTTCCTTATCGAACTCGTAATCGCGGACGTAGATGCCGTCAAGTCCCTCGATAAGCTGGCGGGTGGCGTCACTTTTGTCCTTGCCATCCATGAAATTGGCCGCGAAGGACAACATTTTCTTGTCCAGCGTAACCTCGCTGACGTCGGAGGCGCGGGCGGCCAGCTCCTTTTCGATGGGCGAGGGCGCGGGCAACTGCGCGGTTTGCGCGAGCGCGGGCGCGAGGAGCGCGGTGGCGGCAAAGATGAATGCGATGATGCGATTTTTCATGAGTCTCTCTCCTTAATTCTCTCTGGATTCCTGCCGGACGCGGTGGTGAGCCGCGAGTTGCTGATTCATGTGGTTGAGCGCGTGATTGGTGATGCGCAGAGCGGTCATAACCTGCTGACGGACATCCTCGGCTTTGCGGCGTTGCTCCGCCTGCCGCTGTTCATAGCCGCCATAGATTGCCAGCGCTGCCAGAATGCACAGCGATAACGAAGCGAAGGAAGCCGCCAGGCGATTCCAGGCAAAGAGAGGGAAGGATGGCCGCGGCGCGACTATGCGCCGGCGCTGCAAAATCCGGTTTTTCAAGCCGGGTGGCGCGGGCTGCCGCTTGAATGCCTGGCGCAGCTCCTGCTCAAACTCGTCCATCGGTTCAAACTCCACGCGCGTACTCCTTTTCGCGAACGAACTCCTTCAAATGGATTGCGGCCTTGGCGCGAAGCAGCTTCAGGCCGCGCTGCAGGTTGCTCTTGACCGTGGCCAAAGGCGCATTGAGCGTGGCCGCAATCTCCTCAGGCGTCAGGTCCTCCTGGTAGCGAAGAACCAATGCTGCGCGCTGCGACTCGGGCAAGGTGGCCAGCAGGGCTTCCAGACGCCCACCCAACGGAGATGTTCTGGGCTCAAGCTGAAGGCCGTGATGCTCATTTATCTTGACCCACAGGTGCAAGCCGCGCACCTTGCGCCGCCGGAGCGCATCCGCCGAGCGGCTCATAGCCACGCGACGCAACCAGAAGCAGGCATGCGCTGGGGATTCGATCTTGCCCAGATGACGGTCCAGCTCGAGAAAAACATCCTGGGCAATCTCCTCGGCCAGCCCGCGGTCGCTGGTCATGCGCAGGGCGAGCGAAAAGACCATCGACTGGTGATTATCCACGAGTTGTTCAAAGTCCGGTTGCCAGTCGCGGGCCATGGGTTTCGCTTCTACTCTCTTATCCGCAAGAATGCGGCTGTGGGGATGCAGAGAGTACGTTATGAGGCGAAAAAAGTTCGTTTGGCAAGGGCGCTGGAGGCTTCTAGAAGAGTTCTGGAATGGTGTGGAAGGAGATGCGCGTGGGTGCGGCGCGGAAGGCGGTGAGCATGGATGCGGGGGCGAGGGTGCTGAGGCCGTACTTGTGATTGAGCGCGTCCATGGCGGCGACGAGGCGGGCGCGGTTCTGCTCGCGCTCCGAGTTGTCGAAAAGGTTGAGGGTGTGCAGATGGTCGGGGACCAGGCCGTTGAGATGCACGCCGATGAAGTAGGGCTTCTGGTAGGCGGCTCCCGCGGGGCGCGAGGCCCACAGACGGCTGAGGGCGGCGATCAGCGTGAGGTTGTCCTGGCACTCGGTCAGGCGGATCTCGCCATTCCATCCGCGGGTGGGCATGCCGAAGCGGCTCATGGGTTTCTTTTCACTGCGCGGAACGGCAAAGCCGATGACCAGTCCGATGCTGCTGGCCCACAAGTTGCCCGCGCGCAGGCGCATGGCCGCCTTGTGCAGCAGCTTGTGAGCCACCGCCCAGGCTTTTTCCGGAGTGCGCATTTCGGGCGCGAGAACGTGCTGGTGGCTCATGGATTTGGGGTGTTCGGTCTCGTCTATGTCGAAGTCCTCGCCGCGGAGCCAGTGGCCCAGCCGCTCGCCCAGCACCGAGCCCCACACATTGCCGGCCTGATCGCAGTCGAGCGCCAGCAGTTGGTCCATGGTGCGGATGCCCTGCTCGTTGAGCCGAACCTCCATACGCGAGCCGATGCCGGGCAGGTCGCGCAGCTTGAGCTGGCGCAAGGCTTCAGGGAGAATGTCGAGCGGGAGAGCCACCAGGCCGTCGGGCTTCTCCATGTCGCTGGCCACCTTGGCCAGGTAACGGTTGGTGGCCAGGCCGACGGAGCTGCGCATCATGGGGCCGACCTGCTCAAGGATGCTCCGCTTGACCTTGCGGCCCAGCTCCATGGCCGCCAGCAGGGGGCGCTCCCGACCCATCAGGCGGCAGGCCATCTCGTCTACCGACATGACCGCCGTTACCGGCAGGCAGCTTTCCACGGCCTCGACGATGCGGTGATGGTATTGGACATAGAGCTCGTGGCGAGCCTCGATCAGCACCAGGCCGGGGCAGAGCAGCTTGGCGTCGGAGACGGCAATGCCGGTTTTGACGCCGAAGGCCTTGGCCTCGTAACTTGCAGCAAGACAACAGGTTGTGTCGGCCATCATGGGCACAATGGCCACCGGGAGGCCACGCAGCTCGGGGCGCGTGTCCTGCTCGACCGAGGCAAAATAGGAGTTCATATCGACGAAGAGCCAGTTGAGCAACTGGCCGTCTGCCGGGCTGGCTTCCGTTTTTTGCGCTGGCTCGGGCTTCAGGGGGTGAGGCTCCCCCGGCCACTCCTTAGTAATGGTGGCCAGCACCGGATTGGGAGGCAGTACCATGGAGATTTAGTATTCGCTTTTTATTCGCCTATGGCAAGTGGAAATCGGAAAATAATTGACGATAATGCTATTGGAGCGCCTGAACTCCGACCACCAAAATGCGTCAAAACAGGTGAGCCGTTGGGGCTATACAACGGCATAGTTTCTGGAGTAAGTTGTAGTTGGAGAATGACGATGGAGAGCGTGGCTAGCTGGTTCACGGACTATGAAAACGCCGTCGCTGTTCTGGTCACGGTGGGCGTGGCCCTGCTGCTGGTCTGCTGCCTGGAGTGCGTGACTTCTCCCCCTCGTGATAAGGACGACATCTTCAACCGGCACGCGATGTAGGGGCGCAGAGCAGTGGCCTTCATCTGCCTGGCGTGCTCATTGAACGACCGGTTTCAGATACTCCTCAAAATGCGCCAGGATGCGGTTGAATAGATGTTGGCGGACATCCGGACCGGCGATGGAGTGGGTTTTGCGCGGATAGATCTGCAGATCGTAGGGAATGCCAGCTTCGATCAGCTTCTGCACAAACTGCACTGAGTTCTCCATGTGGACGTTGTCGTCGCCGGTTCCATGCGCCAGGAGCAAATGTCCCTTCAAGTTGGCCGCCGAGTTGAGCACGGAAAACTCCTTGTAGACATCGGGAAACTCCGCGGGCAGGCCCATGGTGCGCTCGGTATAGATGGAGTCGTAATCACGGAAATCCGTCACCGGGGCCACGGCGACCCCGGCGCGGAAGCGGTCGGAATGGGTCATGGCGTAGAGGGTAAAGGTTCCGCCCCAGCTCCATCCCCACCAGCCGAGACGCTTGGGGTCGAGTTGCGGATAGCGGGCGAGCGCCGCGTCCAGCACGGTGAGTTGATCTTCTAACTGCACGGCGCCGGAGTTATGCCAGGCGGCTTGCAGAAAGGCGCGTCCCCGACCGGCCATGCCGCGATTGTCGGCGTGCAGCACCGCAAAGCCGTGCTGGGCGAGCAGCTCGTCGAAGAGCAGATCGCTGCTCCAGCGATTGACCACCTCTTGCACGCCCGGGCCGCCGTAGGGATTCACGATCAGCGGGACACTGGCTGGAATTACAGCGCCCTCAGGCAACAGCAGCGTGGCGTAGAGTGTTGTTCCGTCGTGGGCCTTGACCTCGAGCGACTCGGGCGCGCGCAGATGGTAAGGCTCCAGAGCGTGTGTCGCCCAGAGGAGATTGCAATTCCTGGCTTCCGCGCAGATGCGCAGCGTGGGCGGCTCCATGCGCGAGGATTGACGCTCCATCAACGCGCTGCCCACAGGCGCGAAGTTGCCCACATGCGTGCCCGCGCCCGTGCTCAACTGCTTGCGCTCGCCGGCAAAATTGACCTGCCACAACTGCTGATCGAGCTGGCTGCCCTCGTTCGAGGCATAGTCAATCAGCTTGCCCGGCAGATCAACGCGATAGACGTCGTCCACCTCGAAGTTGCCCTGCGTCAGTTGCCGGACCAGCTTCGCAGTAGCGTGGGCTGGATCGCTCTGGCTATAGCTGTAGAGATACAGATGATTGTGCCCGTCTGCCCAATCTGTCAGCACGATGCTTCCGCTGCCCACCCAAACGTCGTACTTGTCGTTGATGAACTTATCGTCGGAAAATTGCAGCGCTACGTGCGATTGGCCGGTCTCGGCGTCGGCGAAGTAGAGGTCGCGATGCTTATGGTCACGGGTCAGGGTTTCGATCCACACGGTTTTTGCATCCGCCCAGCCAAAGCGGGGAATGTAATCCTGCCCGGCGCGAATGGGCAGGCTGATCCAGACTGTTTTGCCGCCTGCTGCGCTGACTACGCCGACGCGGACCGCCGGGTTGGGATCGCCCGGCTGCGGATAGCGCTGCACCTCGACGGTTGCGTGGGTTGGAATCCAGTCGGTGATGGGATACTCAGGCACATCGGCCTCGTTCATCTCCAGATAGGCCAGTTTTTTCGAATCCGGCGACCAGAAATAATTGCTGCGCACATCCAGTTCTTCCTCGTAGACCCAATCCACCTCGCCGTTGAGGGTGGTCTTGTTGGGCGCGGGAGCGAGCAAGGTCATCGGAGTTCCCGGCTCCTTGAGCCGCACCACCGCCAATCCGTGCTCGCGGATGAAGGAGATCGAATCGCCGTCGGGCGAGAACTTGGGATCGTCGCCCGAGGCCGCGCCCGACGAACCTACCTCCACGCCCACGCGGGTGCGCAGATCGTAGAGCCATAGATGGCCGCTCATGTCGAAGAGCAGGCGAGCGGAGTCTGGCGCCCAAAGATAGCTGGCCATCTTGTAACGCTCGCGATGGTCGCGGTCCTGCTCCGATTCCTTGGCCCCCGTGAATGAAGCGAATTTGTCTCGATTCACGATGACATTCGTATTGCCGGAGCCAGGCTCCATCTCTGACAGCTCGCCGGCCACAATGAATGTGAGGTGCTTACCGTCCGGCGACCAGGCCAGCCCCTCTGGCTGCGTACCGATCAGCGGGCCGTGCGCGTAGATCGCCTCGACAGTGAGCGGCTTGGCCGGGGCCTGAGCGGAGAGCGGAAAAGTTGCGAGCGAAAGAGTGGCAATAGCTGGGAGCAAAAGGACGGTTGTGCGGGTCAAGACGAATCCTCCGGGAGAAGAGCACGGCATAGCGCAAGAGCGATCCGCCGATTAAGGCCATTTAATAGGCCTTAATAACTATAACGCCGTGCTCCACTCCTCGATGACGCGCGAGGAATGAACTTACCGCATAGCCGCCGCGCGCTTGCGATAGACGTTAAGGCTCATCCGCCCGATGCCCCAGAGCAATTGCATCACGTTAATGGCGCAGAGCACCAATAGACTCAGGTGGATAGATATGTTGATCGAGTTCAGAGCCACGCCATAGCGCAACGCATCCAGCTCGGGATGCTTGAGCGTGATGTAAGCATGATCTCCGATGCTCAACAACAGCCCCAGGGGAATCAGTCCCAGGGCCGCAACCGCCGTGCGCTCCGCGTTCCGATGCTGTTGCCATTTTCCGAGATACAGGGCAATGCAACGCCAGATTAGTTGAAACACGGTCAACGCTACGATCCACCAATAAACCGTGTGCCACACCGGCATCCATTGAAAGGGCACAGAGAAATGACCCGAGTCGTCGAGGTGGAAAATCCCTGGGCCTATCAACAAATGCGGATACTTTGGCACCAGCAGCAGCCAGCTCACAATCAGAAAACTGAAGATCACTTCCGCAACGGCATGGGCGCGGCTGCGCGGCTTCTCTCCGCGCGCAGCTTCTTTCCCCACCGGGGGCAGTGCGCTGGGCGACCAGTCGCTGGGGAAAGCTGTGAGCGCCGGCCATCTCCCTGGATAACGCGCGGCCAGGAACTCGATCACGGCGAAAATGAGAGTAACCGACGCGGCAGTCGTCAGGAGAACCTCCGGCACATGAAGCAATCCTTCAAACACGGCTGCCCAGCTTGGGGTTCGCACGGCAACCTGCACCGCGACTCCGATCGAATAGGCGATCATGACCCAGAAGGCTGCTGTACGCAGCACGAACCAATAGGTAGGGAAGAGGACAGGCCCGATCAGATATTGCTGCGGCTGATAGCGCGCGGCCACTTGCCTTGGCGGTCCGATTTGCCGGAGCCAATCTTCCGATTCGCCCATGGTAAGCGGCCGGCCAAGCTCGGCCTCTTTGTCTTCAAGCTGAGCTTCGAGGTTGGCCCGGAGTTCGGCGAGGATGTCGTCCTGCCGCTGCCAGGGCAGGTGCTTTTTAACGGCTTGCAGATAACGATCAAGTAGGTCCATGGGGTTTTCCTTTGCACTTTACAGAATGTTGTCAATGGATGCGTTGATGGTTTGCCACTCCTTGAGCAACTGGACGAAGAGCCCTTGGCCGTCGCCGGAGAGGCGGTAAAACCGCTTGTTGCGCTTGTCTTCCTCGCGCCATTCACTAGTCAGCAGCCCCTGGGCTTCCAGGCGGCGCAGCAGCGGATAGAGTGTGCTTTCGTCGATTTCCAGGCCGCGCTCGGCCAGAGCCTTGCGCAGCGTGTAGCCGTAGTGCTCCTGGCGAAGTTGCGCCAGGACTGCCAGAGTCAGGCAGCCACGCCGCAGTTCCAGGCGAAGGTTTTCGAAGAGGTTTTCTGAGAGGGTCATGCTGTACCTCATACACTGTACTATATACACTGTATAACATACAGTATTTAATGTCAAGTACTTTTTCAATAATTTTTCCGGAGGCAAGAAGGTTTGGCTAAGATCGCTGCTTGCTTTCGTAGAGGGTGTAGGGCGATGGGGGTGGAAGCGGAGTCATCGTCAGGCAATACAAGGACTTGCACGGCATGGCCCCAAGGTGTATCTTGCGGGTCATGCATTGGACAACTCCACAGGAACGGCGCAATCTAGGCCAGGCGCGGCGCAAGCAGGTGGGCCGCCAGGAACATAGCGAGTTGAAAGCGAAGGCGCGGCAGAATTCGGCGCTGGAGTTGGTGGCTCGCTCTATGCGCGGGCGCGTGCCCGCGCTCATTCAGCTCAAGTACCAACTGATGGCCGAGTCGCCCTTCGGCTACTTTCGCGGCGCTGTGCCGGTGATGGCCGCGGATTTGAGCGTGTTGCCCTCGACCGGCATTGTCTGTCAGCTCTGCGGCGACGCGCACGTGCGCAATTTGGGCGCCTTTGCCGCGCCCGACGGGCGGCTCACTTTCGACATCAACGATTTTGACGAGACGATTCGCGGGCCATTTGAATGGGACCTAAAACGCATGGCCGCATCGCTGGTGCTGGCCGGGCGCGCCTCAAGCCACAAAGAAGGCTCGACGCGACAGGCCGTGGAAAAATTCGTACTTCGCTACGCCGCCCAGATGCGCGCCTTTGCCAAGATGCCCTTGCTCGAAGCAGCGCATTTTCAGGTTCATCGCATGGACGCGGCTGCGCCGGTGCACGAGGCGCTGATGAAGGCCGAGCGTGCCACGCCGCTGCACACGCTGGAGAAGTTGACGGAGCTTGCACACTCCCACCCATTTCACAATTTTTCTTCGAAAAAACGTGAAATGGATGGGGCACGGAGCATTTCTGACCGGAGATTCATTGAGTCGCCGCCCATGCTGACGCGCGTGACCGGACGGCAGGCCAAGGCGGTGCTGGCGGCGCTGGGGCCTTATAAAGAAATGCTGGAGCCGCAGCGGCAACATCTGCTGTCTCTTTATCGCCCGGTGGACGTGGCCTTCAAGGTGGTCGGGACAGGCTCGGTGGGGTTGCGCGATTACTGCGTTTACTTTGAGGGCAACGGCGAGAAGGATCCGCTGTTTTTGCAGATCAAGGAGGAGCCGGCCTCTGCATATGCGCCCTATCTGACGGACGCCGCGCCGCCGCATCATAACGGCCAGCGCGTAGCGGAAGGGCAGAAGGCGATGCAGGTGCAGTCCGACCCGTTCCTCGGATGGATGCACTTTGCCGGGCGCGATTATTTAGTGAGACAACTCAACGACCACAAGGGTTCCATCGATTTAGAGGACCTGGAAGGCGGCGGCCTGGAGGCTTACGGCGAGGTCTGCGGCGAGCTGCTGGCACGCGGCCACGCACGAAGCGGCGATCCGCTGATTCTGGCTGGCTACATTGGGTCTGGCGGCGGATTTGCGGAGGCTCTGGCGAAGTTCGGCGCGGCCTATGCGGACCAGACGGAGAAGGATTGGGACGAGCTGAAGCGATCAGGCAAGGCGGGGAAGCAGGAGAACTGATCCATGTTCTCTGCCTTTATGCTGGGTACACCATCCATCGCGAACTTTGTGAAGGGTGAGAATCAGAATTTCGCTCCGGCTGTTCCTACCTACTGCATGTTGCCTGAGATAGGTTAATGGTCTCCCACCCTTATCACAAAGGACGTGAAAAGGATGAGGAACCCGCCGATTTGAAGGTCAAATTGTAAGATGGTTCGTATTCGCATAAATATCACATCACCAAACGGAAGGCATATGGGGATTCACGTTCATCTTGCGGCGTTGCTGGTTCTAGCGACCTTGCCACTTTCTGCTCAGACCGCACCTGCGTCTGCCCCGACTCCTCTCGGGCAAGGTTGGGGCGTCGATCACGTCGGGGTTGGAGTACGTGACCTCGCCCAAGCCCAACACGATTACGAACAGCTTGGTTTCAAAGTCGGCAAGGGTGGACACTTCCCCGATGGTATATCCAATTCCATCGTAAGTCTCCAAAACAACAGCTATCTCGAACTGCTATCAGTCAGCGGAAGCACGCCTGTTGGTTATATCGCCGATTTTGTGAAGAAGCACGAAGGCCCGGTATTCCTTGGCATCAACGTATCGTCTGCTAAAGCAGCGGCGGACTACCTGAAAGCTCGCAAT
>Ga0326727_10001619_pt1 | contig 81955 bp, 66 predicted proteins | sample MB2enrmetagenome_FD_207643 | JGI IMG/M metagenome (GOLD analysis project Ga0326727, IMG submission 207643) | Lab enriched peat soil microbial communities from McLean, Ithaca, NY, United States - MB29MY | ecosystem: Environmental > Terrestrial > Soil > Wetlands > Peat | place: USA: New York... | reverse complement strand
AGTTTTTTGAGCGGCAAGAACTCCGCTGTATGAAAGAGCAGAGTATTGTGAAAACGCTCGATCCCGAAAATGTATTTGCGTTTGGTCGCGCCATATGAAATTATACTTGCATATGGTTGAACGTCGTTATTGGCGCAATCTGCTGGAAACGGTCTGGGAGAAACGTTCGATTCTCTGGTTGTCTGGAGTGCGCCGCGCGGGAAAAACGTACTTGTGCCAGAGCCTGCCGCGGATTGAATACTTTGACTGCGAATTGCCCAGCACACGGCGCATGATCCAGGATCCGGAAGCCTTTCTGGACGGAGTGCGCGGCAAAAGAATCGTTCTGGATGAAATTCATCGCCTCGGAAACCCCTCGGAACTGCTCAAGATTGCCGCTGACCATTATCGCGACGTTCAAGTGATTGCGACCGGCTCCTCGACCCTAGGCGCGTCGCGAAAGTTTCGCGACACTTTGACCGGCCGCAAGCACGACATCTGGCTGACACCGATGACTCTTGCGGATCTTGCCGACGCCAAGGCGACCAATCTGGAGCATCGTCTTCTGCGAGGCGGCTTGCCTCCGTTTTTCCTCGAACCCGAGGTGGATGAACGGGATTTTCAGGAATGGATGGATGCCTATTGGGCAAAAGACATCCAGGAGATGTTTCGCCTCGAGCGCCGGGATTCATTTCAAAAACTGACCGAACTGATTCTGGCACAGAGCGGGGGCATCTTTGAAGCCACGCATTTTGCCGGCCCCTGCGAGGTAAGCCGGCCAACCATCACCAACTACCTTCGTGTTCTTGAAGCGACGTATGTGGCTCACGTTATCCGGCCCTACAGCGCGCGCAAGTCAAGCGAGATTGTCTTGGCGCCCAAGGTCTACGGATTCGACACTGGCTTCATCTGCTATTACCGCGGCTGGCGGCAGTTGCGGCGAGAAGACCTGGGAAGCCTGTGGGAGCATTTTGTGCTGAACGAAATCATGGCGCGAATGCAGACGCGCAATGTATTTTATTGGCGGGATAAGCGCGGGCATGAGATTGATTTTGTATGGGTCGCGCGCGGAGGCAATCCTCTGGCGATCGAATGTAAATGGTCCGCCGACAACTTTGATGCCTCGAATCTGGAAGCCTTCCGGCGGCAGCATCCTCAGGGAGAAAACTTGGTGCTGGCGGCTGACGTGAAAGCAGCTTTTCAGCGAAATTATGGAGCGTTGAAAGTTCGCTTTGAAGGGCTGGAGTCGTTCGCCTCTCGTCTGACAGAGGGCCGTCCTTGACTCCAGGTCCCAAAACCGGGATCTCCACCCCCACGGACGAAGACCTGTCTCTTCACCCCAGTGAGCAAAGATCGCTCACCGGGACTCCAAATCCGTGGGGACCCCGGAGCTGGGAAACCCGGAGTTCGTGGAGTTACTCGCTCACGCTCACGCAATAGATCTTCCAGTTTTTTCCCTCGGAAGCGTCACGCGGCTTGGGCGGAAGCATCCCATACTCGCCCTTGCCGAGGTGGGCGCTGAGCATGAGCTGGTAGACGCGCGGCGCAATCTTTTCCGAGGAAAATGCAACTGCGTTCTTGTCCAGCTCATCATTGTCCACGGTAGCCGTGCCGGAGGAGATGGGAAAGATGCGCTCGCCCGATTTAATCGAAAGACGGATCAGCCGGTAATCCTCGATGGTGCGGCCTTCCGGCACGTAGACGGCCACTGTCGCGGGCAGGGTGACGACCGTCTGGGCCCTGACGGCGGCCAGATGGCCAATCGTGGACCTGCTCCCGGTTTCCTTGGGGTGAAGGGGGTTGATCTCATACCCGCCGTACTTTGCGGTCACAATTTCAGCCGGGATGGGCTGCCATGCGCCGCTCTGGTCCTGGTAGTAGACGCCAACTTTGTCGATGCCGGGAGGAAGGGCGGTCGCGTCAGGTACTGGCGGAGACGGCGGCATGGGTGCCACGGGCGGCGCTGGGGCTTGAGGAGGCGGAGGCGGAGTTGGAGGCGGCGCTGGGGCTACGGGCGGTGTTGGCGGAGGAGCGGGAGTAGCCGGCGGGGGCGGCGGCGCTGCCGAAGCCTTGAGTACAATCGCCGATACGACCTTATCGCTGGCGCCTCCGGTCTTGAGAGCGATCAACCCATCCGTGGAGACGTCATAGTTTCCCGGCTGCGCGTTGATGGTGGTGATAATCAGATCGTCCGACATGCCGGCCTTCACCAGCTTGATGATGGCATTGTTGTCAAGCGCCTGCTGGGCAAAGGCCAAAGGGCAGATGGCCAGGAATACAACCACGAGAATGTTTTTGCGCATGAAACCCCTCCTTACTATTCAAAACCGCGAAATTACCAAACAATGGCAATAGAATCATCAACCTAAACCCTGCTTTTCGCAAGAAGTTTCTCGTCAGCAGGGAAATATGCTGTTAGCCGCCGGGCAGCACTACTCAGCGATGCTGACGGTATAGATCTTGCCGCTGGTTCCTTTGTTGGAATTGGTTGTCGCGCCCGGAGCGAGCAATCCGTACTCGCCTCTTCCGGCGCTGGGTGTCAACGTGATCTGGTAGAGGCGGGGAGCGAGCTTCTGGGGCTGAAACTCGACTTCATCCCGGGCTGCTCCGGCGGTAGTGTGCAGCGCTCCCCCGGACGCGGAGAGGAACAGGCGCGCTCCGCCGTTGGGGCGAAGGTGCAGCAACTGATACTCGGTGATGGCCACGCCCTCCGGCAGATAGACGGCAAAGCTGACCGGGAGGGTCGCGTTCAGCCTGGACCGGGGACCGTCGATGCGGCCATTGAGGTTGCCTTTGACGATGCCCGCCGAGGCGATGTTTTTTAACTTGCCGGAGCTTTCAAAGATCACGATTTCAGGCAGCATGGGCGCCCATGCGCCACTGGCATCCTTAATGTAGACGCCGACATCTTCAATGCCGACGGGCAGGCCGTTGGCTTGAACTGCGGATGGGTTGGCGGCGCCAGGAGCAGCCCCGGAGGCCTTGAGCTGGATGGCCGCGATAACCTTGTCGCTGGCCTTGGCTTTCTTCAGGGCAATCAGGCCGTTGGCGCTGGTGTCGTAGTTTCCCGGTGAGAGATTGATGGTGTTGACAATCAGATCGTCCGACAAGCCGGCCTTGATCAGCTTGATGATGGCATCGTTGTTGAGAACCTGCTGTGAAAAAAGCAAGGGGCAAAATGCCAGAAATACAACTGCCAAAAAACATTTGCGCATGTGTTCTCTCCTTACAATTTCTTAGCTTGCAGGCCATTCCGGGCCACTGCGGCCTTAACCAGCGCTTTGAACGCGCCCGCGTCGACCTTCTCTCCTTCGTGAATGTCGATCGCCCTTCGCGTGTTGCCTTCCAGGCTGGAATTGAAGAGGCGCGATGGGTCCGGGATGCTGGCCCCGCGGGCGAACGTGAGCTTCACGACCTTCGTATACGCCTCCCCGGTGCAGACAATCCCGTGGTGCGACCAGACCGGAGTACCCCTCCACTTCCACTCCTCAGTCATCTCGGGATCGGCTTCCAGGATCAGCGCCCGCATGCGGGCCAGCGTCTCCCCGCGCCATCCCCCCAGATCGCGGATCCGCTGATCGATGAGACGCGAAGCGGCTTTCCCGGTCGCTTGCTCATGGCTGCTCATGCCTTATCTTTCCATTCAAAAAAATCAGGTCAGTTAATAGATGACACTAGAATCATCGGCTTTAACGTTGCTTTTCGCAAGAAGTTTCTCTTCAGCTCCAGGCTGGGCGCGAACTCCAGCTTACCGGCCAACAACCAGCACCACAAAGCTGCCGGGAACAATAGCGGGGCGAGGACGCGGATTCTCTGCCGTGGGCTCGGGACGCGGGCCAAACTCGGCGGTAACCAGATAGATGCGGTCGGAGGCGGAATCGTAAGCCATCGTCCGCGCGCCGCGCTGGGTTGCCAGCGTCTCGATGGTGGGATAGCCGGGCGCGCCGGCATCGATTACCGAAAGAACTCCCTCGCCGCAGGAGGCGAAGGCCAGCTTGTCTTTGGCGTCCCAGCCGGCGGCGTCGGGGCCGTTGCCAATTTCAGCCGTGGCAAGAACTTTGCCGGTGTTGGAGTCCATCACTCCCATCTTCTTGCCGCCGCATACCGGGAAGAGGCGGCTGCCGGCAACATCGAAGGCCAGGCCGCTGGGGCCATCGCAGCCGGCCAGCGGCCACTCGGCGGTGAGCTTGTTGGTTTTGGCGTCCAGGCGGACGATCACGCTCTTGTCCTCGATGTTGTCGAAGACCGTTCCCTGGCCATCGACGGCGGCGAACTCCGGCTTGCCGGGCAGCGGGATGGTGGCGATAACTTTCTTTGTGGCGGCGTCGATGACGGTAGCGTCCTTGCTGCGGCCGTTGAAGGCCCAGACGGTCTGCGTTGCCGGCTCAAAGACGATGGCGTCGGGGTTGGTTCCGGCGGAAATGGTGGCCACGGTGGCCAGCGTGGCACGGTCGAAGACAACCACGGCGTTGCCACCTCCGTCGGAGATGTAGCCGAACTTGCCGGCAGTATCCAGCGCGACGCCGTGCGTGCCGTGCAGGCCGGCAATGCTGCCCGAGAGCTTCCCGCTCTGCGTATCAACGACATCGACGCGCGCGCCGCGCGTGATGTAAAGCCGATGGGCTGGCGGATCGGCGAGCAAATAATCCCAGCCGCCATCGCCGCCGATCTTCCAGTGGTCAAGAACTTTGTAAGGCTGCTGCGCGGCGAGAAATGCCGGGGCGGCAAGCAGGCCGCAGAGAAGGGTTGTGGCAAGAGCAACTGAAAACACAAGGCGAAGGCTGCGCAGATTTGGCATGGTAATCTCCGTGAAAGTCTTAAACACGGCTAGAATACCACCTCATGCGCCCCAGATAATGCGCGGAAGCCCGTCAGGCAATGCTTAACTGCCCGGCTAGCAACTTCTCGAACTCTCCTAACGGCACCGGCCTGCTGAAGAGATATCCCTGGTAGGTATGGCATCCGAGGCCGAGGAGATACTCCCGCTGCTCTTCAGTTTCCACGCCTTCGGCCAGCACCGGCAGATTCATTGCGCGGCTCAGCGAAACGATCACTTGCGCAATGGCGCCGCCATTGGCCCCCGACAGAATATCCCGCACGAACGCACGGTCGATCTTCAACCGGTCAAGGGGAAGGCGCTGCAGATAACTGAGCGAGGAATAGGCAGCGCCAAAATCGTCCAGTGAAAACTTCACGCCATGCAACTTGAGTTCGGTCATCTTGGCGATGACCTCCTCGATATTCTCCACCAGCATGTTTTCTGTCAGTTCGAACTCGAGGTTATGCGGATTGGCTCCGGTGCGCTCCAGCGCCGCTAAAACATCCTCCACAAAATTCGGCTGTCGCAACTGCCGCGTGCTGATATTCACCGCGATCGCTAGATGAGCCGTTTCCTTTTTATCCGCCCATGCGGCCAGTTGACGGCAAGCGGTTTCCAGAACCCAATCTCCCAATGGCAGGATCAGCCCGGTCTCGTCGGCCAGGGGAATGAACGTGTCAGGGTATAAAATGCCGCGCTGAGGATGCATCCAGCGCACCAGCGCCTCAGCGCCAATCACCACGCCGCAATCCACCAGGGGCTGATAGTAGAGCAGGAGTTGCTCCTGTTTGATCGCCATGCGCAACTCCTCCTCCAGCGCCGTGCGCGCATTGATGACGGCCTGCAACTCCGGGGCAAAGAACCGCACCGTGTTGCGCCCCGCGGACTTGGCCTGATACATAGCGATATCGGCTTGCTGCAAAACCTCTTCCGTGCCTTCCGGATGAATTCCAAAGACCGTGATTCCGATGCTGGCGGTGAGGAAGCACTCGTGGCCATAAAGCAGATAGGGCTGGCTGATTACGACAAGGATCTTTCCGGCGATTCTCTCCGCCTGTGCTGCTGCCTCCTCGTGAATCTCGCTCAGTTCCTCCAGAAGCACCACGAATTCATCCCCGCCCAGTCGCGCCACGGTATCGGCCTCGCGAGTCACGGAGGTCAGCCGCCGCGCGGTTTCCTGAAGCAGAAGGTCGCCGGTCTGATGGCCAAACGAATCGTTCAACTTTTTGAACTTATCCAGATCCAAAAACAGCAACGCTCGCAACCGGCCGCTGCGGGCGCTCGCGGCCAGGGTCTTGCGCAGACGGTCCAACAGCATCCGGCGGTTGGGAAGTTCGGTCAGCGGATCATAGAAGGCCAGGTTTTGAATCGTCTTCTGCGCCTCCACCAGAAGCTGGAGCCCTTGCTCTCTACGCTTCGCCGCGGCCATCCGGAATCGGAATAATCCCCAGGTCCCGCAGAGAGGAATCAGTCCGCACAGGGTGAAAAACCACCACGTCCGGTACCACGGCGTAAGAATTTTGAAGGCAAACTCCGCCTGAGGCGCGCGCCAAACGCCATCTCCATTCTGCGCTTCAATCTCCAGCCGGTAATTTCCGGGCGCCAGTTGGGCAAATCGCAACTCGCGCTGAGTCGTCTCGGTCCAGGCTGAGCTGGCTCCCTCCATCCGGTAACGAAAGACGACCGCATTCTCGCGCGTGGCATTCAGCGCCGCGAAGCGCGCCAGCAGGGAGTTGGTATGCATATCGAATGAAGGATGGCTCTGGCTGGTGACATCCGTCCCTCCCATGAGAAGCTCGGAGAAAACCACCTTGATTGGCATCTCCGGGCCTTTGCGCCCGCTCGGCTTAAAACGGGAGAGACCGCCGCTGGTGCCGATCCAGACGGTGCCGTCCGGCTCCGCGGCAAAGGCGTTCTGGCTGCAGTTATCCCAGACCAGTCCATCGCTCATCCCGTAGTGGCTCCAGCGCGCGCCATCCCACATATCTACGCCGTGATCGGTGCCCGCCCACATATGCCCCTGGGTGTCGGGTTCAATAAAATATACGATCGCATCCGAAGCTGACCGTTCGACATGCTGCTCGACGGCCAGCCCATTGGGCCGCAGATGCACGCGATCCATCCCGCTGACGAAGCGATAGGCAACCCAGATTGTCCCTTGTGCGCCTACGCCCAGCGAGAGCACCTGTTGATCCCTCAACCCATCGGCTTTGGTCCAATGTTTCCACTGCCCACCGGAATACGAGAAAAGCCCGCCGATCCCCCCCGCCCAGATGGTGCCATCGCTCCCTTCGACAATCGCCCGGATGCGCACCATGGGCAGCTCGGGGACACTCGTGAACTTTTCATACGGCGCCTGGGCCACAAAGAGGCCCTGCTCTGACCCGACCCAAAGACGATGCTGATGATCGAAGCGCAGCTCGAAAACTGACCTTGTCATTCTTTCCGCCACGCTCGTCCACTTGATCCTGCCGGTGCGTGAGTCCAGCCGCGCAAGGCCATGCGATTCGGTGCCCAACCATAACGCCCCGTTTGGACCCGCGCGCAGGACGTTGACGTACATCCCCTCCAATGCCGCCACTTTCTTCCACTCGATGCCGATGCTCTTCTGTTCACCGCGCAGCAGGCCTCCAGCGAAGCCCACCCAGATCGGCCCGTGGGGCTGCTTCAGAATCGCAAGCACATTATCGCTGATCAGTCCGCTGGCCGAGGTGTAGTTCTCCCATTCCCGGTAGCCGCGCCACTGCGCAAGTCCCCGGCCCGCCATACAAAACCATAGAGAGTGCTGACGGTCCTCGAAGACTCTGTAAACCGTTCCGCGCAGCCCCGTCGTGTGGTCGATCTTGCGCCAATTCTGCTCGTCTCCCATCAGCATTCCATCAGGCAATGTGAGAAAAACCTGCCCCTCCGCATCCAGTGACGGAATGCCGCCCGCATTCTGATTTGGATCCGGCATAATCGGTTTGCGGATCTGGCTTTGGCCGGCCGGCAAGACCATGACCCCCGCGCTCCGCAGGCGCAGCCAGAGATTCCCTTTGCGATCCTTCAGGATGACCACCACGGCGCGAGCCGGAAGTCCGCTCTCGGTTCCGTAAACTCGAGTCTGACCCTTTTCCAGGCGGCAGAGCGAAAGCCCGCATCCGTACCAGATCACGTCCCCATCAATCAGCAGGGCGCCAGCCTCAAGGACGCCATTCACCGAGGTCACGGGAGTGCCCGGTGGAGGCGGAATCGGATGCACCGTAAATACATCTTTGCCCGCCTCCATGGAAAGCTCCATCAGGCCTTGCTCGGTATTGATGTAGGTATGCCCCTTTCCATCCGACTGTATGCCCTGCAACTCACCCACGCTCTTGAAGGGGCCGGGGACTTTTTCGAAGCGGTTTCCGCGCAGACGGAGAAGACCAAAGGATCCGCCCGCAAGCAGGGAACCGTCTGGAGCGTCTCCAAAAGCCGTGCCCGGGCTATTCGGCACACCCTGCGCTTTCCCAAAAGCTTCAAAGCGCTCCCCGTCGTAACGGAAGTATCCATTGACTGTGGCGACCCATAGAAATCCCGTGCGATCCTGGAAGACGGACCGCACTGTCAGGTTGCTCAGCCCATCCGTAACGCCAAAATACCGGAAGCCGTACTCCTGCGCGCGCAGCGCCGCGCACACCAACAGCATCAGGGCAAGCGCCCACGCATTGGATCGAGTGACCACTATCGGTAGAATCGGCAATATCGCATATTTCTTTATCGTTCGATCCGGCCTCTGGCGATTAAAGCAAAAATGGGAACTGATTCATGTATTGCAGGTTAACCACGGCTTTCGATGCATTACCCTCATAGTTGTAGGCCCAAACGGCCCAAGGACTTCAAATTGCGCATTGTTCTCTCGAATATCGGCACCTACGGCGACACCAATCCGCTAATCGCCATTGCACTGGAATTGAAGCGGCGCGGGCATGTGCCGGTGATGGCGCTGCCGCCCGTCTACGAATCAAGAGTTCGGCCTTTGGGGCTCGAATTCCGTGCTGTCCGGCCGGACATCGACCCCACCAACACCGCCCTCGTCGAAATGGTCTACGACATAAAGAACGGCACCGAGCATGGACTGAGGGATTTTCTCTTTCCCGCTTTGCGCCAGACCTACAACGATCTCTTGGATGCGGCCACGCGTCCCCAACGCGCCGACCTGCTGCTGCTGGGCGAGCTGAACTACGCCGGTCCAGTGGTGGCCGAGGTGACAGGCATTCCCTGGGCCAGCTACGTGCTTGCGCCGCTCTCGTTTTTTTCCGCTTTCGACCCGCCGGTTCTGCCTCCGTATCCGCGTCTGGCGCGCGCCGACAAAGCGGTGCCGGGCTTCGGCAGGGTCATCAAGCGAGTAGCGCGATTTGTGAGCCGCAAGTGGCCGGAGCCGATCTACGAACTGCGCCATGAGCTGGGGCTGCCCAGAGGCGCCAATCCCCTCTTTGACGCCAAGCACTCGCCCAACCTGGTTCTGGCCCTGTTTTCGCGTGTGCTGGGCGTGGAACAAAAAGACTGGCCTAAGAAGACGCTGATTACCGGCTTCTGTTACTTCGATGCCGACTTCGGCATTCAGGAGCTGCCTCCTCACCTGGAAAAATTTCTCGACGAAGGACCGCCCCCAGTGGTCTTCACGCTGGGCTCGGCGGCGGTGCTGGCTGCCGGAAACTTTTACGAGGTTTCGGCCAAGGCCGCCATCCGGCTGGGGATTCGCGCCGTGCTGCTTATCGGCGCCGACCCGCGCAACCGTCTGCGAACCCCGCTTCCAGAGTCCATCTGCGTGGCAGAGTATGCGCCGTACTCCCGGCTGTTTTCACGCGCGGCGATGGTGGTGCACCAGGGCGGCGTGGGAACGACGGCGCAATGTCTGCGCGCGGGCAAGCCGATGCTCATCATGCCCTACTCGCACGACCAGCCGGACAATGCCCGGCGAATGAAGCGGCTGAAGGTAGCGCGAGTGATTCAGCGCGGCAACTACACGCCGTGGAGAGTGGCGCGCCGGCTGAAGGCGATGCTCGGCAAACCGAAGCTGGCCCAGCGAGCCGAGAGTGTGGCCCGGCTGCTTGCAAATGAGGACGGCACGCGCACAGCCTGCGATGCGCTGGAGGAGCTGTATGAGCGTTCGCGCTAAGGTCTCCAGCGCAGAATCGGTTTCCTAGCCGCCTGCACTTCGTCCATTCGTCCCACGCGCGTCGAGTGCGGCGCGCACTTAACCAACTCCGGCGTTTCCTCCACTTCCTTCGCAATCGCGCGCATGGCCGCGATGAACAGGTCCAGCTCCTCCAGCGACTCGCTCTCCGTCGGCTCGATCATCAGCGCGCCGTGAACGATCATCGGAAAACTGACCGTGTAGGGATGGAAGCCGTAATCAATGAGCCGCTTGGCGATGTCGCCGGTCTTGACTCCTTTGGCTGCCTGCCGCTTGTCGCTGAAGACCACCTCGTGCATCGACGCTGTCTTGTAAGGCAGTTCGTAAAGGTCCTGGAGCTTGGCGCGAATGTAGTTGGCGTTGAGCACGGCGTCTTCAGTGGTCTGGCGCAGGCCGTCGGGGCCGTTAGCCAGAATGTAGGCCAAGGCGCGGATGAACATTCCCACATTGCCGTAGAAGGCGCGAACCCTTCCTACCGATTGCGGCCGGTCGTAGTTCCAGTGCTTCGCGCCGTTCCTGTCCTGAACCAGAACCGGCACTGGCAGAAACGGCTCAAGAAACGCCTTGCAGGCCACCGGCCCAGAGCCGGGTCCGCCGCCGCCGTGGGGCGTCGAAAAAGTTTTGTGCAGGTTCAGGTGCATCACGTCCACGCCAAAATCACCCGGCTGCGCCTTGCCCACCAGAGCGTTCATGTTGGCGCCGTCCATGTAGAGCAGCGCGCCCTTGGCATGGAGTATTTCTGCAATCTTCGCGATCTGGCTCTCGAAAACTCCTATCGTCGAAGGATTGGTCAGCATCAGCGCTGCCGTCTCGGAATCAACCTGCCGGGTGAGCGCCTCTAAGTCAATTCCGCCCTCAAAGTTGGATTTCAGATTCTCCACAGTGTAGCCGCAAATGGCCGCGGTGGCCGGGTTGGTTCCGTGCGCCGAGTCGGGGATAAGAATCTTGCTGCGCGGATTGCCCTGCGACTCGTGCCATGCGCGAACCAATAGAATTCCAGTAAATTCGCCATGCGCGCCTGCCGCCGGCTGCAGCGTAATCGCGTCCATTCCGGTGATTTCCGTCAGGCAGCGCTCGAGCAAATCAATCACTTCCAGAATCCCTTGCGCCAGCGAGTCTGGCCGGTAAGGATGCGCCTCGGCGAGGCCTTCGATGCGAGCTACCAGCTCATTCACTCTCGGGTTGTACTTCATGGTGCAGGAGCCCAGCGGGTACATTCCCAGATCGATGGCGTAGTTCCACGTCGAGAGCCGCGTAAAGTGGCGGATGATTTCGATCTCGCTCAGTTCGGGCAACTCTCCGGGAATGGTCCGGTGCGCCGCGCCCAGCAAGGCCGCCGCATCCACAGCGGGCACATCGAGCGGAGCAAGCTTGTAGGCGCGCTTGCCGGGCGAGGACTTCTCGAAGAGCAGGGCTTCGTTCTGCGTCGGGTGGGGACGGACTTTGCCGTTGATGCGTGAAACCGATTCATCAGGTGTTGTCATTGTTGCCTCGCTCGTGCCCTGTTATAAAGCCAATCCAAAGCCTTACTCGCGTGTCAGCGATGTAGCGTTCGGCCGGGTTGTCGTCGATAGCGATGTTGTCTTCCGATCCTTCCATTCCGGTTTCTTGCGAATCTTAGTCCAGTACTCTTCACGTACGTCCTCATCAATTTCGACGGGCAAGTCACTCTTGTAGAGCCGGTCTGTCCCATCTCGCCTTGGTCCTGAAATCCAGTAATGTTCTCCGGTCTCAACTTCGGAATAATTTGCCTTGAAACCACTGCCACCTAACCGTCCAAACGACTTGTCACTATAGTGAAGGGTCGCTCCCATGCGGCTGAAGGTTACCCTCCCGATCCGGGCAGGTCCATGCAAATCTTCTCCCTTACATTCGATATACATGATCCGCGGTGGATAGGTCTGCTTCGTCATAAACTTATCCTTTGCGCCGGAAATCATACCTCAGAGGCTAATACCCTAACCTACCTGACCTAACACTGATGATAGGTTATTTCTTAGCGATATACCCATAGCGCCTTTCGCTCACATGCCACATGCCCCACGCCCAAAGATATCCGGCGAAAGGACAAGCAATCAGCGCGCTCAAGACAAACCACCAATCGGGCTTCCCGTGGCAAGTACAAAAATGCACGAACACCGTCAAGAAACCAACAATACTGCCCCATCTCAGCACTCCCCTGCGTATAATGAAAGATTTCTTGCCCCGCCTCCGCAGTTTTTCCCATTTCTTGCGTTGCCGGTTGAACACCCAGGATTTGAAGCTCTCCAACATCGGCTTATCTCCATTCACAAATGCAAAATCAAACAATTTCGATTACCTTGTCTATTCCTAAACCGGCCTGGACACCAGCACTTTAGCCGCGGCGTCAATCTGCGCGCGGGTTATGATTTCCGTTGCGCACCACAGCGTGCAATTGCGCAGCTCGGGATACCAGCGGCTCAAGTCAATGCCGCCGACAATCTTTTCATCGAGAAGCCGCTGGCTCCATTGCGCAGGAGACTCCTCGGTTTCGAGAACAAACTCGCTGAAGCGGGGCGCGCCGGTGAAGAGCAGCTTAACTCCGGGCTGCGCGGAGAGAGTCTTAGCCGCATAACTCGCCTTCGCCAGGTTATGCTCGGCTAACTCGCGGATTCCCTCTTTGCCGTAGACGCTGAGGAAGATAGTGGCCATCAGCGCGACTAATGCCTGGTTGGTGCAGATATTCGAGGTGGCTTTCTCGCGGCGAATATGCTGCTCACGGGTGGAGAGTGTGAGGACAAAGCCGCGATAACCGGAGCTATCGACGGTTTGGCCGACAAGGCGTCCGGGCATCTGGCGGACGAACTGTTCCTTGGCCGCAATGACGCCGCAGAACGGGCCGCCATAGCTGAGCGCCACGCCGAAGGATTGCGCCTCCATGCTGACGATATCCGCTTCAACCGGCGGGCGAACGATTCCCAGCGAAACCGCCTCGGCGATGGAGACAATCAGCAGCGCGCCCTTGGTGTGAGCAATAGCCGCGATGGCCGGAATATCTTCAATAATTCCAAAGAAGTTAGGACTTTGCACGAAAACCGCCGCCGTTTCATCGGTAACTGCCGCGCTCAGCGCAGAAAGATCGATGCGCCCGGTCTCGCGGTCGTAACCTATCAGCGTGCTAGGCAGGCCCTGATGCTTTGTATAAGTGCCCAGCACCTCGCGGTACTCAGGATGAACCGTCGAAGCCACCACGGCCTTGTGTCGGCCAGTAACACGCGCGGCCATCATTACCGCCTCCGCCGCTCCGGTTGAACCGTCGTACATGCTGGCGTTGGCCACGTCCATGCCGGTTAGCTCGGCTATCATCGTCTGAAACTCGAAGATAGCTTGCAGCGTGCCTTGACTAATCTCCGCTTGATAGGGCGTGTAACTCGTCAGAAACTCGCCGCGCTGGATCAGAGAGTCGATGATAGCCGGGCGGTAATGGCGATAAGCTCCGGCGCCAAGAAAGCTGGCGTAGTTAGTGGCGTTCTTCGCGCTTGCTGCGCGAAAGTAATCAATGATCTCGCTTTCGGCGTGCGCGCGCGGCACGTCCAGGTCGCGGTTGAGGCGATTCTCGGCGGGGATAACAGCAAACAAATCATCAATAGATACCGCGCCTATTTCGGCCAGCATCTTGAGCCGTTCGGCGGGAGACTTGGGCAGGTATCGCATATTCAGCTTCTAACTTTCTTCCGCGATAAAGGCCTCGTAGGCGGCGGCGTCAAGCAAGGCGTTGAGCTCGGCGGGGTTGGCCAGATTGACCTTGATAATCCAGGTTTCGTGGGGCTTCTCGTTGATCTTGTCGGGCGCGTCTTTTAACTCCTCGTTGATGGCGGTGACTGTTCCGGTGACCGGCGAGTAGAGGTCGCTGACTGCCTTGACGCTTTCCACCGAGCCGAAGGTGGCGTTGGCGGTGACCGCGTCGCCCACCTTGGGCAGGTCCACGTAGACAATATCGCCGAGGGAGTTCTGGGCGTAGTCGGTGATGCCGATGGAGCCGATGGAGCCTTCGAGCTCAATCCATTCGTGCTCGCGGGTGTAACGGTAGTTTGCGGGATAGGCCATGCGATTCCGCTCCTCCAAAAGCGAAACCTCAGTGTACGGCTTGAGGGGGGCTGATGGAAAACAGGGGCCGGGGAGTAGAGATCAGGGGCCAGACAGCAAAGATCAAGAGTCAGGGATCAGTTTCGCGCTGCCCTTCACGAGGGGCCGAAGCCGGGATAGGGTTCCAGCGGCGCCACCACCACAATCTCCAACATTCCGACTTGCTTGATGGGCAGGCTGTCGAGGGCAGCTCGGACCTCGGCCTCGCTGGCGGCTTCCCAGAGAATGGCCGCACCCGGAATGTCGCCGCGACGCCAAACCTGACGTAGTATGCCGGAGGCGTAGAGTTCGCGGACACGGTTGCCCTCGCGGGCAACCAGCTCCGGGGTAAAGGCTTCAGGAGGAAAGGCGTCAACGCGGCGGCGGGAAATCGATAGAAATTGCATGGAGAAATTGTAGCGCCAGCGGTCAGTGGTCAGCACAGCTATCGTCGGCGCACTGACCACTGACAACTGAAAAGTCCGTTACTTTTCAAAGAACCTTCCATGCCCTCCGTTGGCCCACGGGTCGTAGTGCAACGCGAAGTTGGCGCGGGTCTGGACGCTGGGGTGGTTATACTCCCAGAACTCGATGAAGGCGCTGGGATTGGGGTCTTCCAACCACGCTTCGCCTAAATGGTTGAAGGCGGAGACGGCAGTTTTTTGCGGATCGGCGACCAGGCCGTGGATAGCCTCCTGGCCGTAGACGTCAGCTTCATGCTCGAAGTGGCGGCCGAAGGCGTTATTTGCCGGCGTCATCAGGAAGCTAACTACCGAGATGGCGAAGAGCAGCACCAGAAAACCCTGGCGGCTAGCGAGCGCGGTCGATCCTTCGGGCGAGACCAACTGCCATCGCGTACCAAAGCGGCGCGCCATCCAGGCGGCTAACGCCGCGCAACCCCAGAAAACAAAGAACAGGGAGAGAGCTGTCCCGGCGAGTATTTTGGGAATGTGATTGAGGACGTAATGGCCGCTTTCGTGGCCGAAGATAAAGAGGACTTCGTCGTTGGGGATGCGGCCGGCGGTGGTATCCCACACGACAACGCGCTTGGTGGCGCCGATGCCGCTGACGTAAGCGTTGAGGCCGTTGGTCTTTTCGCTGGCCTTCATCAGAAACATGCGGTCGGGCGGAATGTTGGTCCCCGTGCGGGCCACTACTTTTTCCAGATCCGTGACCAGCGCGGGATTACTTTTGGCGAGAGGCTCGAATTTGTTGAAAATGGGTGCCAGCAACGGCCCCACGAAGATGCCTAGCACCAAGAGCGGGAGTGTGGCGACCCAGAGCCCCAGCCAGTAGCGGCGGGGCCAACGGCGCACGATCCAGTTGAAGAGCAGCAGCACGGGTGCGCCAAGAAGGAGGGAAAGGCCCAACGCCTTGGCCTGGTCGCCCATCCAACTTCCCCAGCCCTGCACGCTGATGCCGTAGCTGCGGCCGAAATGGTGACCGATGATATCGAAGGGCAGGTTGGCCAAGGTGCTGATGATAAGAAAAGCGGCGAAAAAAAGCAGTCCCTGCATCCAGCGGCGGCGCAGCAGGCGCTCCGCCCAGGCTGCCAGGCCGGCGGCCCAACGAAGGGAGAGCAGCAGCCAGAGAAAGACCAGTCCCCAGAGCGAGCCCGCGATGTCCAGAATGTTGCGAATGCGGCTGAGGGCGATGGCCTTGGCCAGCTTGTCGGGCGGCAGAGAATAAGCCTGCGGATTGGGCTGTGCGGCAGCCGGCTGGGCCTGGGCTAATGGGGCAGACGGTTGGGTGGGGGCCGGTTGAGCAGCGCAAAGGCGCAGGGCCAGGCCGGTGAACAGCAAGGTAAAGCAAAGCATCGGTAGCGTTCGGCGCATAAATGTCATAGGTCGTTTCCTCTTATGTAGCTTACTCTGAGACAATTCGATTAGAAAATGTTTTACTTGGTTATTCACCTATGAGAGAGATTTCTTTTACCTTCGCAAGGCGGATGGCCACGAGCGCCGGCATCCGCGCGATTTTTGCCGTTTTGGCGCTGGCCTTGCCCGTGGCTGCCGGAGCGCAACAGCAGGCCGCGCCGCCGCTCCAACACCCCGCGATCAAAGACCCAATCGCGGGGGCCCCACCGCTCCTCGACACGATGACCGTGGAACTCAATCGCGCCTTTACCTCGCTCGGCAAGCAGGGGGATGCGAAGCAGTTGCCGCCCTACTTCCTCAGTTACGCGGTGAGCGACGCCAGCGCGGTTACCATTGGCGCGCAATATGGCGCGCTGGTCAACAGCGGGATCAATCACGTGCGCGTGGCCGACGTGCAAGTGCGGATCGGCGAGCCCAAGCTGGACAACACACACGGCGCCCATCGCAGCTCGGCAGTCAACAGCGCCACGTTGCCGCTGGCGGACGACCGGCAGGCGCTGGCGCGGTCGCTGTGGCTGGCCACCAACGCCGGGTACGGTAAAGCGCTGGAGAATTATCTGCGGGTAAAAACGGAAGCAGAAGTTCGCGCCAAGGAAGAAGACTCCTCGCCGGACTTCAGCCAGGAGGCCCCGCAGGTTTATCTTGGCAAGCCGGCGCCGCCGGTAAAGGTTGACCGCGCGGCATGGGAGCAGCGCGTTCGGGCTCTCTCGCTCGTCTTTCGCGACTTCCCGGATGTGAATCTGAACATGGCGCTGTTCGTGGCGCAAAATGAGACCGATTACTTTGTCTCCTCGGATGGTTCGCGGGTAGTGACGCCGCACAGGCAGGCACGGGTGCTGGTGCTCGCCGTAACGCGAGCCGACGATGGCATGGACCTCTTCCGCGCAAAAACCTTCGAGGCCGAAACAGCCGAGGGTTTGCCCGCGCAGGCGGAGATGGAAGCGGCTGTGCGCGAGCTGGGCAACAGCCTGGAGGCGCTGCGCAAGGCGCCGGTGACCGAGCCCTTTGACGGTCCGGCGATTCTCTCCGGAAGGGCCGCGGCGGTCTTCTTCCACGAGGTGCTGGGCCACCGGCTCGAAGGCCAGCGCCAGCGCGGCGACGATGAGGGCCAGACCTTTACCAAGGAATTGGGCAAAGAGGTTCTACCCGCGTTCCTGTCGGTGGCCGACGATCCGACGTTGACCACCTACGGCAAGACCTGGCTGAGCGGCAATTATCAATATGACGACGAGGGCCAGAAGGCGCAGCGTGTCTCCCTGATCGAGGACGGCGTGCTGAAAAACTTTCTCATGTCGCGGCTGCCCATTGCCAGCTTTGCCAACTCCAACGGCCACGGTCGCGCGCAGTCCGGCAGGGTTCCCACCGGGCGGCAAGGCAACCTGATCGTGACCTCGACCAAGACCATGCCCGAAGCCAAACTGCGCAAGCAGTTGATCGAGGAAGCGAAGAAACAAGGCAAGCCCTACGGACTTTACTTCGAGGACATCTCCTCGGGATTTGCCGTGACCCAGCGCCGCTCGCCGCAGGCATTCGAAGTGATTCCGCTGATGGTGTGGCGCGTATATGTGGACGGCCGGCCGGATGAGCTGGTGCGCGGCGTCAGCATTGTGGGCACGCCGCTGGCCGCCATGAAGAGCATCCTGGCCACGAGCGACAAGAGCGAGGTCTTCAACGGAGAGTGCGGCGCGGAGTCGGGCACCATTCCGGTCAGCGCCGTGGCTCCCGCCATGCTGATGAGCGCGATGGAGACGCAGAAGCAACCCAAGGGCTCGGCGCGGCCGCCCATTCTGCCGATTCCATCGGAGAAGCAGTGAACAAGTGAAGAAGAGAAGAAGTGAAAAAGTGAATAGTGAGCATTCGTCGATGACTATTTTACCGTTGTTAATGTGCATTGAAAGGTAAGGCTGCTATGAGAATTCGCTGCAACACAACTTCGATTTCTACTGTATTTCTTTCCTTGTGGCTGGCTATGATGATTCCGGGAAACCTGACAAGCGCCTTGACCTGGAAAGAGCTTTATTTTACGTTCGGTGGTGTGAAGATAGCGAACTTTATGATGCCCATGGGTGTTGCCAATCTGGGGATCGTGATGATCGGATTAATCGTCCTTTGGGCGGGATATAGAAAAAACGAACGTTGGGCATGGTTCGTCATGCTCATCATTCTTCTAAGTTTTTTCCTTCCCTTCTTAGTGCAACCCCTGCTCCCGCCTATGCTTAAGGAAATCTACCGAGTGTATCAATCTCCGGAGTATCGATCTCTGGATTTGTTGGGATTGTTCCGGGGAGCGTGGCAATGCCAAGTATTTCTACCTTCGCTTTCTCAAAGGAGCGTAGGCCTGGAATGCTTTGCTGTTGCAATCCAAATTGAACTTCTCGGGTTTCTTATGGCGTCGGTTGCTCTGCTCCTTCCGGTCAAGGCGTTTTTCTGGAAATCACACACTGCACAAGTCAAGCCCAAATTGCCGATTGAGCAAGTGTGATGAACCTAAAACCTCAATCGGATTTGTTCATAGAGAAAATTAATTTGCTGAGAATTTTGGAGGCGCAATGAATTCGATTCGTCCGATTACAACGCTTACAGTCGCCGCACTGTTGGCCGTCTGCCTGAGCTCTGTTGGCCAATCCGCGCCGCAGCCCACTCGCGCAGACGCCGAAAAAGACCCCGTGCTGAAGGCCATGCTCACCGAGCTGGACCGCAGCAAGAGCGACTTGCAGTTGAAGGACTTTCAAAAACCGTTCTTCATCCAGTACCGCATTGAAGAGATCGACAACTTTGAAACCAAGGCGGAGTTTGGAGCCACCAGCAGCTCACGGCGCAATCACGGGCGCGTGGCGCGCGTGACGGTGCGGGTGGGCGACTACAAGTTGGACAGCTCCGGTGGCCGGGGCGACGGCGCTGTCCAACTGGCGTCCATGGACGACGACCCGATTGCGCTGCGTTCGGCATTGTGGGCGGCTACCGATCAGGCATACAAAAACGCGCTGGCGGCCTACGCGCAGAAGCAGGCCGAACTCAAGCAAGTGGAGACTCCCCCGCAGGTCGACGATTTCAGCAAAGAGACGCCGGTCATCTCACTGGCCGAGCCGCTCAAGCTGAAGGTGAACGAGCGAGACTGGGAGACCAGGGTGGCGCGGTCCAGCGGGCTCTACCGCACGGACGCCACTGTCAAGGATGCGCAGCGCGACGTGCAGTACTCCGTGGGAAGTTTTTCCGCTCGGGTGACGACCACCTGGCTGGTCACCAGCGAGGGCGCCATTGTGCGCAAGTCGGCTGCCGGCTATCAGGAAACTTTCGGGGTGGGTACGCAGGCCGCCGACGGCATGAGGCTGGAGCGCTCCCATGCGACCACCGGAACTTCGCTCAAGGATCTGGACGCGCCGGAGGTCTTCGAGAAAAAAGCGGTCGTGCTGATCGCCTCGCTCTCCGATCTGCGCAAGGCGCCGCTGGTTGAGGAGGAGTATCATGGGCCGCTGCTGATGAGTTCCGACGCCGGCGCCGATGCGCTGCGCATCCTGGTGGCAAGCGGCGTGACGGCGACGAGGCCCAAGATGGGCACCGAGGCGCGCACCAACGGGCCGTTTGCCTCCAGTTACCATGCGCGCGTGCTGCCGGAGTCTTTTGACGTGGTCGATGATCCTGGCCTGAAGAGTTATGACGGCAAGGGCCTGGTGGGCGCATACGACGTGGACGACGAGGGAGTTCCGGCGCTCTCGGTCAAGCTGATCGTCGCCGGCAAACTGGAAAATTATCTGATCGGCCGCGAGCCGGTGCGCGACTTTCCTCAATCCAACGGCCACGGACGCGCCGGGCTCGCTACGGAGCCCAGGCCTTCCGTCGGCGTGCTCCAGGTGACGGCCAGGGATGGGCTGACGGACGAGGAGCTGAACAACAAGTTGCTGGAGCTGGCCAAAGATCGCGGCCTGAAGAATGTCTATTACGTGGCCACCATGGGCGAGAAGCTGACGCCGCGGTTGTTGTATCGCGTCACTCCGGACGGCAAGCGAGAACTGGTGCGCGGCGCGGAGATTAGCGATCTTGATCTGCGCGCGTTGCGTTCCGGCGTGGAGGCGGCAGGCAAGAACCTGTGGGTCGCCAACAGCCTTGGCGAGATACCGGAAACGGTGCTTGCCCCGGCGCTGCTGATCGATGACGTGACCATTCGCCGCGCCAACAAGAAAAACGACAAGCTGCCCTTCTATCCGCCGCCGGAGTAAGGGGGCCGGCGAACTTAGATGGCTACTTCTTCTTCCACGCGCCGACAATCGCGCCCATCAGCATCATGCCCAGCAGCCAGAAGCCGGCGTTGATGCCCAGCAGGCTCCAGGGGCGAACCTCGAAGACGTATTCGGTGGACCAGGTAGTCAGAACGAAACCCAGCCACAGCATCGCCGCCACTTTGATCCCGCGCTGCCATGTCTGCGGCCCGGTGAGCTGGGTAATGCAGGATATGGCGGCGGCGATCACGGCTGCTGAAACAAGGGCTGTGCCGTACTGCAATACCGGATTGTAACCCGCCGCGCTCATCAACCATGCGCGGGTGCGTCCGATGCCGTCGAGCCATGACTGCAAGAAGATCGAATACCAGAAGGCTTCAAACACAAAACATGCAATGGCCGCAGTGGCAATCGCCAAATAGTTTTGCTTAACTCTCGATTCCTGAATTGTCATGCCGACCTCCGTCCCGGTTTTCTCCACAAGGAGAATTCATAATGGGATGGCCATTGGCCTGTGAAAGATTCACGATTTAGTTAGTACAGCCTGGTAAGGAAGGTCTCCCCCTCCGCTTGATGGTGCAGGCATGGGACTGTGGATCGTTAACAGTTTCTGTGATGTTGAGTTAACTAGTCCGGACCTTCAACCGCGCGGCGCAGAGCAGCCCGCGCAAGCAAGCGTGTGGAATCCAGCGTGGGCAGCGGAGAATTTGAATCGTCCAAAATCAGCGGTATCTCGGTGCAGCCGAGTATGACGGCGTCGCAGCCCTCGTCGTCTTTCATCCGGCGCAGGACGCGCTGGAAGTATGCAAGCGACTCGGGTTTGAAGATGCCGTAAACAAGTTCCTCCATGATGATGCGATTGATCTCTTCGCGTTCGGTTGCATTCGGGCGCACACAGGCCACTCCGCGCGTCGTGAGTTTTTCCGGGTAGACTTCGCTTTCAACCAGCCAGCGTGTTCCGGTCAGGCCGATGCGCCGGAAGCCGCGCTCGGCGGCCTGGGCTGCTATGGCTTCGGCGATGTGCAGCCAAGGCAGCTTCAATCGCGGTTCTACCAAAGGAAGCGCCTGGTGAATCGTGTTGTCTGGGCAGATCAGGAAATCGGCGCCGCACTTGGCGAGCTTATCGGCGGAGGAGAGCATGAGTTCCCCCACGCCCTGCCAGTCGCCGCGCTCGATGCGTCTCATATACTCGGCGAGAGAGTGCGTGTGCATCGAAACTTCGGGATGATCGTGAGGCCCAAGAAGCTGCGCGCCTTCCACGCAGATCGTCCGGTAACAAAGAGACGCTCCCTCGGCGGAGCAGGCAACGATTCCGATGTGGCCAGTCATAAGTTGATTCTACAAAGAAGGCCTCAGTCCAGCCGCGTGAGAAAGGCATCCCCCTCGGCGGGATGCAGGCTGCGGGCGATGCGCTCGGCCTGCTTGCGGTTGTCGCCCTCGGGACGGATGCGCACCCAGTACCTGTTTTCTCCGGAGAACTCGATCACGCTGGCGCCGGGGTACTTGCGCTCCAGTTGCGCCTTGAACTTGTTGGCCTTGCGCTGGCTGGTGAAAGCGCCGATCTGCACGCACCAACGGCCGCCGCTGTTGATGGGCTTGGGCGTGCGGTATACGTCGATTCGCACCCGCGCTGTGCCCGCCAGGTAAACGCCCGTGGCCTTGGCCGAGGCGATGGAGAGATCGATCACCCTGCCTTCCACAAACGGGCCGCGATCTGTGATGCGCAGGTCTGCGGACTGGCCTGTCTTGAGGTTGGTCACGACGACCAGTGAACCCATGGGCAGGGTGCGGTGCGCCGCGGTCATCGCGCGGTCGTTGAAGACCTGGCCATTTGCGGCTTTGGCTCCTTTGTAGGGAGCGGTATACCAGCTTGCCACGCCCTCCTCGGTCAGGATGGGCTTGTGCGTCCTGATATATTTCCGGTCTTCGGCGCTGACCCCTCCCTGCGGCGCAGGGGAGGACGCGATAGGCGGAGCGGCTTGCGCCGCGGGCAACGAAGCATCGGTTTGCTGATGCCCGCAGCCGGATAGAAGCAGCAGGAACGGCGTTGCCAGCATCAGAGTAACCCGGCGCAGATTCATCAGCGGCGCGGGCTCCCGGTCTGCTCAAAGCGGTCAGCCAGATCGCGAAGTTTGCCGGCTACGGTGCGCAGGGCTGTGATCGATTCCTTGCGAACCTGGGGAACCACCGCGTCGTTCACATAAGCAATAGTGTGGCGCAGCTCCATCTCGATCAGCTCAATGGCCTCATCGATGCGTGCGCCGACGCGCGCGCCGACGCCGCCGGGTCCGGGAGGGGGTGGTGGAGGAGGATAAGAACTCATGGGATGCACCTCATGCAAGGAGATTGAATCAATCCATCTCTTCTCAGTCTGCGATGCGCGCCGCATTGCGTCAATCGCCTGGAGCTCGAATGTGCCGCAATGGTCAATACGCGAATCTGATTCCTGATGCTTGAGCCGCTGGCCCCTGATTGCCTGGCGTGTAACTTTTCACGGAAAAACTGCGTCAAACTCTGTAGACTCTCAGAAAAGACGTTTCTGCGATTGCGTGTTGCTGCCAATCATCAGAACAGGCAGCAATCCGATTTTTGCTACTGGAACATCTACAATTCCGTCAGCGGGGGCTTGTTTTTTGGAGAACGGCTGGAACGATAAAATTCGCAATCAGTGGGCCGGCCCATGGAAGTTGGGCAGGCCGCGGAGGCCGCGTCGAGCCGTTTTGTTGCTGCTGGTTGCTGGATTGCTGTGGCCCGAAATTCCGGCCTGGGCCGGTCTGCCGGAGAATCCCGAGCTGTCGCTGCCCGATGCCCCTCAACCGCAAAACTCCACCCACCCTGCTGCGCCCGCTCAAGCGCCCTGCCCGGCTATTAATGTAGCCAAACCCGCGGCCCCGCCAACCGGAACACTCCCTGCAAGCCCCAGTGCTCAGCCCGCTCCGCAACCCGCGCCCTGCCCCCCCAAGAAGGAGATCAACTGGTATATGCGGTTCATCGACGGGCCGAAGGTGAAGCCGATGACGCCCAAAGAGAAGTACTGGCTGGCGGCGCGCAACGTGGTCGACCCCTTCAATGCCCTCACCATTCTGAGCCTCTCGGCGATCAATGTGGGCATAAACTCGCACTCTCCCGTTGGCCCCGGCATGACCGGCTGGAGCCGCGACGTGGGCCTCGGCTATACCCAGGACATGACCGGTGAGTTTTTTGGCACTTTTCTGATTCCCTCCATCGTTCACCAGGACCCGCACTATCACCGTATGCCCAAGTCCACCATCAAGCGCCGCGTGGGTCATGCCATCGAGCAGGTGGTCTGGACCATGGGCGACAACGGCAAGCCGATGGTGAACTACGCCGACATCGTGGGTTTCGCAATCGACGAAGAGTTCGGCAATTTCTATGTGCCGGGCCGGAGGACCAATCTGCCCTCCAGCGCCGAGCGATACGGCATCGACTTGGCCACCGCGCCCATCGATAACTTCGTCACCGAATTCATGCCCGACGTGGCCCGCCGCATTCACGTCCACGATGTCCTCATCCAGCGCATCATCAACCAGGTCGCCAAAACCAGCGGGCCATGATCGTCATAAACAGGGCATGCCAGCCCCCGTTTTCTCCCTTCCGCATGGCCATTCGGCTCCCTCCCATTGCCATTCACCGCAAAATATCCCCATTCGCTGCATCGCCCTTCGCTTGACCGGCATCCCCCGATTAATATGAAACTGAATTTTCAGACCCTTGGCGACCCTCACCAAACGGACGCACAAGAGTCCAGCCGGGCATCGCCTTCGGCGACCAATCTCTTCCAGGAGACCGCATCTATATGGCAAAAGCAGTCAAGTACGCCGAGAAAGCCGTCGTCTACGCGGCCAAGGGCGCGTGGGTCGTTTTTGAGAGGCTCAATCGCATCAGCCCCAACCCGGGATTCACCCCCAAGTGGTCCGACAAGCCCTTGCAAAAATCCTACGAAAAGCAGAAGCCCCCGCTGGGCTGGCCGCGCGCCACTGACTCGCTCTGTCCCAAGTGTGTGCCCGAGATTCGCAAGCAGATCATCGACGGCAAGCTGCCCTATGAAGTACTGCTCAACGAAAAAGTTGGCGAGATCAAGGCGCAGATCATCGAGCGCAACGGCGAAATCTGGATGGTCAAGGACTGCCCCAAACACGGCCACTTTGAAGACATCATGTCCATGGATGCGGCCTTCTTCAAGCACCTCGAAGAGAACTTCCCCGGCCGTGATATCCGCTCGCACGGCGATAAAGTACTGCGCGCCCACGGCACCTCGACCATGACCCACGGCCGCGGCGCGGTGCTCACCATCGATCTGACCAATCGCTGCAACATGATGTGCGACCCCTGCTTCATGGACGCCAATCAGGTCGGCTTCGTCCACGAACTCGGTTGGGATGAGATCAAGACCATGCTCGACAACGCCATCACCGTCAAGCCCAAGCGGCAGATGAGCGTGCAGTTCAGCGGCGGCGAGCCGACCCTCTCGCCTTACTTCCTGGATGCTGTCGCCTACTGCCGCAAGGTGGGCTACAACAGCGTGCAGGCCGCCTCCAACGGCATCGAGTTTGCCAAGAGCAAGGAGTTTTGCCGCAAGGCCGCGCTGGCCGGCCTGCGCTACGTCTACCTCCAGTTCGACGGCATTGGCAACGCCGCCAACTCCCATCGCAAGGTGGGCAACCTCTTCGATGTCAAGCTCCAGGCCATCAACAACCTGCATGAAGCCGGCGTGGAAATCGTTCCCGTCACCACCATCATCAACGGCATCAACAACGAGCAGGTGGGCCGCATCATCCAGTTCGCCCTCGACAATCCCAAGAAGATCAGCTTCCTCAGCTTCCAGCCGGTCAGCTTCACCGGACGCGACGAGGACATCACCGACGAGCGCCGTTTTGCCCAGCGCTACACCCTCTCCCACATGGCCCACGACATCAAGAACCAGATGGGCTTTGGCGAGCCGGAGCGCGATTGGTTCCCCATCAGCTTCATGAGCACCTTCTCCGACTGGGCCGACCTCATTCACGGGCCTGCTGCCGATTGGGGCCAGCTCTCCTGCGGCTGCCATCCCAACTGCGGCATCGGAATGGCCATGATGATCGACAAGGAAACCAAGGAAGCAGCTCCCGTCACCGCCTTCCTCAACATGGACAAGGTGGCCAAGGATCTGGCCAAGGTCAACGACGCGGCCCGCGGCAAGTGGCTTTCGGTGATCGGCTTTGCGCTGGCCCTGTTGCGCAACTACGATCCCTTCAAGTCGCCCACCCACTTCAAGATCTCCGACATGATGAAGAAGATGGACAAGACCTTCAACGCCACCGGCAAGGACTACGGCAGCGTCAAGGGCACGCGCACGCTGGAGGACATCCAGAAGCGCCGCCAGGACCGCTGGAATTTCCTCTTCATCGCCGGCATGTGGTTCCAGGATTTGTTCAACTACGATTTCCGCCGCACCGAGCAGTGCATCATCCCCTATGCCACGCAGGAGGGCGAGATCAGCTTCTGCGCTTACAACACCGGCGTCGGATGGCGCAACATCATCGAGAAGATGCACATGACCGCCACGCTCACCAAGTGGTATGAGGAGCATGGGCGTCACGAAATCTTCGTCGGCGGCAAAAAGGTCCATATGCCCGAAGTCGGGCACGAACTCGCCCTGCGCGCCGAGCACGTCAACGCCGACCGCAACCACACCCTCGACGATCTGGGCATCGCCAAGACCCACCGCGAAGAGCAAATCCGCGCTCGCGACGAGAAGCTGAAACAGGATGCCGAAAACGCCCGCATGTCCAAGCTCTATCGCGAACACGTCCTCGGCGAAAAGCCCGTCGAGGGATTGGTCCAGCTAGGCTCCATCGCTCCCGCAAAGCCCGTCAAGCAAGAACAAGGCGAGCTGGTCGCCGGAGACTGATCCGCTCGCGAAGTAGCGGTTCGCTTGTACAACAATCAGGCCGGGACTCCAGTCCCGGCCTGATTCTTTTTTGATCCTGTTCAAGACGATCATCCCACCACAAAACTGTCATCCTGAGCGAAGCGTAGCGGAGTCGAAGGACCTGTGGTTGCTTATTGTTCTTCAGTGAATTCGCGGTAGTGCTATTCCTACCATTACTCCAGAAAAAAGGCGTAAGGGCGGGAAATTGACGTTGTGGGTTATGATTTGAACGCGGTACAACATATGCCTAAACGCACACGATCTCATGAATTAGAGGATCTCTCGCGAAACCGACTCCATCGGATATTCGAGGGAATCGGTTGGACCGTGGAGGATATCGCGAAGGATTATGGTGAGGATCTCCTTGTGCGCATATTTGAGCACGGTTCTGCAACTCCACTCAAGTTCTTCGTTCAAGCTAAGGCAACTGATAACATCGCTCGGTATCTCAAAAAGGGACGCGATATATTCAATCTTCCGGTGGACAATGAGCATCTCGATCAGTGGAACGGATTCCACGAGCCTGTATTTCTGACGATTTGGGACTCCCGATCAGACAATACTTATTGGGTCTGTATCCAAGATGCAATGGCGAAGCGAGATAGTGCAGTTGATTCTAGAAATCGCTCAACCACCCGCATTTCGATATCTCTTCACGACCGACTAAACGATGATGGCATCAGACGACTCCATGCTATTACCCGGGCTCGAAACAGTCGCCTGATGCGGGAGCAGGAAGGGGCCAGAGTGCTTATTGATTTCCTAGAAAGCGAATCGGGCATTAAGGTTAATTATTCCCCGGAGCAAGGAGTCGTGATTTTTAGACGACCAGGAAAGGGTGAAGAGGTTGTCCTGTTTGGTAAAGTTGCGAACCAGCTGCTCGGGCTGGCAACGAAGTTAAATAAGTCGCCGAAACAAGCCCTCCTCACAGGGATAAGGCTGCTCCGTCGGTTGTTCGATGAACATGCAAGAAGTGGCGAATTTCCAATGGTGAACAAGAGCACAGGCAAGATTGAAAAGAGAAAGATGACGACTAATCAATTGCGGCACTATATGCTAGCGCAGCTAGAATGTTTTGATGAGGAAACTGAGGAATAGGAATTGTTGCTGTTTTCAACCCCATAGACTGCATTACGTCTATCTCAGCTGGATGACCTTCACCTGTAACTTCTCGAACTCCACGGTGTCCAGGCCATGCGCCGCTGTATTCCAAGTTCCGGATTTTCGACCCTGTGAATACACCCTACGGCAATCACTCCTACCTCACTCCTTCTCCAGAAACTCCACACGATTCGTCCAGTCATCATCCCGGAATGCTTCGTAGAGTCTCGCAATCTGCTTGACCAGCCGTCCTACTGCATATTGCGGAATCGTTCTCGCATCGCAAAAGATAACGCCGCAATGATCCCGTCCCTCCAGGCCCCACTCTTTCAGCAGTATTGGAATTGTCCGCAGATCGTAGGTCACCAGCGTGAGTCCGCCGGCAATTGCCGCCTTCAAAACCTCCACATCGGGCTTGCCCCGCAGCCGGCCTTTCTCCCAATCCGGAATCGCATACACTGCGATCTCCGGAAACCGTCGCCGCAATCCAACTGCAACGGCGCGCGGCACATGCTCATCGAGCAGCAGTTTCATCCTTCAGCCGGCTTCCCGGTTTTTTCACGCGGGAATCGCTGTAGATTCGGCAGCATCCGTTTCAATGCCGCAAAATCAATCGCGTCATAATCCGCCAACTGCTCGGCTATCTCCTCCGGAAAGGCCTCGATGTAATTCACCGCTGCCTGCACCTTTTCGAGTGGCCATTCCAGGTGCTTTGCTACGGACTCCGCGTTCTGCTTGTAGCCGCGCAGCAGCTCCGCAACCTGCCACACCGCCAGCCGGCTGCCCTGCATATACGCCTGCCGCCCCGCCGCCGAATCCCGGAAATCGATATATGCAAACTCCGAGCGGCGCAGACCCTCCTCCACCAGCCGGGCGCTGGCGTCGCTCGCGGTCCACCCATGCCGTCTGGCCATGCGCTTGAGGCGTTTTCCGCTCTCCGCGGGAAGGCGCATGCTAATCACCATCGAAGAAGTTGTACTCATAGCAGAATCCTTACATTGTCACTCATGTAAGTATTGTAACACATATCCGCTGAAGATCGAATCAGAGGTCCCCATGGAGTCGGGGTCCCAGCGAGCGAATAGCGAGCCTTTGGCCCCACCGCAGGTGGCTACCCCAACTGGCTCACCTTCACCTGTAACTTCTCAAACTCCACCGTGCCCAACCCGCGCGCTGCGGCCATCTCCAGGTAGGGCATCTGCGCCACGTCCAGATTCCAGTACGCCTTGGCGACATAAGCATCAAGCGCCACCGGATCGGTTCCGGCGACGATAGTCTTTTTCAGCGCCACGTCTTCCACGTTGCCGCCCGTTGGCCCGTTGCGCAGAAGAACGCGGTAGCAGTCCATGATGGTTAGAGTCGGCAGCATGAAGCTGGCCAGGTCCGCCAGGCTCTGGTGAATCTGCTGGTGCAACCGGTTGCGTTCTCCGCCCAGAATGCCGTACCAGTTCTTCATGCCCAGCGTTGCGCCGGTCAGCACGTGATGCTTGGCGATGGGCAGGTTGATGATTTTGTCAGCCTCAAGAAACGGCGTGAAGACCGGCCAGCTCTTCAGCACCACGCCGCCCATATCCACTTCGCGGTAGAGTTCGGGATCGGGCAGGATCACTTCGGCGTGCTCGGCAAGAGCCGCGGCCTGAATGCCGGAACGATGGAAGCAGCGGCGCGGCTCATTGCAACTGACATCGGTGACAATGACGCGCTTCGCTCCTGCCTGCCAGCACTGGCGCACCACCTCGGCTACCAGATCGGGATTGGTATTGGCGGCCTGCTCCGGTGTGCGGTCCCACGCAATGTTGGGTTTGAGAACCACCACGTCCTGCCGGCTGACGAAGCGGCCGATGCCGCCTAGATTTTTGAGAGCCTGCTCGACCAGCGCGCGCGGTTCTTCACCTTGTACAACAGTCAAGTGCGGCCATTGCGTATCGGCCGCAATGCGATGGTCGCGCCGCGCATTTTCGGCCTGCGCCGGTACCGGGCGGAAGCTGTGCTCGCTGAGCCAGGCGACCGCGCCTGCGGTGCCTATGGCTGCTCCGCCAAGGCCAAGCAGTTGCAGCAACGCCTCGCGCCGCGTCATGCCCTGTGCGCCGCCCGTTGTCTCCTCCGGCTTCCCTTCGGTTTTACCGGCCATGTGTTTCTCCCGTTCAAACTTCCATCAGATGAATGTGCGTTGGATCGTTCGTTCCCAATCTGTGAGTCTGGTCGGCGGCGGTAACCAGGAATGTAGTCGGGCGTCCCGTGGACTCCAGCGTTGGCAGGCCCATCTCCGCGCGCTTGCGTTCCACCATCTTCCATCCGGTGTAATCAATAGCCACCGGATCATGGCCCACAATGAGCGCGTTTGGATACCACAGATGCTCGGGCCGGAACACTGGACCACCCTGATAGATTGACGACATTGCATCGCCGATGGTGAAGCGAAACTTATTGCGCAGTGCCGGAATGCAGTTCAGGTCGGCGATTCCGGGATCGCATGCGTTGCCGTGTAGCTCCGCCGGCTGCTGGATCGCGCCATAAAAATTCTTCAGCGAAAAAGTGACGCCCGCCAGATCGTGATCCTTGAGAACGGGAAGGTTGATCACAAAGTCGCACTCCCGCGTAAGTATCTTGGTAAAATTCACGCTGACCGAGCCAAACGCGGCGGGCTTCTCCTCATAGCCAAAGCCATCCATATCGGTGCCGATGCAGCGGATGCGGCTGCGGTCGGTGGAAATGGTGTATCCGGCGCGCTCCAAATCGCTGCGATGGCTCTCCCATACCACGATCTCACCCGGCTTCACGCCGGCTTGTTGCAACCGCTCGCAGATAGCCAGCGTCAACGCCAGATGAGTTGCAATGGGCTTGCCTCCCAGGCCGTTGACCTTCATGCCGATGACCTTGCCGACAGGCACAATGCGCTTCCAGGCTTCGACCGGCTTATCAAGGCCAGTGTAGGCCGCGATGGCGCGATCCAGCAGATCGGCCACGCGCTTTTCGTCCAGGTGCCCTCCGGCCGTGTGCAGTGCCGCATCGCGCGCGACAACCACTTTGGATTTCTGCTGATCGAGCAGCTCGGCCAGCCCCAGCTTGCTCTGTGCGCCCAGCAACACAGCTCCCGTCGCTGCGGTCTTCAAAAAATCTCTGCGGCTCTTCATGGCAATCCTCGCCTTCTCGACACGGCCAGCCCACAGGCCAGCGGCTTTACAGTTTCGCTTCCACGCCGCGCGCCAGCGCCAGCAGAGCCTGCGCGGTGTCGGGCGTGGATTCGTACGCAACAATGCGCACCAGTGCGGCTCCTTTGCGGAAGATGATGCTTTGCGCATAAGCCACGCCAGCGTCGCCCAGTTGGATCGGCTTGGCGTCTTTGGTCCCGGTCTCCAGAATCTTGCGCGCGCCCTCCGCGCTGCCCATCGTATGCACGTCCACAGTTGCCTCTAGCTGACCCTGGTACTTGTAGTCGGAGGTAGAGGTGGAGACAACGCCCGCCGAAATATACTGCTCGGCGTCGCCGTCGATGTACTGGTAGAGGTCTTTAGCCGCATAGACCCGCGTCTCGCTGGTCTTTTCCCAGCCCGCAACCGCGCCTGACTTGGGGAATGGCTCCGGACCCTTCTTCTTGCATCCTGTACCAACTGCTGTGACGGCAAAAATAATTGCCGCAAAGACCAACAACGATTTCATTGAACAAGTTTTCACTGCAACAATCTCCTTATTTTCGGTTAAGCAAAATCTGGCTGCTTGGCGAGCGGCTTTCGCCGATGCTGGTGACATAAACTGCCGGGTGCTCCTGCAGCGGGCAGGCGTACTCGCACGCTCCGCAGCCCACGCAGCGGCTGGGATCGACGCGCGGTTGCTTCACCGTCTTGGTGTTGCCCGCCGAATCGATCACCTGCGCCTCCTCGACATAAATCGCCTTGGGCGAAACCGGGCACCACTCCTCGCAGACGATGCAATCGATGGCCATGGCCCACGGCAGGCAGCGCCCTCGATCGTAGAATGCCGTCCCCAGGCGAATCGGCTGGCTTTGCCCGCCCACGCCAACCACCCAGCCTTTATCTTTCGGCGTAATCTGCCAGATCGCTCCGGTGGGGCAAACCTCCGAGCACATCACGCAACTCGGCTCGCAGTAGCCGATGCGCGGCACCAGCGTCGGTGTCCACAATCCTTCCAGCCCCGCCTGATCGAGCGTGGGATGCAGCGCAATGTTGGGGCAGACCTTCATGCACTCGCCGCAGCGGATGCAGCGCGAAAGAAAATCAGGCTCGTCCAGCGAGCCCGGCGGCCTCAACAATCTCTCGTTGCGGCTCTTGCCCAGGCCGGTGTTGGCGCGCATCAAAGGTACAATCGCAACGCCGGCCGCGAGTCCGGTGATCGTCCTGCGCCGTCCCAGATCGGGCGACGCAATCTCTTTCTCCTTGCGAAAGAACTTGAATTGAAGTCCGTCGTGCGGGCAACTGCCCACGCAGTTCATGCACATCAGGCACTCGGCCTTGTGCCACGGAACGCCGCCCACAGGATCGTCGCCGCCCTGGCAGTGCAGCAGGCAGCGGTTGCAGTTGTCGCAGTTGGCCTCGTCTTTGTGCAGCCCCAGCACGCTCCACCGCGAGACCGCGCCCAGCAGCGCGCCCAGCGGGCAGATCGCCCTGCACCACAGCCGCGTCACGCGCAAACTAACTGCAAGGATCGCAATGAACAGAATCCCCAGCACCAGGCCTTGGTGGTAGTGCGCCTGGCGGAGATCAAGCACCGTGTAGTGCAAAATCGTATGCAGCCACGTGCCGGTCACTTTGATCGCCGCCACGTGGCTGTGTTCCAGCGGCGTCAGCGCGGCGCGCGCGGCGGCGTTAAAGGCCGGCAAAATCGACAGCCCAAAAGACCGCACCAGCAAACTGAAGGGATCGATCCATCCAATCGCCGCCGAGCCGAAGCAGGCAGCCACCAGCCCGGCAATCAGCACAACATATTTAACCGTCTGCCAGCGTTTGTAGCGATTCGCCTCGATGCGCTGCTTGCCGCGCTTCGACTCCGAGGGCATATTGTCCACAAAGTGTTGCAGCGTGCCCATGGGGCAAATCCAGCCGCAAAAAAAACGTCCCAGAAAGAGCGTCGGCAGCAGAATGACCAGGCTCCAGATCAGTCCGCGATAGAGCGCATGCCCGGCCAGAGCATTCACCAACGCCACCAGCGGATCCCACTCAAAGAAGAGGCGCACCGGCGCGCGCAGATGTATCTCCGTTGCGCCGCCGGGAAAAACGCTCAGCGAGGTGAACAGCAGCAGCGCAAAAAAGAGCAGCAGGAAAAACACCTGCGAAATCCTGCGCAACCGCGGCAATCTGGACCGGTTCACTTGTCGCCTCCACGCGCGGGGGAGCTACTCCTGCATGATCCATGATTAATGCTCAGACAACCGCCAGACTGTGATCTGCATCACTTATTGGCGGCAATAGTGGCCTGTTACATCTGGTATTCGCTCGAATCACACGACAGCCTGTGCGGCCTCACAAGTGATTGATAAGCGATGCGATGCAGGCGGCGCCGAAGCCGTTGTCGATGTTGACCACCGAGACGTTGGGCGAGCAGGTGTTCAACATTCCCAGCAGCGCGGCGATGCCGCCAAACGAAGCTCCGTAACCTACGCTGGTGGGCACGGCGATAACCGGCGCATTCACCAGTCCGCCAACCACGGTGGGCAGAGCGCCCTCCATGCCGGCGCAGACAATCAGCACGCGTGCCGATTGCAGCCCTTGCTTTTGCGCCAGCAAACGATGAATGCCGGCCACGCCGACGTCGGCGATCAATACGACGGTGTTGCCCATCAACCGCGCGGTTACGACAGCTTCTTCTGCCACCGGCAAATCGCTAGTGCCGGCGCAAACCACACCGATGGTTCCAACTCCCGGTATGGTTGGAGCCTGCGTGAGCGTGATGGCGCGCGCCGTCTCGTGAAACTCGGCGCGCGGCTCGACAGTATGAACGGCATCATACATTTCATGCGTTACGCGCGTGGCCAGCACATTGCCACCCGTCTTGGCCATGCGGGCAAAGATTGTTGCTACCTGTGCGGCGGTTTTTCCGGAGGCAAAGATCACTTCCGGCGTTCCGGTGCGCAGCGCGCGATGATGGTCGAGCTTGGCGAAGCCTATATCCTCGAAGGGAAGATCCTTCAAGCGGTCAATGGCGTCGTTGACCGCCATGCGGCCCTCGCGTACTTCGTTGAGCAGCGTTTCTATGCGTGCGCGATCCATCAGCGCTTCTCCTTCATGGCCGCGTAGGCTTGCATGGCTTCTTCCATCACCTGCTTGAGAGGAAGCGAATGTTCCGCGGCAATCTTGCGGCAATCCTCATACTCCGGCGATGCGTTGGCGATTTTACCAGCAGGCAGGCGGGCAAGCTTGATTCTCACCTTGCCATGACCTGTATCAACTTCAACAAACTCGCGCGCCAAGGCAACTTTATTTTCCAGCCTCCAGCGCAGGCCGATGGTGGTGGTCTCGCGGAAGAGCAGCTCCTGCAGCGCCGGCGCCAGATCGGGCCGGCAGAGGACGGTCACCTGCACGCCTGCGCGTCCCTTCTTCATCTGCACCGAGGCTCGATAAACATCCCACGCGCCGGCAGCCAGCAATAACTCGCTGACATAACTCAAGACCTGCGGGTTGCAATCGTCGATAACCGTCTCGATTACTGCAATCGGTTCGGTTGCGGCTATTTCGGCAGCTTCACCTTCGCCCACCAGCAATCGCAGCAGGTTGGGTTGCCCCGGCGTCTCGCGCCCGCCCGCGCCGTAGCCCGTTTTCAGAATGTGCATCGCCGGCAGCGTCCCGTACTGCACATCGAGCATCCGCAGCAGCGCAGCGCCAGTAGGGGTCACGCGCTCCATAGGCTCGCCGGCCGCGTAGACTGGAGCATCGCCCAGCAAAGCCAGCGTGGCCGGCGCGGGAACGGGAAGCGTTCCGTGCTGGCAGACAACCGTTCCGCTGCCCACGTTGAGCGGCGACGAAAGCCATCGATCAACGCCCAGCGCTTCCGCGCCCACAGCGGCGCACACAATATCGACAATGGTGTCTACCGCGCCGACTTCGTGAAAATGCACCTTTTCGACGGGGACGGAATGAATGGCGGCTTCTGCCTCGCCCAGTAGTTGGAATGCGCGAATCGCGCGTTGCTTGACTGCGTCTGTGAGCGGCGCAGAGCGAATGATTTCCACAATCGCCGACAGCGAGCGGTGAGGCGCATGGTGTTGGTGCTTTTCGTGCGTATGCGCGTGTCCCGGATGATCGTTGTGAACATGTGCCTGTTCAGCCGCCGGAGAGTCGGGCGTGATGACGTCTACTTTGATCGCGGCCAAGCCGCCGCGGCTCACCTTGCGCATCTCCAGGCGCGCGCCCACCTTCAGCGCGGCCGTTGTCTCCTCGAGGCAGGCGAAGGGAACGCCCGCATCCACCAGGGCGCCCAGCAGCATGTCGCCGCTGATGCCGGAAAAGCATTCCAGATAACCAATACGCATCGCAAGATGATTCTAAACCGTCGGCTATGCCCCGCGCTTCGCCAGCACTTCCACGGGCAATACGGCATTCAAAGACCCTGAACGAAAGCCCGCACAATCGAGCGTGATGTATTGAAAGCCGGCCAGCTTAAGAGCGGCAGTGATAGCGTTCAGCATCTCCATGGTGAGGGCGCGAGGCATCTCGGCGCGAGCCAGCTCCACGCGAGCCAGCTCGCCGTGATGGCGAACGCGCAACTCGCGAAAACCCAACTGCCGAAGGCTCTCCTCGGCTTTCTCTACCTGTTCGAGCACCTCGCGGGTCACGGTGCGGCCATACTCCACGCGCGAGGAGAGGCAGGGCGCAGCCGGGCGGTCCCACAACGCGTAGCCGGCAGCTTTAGCCAGTGCGCGAATTTCAAATTTTGTCAATCCCGCCTCGGCCAGCGGCGCCAGCACGGCGTGCTCCTCGGCCGCCCGTTGCCCGGGACGATAATCCCTGGTGTCATCGGCGTTCATGCCATAGGCGATGTGCTCAAATCCCAGCCTGGGACCCAGCGCCTCCATGGCCTGAAAGAGCTCGTCCTTGCAATGGAAGCAGCGATTCGCGTCGTTGCGCTGATATTCCGGCCGGCTCAATTCCTCGGTCGCGATGATGTGCAGCGGAAATCCCTGCGTGTGCGCAAAATCGCAGGCCTGCTCGAAGTCGCGGCGGGCCAGGCTGGGAGAGTCGGCCAGCACGGCGATCATGCGGCTGCCTAGAACGCGATGCGCCGTGGCCGCCAGGAACGCGGAATCCACGCCTCCGGAGTAGGCCACCATCAGGCTGCCCAACTGCCCCAGGCGATCTTCCAGCGCGCGCTGTTTCAGCGTCGTCTCCTTTGTGCCGTCGAGAACGAGGCCCGATTCGGCTTCCCCGTCTCCAGTCTCCGGTAAATTTGTGTGCGCACTCGCCGCCATGGGCAGATTATACGCTAAGGGAACGTCTGCAGCCGAGGGCAATGTTACCGGCTTGAGTTATGGTTCAGATCTTTCACGTAAAACAGCTTTTCCGCGGTAATTCTGTATCTTGCCGAAATAGAATCCGTCAACGAACGCGCAGGAGCATGATAACTCGCGGAAGCGGGCTTCCGCGAAACAATCGGAGCGGATTGCGTCAGCCGCTTGCCCAACCGGATGAGCGGATCCTCAATGGTATGGAATGAGACAAATGACAACAGCGCGGTAAGAGCAAGGAACACGACGAACTTGAGTACCCATGGCAGTTTGGGCAGGTAAATCAAGACAAAGATAAGAGCCGGAACGTGAAGCAAGTAGACGCTATAGGAGTACTTGGCGACCTGCTTTGCGGGTTGAACAATCCAGCCTGCGCGTAACTCGCCAAAGGCCGGGATAGCGACTGCCAGCGTCAGGCAGATGCAAGCATTCACCAAAGCGCCGTGCGCGGATTCGAAGGAATGCTTCCCCACCAGCAAGCCTTGCAGGGCAAATAGGGCTAGGACGAACAGAGGCCATGCCCAGGACGGAAGCGCAGGCCGGCGCGGCTCAGTGGGCCGCCGCTTAAGCAGCTTGTAGGCCACCATGCCGCCGATGAACATGGGCGGAAACACTGCCGCGTGGAACATGCGCGGCAACGCGGGCTGAGTTGCGGCCAACGCAAGAAGTGTCGCGCCAAGCCATAAGGAGAAGACTACAAAGATACGGTCGTATCGCTGCAATACAACAAAGAAGAGAGGCAGAATAAGATACATCTGGACCTCCCACGGAAGGCTCCACAGCGGCCCGATGACACTGGCATAACTGCGCAGCATATTCTGCGCCAGAATCAGGTTGGCCACAATGCCATGCCAACCCAGAGCATGTAGTTTTTCACTGGAGACATCGGAGAGCCCGGTCAAAAGCGTCAGCACAATCGTTGCCCAGCACAGCGGATATATGCGGAAGGCGCGGCGAATCAAAAAGTTCCGCCCGCGATGAGCGGCTGGCGCGCGATGCATGGAAAGCATAAGTACCAGGCTGGTATGCACAAAAAAGAACATGACTCCCGTAAAGCTCAGGTTATGCAATGACTGATCGATGTCGGCGTCGAAGGCGCACAGATGAAAGGCGGCGCTTTGGCGGTAGAGATGCGCCGCAATTACCGACAATACCGCGAACGATCGCAGCAGGTCTAGGTTTGTATAATTGGTCTTCATCCTGTCACTGATCTGACGGCGCGGTCAGACGCAACTGAAACAACAGGTTTTGGGGCGATAGGCATCTGGCCATAAAGAACTTCATGCCAGCGCGCCGCAACGCGAGGCTCTGAAAACTTCCTGGAGACGCTCCGCGCCGCATTCCCAAGCCTGTGGCGCAACATCGGATTCTCGCCAAGTATCACCATCGCACTGGCCAGAGCATCCACTCGCTCGGCCGGCACCAGCAGTCCATTCACTCCATTCCGTATCACTTCACGCGGTCCATTCGGACAATCGAAGCTGATGCAAGCCGCCCCGCAGGTCATCGCCTCGATAAGCACTAATCCCAATCCTTCAAAGCGCGAACTGAGAATGAAGATTCCGCATTGCGAAAACAAGGAAAACGGATCGTCCGAAAACGGCGCAAATATTACTCGAGTCTCGATTCCAAGAGTGCTCGCCTGCCTCGCTAACTGATCGCGCAGCTGCCCGTCGCCTACGATTCGCAGCGACCAGTCTGGTAACCGCTTGAGGGCTATGGACCAGGCTTCGAGCAGCAGATCGAATCCCTTCTGCGGGACGAGACGGCCCATTGCAAGAACCTCTTGCCGGCGAACGGCTTTTTCCGTTGCCGGCCGAATCGCAATGTTAGGAATCGTAGTTATTGTGCCGGACGGAGCGAAGAGTTCGGCATATAACTTTGCATCCCGCTCCGTTTGGGTCACAATGCGCGAGGCCAGCACGGCAGATAGCCGCCTGGCCAGCATCCCGCGTCCTTTTGTGATGCTGTGAGACAAAGCGAAATGCTCCCAGACCGCCAGCCGAACACCAGGCACAAAAGCCGCAAGCAGGGCGACAATCAACCGGTTGGTGTCTGTGCAAACAATCCACTGCGGGTGGTGGCGGATGACGAACAAGGCAAAGGCGCACATCAGCCACGGATAGTCAAGAAACCACGGCAATGGGTTGCGCCGCCCATAGCTCACCTTCACGCCGCTGGAAAGCCGGAATCCAGGAGACGGATTCCGGCGGTAACATGACCAGATCGATACCGATTCTCCGCGGGCATCCAACGTATTGGCTAGATTAACCTGGGCGCGCTCAGTGCCCGCTCTCGCCGTGACATCGTGAATGATGAAGCATATCTTCATGACAGTCTTCCGATAACTTCGATTGAATGAGCTTGTCCGCGCGCTGCATCAGCCTGCGCGCATTGACGCCCGCAGCGTTGCTCTGAATCGCATACGATCGAGAAAATATCGTGCTTGCCACGGCGACAAGATGGCGGATAACACTGGGAGACAACATTGCAATGCCCGGTAGTGCGATCTAAGTCCGCACTGAACGCACTTCGTCGCCAGGCAAAAGGCGGCGTTTTCCACCCTGCCGTATTTGACAGCACGTTCATAACCTTCCCGGCTGAAGCTATCTTGGCCGTTTCTCAGACGCTCGCGATATAAATTGACTATGTAGTAGTGCGCCTTCCTCTGTTCAAGGCGCGACGATATGTTGCCGGAGCGCGCACGGATGAGCATCAGCGGCTCCGGAATGTTACTGATGCGGAATCCCGTGGACAAGGCGCGGAGAAGAAAGTCGTAGTCTTCGGCGACCGGTATTATCCGATACCCTGTCAGTGTGCTGTATACCTCGCGCCGCGCCAGCCAGATATGAAGACAGGGCGAAGCCAGCAACATGGTCCGGGCAATCTCCTCGTCACTGGCAGGCTTTCGAGAAACGCCTAGTCCGGGAATAGGTCTCCCTAACTGGTCAATCGCCATCGTCGCGCAGCCTACTAGAGCAATGCCGGGATTCTCTTCAAGAAACTGAAGTTGCTTCTCCAGTCTTGTCGGCAGGGCAATATCATCCCCATCCATGCGCGCAATGAAAGGAGCGCTGCAGAATGGGAGACCGAAATTGAGAGCCAGCGGAAGGCCCAGATTCCGTGGCGCGCGCACGACCTTGATGCGCGGATCAGCGGAAGCGATTTGCGCAACGATGCCAAGCGTTCCGTCCGTCGAGCCATCGTCGACTACTACAATTTCAATGTCGGTGAAGGTTTGCGTCTGGATGCTGGCCAGCGCTTCGGCGACATAAGCATCGACGTTGTAAACCGCCATCAGTACGCTGATTTTCGCCATATCTATCCTTTCTTGATCTCAGCACTCGCTGTTTGATTGCCGCGCGCGCCGGCTCCGTCGAGCGCCGTGCCGCGCAATGCCGCCAGCAGACCGAGCGCGGCGAAGAAGTATGGCATCGCCCAGGCGCTTACCAGGGCAAATCCGTTGATGAAGATGGGGAGAATGAGCAGATAGATGGATACCGGGCATCTTCTCGCGAGAATCCAGATATAGAAGACAAACAGCAGCGAGCCGCCAATACCAAGCTCGGTGATGAAGGTTACCACGATGTTATGAGCCGACAATATACCAAACAGGTTGAGAAAATTCCCGGCTCCCACGCCGAAGAATTTCTGCGCGGCATCCGCTTCATGATAGGCATCCATCATCAGAGTGAGGATGAAAAACTTGCTTGTAAGACTCCCGTCTATGGCCTTAATTGAGTCCGATCCCTGTGTGGTATAGTCCATGAACAGCTTGACGACGACAAGCGTCTGCGCCGCCAGCAACCCGAAAAAAGTCCATACCCGCCAACGCCAGAGCTTGTAAATGACAAGCTGGCAGATCCCGGCGGCGATGGATGCCCTGGACATGCTGGCAAACAGAAGCAGGTAGGCCAGCAACCATCGATTTCTTTTTATATTGTCTCTGAATGCGAACATGATCGAAAGAAGGCAGAGTATCTCGATGCCGGCAAAGTTGGAGTCGACGAAAAACGGGCTGAACTTATAGAGATAAAAGCTGTCGGAGATATCTGTATTTGCGTTTGCTCCAATGAGAGGCGATAAGATAAGCCGCGTGACGCACTCGATGGCCAGAAAGACGAGAGTCCAGTTGACGATGCGGGGCGCCAGGCGAGTTAGGGTGAGCGGCGGGCACGATCTGGCAAGAAGCGTCACGGCCGGGGCGATTAACATGGAGGTAATGAAGAAGATGGGCGTCACAAAGCTCTTGTGCGCGGCGGGACTGTGAGCTGTGCCGATGGCTTGGGAGATGGCCATCAGAACAATTAATACGAGCGCGGCGAATAGGTCGGCTTCAAAGCGGACGAGATAACAACTGAGAGCGACAACGCAGAGCGCGAAAAGAGGGATTTGCGAGTAGTTAATGTAGCCATAGGTCAGGCCGGGCAAGAAGGATAGCGGCACGAAGGAGAATGTCAGCAGCGCGCCCAGGGCGAAGAGCCTGACGGACGCCGACAGGGAGCCGGTTAATTCGATGGGCTGCTGCCGCAGCGCGAAGCCAATAGAATTACAAGCCATCGAAAAGCCTCCACGCTCGTGGTTGCACGCAGTAGATCCACATGCCAGAAACCTGAGCGACTGCGCGTTTCAAAGCCGCCGCGAAATCAGGCCACGCGCCCCCCGCCCAAAGATTGCCGCCGCTGACCAATTCATTGCGTGTATATCGGAGGTTCATGCCGCCTCGCCTCCACTCACGGCCATCGAGCCTATGGACAGATATCTCCTGCGGGCGCGCAAAAAGATCGTCAATGCGGAAGGAAGACCGATACCCGCCGAGACGGCCAGGTAGCCAAGCGCGACACCGGCATTGCCCCATCGAGGCGCCGCGATCACGGCCAGCAGCAGAGAGAGCGAGGCCACCGCCAGCGATTGCCAAAGAAACGGCTCTCGCTTGAAGGAGCGCAACAGCGTAGCCAAACTCTGCACCACACAGTTGGCGCCGGCGGCCAGCATCAGCACCGCAAACAATTGCGGCGAAACCATGCGAGCGGCTAGCTTTGGAGCGACAACGGTCAACAAAGCCGCTGCTGCATCCGCGGCCAGCGCGATGATGGCGAAGACCGCCAGGGCCTGGCCCAAAGCGCGCAGAAATAGCCGGTCAAGTCCGTTGAACTCGCTCTGCGCGATCAATTGTCCGAAGGGCGTAGCCTTGGTCGTGATCCAGGGCAGCACCAGGCTTGTCATGTAGCCGGTGATCGAGAGCGACATGCCCATCTGTCCGGCTTCGACGGGCCCGCGCAACGCAAAAAGGATGGGGATGAAGATCTGGATCGTAAAGTAGGAGCACATCCAACTGACAGCGATGCGCCATTGAAAGGGCCAGACTTCGCGGCTCCAACGAATGGAGGCGTCGTGGACCTGATGACCAAGTAGTCCCGTCAGCAGTTGGCGGCGCGTGACCAGAAAAAATAGGCCTGTAACAACCTGGCCTGCGATAACCAGCGCCGGCGAGTAAAGACCGTGATGCAGGAGCATGGCGGCCCAGGCCAGCGCCATGCCAACCACCGCCTGGCGCAGCCGCAGCGCAGCCACTGCGCGCACCTGCCCGCATCCATCAAGGAAAGAGTAGAAGGGCTGGCACCACAGGCCGGCTATCGATGCCGCTATGGCCAGCAGCCAAGGCCCCTGCCATGCCACTTGCGCCGTCGCCGGCCCGGCGTGGCGCGCAAAGAAGAGCGTCCCGAGCGGCGCCAGAAGCAAACCCATTGCCACAGCAGCCAAGCTGTACCAGCGCACACTGAGCTGGAGCGCAGAAGCCAGCCGCGCGTGAGCCGTCGGATCACCGCTCACGCTGCCGTCCTCGCGCAGTACCAAGTGAACGCTCTCGTGCGCGGCCAATTGCTGAACGACAAATGAGAAGCCCAGCTCGAAAACCATCTGCAACGCGACCAGGCTGAGCAGCGTGTAGTAGTAGCCCTGCTCGACGGGCGACAGAAAGCGGACGATCAGCAAAACCGTCACGGTGCTGCCCGCGATACTCACTACCCGCGCCAGAGAGGTAAACGCGACGGCGCCATCCAGGCCCATCATCCTCCGCAGCCTCATCGCGGCCCTCCTCCCCAGGCCTGTTCGAGCGCCATAGACCAAGAGCCTGCATGGCGGCGGAGATTGCGCAGAACCTCTAAGGCCTCGATTGCCAGCGCGATTGCCAGCGCCAGCGGCAGGGACGCCAGCAGCGTTCCCAGCACAATCCAGATTCTGAACAGCGATGTGGGACGATCGGGAACGGCCGCCGCATCGACAACCTGCGCCTGCGCGCCCTGCCTAGCCTCGTCAACCCGCGCCACCTCTTGAAGGCGCATCAACAGGCTTACAACCGTCTCGCGATACTTCACCTCGCGCAGTGCGCGCGCATATTCAAGACCCGCCTGGCTCACCATGCCCTTGGGCGCCACCAGGTCGCCGCTGCGGCGATCATGAATCACATCCATGGCGGCTAACTGCGCCTCCAGGCTCGACAACTCCTGCCGCGCGCGCTCCAGGTCCGGATTCTCGTCGGCGGCAAACTGGCGCATCGCCTGAATCTCGACCTGCTTGGCCGCAACCTGGGCGCGTAAAATGGCCGCCGCGGCGATCATCGCGTGGGCCTGGCCGTCCATCTCAATCACGCCGGTGCGTTGCTCGGTTTGCTTCATCTCTTCTTCAGCGCGCGCCAGATTCTCGCGCGCCTCTGTCACTTGCCGCTCGAAGAAGAGTCTTCGCCCGGACGCCTCGCTCACCGCCAGGCTCGCCGACAGGCGCCGGTATTCCTCCACCCATCCGTTGGCCATCTCCGCGGCCCGGCGCGGATCCCGGTCGGTCACCGAAAGGCGGATCAACCCGTCCTTCAAACCGCTGTCGATGAGTGTTTTTTTCTCCCACCGTTTACGCGCCGACGACAGGTACTTCACGTGGTAGAGCGTCTGCAGATGAAAGCGCGCCACCATCGCATCCTCAACCGTGCGACTCTTCAACAGGGCCACCTGCAAGTCGTTGGGGTTCTTGATGCCCAGGGCGCTTGCGCCTGCTCCGGCCATGGCGCTCAGGCTGCTCAATTGCGCCATCATTGCCGTTCCCGCGGAACCGCCCTGCTGAGGCGGCAGAATAACCGTGGTGGCCGTGTAGCGGGTGGGCAGCAGCAAGGCAACTGCCGAGCCCAGCGCAACGATGATCAGTGAAGCGATGCCGACCAGCTTCCTGCGTTTGATTGCGATGCGGATTACCGGAGGCAGAGTGCCGGTGGAGGTTTGTGATGCAAGTGCGATGGGGTCCTGATCTACTGTTGGCACGCGGGGCTTCCTCTTTGCAGCGGGTTAGGTTTTTTCCTGGGTCGCGCAGCGCGCTTCCTATTGAGAGTTCTGCGCCGCTCGTTCCGGGGTAAAACTGACAGCCATCGCCACTGCCTGCCACCATAGGTAAAAAGGGTCAGTTGCGAGCGGATTGCCCGGACACTCAACCTTTACTGCGCTCAGATTACCTGCGAAAGAATCAGCGCGAACGGAGAAGAGGAGAAAACTAACAGTGTTAAATCGATTATGGGAAGACCCTCACAGACCTGTTCGATTTCGGAACAGCCTCAATCTCCACTCGCAATTTTTCGTTCGTTCCGCCAGCCAGATGTGTAAACAATGGGAAGTCTATGAGAAACCATTCATCTTCTCGCTCACTCCTTCGCCGCATGATGATGCTCTGCGTCGCTGGCGCCGCGGTACACGCCTTTTGCGCACTTGAACTGCACGCCCAATGTTCAGCCGGCGACGATCCCGATTCATACGGTTGCCAGATGCAACAGGCTGCGCCATCGCCTTCCATGACCCAATCGCCGGCATCGCCTACTGTGCTGACCATGCAGGAAACTCCGCAGCGGGGTACTCCAAGGGCGGACCAATCCACGGATGCCTCGGCTAACAACAGCCTTTCCAGCGGCGCAAATTACACTGAGCCGGCAATGCGCAATGGGTTCAACACAGCTGAACAGCCTCGCAAGCAGGCCATGCCCCCCGAGCCTCCCACAGAGTTTCAGCGTTTTGTGGCTTCTACCACGGGCCGGATGCTGCCCATCTATGGGGCACGCCTCTTTGCCGCCCTGCCGGCGTCATTCGGTCCCATCGACCAAGGGCCCGCTCCGCAGGATATGGTGGTTGGCGCGGGAGACGAATTGCGCATCCGCATCTGGGGACAGATCAACTTCAGCGCCAATCTGCGCGTGAGCCGCGAGGGAGAGATTTACCTTCCCAAAGCGGGCGCCGTGCATGTTGCCGGCCTTGCGTTTTCAGCCGTCGCCGGCCACTTGCGCACCGCGCTCGAGCGGGTCTATCGCAACTTTGAGCTGAGTGTGGATATGGGAGAGATTCACTCCATCCAGGTGTATGTGACCGGGCAGGCACGGCAGCCCGGAGAGTACACAGTGAGCGCCCTCAGCACGCTGGTAAATGCGGTCTTTTTGAGCGGCGGCCCTTCCGGCGCAGGTTCCATGCGCCATGTCGAGTTGAAGCGCGATGGCAAGGTACTCACGGACTTCGATCTCTATGCTCTGTTGGTGAAGGGCGACAAGACGGGTGATGTGCAACTGCAGTCCGGCGACGTGCTGTTTATTCCCGCCGTGGGCCCGCAGGTGGCGCTGCTGGGCAGCGTGCGGCTGGCCGCCATCTACGAGTTGCGCGGCCAGGAGTCGATCGTAGGTTTACTGGACGCGGCCGGCGGCAGAACCGTGGTGGCCTCCGGCGGGCGCATCTCAGTGGAGCGCATCGAGGATCATGCGCAACGCCGCGCCTTCGAGCTGAAAGCCGATGCGGCGGGCCTTGCGACCTTGCTGGCCGACGGCGATATCGTGCGCATCGATCCGATTATCTCCGACTATCGCGAGACGGTCACTCTGCGCGGATCTGTGGCCAACCCGGGGCGCTTCCTGTGGCATGCGGGCATGAGGTTGAGCGAGCTGATGCCCGACAAGGATTCGCTGGTGTCGCGGGACTACTGGTGGCAGCGCACCCAGCTTGGCCTTCCCGCCCCGGAGTTTGTGCCCTTCAACTCTCTCACTTCGCAACTGCAAACAGATCGCTTTGCAGGGCAGCAATACGGAAGCTACCCAGGGCAGCAATACGGCCGCTACTCAAAGCAGCAAACAGACAGCTATCCGGAATCGGATCGCGGAACGCAGATGCCGCCGCAGCCTTCAGCCGGCGATCCATCTGCGGCGATGCGTAAAGCCTTGGACACCCGATCCTCGTTAGCGGCAGGCGCTCTGGCAAGTACCGAGTCAAGCAACCCGACAAGCAGAGAAACAGCACTCCTCCGCCCCGCTTTTCAAACTGACTGGGACTACGCCGTGATTGAGCGGCTGGACACGGCTACCATGGCCACTTCGCTGATTCCTTTCAATCTTGGCAAGCTGGTACTCGGCCATGATGCTTCGCAGGACCTTGAACTTCAGCCCGGCGACGTGATTACAGTTTTCTCGCAGGACGACATCCACCAGCCCATCGCCCGGCAAACAAAATATGTGCGGCTGGAAGGCGAGTTCGTGCAGGCCGGCGTTTACAGCGTCCTGCCCGGCGAAACGTTGCGCTCGCTGGTTAAGCGCGCTGGAGGCCTGACGGGCAATGCCTATCTTTACGGGTCGGAATTCACCCGCTTGAGCACCCAGGCCATCGAACAGCAGCGTTTAAAAGAATATGCCGATCGCCTCGAGCATCAGTTGGCGCGAGGCTCGATCACTATGGCCGGCATGGGGAACGGCGGTTCGCAAGAGACAGGAATCCAGGGACAGGTTAACTCCGTCGACCGCGATCTCATCGCGCGGCTGCGCCAGTTGCAGCCCACCGGAAGGATCGTGCTCAATATGCGTCCGCGCAGCGCGGGAGAGAGCGACCTGCCGGAGACGCCGCTCGAGGACGGCGATCAGTTGCTGGTTCCGTCCACTCCCGCCACCATCCAGGTGGTCGGCGCGGTGCTCAATCAGAATGCTTTTCTGTATCGCAACGGCGCTCGCGCAGGCGAATACGTTCACCTGGCCGGCGGGCCCAACCGCGACGCCGACCGCAGACAATCCTTTGTTCTGCGCGCCGACGGTTCCGTAACCAGCCATAACGTGGGACAGTCGATCTTTTCCTCCGGCTTTAACAATGTGCGCCTCTACCCCGGCGATACCGTCGTTGTGCCGGAGAAGAACATCGGACCCGGCGCCATGCGAGAGTTCCTATCCTGGTCGCAAATGTTCTCCCAGCTTGCCTTGGGAGCTGCGGCCATTGACGTACTCAAGTAATTGTCTGGACAAACATTCGCAGAGCATCGTTTCGATTCCCGGAAGATCGTTGCTGCCGCGACTGAAGCAACGCAAATCTCAGTCGTGCGCTCCAGTGCGCTTTCGAGTCGTCAAAGCCGATAATTCCTTCAAGCCGTTTGTTGCATTTCAACTTGCTCTGTCTCGTTTCGCGGACACTCGCTTGCCGCATAGCATTTTGTCGCATCGCTCATAAAGACCATCTAATTAGAGAAGGCTCATTGAATGTCGGCAACGGGACACTTCCCAATTTCGTCTCCCCGATCATCCGATTTCTCTCCTCGCACTCATATCCACAGCTAATGCGACGATGATGCAGAAGTAGACACTCTCACCAGTGAGAGGCCAAATCGATTGACTGTCCGGCTCGTGGCTTCGGCAATGTTCTCTTGCTGTTGCGCTCGGGCTTTACCAACGCTCTAATTGTCCAACTCGCTTTTGAGGTCTGCTTTATGTTGCATTCCAGCCGCGTTTTTGAGTCGGGTGCCGTTTTCGTCCAGCCCTTCCCAATCTCCGCGTTACCGCCTCTCCTCCACGGCGCGCCTAATCATGAAGCGCGCCTCGAGAGCCCCTCAGCCAGCTCCTGGACTCTTTCCTGGCCCAGAAGGCTGGTTGATCTGTCGATTGCGCTGCTGGTTCTTGCCTTCTTTGGGATTCCAATGCTGGCGGTCGCATTGTGTGTGCGCCTGTCCTCACCAGGGCCTTCCTTTTTTGCCCAGTATCGCGTTGGCCGGGGTGGAAGTTACTTTCGCATCTATAAGTTCCGCACCATGTTTTTCGGCTCAGAGAATAGCGGTCCCAGCCTTACAAGGGAAGGGGATTGCCGCATCACCGGCATTGGATTCTGGTTGCGCAAACTCAAGCTCGATGAGGTTCCGCAGTTTTACAATGTTTTGCGCGGCGATATGAGCCTGGTCGGGCCGCGGCCCAAGCTGCCGCAGTATTTGGGCATTGCCAATATGCCCTATCGTCCCGGCATCACCGGCGCCGCTTCGCTCGCCTTCCGCCACGAAGAGGAGATACTGAGCCGCGTTCATCCTAGCCAACTGGATGATTTCTATTCCCATCACATCCAGCCGCTCAAGGCGCGCATCGATGCGCGCTATATGTGCCGGGCCACTTTCTGGAGCGATATGCGCCTGGTCGTTGCTACATTCTTCGCCTGTCTTGCGCCTGCGCCCAGTCCCGCCGTCTTTCGCCGCGCTTCGACGCAAATTATGTCTTTCCCGCTGTTGCCGACCCAGGAAGGCTGCGCAGCCAAGTCCTTCGAAACAGCCATTTGACGCGCTTCGTGCGCCCGAATCTTCCTTCTCGGGCGGCTTCAACTACTGCCGGACGATTCCTCTTTATGGGTTCGACGTTTTGATATATCAATCATGATCTTTCTGAAGAGATGGCGGATATGATAGCCTTCTTGCGTTTGCAAACCACAATTGCGCCGCGCGGGGCACTGCCGCGCCGGGCGCTTCATTGAGAAAGCTGTTTGGTATTCGCCATGATCAACATGCGCATTATTTTCTATTTTCTGGTTTTCGCGTTTGTCCCGGCGCTTGCCCAGCAAGCACGTTCTCCGTTCAACGATCCGGCTCTGCCGATGGAGAAGAGGATCGATAACCTGCTCTCCCTGATGACTGTGGAAGAGAAGATCGCCTGCCTGGGCACCAGAACCGGAGTGCCCCGGCTTGGCGTGGCCAATATTGGCAGTTCCGAAGGCATCCATGGAGTGGTGCAACGTGAAAGCAGAGGCGACCGGCTGCCGGTAACGACGACACAGTTTCCGCAGCCTCCAGGCATGGGCGAATCGTGGGATCCTGAACTGGTTCGCAAGGCGGGGGATGTCGAGGGCTATGAAGCCCGATTCATTACCCAAACCGCAAAATACGACCGTCAGATTCTCATGCTCTGGGGACCGCAGTCCGATCTGGCGCGCGATCCCCGCTGGGGACGCAGCGAAGAAGTTTACGGAGAAGATCCATTCTTCAACGGCGCCATGGCTGTGGCCTTCATCAAAGGCCTGCAAGGGGACGATCCAAAGTACTGGCAGGCGGCCGCGCTGCTCAAGCATTTTCTTGCCAATAGCAACGAGAACCTGCGCGAGAGATCGTCCTCCGATTTCGACCAGCGTCTGTTCTGGGAGTACTATTCCGTGCCCTTCCGTATGGGCTTTCAGGAGGGCGGCGCGAGGGCCGTGATGGCATCTTACAACGCGTGGAATGGAACCACGATGGTTGTGAATCCGATTCTGAAAAGCATCGTTCGCGACCAATGGGGCGTGGAGGTAATTTCGAGTGATGGCGGAGCGGTGCATCTGCTGGTCGATCCGCGCCACCTCTTTCCCGATCAGAAGACGGCAGTGGTGGCGTGCCTCAAGGCCGGCGTCAATCAGTTCCTCGATAGGCACGAGGATGAAACCAAAGCGGCACTTAAGGATGGCGAGATCACCGAGGCGGAGATCGACGAACTGCTCCGCCCCAAATTCCGGGTCGCGATCCGGCTGGGATTGCTCGACCCGCCGGAGATGGTTCCTTACTCCAGGATCAAAGACGCGCCCGAGCCCTGGAACACGGAGCGGGATCACGCAGTCTCCCGGCAGATGGCCCTCGAATCGGTGGTGCTGCTCAAAAACCAGGACAACTTTCTCCCGCTCAAAAAGGAGGTCATCAAATCCATCGCCGTCATTGGACCACTGGCTGACTCAGTTCACTGGGACTGGTATGGGGGCACTCCTCCGTATGTGGTGACGCCGCTCCAGGGAATCAAGAATGAAGTGGGTCCGGACGTAAAGGTTAACTACGCCGAAAGTGAACTGGGCAACGCGGCCGTGGATGCGGCGAAGGCCTCCGATGTGGCGGTGATCGTGGTCGGCAACGACCCCACCTGCGGTCCGGATATGGCGCATGATTGGTACAGCACAACCGACGGCGGCGGTACGCTGCCCTGCACGGAACCCAGCGATGGACGCGAAGGCCGCGATCGCGAAAGCATCTCTCTGGCCCAGGAACAACTCATAAAGCAGGTCTACGCCGTCAACTCCAGGACGGTTGTTATTCTGGTCTCCAGCTTTCCTTTCGCCATCAACTGGACGCAGGCCCATGTCCCCGCCATCCTGCATATGGCCCATTCATCGCAGGACGAGGGTACGGCTTTGGCGCAGGTTCTCTTCGGGGATTACAACCCCGGCGGGCGACTGGTGGTAACCTGGCCAAACTCCATCGATCAGTTGCCGCCGATGATGGATTACAACATCCGCCACGGCCGCACCTATATGTACTTCAAAGGTGAGCCGCTTTATCCCTTCGGCTATGGCTTGAGTTACACAACCTTCAAATACTCCAACCTTCGCACCAGCTCAGATGATCTGGCCAGGGATGGTGTTGTCACAGTCAGCGTCGATGTCACTAACACAGGCAGCCGTGCGGGCGACGAGGTTGTCCAGCTCTACGTCAGCCACCCGCACTCCAAAGTGGAACGTCCGCGCGAAGAGCTGAAAGGCTTCCAGCGCGTCAGCATCAAGGCCGGCGAAACCAAGACCGTGCAGATTCCGCTCAAGGCTTCCACGCTTGCCTGGTGGGATGAAAAACTTCCTGGATTCCGGGTTGAGGCCGAGCCTGTGAGCGTGATGATCGGCAATTCGTCTGCCGGCATCCAACTGACCACCATGGTGCGCGTTCAGTAGAGCAGCCTGGGAAGTTGTGTCAGATTATGCAGTACTTTCCGCTGGCTATATCCTGCGCGGCTTGGAGGAGGTTCTCCGGGCGGCCTAGATCACGCCAGTAATATTCATCGGCGCAAAAGGCGACGATCTTTTCTCCCTGTGAGGCCAGATGCAGATAGGCGTCGATGATGGAGAACGCGCCTTGCTCTTCCATCTTCTCGAAGATTTCAGAAGAGATTACGTGGATGCCGGCAAAGGCCAGCGGCTGCGCCTGCGCGGCAGGCCGCGCCCATTCAATCTCCGGGAATTCTGCCCTCGCCGCGCGCACTATGCAACGGCCGCAAAGCCGGTCCATCTCGTCGAAGAGCAATTGCCGCGCTGACTCCCGGTCTTGAACGGCCAGCGTGGCAAGCGCGTTCTGTTCCGTGTGAAAGCGCATCATGCGCCCTAGATCAATGGTGCTGAGGACATCGACGTTGTGCAGGATGAACGGCTCTTCCCGGCTCCCGCTAAAGAAATGCGCGGCATTCTTCAGGCCACCGCCTGTGTCCAGCAACTCCTCCTCGCGAGAGACTTCAATTCGCATCCCGAAGTTGTCGTTAGCTTTGAGGTAATCGACAATCATCTCCGCATGATGATGCGCGTTGACTATCACCTCGCTTACGCCAAAGGCGCGTAGGCGGCAGAGTGTGATCTCCAGCAGCGTGCGCCCGGCGACTGTTACCAGCGCCTTCGGACATTCGTTAGTGAGCGGCCGCAGGCGCGTGCCCATGCCGGCGGCCAGGATCATAGCCTTCATCGGCCCATTCTCTCCAGTTCAATATGCCGGACCACCACTTCCACTCCGCTGTTGTCCCGCAAATGCTTCGCCAAATGCTCGGCTAGATACACGGAGCGGTGCTGCCCGCCGGTGCAGCCGAACGAGACCATAAGATTTTTGAAGCCGCGGAGCTGATAGCTGTTCACGCTTGCATCCACTAGCGACTGCACGTTGGCCAGGTATTGGTGAACGCTCGCATGTTGATTGAGATAGTCGATTACGGCCGAGTCCTTGCCGGTCAACTGCCGGAACTGTTCTTCCCGCCCCGGATTCGGGAGGCAACGCGCATCGAAGATATAGCCGCCGCCGTTGCCTGACTCATCGACGGACATTTCGCCATGGAACGAAAAACTAAATATACGCACCTTCAAACCCTCTGCCGAAGAAGCCAGGCCTTGCAGTTTTTCCGAGGCCAGCATCCCTTGCAACGCTTCCATCAGCGCCGGCAACGCGATGGGCAGCTTGACGTGATGAGCCAGCCAGCGCAGGTTCTTCAGCGCATAGGGCACGCTTTGCAAAAAATGCGCCTTGCGCTCATAAAACCCTCGAAAGCCATAAGTTCCCATGGCCTGCAGGATGCGCGCGTAAACGTACGCGTAATAGTGCTCCATGAAGGCGTCGCGGTCTAAGTCGATGTAACTAGCGAGGCAATCGAGATAGTGGTCGAGTAACTCCTGTCGCAGCTCCGGCGGCAGATCCGCCTTGCCATCGTAGAGCAGAGAAGCGATGTCGTATTGCAGCGCGCCTTTGCGCCCGCCCTGGTAGTCCAGAAAATACGGTTGCCCGCCGGGCAGCATCACATTGCGCGATTGAAAATCCCGGTAGAGAAAATAATCAGCTTTGGCGGCCAGCAGAAATTTCGTCAGACGGCTGAAATCATCTTCCAGCGCCTGTTCGTTGAAAGGGATGCCGGCCAGCCGCAGAAAATAATATTTGAAATAATTCAGATCCCAGGCGATGGACTGGCGGTCGAAGCGATCTCGCGGATAGCAGACCTTGTAATTCAGATCCCGACCCGCCTCTACCTGAAAACGCGGCAGCACGGCCACCACCTTGCGATACGCCTCGATCGCTGGCGGAGCGATTGTCGCGCCGGCGCGATTACTCCCAAGAAAATCGTACAGCGTGGTGTCGCCCAGGTCCTCTTCCAGGTAAGCGCCCTGGCTCAAATCTTCCGCATAAATCTCCGGCACCGGCAATCCATGCCGGCGAAAATGCCGGGAAAACTCCAGGAAAGAGGCGTTTTCCTCGCGTACGGGATACAGAATGCCGATGGCGCTTGAAGTCCCGCCGGTGAGCCGCACGATGGCCCGCCCGGAGGAGCCGAGTCGCCCCTGTAGCGGCTGCACCTGTTCGGCCGGCAACCGGAAATGCTGCTCGAAAAGCCGTTTCAGAACGTCCATGAGCCTCTTTCCAGCAATCGCTCTAGCTGCTTCACAACGATACCCACCAAAGGGATGCGCGCGCAAGCCACCGAGCCATTTTCACCGCGACGCGCCAATACAGAAACCCGCAAACTGTCAACCAGCGATACTTGTCTCTTCCCCTTCGAAATGAGCCTCGATCTCTTCCAGGGTTTTGCCCTTGGTCTCCGGCAAAAAGAAGGCCGCCACGATAAAGTAGATCACCGTGAAGCCCGCGAAGAGGAAAAACATTGACGAGTAGCCGTGCTTGCTGACAAAGGGCAGAAAGATGCCGGAGAGCGTGGTGGAGACCAACTGGTTGATGACCAGCGCGATGCTCATGCCGTTGGAACGGATGCGCGTGGGCATCAACTCGGAGAGGGCCAGCCACACGCAGACGCCGGGGCCCATGGCAAAGAATCCCATGAAGAGGAAGAGGCCCAGAGCGACCAGCCAGCCGTGTCGCGCGCTGGGGACCTGGCCGACCAGAGCCTTCTCGATCCGCAACGGCGCTTTTTGCGCGGCCTCCAGGTTGCCGAGAGGGTTTTTGAAGAAGGCCAGAACCCTGTTGGCGGGCACACAACTGGAGCGGGTGATTTCAATGGGCCGCGCGGCGGGGTCGTCGGAGCGCACAAAGGTGGTGGCGGCGGTGAAGTCGCCATAGGAATAGATAATGGCCAGTGAGGCGCGGTTGGAGTCAATCCGATTGTCCGCAACGTCATGCTCGGTCAGCAGCCGAGCGGCTTCATAACGATCAAAGCGTAGTGTCAGCTCCTGATTGGGAGCGACCATGGCCTGGACCTGAGAACGCGCGTCCAGGCCGACTGTTTCGGTGCACAGAAACAGAATGCCCACGCCCACCAGCGAGGCAATGATGCCGCTGGTGCCTAGGATAAGCAGGAATTTGCGGCCCTTGCGATCCACCAGCGCCATGCCAACGATGGTCAAAAGAAAGTTCATCGAGGTGAAAACGACATAGCCCCAGTGGGCATAGAGATCGGAGAGGCCGCTTTGCAGCAGGATGCTGGTGTTATAGCCGATGAGCGCGTTGACGCCCGTGGCCGTGTTGCAGAAAAGAATGATGCAGGCCAGCAGAAACGGCACTACATATTTGCGGTGCAGGAGCGAGTCGTGTATCTTTTTGCCGGTGGAGCTGCGCGTTTGGGCTTTCCGCTCCGACTCTTCCATCTCCCGTAACTCGACGGTGGCTTGTTGCCCGGTGCGGGAGCGCAACAGAGCCGCATGGGCCTGCTCCTTCATCCCGCGCTTGAAGAGCCAGCGCGGCGACTCGGTCACCAGCAGGCAGCCCAGCACAAACAGGATGCCGGGAGGCAGAGCAACCCAGAAAAGATTGCGCCAGGCATGATCCTTGTAGATAAACAGGGCCGAGGCGTCGCCGGTTTTAGCCACGGCCGCGACGTGATAACTGAAGTAGATTCCCAGCAGGGCCGCGAAGACCATGGACGCGGTCGGCAGCCACTGAAAAACTCCGGTTCCCTTGCCGCGGTCCTGCGCTGCCAGGCACTCGGCCAGATAGAGAGGAATAACGACCCCGATCAGCCCGGCGCTGACGCCTTCCAGAAGGCGGCCGAAAAACAAGGGCGCATAGCCGTGCGAGAGGGCGATCATGGGAATGCTGGCAATGAAGGTGAGGCCGCTGAAGATCATCAGCGGCTTACGGCCCATCCAGTCGGCCAGCATGCCGGCAAAGAGCGTGGAGAAGACCGCGCCCAGCATCACCACTGCCACTACCATGGAAAGCTCCGCGGCGGTCAGCGACGACGTGTCTTGCAGATAGGGCAGCGCGCCCCCGATGATGCCGATGTCCATCCCATAGAGCAGGCCGCCCAGCCCCGCAACCACAAGAAGAAAAAGGTTGTAGCCGCGCTTGGCGAAAAGACCGGCAGGCAGATTCACAGTGCTCGGAGCTGTCTTTGTCACAAGAAGTGTCCTCTTGCGCAGTGTATCCCGCCGCTTAGCTTGCGCGATAGAATAAGGCCGGAGCAAAGGTGGAATTGTGAGTTCCATCTGCTCTAAGGTGCCGGCCATCACTGCCAAAAATCATAGTTTTACGGTAAGCGTTAACTAGGGCCTGCTAACACTACTGGGATGGCGGCGACGGGAGCCGGTTTTTCCCAGTTCTAGGAGCGAGGAGCGAACTGTGGTCGAACACTGGAGCGACGAGCGACAACGAAATGGGGAAAACCGGCCCCGTCCCTTCGGGTTGCGGCGGCAATCCGGCCATACTTCGTTGTTGCCCTTGTGCTTGGAACAACCAAACCCTGCGGACTCCGCCTCGTCTGGCCGGATTTCCGCTCGCAACGCCATCCACCCCAGTAGTGTTAACAGGCCCTAGGTCATGCGACCCGTAAATTAGCGGAGGACTCGAATGAGCACTGCGCACAACGGCGACCGAAGGGATTTCCTCAAGACATCTCTTAGCGGAGCTGCATACCTGTGCGCAGGTGGAGTGATGGCGCCATTCGCCGCAGCGGAACCTGCTGCGGAGGGCGCGAAATCCAGGGTCGTTGTCGCGCGCGATGAGCTGCTCCGCGGTACTGGCTCCACGGTGGATTCACAGCGCATGCTGGCGCTCGCGGATCGAGCCATGCAGGCTCTCTTCGACCGCGATCATCCTATTGATGCGTGGAGACATCTGGTTCGTCCCGGCGATATGGTTAGCCTGAAGGTGAATACTCTGGGAGGCCGCGGTATCTCCACGAATGTACATCTCGTCTCGGCCATCTGCGACCGGTTGCAGGAGGCCGGCGTCAAGGCCGCCGACATCGTGGTCTGGGACCGTGATAGCGACGAGATGGAGCGCTCCGGCTTTCATCTCGCCATAGGCGGAGACCGCGTGCAATGCTACGGCACCGATCGCGTCGGCTACGAAGAGGAGTTGTCTGCCTATGGCAGCGTGGGTGGTCGTTTGTCGAAGATCCTTACCCGGAACTGTAACGCGCTCATCAATGTACCCGTGCTGAAAGACCATGACGGCGCGGGCGTCACGATCGCTCTTAAAAATATGTACGGCGTGATTCATAATCCCAACAAGTACCATCCCAACGGCTGCAATCCCTATGTCGCCGACCTGAATATGCTGCCGGAGATTCGCGGCAAGATGCGATTGACGATCTGCGACGCGACCACTGCGATGTACGAGGGCGGGCCGGGCTTCAAGCCGGAACATAGCTGGATTGCCAATACCTTGCTCGCTTCCACTGACCCTGTCGCGCTCGACCATACCGGCTGGCAGATCATCGAGCGCAAGCGCGCCGAAAAAGGGTGGAAGACCCTGGAGGCCGAGGAGCGCGCGCCACGCTACATTGCGACCGCGGCCGATGCCGAACACCGGCTGGGCACAAATGATCCGAAGAAGATTTCTCTCATTGAGGTGTAGCCGAAAAGTTGCAGATCCAAATCGTTATGAAGAGGTTCAATATGTTGCGCGAACTGGATGTCGACGAAGTCGTGAAAGGGCAGGCAGGCTGCTCGCTGGATCGCCGCTCGTTCATGAGGTGCGCCCTGGCGTCGGGCGCGGCGCTGGGATCGGGTGCTGTGCTGGGCGGGGGCGCTGCGTTGGGATTGTCCGGCGTTGCCGAGCCTGCTGCCGCAATGCCATCCGGTGCGGCTGCCGAGACTGATGATGAAACGCGTTTTATCGTCGAAGCAAAGTTTTACCAGAAGCTGTCGAGTCGCAAGATCAAGTGCAAGCTCTGCCCGCGCGAATGTACGGTGGGAGACAAGGAACGCGGCTATTGCGGGGTGCGCGAGAATCGCGGAGGTGTTTACTATTCGCTGGTGCACTCGCGAGTCTGCGCGGCGCACGTCGATCCCATCGAAAAGAAGCCGCTGTTCCATTATCTGCCTGGGACAACCGCTTTCTCGATCGCCACGGCAGGCTGCAACGTCAACTGCAAATTCTGCCAGAACTGGGACATTTCGCAATCGCGCCCTGAACAGGTTCCCTCGCACTACATGCCGCCGCAAAGCGTCGCGGAAATTGCCCAGCAATATAGCTGCCCCACGATTGCCTACACCTACAGCGAACCGGTTGTCTTTGCCGAATACCTGATGGACGCCGCCGATGCAGGGCACGCTGCCGGAGTGCGCAGCATTGTAGTCAGTAACGGCTACATGCAGGCGGATGCGATGAAGGCGGCCTACGGAAAGATGGACGCCGTCAAGATCGATCTGAAATCCTTCACAGAGTCGTACTATAGCAAGGTTGTCACCGGTCAACTGAAGCCGGTGCTGGATTCGCTGGTCACGCTGCGCAAGATGGGCAAGTGGACGGAGATTGTCTATCTGGTGCTGCCTACGCTCAATGACAGCGATGCGGAATTTCGCGGCCTGGCACAATGGGTCAAGGCAAACCTGGGCGCGGATGTGCCGCTGCACTTTACGCAGTTTCATCCCGAATACCTGTTGAAGAACCTGCCCATCACGCCGGTGCCAACTCTGGAACGCGCCAAGGCGATTGCCGACGCCGAGGGATTGAACTACGTTTATATTGGCAATGTACCGGGACATCCGTCGCAGAACACTTACTGCCCCAAGTGCCGCAAAATGCTGGTGGAGCGCGTGGGGTTTACCGCAAGCCAGGTACTGATTCGCAAGAATAGTTGCCCGTTCTGCCAACAGCCGATTCCCGGCATCTGGCACGCATAGGAGGTATCGCACATGAACATCGCCATCAATCCAAGCAATCTATGGCTGGCGGCGCCACTCCTGGCTCTGCTGGTGTTTACGCCGATCAAACACGTTAGCGCAGGAGATCAACCAAAAGTGAGACAAGCAGCCGTTGCAGGCAGTTTTTATCCGGCCGACCCCAAGGTTCTTTCCGCAATGATGGATGGCTTTCTGGCCAAGGTCTCCGAGCCGCAGATTACCGATCCGATTCTTGCCGTGGTTGCGCCGCATGCAGGTTACGAGTACTCCGGACCCGTGGCCGCCTATACCTACGCTCAATTGAAGGGGCATAAGTATGCGCGGGTCGTTGTGATTGCGCCGTCGCACTACGTGGCCTTCGATTTCACTTCTATCTATGACGGCGACGCCTACGCGACGCCGCTGGGCAACGTGCCGGTGGACAAGGAGTTCGCGCGGAAGCTGGTGAAGATGAGCTCGACCATGAAGCTTTCCAGCCAGGGACATGAGCCCACATCGGCAGGCGGCGAGCATGCAGTCGAGGTTCAGTTGCCCTGGCTGCAAAAGGTGCTGGGCAATTTTGAAGTCGTGCCTATCGTCATGGGAGACCAGAGCTACGAGAGCAGCCGCGCGCTGGGCGTGGCGCTGGCCAAGTTGATAAAAAGCGAAGGCAAGCAAGGCGATACGCTCGTTCTGGCCAGCTCCGATCTGTCGCACTATCACACCTACGACGACGCGGTGACGATCGATCACAAGACGCTCAACGCGCTTCAGGCGTGGGACTACTTCAGCATGTCGCGCAACTTCCAGGCGCGTGTATGGGAGGCCTGCGGCGGCGCGCCCATCGTGGCCGCTATGATTTATGCCGAGCGCATGGGAGCTAACCAGGCTCGAGTGCTCAAGTACGAGAATTCAGGCGATGTCACGGGCGATCATGGCCGCGTGGTCGGATACAGCGCGGATGTTTTTGTAAAAGCCGGCAGTGGAAAAGCGGTGGAAGCTCCGTTTTCTCTGAGTGAGACGGAGAAGAGCGACTTGCTCGCCCTGGCGCGCAAGTCGGTGGAATATGTGGTTCAGGAAAAATATGCGTATGAACCACCCGTAAGCACGAGCGCAACGTTGAATCAGGAGCGCGGTGCCTTCACGACATTGAAAAAGTCTGGCGAGCTGCGTGGGTGCATTGGCTACACCTCCGCCGCCAAGCCTCTTTATATCACCGTGCGCGACACGGCTACGCTGGCCGCCATGCAAGATCCGCGCTTCCCGCAGGTATCGGCATCGGAGTTGCCCAGCCTCGAATATGAAATTTCCGTGCTGTCGCCTCTGCGACGCGTAACAGACGTTCAACAGATCAAGGTTGGCGAGCACGGATTGCTGATGAAAAACGGCGACAGCGAGGGCCTTTTGCTTCCGCAGGTGCCGGTGGAACAGGGATGGGACAAGCACACGTTCCTTGAGCAGACCTGCCGCAAGGCGGGAATGCCTTCCACCTGCTGGATGGATGATGATACGGACATCTTCAGCTTCACCGCTGTTGTCTTCGGCGAACATAAGCCGTAAGCGCTTGAAGAATTTTTCTTCTAATGAAATATGGGCTGCCCGCCCTTCGTATTCTTTACGAGGGGTGGGAAGCAAGCTCGCGCTGCCAGCAGCGCCGGCGCCAGGTTTACCGCCGCCGTGAGCCATGCGGTCTTCCAGAATCCAAACACAGGAATGAGATAGCCGCTCAACACCAGTGCGCCCAGGCTACCGCCTAGTAAGTCGATGGCATAGAGTATGCCGAGTCTGCGCCGGCTGCTGGCGTCGTGGAGATAAATCGCAGTCGCCATGGGGAACTGGTAGCCTCCCAACATCCCGCAAAGCGCGGCCAACGCGGGAAAGACACACTGCGCAGCCAGCCAGCTTGCCGTTATCCCGGAAAGTTTCGCGAGCAGGCTGACGAGTAACATCAGTAAAGGAGCAGACATGGCGAGAAGAAACTGTGTACTCGCAACTGCGCGACAAGGAGGACTGTTACCGTGACGAATGTGGCGCATGCCCAGCCAGCTTCCCAAAGCAATGCCGGCCATGCACAGAGCAATCAGAATGGCGAGTTGGTGGTAAACGTAACCATAGATTGATTGGAAGGAAAGCAACAAAAAGATTTGCAGCGTCATTAGCGTAAACCCCGTCGCGGCCATTGAGTAAGCGGCCGCCGCGCGGGCGCGTTGCTCGCGAGCGGGAACAAACGCCAGAAGCGCCGCTATCGACAACAGGACGATGAGAGTAACGCTGAGAATAATCGTACAATCCACATGTTGCGCGGCGCGCAACCAGCCGGCATAGGCCGGTTTGAATTGCGCGCTCCACAGCACTACATCGAAGTAATACGCTATGGGAGAGAAATCGCGATTCACTTGCGTCGTGGCCAGTGGCTGCAACTGATCACGCACCTGCGCCATGCGATCGGGCATCATGCGGTAGGGAATAAAGTATTCGCGAACATACCGTGTCTTAAGGTTGCGCTCTAGCAGCCTTGAAATCAGCACATGCGGATCGTCCGTTAGAACGTTCGGGCGATTCGCTGCAATGAAGTGAATCGTCTCGCCTGGAATTGCGACGACGTATGGAAATTCTTCTCGCAGTGTATGGTTGATGCAGCGCAGAAACTCCGCCAAGTCAGGACTGATGGCTTCCTCTGACGAGCGCAGTTCAAGGGCGAGCAAGCCGCCCGGTGCCAGATGATCGCGCGCGGAGCGAAAGAACTCGACGGTATAGAACCTATTCAACTGCGCAGTCTGTGGGTCGGGCACATTCACGATAATCACGTCGTACGTATCGCGTGCCAACTTGAGATAGTGCCGGCCATCCGCGTAGTGCAGGTGCACCCTGGAATCGGAGAAGAGAGAGGAGGAATCTGATGAAAAAAACTGTCGCGCCATGCCGATAAGCGCGGGGTCAAGCTCTACCAGGTCGATACGGTCGACAGTGGGATGACGAAGCGCCTGCGCGATGACGCCGCTGGCGCCACCGCCTATCATCAGAATGTGCCGCGGCGCCGGGTGCTCCAGCAGCGCATAGTGAACTGCCTCTTCCGCGGCGCTCTCATCCGGCGAGTTGGCAAGGATGAGGCCGTTCTCATACAGGCTGCGGATGTTGCCTGTTTCCACAACCTTCAGGTTTCCGTAAACAGAGTCTCGCGATGCAAGCAGGTGAAATCCGCGCCATTGACGCGCCTGCGCGGCCCATTCCAGCCAAGGCGCAACACGAACGAGAAGAAAGAATGCCAGCAGCGTCGCCGCTGTCATAGTGCAAATAATCTGCGTGCGGCTCATCCGCAACAACAGAATAATTGCCATCGACAGATTCAGAACTAGTACCAAACAGGCAATCTGGAACGGCTCAAGAGATCGCAGCAACACAAGGCTGGCGATAATACCTCCCAGGCCAGAGCCGGCTGCCTCTAATAAGTATGCCGCGCTGGTGGCAGCACGCGCGTCAACCACGCACTCGTGGCTGTACATGCGCGACGCTGCTACAAATAAAGCGCCGGCAACAACGCAGAACACGCTCAGGCAAAGCAGCGATGCCAGCAGCACCTGAACCGGCCCAACCAGCTCGCCTGGCACAGTTTGGAAAAGGCTCTTGCTGGCGCGTAATGCCCATACCGTAAACGGCAGGCTGACACCGAGAAAACATTCGAGCACAGCAACCGTTCGCCGCATGTGGTTTTCACGCAGGGCAAGATTGCTGCATAGAATACTGCCTGCCGCTGTCCAGAAGAGCCATAGGCCAAGCATGATGCCCAGAGAAATTTCATTACCGCAGAATACGACCATCAGTTCGCGCATAAGCACGATCTGGCCGATGACAGCGCTGAATCCAATCAGCATCAGAGCTGACTTGATCGCAGGCACAGAGCCAGGCGTCTCGCGGGCTGCGACGGAATGGATGCGATTGTTCATCCGAGCAAATTAGAATCCAGTTGACTTAAGAAAGCAAGGGCGATCAATAAGTTTCCGATATTGATATAATTTCTGGCTATGTGAGCGCATCAGACTTATGTAACCCATGAAGCATTTTACTTATGAAGTTTTACTGGCATCTATATTTAACACTCTTATCTTTTATGAATGAAAACTTAACAATTGGAAAGCCTATCACTCCAGGTATCTTTCTGCACTAACAAACGCGAGCAGAGTGACACGCATCACAGCCGCGCACCGTCGCGAAGCTCAGAATGATTTGGGTTTTCAGGAAGTACTTTCCTACAAACCATTGAATCGATTCTGATGGTTTGCCGGAGAGGAGCGGGTATGGCGAATGTGGACAAGCAAGACCGTGGCTTGATGCGGGTGGATGTGGATGAGTGCAAGGGCTGCGGACTCTGCGTGGAAGCGTGCCCGCCGAAGGTGATCGCACTCAGTGAGCGATTGAATCACTACGGCTATCACACGGCTACATACGCTGGCGCGGGATGCACGGGTTGCGGAATCTGTTTTATGGTATGCCCCGAGCCGGGAGCAATTACGGTTTTGAAGATCATGCACAGTACTGCTGATAAAGTACACGGCGTCGATCCAGGCATTGTGGGAGCGAGCTCATGCGCAAGCAATTGATGAAGGGCAACGAAGCGGTTGTGAAGAGCGCGATCCTCGCCGGGTGCCGCGCGTTCTATGGATATCCCATTACGCCTGCCAGCGAGATTACCGAGGCTGCGGCGCTCTATATGCCGCAGACGGGCGGAGTTTTTTTGCAGGCGGAGAGCGAGGTTGCGGCCATCAATATGCTCTACGGCGCGGCGTCGGCGGGCGTGCGCGCGATGACGGCGTCAAGCGGGCCGGGAATCAGCCTGATGCAGGAAGGCATAAGCTACATGGCCGGCGCTGAATTGCCTTGCGTGATCGCGGACATCACGCGTGGCGGTCCTGGATTGGGCAGCATTAACGCGGAGCAGGGCGATTATCACCAGGTGGTGAAGGGCGGCGGCCACGGCAATTATCGGACAATCGTGCTGGCGCCGCACTCCGTGCAGGAAATGGCGGATCTGACAGCACTGGCATTTGAACTGGCAGACCGTTATCGCAATCCTGTGGTGCTGTTGGCCGATGGATTCATCGGACAAATGATGGAGCCGGTCGAGTTTCCGCAAACGGCTGTCGAGCCAAGGCAACCGGACTGGGCTGTGACGGGAACGGAAGCAACACGCGGCAATCTGATTACCTCGCTGCATCTGGATAGCGATGCGCTGGAGGCGCATCAGGGCCATTTGGAAGCGAAGTATCGCCGCGCGCAGGAATGCGAAGTGCGCGCCGAGGAGTGGCGGACCGAGGATGCGGAGATTGTGCTGGTAGGCTACGGGATTGTGGCGCGGATTTTGAAGGCTGTTGCCGCCGAAGCTCGCGATCTCGGGCTCAAGGTGGGCGTGTTGAGGCCGATTACGCTGTTTCCATTTCCTGCCAAGCATTTTCAACGGCTGGCCAAGAACGCGCGAGTCTTCGTGGTGGTGGAAATGAGCAATGGACAAATGGTCGAAGATGTGCGGCTGGCGCTAAATGGCGCGCGTCCGGTGGAGTTCTTCAGCCGCGTCGGCGGGAATGTGCCGTCGCACGAAGAGGTGCTCAAGATCGTGAAAGATCAGGCGCGGCAAATCCTGCCGGCAATGCAGCCCGTAGAGGAGCAGATGGCAAATGTCTGACGAGATGGTTTCTGATTATACGGTGTCGCACGCCAGGCCCAAGGCATTTTTCGAGCGCTTCACGCGCAAAGAAGAGTTGCAGCATCAGACGCACTTTTGTCCCGGATGCGGGCACGGCCAGATACACAAAATGCTGGCGCGGGCGATCGATGAACTGGGTATCCAGAACAGGACGATTCTGGTCGGCCCGGTAGGCTGCGGAGTCTTCACCTATAACTACTTCGACGTGGGCAATATCTCGGCCGCGCACGGACGCGCGCCCGCGGTGGCCACGGGGGTGAGGCGGAGCAGGCCGGAGAGCATCGTCATCGGCTATCAGGGCGATGGTGATCTGGCGGCGATCGGGGTCTCTGAGATAATCCATGCGGCCAACCGAGGCGAGAATATCACCATCATCTTCGTGAATAACGCTATTTACAGCATGACTGGCGGACAGGTGGCGCCGACTTCCCTGCTGGAACAGAAGAGCGTGACCACTCCCAATGGGAGAAGCGCGGCGAATGAAGGCTACCCGCTGCACATCAGCGAGATGCTGGCGACGCTGGAAGCTCCGGTCTACATCGAGCGCGTGGCTTTGGGAGACAACAAGCAGATTGCGCAGGCAACTCGCGCCATCAAGCGCGCCGTTGAAAACCAGGTGCGCGGGCTGGGCTTCTCGCTGATCGAAGTGCTGGCGCCCTGCCCGACGATCTTCAAGATGACTCCGGTCGAGGCGCAGCGCTGGGTGCGCGATGTATTGGCCAAGACTTTTTCGGTCAAGGTGATTCTTGATCGCACCAAAGATACGCAGCCGCGGTCGTTGCCTGAGGCTGCGCCGGCGCTCGACTGGATTCCGAAAATACTTGGCGTAGATAGCGAGAGCCTGCCGCACGGCAATCCGGTTGTGCGCGATGATGCGATGCCGGATCTGGATCTCCGTGTGCGGGTTGCCGGCTTTGGCGGACAAGGAGTCTTGTTGCTGGGCGAAGTGCTGGCCGAGGCCGGACTCGATGCCGGACTCGAAGTCTCCTGGCTGCCGTCGTATGGGCCGGAGATGCGCTCCGGCACCTCCAACTGCCATGTTCGCCTGTCCAGACATATGATCGACTCGCCCATGGTGACGAATCCAAACGTGTTGGTGGCGATGAACGAGCCATCGCTCAGAAAGTTTTTGAAAAGCGTACCGCCAGAAGGATGGATTCTCTACAACGGCGATGAATTTCCCAGCGATTGCCAGCAAGAAGGCGTGCGCGCGCTGGCGTGCCCCTTCACGCGCGTGGCCGACGAGCTGGGCGATTCGCGAGCAGGCAATATGGTGATGCTGGGCGCGTTGCTTGAGATCTCTGGAGTAGTGCAGGAGGTAAACATCGATGCAGCGCTGCGGCGGCTGGTGAAGAGTCCGCGCTGGATGGAGTTGAACAGACGCGCGCTGGCGCGGGGCCGGGAGCTCTATAGGGAGTCGCGCAAAGAGCTGTGCCATGAAGACTGAAGCAGGAAGGAGGGAAGAAGATGAGCACAACAAGAGTTGCAGATAACGCCTACACCGTGGCGCTGGAGAACTTCGATAAGGCAGCGGACGTGCTGGGGCTCAACAACGACATTCGTGAAGTGATCAAGTATCCCGAACGCATTCTGACGGTCAGTGTGCCGGTTCGCATGGACGACGGGCACATTCACCGTTTTGAGGGTCATCGCGTGCAACACAGCACGGCGCGCGGGCCCGCCAAGGGCGGCATTCGCTATCACCCGCAAGTGTCGCTGGATGAAGTAAAGGCTCTGGCTACCTGGATGACCTGGAAATGCGCGGTCATGAATATTCCGTTTGGCGGCGGAAAGGGCGGAGTTACTTGCGATCCAAAGAACATGACGCAAGGCGAACTGGAGCGCATGACGCGGCGCTACACCGCTGGAATTCTTCCCATTATCGGACCGGAGCAAGACATTCCCGCGCCGGATGTCTACACCAATGCACAAACCATGTCGTGGATCATGGACACCTACAGCATGACCAAGGGATATACGATTCCCGGCGTGGTAACTGGAAAGCCGATCGCCTTGGGCGGGTCGCTGGGGCGCAACGATGCAACCGCGCGCGGCGCTTTTTACACCATTGAGCACGCCTGCGCGCATCTGAAGATCCAGCTAAAAGGCGCCAAGGTCGTGATTCAGGGCTTTGGGAACGCCGGCTCGTTTGCCGCGGACCTGCTCCATCATGCCGGAGCCAAGGTGCTGGCGGTGAACGATTCCACTGGCGGCGTCTACAACAAGAACGGACTGGACATTACGGCCCTGCTCCTGCACAAGGAAAAGACCGGACGGGTTGCCGGCTTTAAGGACGCCGAGGCCATCACTTCCGACCAGTTGCTGGCCCTGGAGTGCGACATCCTTGTTCCGGCGGCGCTGGAAAACGCCATCCACGCCGACAATGCAGCCGCGGTAAAGACCAAGATTATCGCTGAAGCAGCCAACGGACCGATTACTCCGGCGGCTGACAGAATTATGGAAGCCAAGGGCATCTTTGTGATTCCCGACATTCTGTGCAACGCCGGCGGCGTGACCGTTTCCTACTTCGAGTGGGTGCAGGACGAGCAACACTTGTTCTGGGACGCGCAGGACGTCTACAGCCGGCTGGAACGCATCATGAAGACTTCGTTTGCCGATACCTTGAAGATCCATCTGGATCACAAGGTCTCGATGCGCATTGCGGCCAATATGCTGGGCATTGGGCGCGTGGCAGAGGCTGTGAGGATTCGCGGCGTCTATCCATAACCGGCAAGATCAAAGGCCGAAGTTCTGCCTCGGCCGGAATTTTCCACGCGGCGCGCCTAAGCTGCAATTGCGCGCCGCTCTTTTTCTTGCGCATGAACGTAGACCGTCTAAACGGCGGAATACCCGACGCCGTAGCGCTATTTTTGCGCGGGGGCGTCGCTGTACTTGTTGTGAAAGATATGGCGGTTGATGTCGGGCCAGAACTCCCTGAACCAAAAGCAACCTGCGTCGATCCCGACGTCCTCAACCCATTCCGATACGGTGTTTCCAAGGGACCGCGAGGCAGAGGGGTAATAGAGATTAGAGATTCCCGCGGCGGTGCCGGCGCCGAAGATCTCGCTTACGTTGAAGACTTCAGCCCCCGAGTTTGAGCGCGTGACGACGGCGCGGCTGAGGGCATAGCCCGTGCGTTTGAAGAATCCGCCACGCTCAAGGGTATAGTAGCGTGCGTCTTCGTGGGTGATGGTGGGATAGATAAACTCGACCATGTAGTTTTCGCTGGTTTGGTCGATGGCCGAATGCCAAAAGTAGCGGGCGTAGCCGGCTGCTCCCTGATGAAACTCGGGAGTTGCGCGCTCGCCCATGTTGTAGGCCGCGATGGCTGCCGGGAAGAAGACGGAGGAATAATCGAACGAATCCTCGGTGGCGCCGATAAATTTGTCTTTGATGGTCTCGGGCGGAAGTTTTACGTCGACGCTGACAGCGCGAAAGTTGGGCACGATGCCAAGGATGCGCTTGGTTTGCTGGCCGCTTGCATTCCCCTGCGAATTTTGCACAGGTTGAGTCTGCGGCGCAGACCCGCTGGCGCTTGAGGATTGCGGCGCAGCGGCAGCCGCCTGCGGGGCCGGCTCCGGCGCGGGAACGTCGGCCGCCGTGGCCACGAGAGCGGCTGGCCCTGGGTGGTCTGCTTCGGCCTGCTGAGCTGCCAGGTTGGCGCAGGCGTTGAGGCAGAAGATCAGCGCTACGGCAGACGGTCCGAACAAGGAAGAACTTCTGCAAAGTAATTTCCGGAAACGAAATATCAAAGGCATGGGAAGAATCTCCTGAAAATCAAAAGTGTTACGTTTCATATCCATTCTGACCATTTCGTGAGGCGGAAGAAGAACTTAGATTTCAGGCGATAAGCCTCTTCTCCATCAACCTCCTTTCGCGCCAGACATATATTATAGATGCTCTTCTCGCCATATATGATCGCAGCCAAGTTGGCTGTGCGGCTACTTCTGGTTCTTCTCCTGCTGCTTTTTCTGCTTTGCAGCAGCGTCCTGCGCCCGCGCCTGTGCATCAAGACCATGGGTTGGATCTTTGTGGAAGAATTTTCGCGAGATATCCGGCCAGAACTCCTGAAGCTCCGAGCCAAAGGCGCCCTCGAAGGTGACTGTTATGCCGGTTTCAATGGCCTGGGTGACGTTGCTGCTGCTCCCGCCGGGAGTGTAAAAATTGGAGATTTCGCCGGCGATCATGTTGCCCATGACGTTGGAATAGTTTGGTTCCCACTTGCCGGTGTTGTCATGCTTGCAGATAAAGGTGGTGGCAAAAGAATAGAGTACACGACGGCGAAAGGAACCGTGGCCCATGCGGAAGTAACGCGGGTCTTGATGGAGTATGGAAGGCAAGACCGCGTTGCCAAGCGTGTTGCCGATGACGTTATCCCCGTAAGCGGCGGCGGCGCGCTTTGCGAATCCTCCGGGGCCCCAGCCGAAGCCGGTGTTGGAGTCTTTGGCCTCGCCAAGGCCTGCGACAGTCACCCCGATAGAAAAAGTGTACGGGTCGATGGCAGCACGGAATTGGAGCTTGAATTTCTCTGCGGGAGTGAGAGAAACCGCATCGCTGCGATAGGTGACGTTGAAAGCGGGCACAACTCCCACGATCCTCTGCTTCTCCTGCTCTTTGATCTGCTCCTCAGCCTTTTCGTGCTGGCTCTTCCCGGCGCCAGGCTGCTGGACACCGGTTTGTGCGCTGGAGCCGCTCTGGCCCGGCGTGGCGCTCGGAGCAGGTTGCGGGTTGGCCTGGCTTTGCCCGGCAGGAGCTTGCTGCGCTTGCGGAGCTTCGGGAAACTCCACGGCGGCGATTGCCTGGCCGGGGCTTGGTTCCTGTGAAAAAAGATGGGAGCGCAACGCCAGGAGAACAATACACATAAAGAATATTGCCGGTATACGTAGAAAACCTGAATGCATCGATTCACCAGTTGTGATGCCGTTCCCGGGGCGATCCGCTGGAAAAGCTGGTCGCCCCGGTCTATTGTCAATTGAAGGGGGAACGTCGCGCAACGAGCCGATTACCACGGGCTGATGGTGATGTCACGAGAATCCTGGCCCGCATGTAGGCAACTCCTTGCAGAGAATCGTCGTGGGCGAGTGAAACCCGCCGATAGTTAGGGAACGGCAGGAGCGCTCCGCGCGTCTTTCCGGGCTGCTTTCTCGGCCTGTTTGCGCCTGTGATGGCGAACCATGTCGGGCCAGAACTCGATGACCTCGGCGCCCACGATCCCTTCGGCGGAGACGGTCAATCCATCCGTGATCGTGTCGGCGACAGTACGTTCCGAAGCAGGGTAATATGCCCTGGCAATGGAAGAGCCAATCAGGTTGCCGATTACGTTGGCATAATTCGGTCCCCATTTACCATTGTCCCGCTTGCACCACCCGGTACTCGCAGCCGCCCACAGAAAGCGGCTGGTGACACTGCCGCTGCCCTTCTGAAAGTAACGCGGATCTTCATGCCAAAGAGATGGCAACACCGCATTGCCAAAGAAATTTCCTATAAAGTAATCGGAGTATGCAGCGCCATATCGCGTCGCATATCCTCCCATGCCCTGCCCCCAGGCCGGGTAGCTGTCGTCGGCCTGGCCGATACCGGCAACCACAGCGTTTAGGCCAAAGGGCCACGGATCGGTGGCGCTCTTGAAGAAAAGCTGGAATTTTTGTCCCCGGGAAAGGGGAAGCGCGTCCGGGTTTCGAGTGGTGTTGAATGTGGCCATGATGCCCGCCACCCGCTGATGCTCTTGTTCCTTGAGCTGCTCTTCGGCCTTTTCATGCTGGCTCTTCCCAGCGCCGGGCTGCTGCGTGCCGGTTTGTGGACTGGAGCTGTCTTGCGCGGCTCCAGTTGGCGCCGGTGCGGCCTGCGGACTCGGAGGAGCCGTAGCCTGGCTTTGTCCGGCAGGAGGCTGCTGAGCCTGCGGAGCCTCGGGAAGCTCCGCAATTGCGATCATTCCGTTATTTGTTTCCTGCGCAATCGCGCACGAAGGCAATGCCGGCACGCCGATTCCAGTGAACAATACAATTGCAATCCAAGAGAAACCTGCGCGCATTCAATCCCCTTTTGTGGAGCCGGCATCCGCCTGGGCGGCTCACGCAAAAAGCGAGTCGAACCGGAGGGCCACTTCCTAGAATAAATCACTCTTCTCCGCGCGCGACTCTCAACGCGTGTCAGGGCGACATATCTTTGTTCGCAGAGACTGCTATTCCTATAGACGGAATAATGCCGCCAAAGAAGACAATCTTTTGTTTTTCTCACGGGCCTATGCGGAGCGGAAGCCGGAAAATCCCTTCTTTACCGTTTTTTCATTAGATTTTATTCGTCTAGACCGTGTAGAGTGACATTCACATCCATTTGCGAGGAGGCCACACCGATGCCACATCCCGTCGTGCACTTTGAGATTCTCGGCCGTGACCAGAAGCTGCTGGAAGAGTTCTATAAAGGCGTCTTCAACTGGGAGATCACCCCTGTTGAAGACTGGTATTCGCTGGTTAAAACCGGGGTCCCCGGCGACAGGTCTTCGTCGTCGGGGTGGAAATCCGGCGCCGGCATCAATGGAGGCATTGGCGCACGGGAACAGCACACCGGGCATGTCACGTTTTATGTTGCAGTCGCGGATATTGCCGCCGCGCTGGCCCTCATCGAGAGCAAGGGCGGCAAAACGGCCTTCGGCCCGCATCCCATCCCCGATGGCGCTCTCATCGCCGGCTTCACCGACCCCGAAGGTCACCTGATCGGGCTGGTGCAGGGGCCGGCGGGGATGTAGGTGTCTCATGATGTGTTGAAGCCGATCCTGGTTTGTAGCTTCCTATCATTTCTCCAGGAAAAGGCGCAGGAATCGGGTTCAAGGCTTGACACATTCTTCTGAGTTCCTGAATAATCGTCACGGCTGAAAGCGTCAGCAGATAGGAGCGTGTATGCCTGCATTGTGTGACTGCAAGAACTGTGGAAAGCCGTCTTGGAATCTGGAACCTAATTCAGCGGCAAAAGTCATTTGCAAATGTGATGTCTGGCTGATCGACGGCAAGATTTGTCCTCACTGCAAGAAACCGGCCGCACATGCGGTGAGCGATGACGTATACCGCAAGCATCAAAAGGAAAAGGAAGAAGGGATGTGGTGGTGAGAGCTTCATTCCCACAAACCGCATTAGAGTATAAAGCCATGCTAGGCTAGTGGAGCTACAGATGGTGCGTGGCTATTTATCATCTTATTGAAGGCGGCCTATTGCCTAGAGGTGAGTTGCGCTCCATACGGAAGAGTGAAGGCATCTGTTACACCGCAAAATCAATAAACCCCCGCTGCGGATCGGTGGAGACCAGCTTCACTGTCACCTTGTCGCCCACGTCCAGCCCCTTGCCTCCGCTCACCACCATCCCGTCTACATGCGGGTCGAGGGTGCGGACAAACGTGCCGTAGTTGTTAACGCCGGTGACGATTGCCGGGAAGCTCTGGCCGATGCGCGGATGCAGCACCACGGCGGCGATGCGCTTCTCCATATCGCGCTCCACCTTGCGAGCGTTGTCTTCCATCAGCGTGCAGTGAACCGCGATGGCGTTGAGGTCGCCTTCCGAGTATGGCTGCGGCGCCTTGGCCAGCAAGGCCTTCATCAGCCGCTGCGTCACCATATCCGGGAAGCGGCGGTTGGGGGCTGTCGAGTGGGTGTAGTCCTGCACGGCCAGGCCGAAGTGGCCGGGCGAAACTTCGTTGGGCTTGACCAGCACGTACTCGCCGGGGCCCATCAGCTTGATCACGGTCAGCGATAGGTCGGGAAAGTGGTCGGGGTCTTTTTGCTTCTGCGCCAGCAAAAAGTCGTTAAGGGCCTTGGAGTCCGGCTCGGCGGGCAGCTTTGTGCCCAGCCCCGCGGCCACCTCGACGATGCGATCCCAGCGTTTAGGCGTGCGCACGATGCGCCGGATGGAGGCTACGCCGGCATCCTCAAAGGTTCGGGCGATGACGCCGTTGGCCGCCACCATGAACTCCTCAATCAGCGAGGTAGCGCGATTCTTTTCCAGTTGCTTAATCTCCACCGCCTCCTCGGCCATCATCACCGGGCGCGTTTCTATCGTCTCCAGGTCCAACGCGCCGTGCTGGAAGCGGCTGCCGACCATGCGCTGGGCAGCCGTGTCCTGAAGTTTGAGTTGCGCGGCCAGGTCGGCGCTGGCAGCCACCTTGGCCGGCGCAGGACCGTGTCCCTCAAGCCACGCGCCCACGCTGTTATAGGCCAGTTGCGCATGATTCCTAACTAAAGCCCGGTAAGCCTTTCCGTCCGACGCAGTGCCCGCCGGGTCCACGGCAAACTCGATCACACCCGCCACGCGGTCTTCATTCTCGTTCAGCGAGGTGATGCCCTCGGAGAGCTCGGCAGGCAGCATGGAAAAGACCTTGACGCCGGTGTAAACCGAGGTTGTCTCGCTCTTGGCATGGCCGTCGATGATCGAGCCAATGTGAACGCGCGCATCCACGTCGGCCACGCCGATCAGCACGCGAATGCGGCCGTCGGGCAACTGTTCGGCCCACTCGATCTGGTCCAGATCCTTGGAGGTATCGTTGTCGATAGAGGACCAGAGCAGGCCGCGCAAGTCCTGAGCGTCCAAAGCGGCGGGCAACTCTGGATGAGCCTTGATCGCAGCCAGTTCCGCCTCTGTTCCGGCGGGATAATCCGGCTGGAAACCGTTTTCGATCATGGCGGCATGGGCTGCGGCGACAAGATTGAAGTGAATGGGCTGGCTGGATTGCATGAGGCAAACTCCTTCAACTGAAAGGCCAGCCTAACACGTCCTGATGGACGCACGTGCGGAAAAACGGGCGGCCATCAAAGCCGCCCGCCGTCTTCCTGTCCTGTTTGTGAGCTTTTTATTGAATGCCCAGATCGGAGAGCACCTTGGGCTTGGCCTCGTCCACGGCCAGCAGGTTGTGGCACACCGAGCAGTCCTGCGGGATGCTCGCGCCGTTCTTGGCCGTGTGATCGCCGTCGTGGCAGCGGAAGCAGCCCGGATAGCTCATATGTCCGATGTGGTTGGGATGCGTTCCCCAGGTCACCTTCATAAACGGAAAAACATTCTGGCTGTAGAGAGTCGCCAGTTGCTCGCCCGCCGACTTCACCAGCGCTGCCTTGGCGGCCAGCACCTCGGGATGCTCGGTGCGATAGAAGGCTTCAAGCTGCGCTGGAATCTTCACGCGCGCCTCGGCTTCGCTGGCGTAATTGCCCTTAAGCAATTCCAGGCCCTCTTTGTGAACCCAGGGCAGATCGGGACTCACCGCGCCCTCGGCCATGGCCCGGTTGAGCGCGTCTTCCGCGGTCACAAAGGTGTGCGCCGCGCGGTTGTGGCAGTCGATGCAGTCCATCACCCGCCTTTCACCCTTCCACTCCGCGGACGAAAACCTATCCGTGGGGGCCCCGGACTGCGGAACGCCAGAACCTGCCGTGGCGGCGGCAAACACCGTCTCCGTCCCATCGTCGTTCCGCTTCTGCACCCACGGAATCGAGGTCCGGGTTGGATCGGTGGCGATATATTCGATGTGCCCCAGGTGAACCCCGTGAATCCCCGTCAGGTGCGAGAGACCATCCAGCCCGCCCAGATGCAATACCACCACCGTCTGGGTCTCGGTGTTCTTTTCGTCGTCGGCAAAGCTCGACTTGACCAGCAGCTTTTCGCCAATGAACCGGGCCGGCGTGTGGCAGCCCTCGCAGGTATATCGCGCCGGACGCAGGCTCTCCACCGGCGACGGTATCGGCGTAGGGTAGCGATCAAACGTGACCTCAAGAAGCTGCTTGGTCCCGTTCACCTTGGCGGAAAAGTACGCTGCCGCGCCCGCGCCGATGTGGCAGTCCACGCAGGCCACATGAGAGTGCGCGGATATCTTGTAGGCCGTGTACTCCGGGTGCATCACGTGGCAGCTTTGGCCGCAAAACTGAGGCGAGTCCATGTAAGCTGAGCCGCGATAGCTGGCCACCGAAACCACCAGAAGGTTCACGATGGTGGCTGCCAGCACAATATCCACGCCGCGGCGGAAGATCCGGTCGTTGAAATCGACCTTGGGGAATTCGGCTGGAATCTGTCCTGCCTCTTGCAGCTTTCTCCGCCGCAGAAACAGGCCCAAAGGAATCAGAAGCAATCCGGCGATAAACAGTGCCGGCAGAAGCAGGAAGAAGATAATGCCGAGGTAGGGGTTGTCATTGGGCCGGCCATAGAGTTCAACCAGCCAATAGCCGATCATGGTCACGCCGGCGGCGGTGGTGATCGCTCCCCCGGCTAGGCTGATGGGATTGTTGCCGAAAAACAGTGCTGGACGCACCCAGCCTTCACGGAATTTTTGAAACGCCACCGTATCCCCCACTCACAAGCAATGCTAGCGGAGTTAGCCGCGCTACGCGCATGTTAGCCGGGCTAACAACGCCAGCGCCAATTAACGTTACAACTGTAGCGATGGCCCGTCAGTAACGGCGGGCCTGTCGCGTTAGGTGTTGGCCCTTATTGGCCGGGCGGCAACGGCTGCGGGTTCAGCATGTGCAAACCGCGGTAAAACTCCACCGCTTCCTTGATCTGCGTGTCGGTGAGTCCCGCGATCGGCTTCATCTTGCCCTTGCCGTTCTTCACGGCGGCAATCATCTGGGCCACTGTCAGATTCTTGATCTCCGGCGCGGAGACGGCCTTGATGCCCATCGACTTGGCCATTCCAGCGCTGGGAGTGCCGGTGGCTCCATGGCACATCGCACACCTGGCTTTGTAGGTCGCCTCGCCGCCGGATTGGGCCAGGCACACGGCGCTGGCCAGGCAAACTGCGGCCGCCAACACCATCAGGGATCGAATCGTCTTTGTCATTGCAAACTCCTTGAGTTTTTGCCGGCCAGATTGCGCAAGTAAAGCAACAACCGGGCATTTTCTTCTTTATACTACAACCCTTGCGGCAGAGAAGAGTCGCTCTGGTTGCAGCCCGGATGGCAAGATTGGCCATCTTACATGAAACGGCGCAGTCCCTTGCTTTCGGAAACTGCGCCGCTGGTGAGTGAGCCCTGCCCTGTCAGAACGCGTAATGCAGGGAAATGGTCACGTTGTTCGCGTGGAAGTTCCGCGGCGCGGTCAGGCCGGATGACGGTTCGGTCACACCGGTCAAATAGGTTGGCGCGAAACTGCTGCAAAGAGCAGGCACTGCGGACGCAGAGGTTGAAGTGCTGCAGTACTGCGAGCCGGAGGGACCGCCCTCGCCGTAGCCATAGTAGTTGTACTCTGCCTTCCAAATCAATCCGGTATGGACCGTCCATGCAAGATTCACGAAGGGCGTCTGATACTTAGAGACCAGCGAGCCGTTGACGTCGCGCGCATCATTGAAGAACCGTGTGCCATTCACATCGCTGATGCGATAGCCGATACTGGAGTGGATTTTGTCGACCGGGGAGAGGCGGACTGCCGCCGACACGAATTGCGTGGGAGCATCCATGAAGTCCCTGGCAATCCAATCCGAGAGCGCCGCGCCACTTACCTCCGTAGCGCCCGTAGCGCCTCTTCCCCATATGTTCGGGCATACTGTGCTGGTGGAGCTTTGTACAGCTCCAGGCAATATGGCTGTGGCGCCATTCAGGTAGCAGATGTTGGTGGACGCATACACATCGCTGTAGGCGTAATTGAAATCCAGTCCATAGTGCTCATTCGGCGCAATCACCGCGCCAAAGCTCGCCACCCGGCTGTGATCGACATGTTGGAGCTGGCTGATATACGGGGTACCGGTTGAGGCGGTTCCGTTGGGAGCTGGTGTTGTCGAAGGTGGAACGAACAACGCCACTGTGGCCTGATTGTTGTTGGTGTTGTTATGCCGCTCCAGGTCGTTATAGGCGCCCGAGAAGGTCGCCCAGGGCTTTGGCTTGTAGACGGTATGCACTCTGTAGTGCCTGGTTTGCCGCGGACCCACCGGGGTGAACGCGTTGTCGTCGTAGAGCACCTCAGCCGTGCCATTGAGATCCCAATGGTTGGCGGGGCGCAGCGCGGCGTTGAAGATTCCGCCGTCTTCATTGATGGTCACGATTCCGTTTGTCGTCGCGCCGGGAGCCAGAGGATTGTTGCCGGGATTGCCGCCGGTATCAACAGGCGGACCGGCGCTGTACGTGTTCTCCGCGATCACGTGGTTGCGATGGCGATAGGTGAGCGAGAACGTGGCCCGGGACGCGGCATCCCAGGTTCCCGTCAGGTTATTGGTAAAGAACCGCTGGCCGAAATAAGCCGGCAGGGGAGTGCCGTTGGCGCTGCCCCCAACCGTTGTGACTGGACCAGACGTCAGTGGACCTGAGTAGTTGATGGTCGCCGAAGGATTCGGAGCTGCGGAGGAACCGCTACCGTATGGGACCTCCGGCGTGATTTGAGTGGCCCCTGCTGAAATGTTGGATGTTCCGGGCTGATGGACATTGGAGTAGTCAATCTGATCGGAGAGGCTGAATGTCTTTGTCGCCTGCCAAACGACGCCATAGTCGCCGGAGACTACCTTTCGCTGTGCGCTCGCGTTGCCCGAAAACAAAATGGAGGTAATTCCATACGAGGGAGTTGACGGAGTCGGCGGAGGTCCGGCTTTGGCAGCAGCGGCTGCGACAAAATCAAAGCCATTGAATTGCTCGTTGTAGTTGGGCAGGTTCATGTTGGCGCTGGTGTAGCGGATGTCGCCGTTCATCTCCACGTTCTTGATGCTTGTGCTCTGGAAGCGGAAGATCTCCGTGGGGGTCAGAATGCGCGTCGGCTGCGAGCGCAGGTAGCTGGTGACGACATCGCATGCCGGATTGATGATCGGCAGGCCGCCGGTGGGCGCCGGCGACAGAAGGGTGTAAGTCGTTGAGTTGGTGTATGCCGGTGGGCCGCCCATACCACCGGAATTGCAGGCGCCGATGCCGTAGGCGGTCTGGCTGTCCCAGTTGCCCAGCGATACCCGGGTTCCGTCCGCCTCCTGAACCATAAACTCGCTCGGGGCGATCGTAAAGTAGGAGCCTGTCTTGAAGTGGTTGATCACCTCTTCAAAGGTCAGCTTGGTGCCCTGCACGGGTTTCCAGTCAACCGCCCCCGTGAATTCGTCGGTGCTGTTGCGCTGATACTCCGAGAGCAGCGAATCGTACTTGCCGACTGATTCACCGGGGCTTAGAGACGGACCCTGGAAGATATTCTGCGAGTAGCCGGCGCGAAAGGTCACCTTCGAAAGGGGAAAGATGGTGAGGTTGGTGTCCGTCATGCGGCGCACCGTGTTGAACATCACCGGCGATTGCATAACCTGCGGCCACGCCAGCGTAGTGGTTGGCGCGGTGGAGAGCCCGATGGGAATCGACTGATTAGTGTTGATATTCGGGTTGCCCAGAAGGTCGTAGTTGGAGTACTGGCGGTCGCGGCGGAAGATTCCCGAGAACTCATAGGCCTTGCCCTTGGAAAAGTCCAGCTTGGCGAAGTTGTACGGATCGCCGCCAAAGCCGCTGGCGATCGCCCGAAGGGAATCGACCAGGGTATTCTTTTTGCTCGGGAGCGCATGCAACTCAAATGTCGCGCCCAGCAGGCGTGGCCCGGATTGCTGATTGACCAGCGTGTCGTACATGGCTCCGCTGCCTGAGATGCTGGCAATGTGCCCGCCGATGTCCACGGTCTCATGGGACTTATATCCCTCTGGTACGGCCATCGGCTCACTCGGCGTGGGAATCTGGGCGGCCGGATTTTGGGCGGCCGCGATGCCCGTCATCATCAGGAGAATGGCGGCTCCAAAGCAACCGGCAATGCGCCGCATCCTTGCGGTAGAGGTCTGTTGATTAGACAGCCGTGACAACCAGCCGATGTTCGTCATAGGAAGCCTCACTTGAAAAACATTGTTGCTGAAATCAAAAATCTTGAACTTGTGAACCGAGCTTGCACGGAATATGGGCCGCGCCATCCGATATTTCCGGAGGGCGCGGCGCAACTCCGTTACTTGAGGAACGCCGCGTTGAGGTTCGACCCATGGATAAACGTGTGGCAGTCAGTGCAGGGCTGTAGTTCCGCCGATCCTGCGTTCATCCCGTGAACTGTTCCAGCCGCGACCGGGCTATGGCACTGGTTGCACAACGTGTTGATCGTCGGCATATTCATCAGCCGTGCATTCTGAGAACCATGCGGAGTGTGACAGGCCAGGCAGCCCTCGGCCTTGACCGCGGCATGCTCGTATACGAATGGCCCGCGGTTTTCCATGTGGCACTTGGTGCAGATCGCGTTCTGATCAGCCGTGGACTTGATGTTGTTGTTCCCGAAGGTGCCGTGAACATCATGGCAGTCGCTGCATGTGACCAGGCCTTCGTTCACTTTGTGATGGAAGGGCATATCGAATGCCGGCTTCACGTCGTTGTGGCACTGGAAGCAAAGCGCGGGCTGCGCGGCCTTCAGCAGCGTCTCCTCCTTGCTGCCGTGAATGTTGTGGCAGCCGAGGCAGCTGACGCCCGCCTTGGCATGAGGAGAACGGTCGAAGTTGGGATGCGCTCCCGCGTGGCAACCCAGACAATTGGCGGACGCCTCTTTGGGCGTGGCCTTGGAGGGGTTGAAGATCTTGGTCACATCGCCGCCGCCGTCAACGTGCCCCTTGCCCGCGCCGTGGCAACCCTCGCAGGTGACCCCGTTTTTGCCATGCTGGAGGGCTATCTTGGTGTGTGGATTATCGGCGAACTTTTTGGACACCTCATCATGGCAGGTGGCGCAGGTTTCCGAACCCACATAATTCGCCGGCGTGGTGTCCTTGACCTGCGCGGCAGCCGGCTTATCGCCGGGCGCCGGAGCAGCCAACATGGGGACGCAAAACATTCCTGCGCCCAGCAAGAAGATCAAACAAGCTCGCAGTCCCGGCCTCTTGCCCGGAGCCGCACCTATCGGCAATTGCGTGACAGGCCCATCTTTATGCATCGAATACCGCCTCGGGTGCTCTCTTAGCCACTTCCGAAAACAAGGATACCGGCGTCCAGTCGTTCGAAACGGCTATTTCCCCCCTGGGGAACGCCACTCCGGCAGCTATATAGGTCCCCTGTTACGAAAGGTGCTCTTTGTGCGGAGCATCACTTCATGACCGGAAGATTACGTTTGCGTCATACTGGCTAGCGGTGATGCACATCACATATGTGATGGTAGGAGATCCCGGCTCAGATTTCCAGTCGCATAGTGATGTAGATTCCCATTTGCACTAGATAATCCCAGCCCTGACGACCGTATCCCACCGTCTTGACAACTGCGCTGCCACATCTGATACGCGCAATACACAGGATGGAAGGATAGCTCTCTCGACAGAAAAACAGGATGATGGCTTAGCTGCTGTATAAAATAGAACACATATGCCTTCGCGGATTGATTTCGCGGACTGTTGTGCGGCTCTCTGGCGTTACAAACTCTCTCCAGCTTCCTTCCCTGATCCATCGATGGCATACCGTCCCTGGAAACTGGTGGAAACGTGTGCATGAACAGGTACGCGCCAGGAAGAATCTCCGGCTTTTGGAGCCCCGCATAGACGTGAGGCCCATCACATCCACGATGGCTACGACTCCGACAAACTATTTCAGGTAGAGTCTCTTCCCCAGGAGGCCAGGGCATTTCCGTCGCGTTTCGGTCCTTGCGCTGTGGCAAGGGCGAATCAAGAACAAAGATGGAAAAATTGGACTGGCGGCGGACGGGACAAGACCATGGCGCATTCAGAGAACTCGGCGGCAGCGCAAACGCGGCAGAAGCACATTGCACGGCAGGTTCCGGTAGGATGTGCCGCCTGCTCCAATCGCCGCCCCGGTTGGTTTTGCTCTCTGGGCAGCGCCGTACTGGCCGATCTTGAGTTGGCCACCAGCACTGTCTCCCTTCCCGCGCAATCTTCCCTCTTCACCCAGGGCGATGATGCGCGCTGCCTTTACCTGATCTGCGGCGGTTATCTCAAGCTCACAGCCGGGCGCCATCAGGATCGGCAGATGATCGTCCGGGTTGCTGGACCGGGCTCCATGCTGGGCCTGTACGCGGTTCTATCTCATGGTGTTTACGAGGTTTCGGCTGAAACGCTCACCGCCGCCCAGCTCCGTCCAGTCGAGCGCGAGCGATTCCAAACCTTCCTGCGCTCCCATAAAGAGGCCCAGATGCGCGCCGTCCAGTGCATCTGCCAGGAGTACCGCTTCGCTCTGCAAGACGCTTGCCGCATCGCCCTGGCCGACACCGTCGCTGCCCGCTTGGGGCGCCTGCTCCTTGAGCTGGCTCACCAGATCGGCGAACACCTCGATGGAGGCGGCTTTCGCTTTCCGCTCCTGCTGACCCACGAGGAAATGGCCTCCATGGCCTGCACTACTCGCGAAACCGTCACTCGTACTCTGGGCCAGTTCCGCAAGGAGGGATGGATCTCCATAGAAGACTCCCTGGTCACCCTCCACGATCCCGAACAGTTGCAGACACTGAACTAGGCTCTCTGTCGCTTTTTTTAGCGCTCTCCACAACCGGCCTGCCAAGTCCAGGAGCTATTATCAGTAGATAGGGAACAGGGAATAGGTCATAGGCCCCTTCCTCAAAGGCAGCCGCTACCACGGCAACTGATCCCTGACCTCTGATCCTTGATCCCTGAAGTGGAGTTCATGGTGCGTATGACTCGTCTAGTGACTGGCTTTTCTTTTTTCCTGCTCTCATGCTGCTATGCCCTGGCTCAGAATCCTGCCCCGGCTCCGGCCGCAGCCCAACCCGCCGTCACTTCAACAAGCATCCCGGCGATACAGGAGTTTCAGAAGATTGAAGACTCTTGGTCCAACGCCATCAACGCGCGCGACCAGTACGCTCTGGAACTGGTGCTCTCCCCCCTCTTCGTTGACGTTTCCGCCGGCGGAGACATCACCACTCGCAACCAGCAACTGGCTCAACTGATTACCGGCGAGGACAAAACCCTCCATCTCGAGCAGAAGGTGATCACCGTGCGCATGATGGGCGACATCGCGATAGCCAACGGCACCTACCTGATGCACCATAAAGCCGGCCCCGCACAGGTGGACGAAAAGGGCGTCTTCACCCACGTCTTCGAACGCGCCCGCGGCGGCTGGATGTGCATTAACTCCCAGCGCACCAGGCTCCCCGAGGACACCAACCCCAAGCACAAGAAGCAATCCAACGACGAAATGCCCTTCCACATTCCGTTTATCGGCAAGAGCGACAAGGGTAGCCAATAGCTGCAAAGCAGCATAGGTTGACTCGTTATCTCTCCGGCCTCCGCGCCCCTTGCAACCGGATCGATACATGCACCAGCCCCAGCGCCGCCGGCGTTACGCCCGGAATGCGGCTGGCTTGCCCGATGGTCACCGGCCGCACCCGCTCCAGCTTTTCGCGCATCTCCCGCGATAGCCCGCTGATGGCGCCATACTCCAGCCACTCCGGTATCGCCACCCCCTCGGCGGCTTTCAGCTTGGCAATGGATTTTTTCTGCTGCTCCAGGTAGCCGGCAAACTTGATCTCCGTCTCCACGGCACGAGCCTCATTGCGCAAACTACTCCGCTTCAGCGCAGTATCCTCCCCGTTTGATAACAACAGAGGACTGTCATTCTGAGCGGAGCAGGTTGCGTTCTTTGTAACCTGCGCAGTCGAAGAACCTGTTTTTACAGCCGCGGCGAAATCCGCCAGCAGCGGATCACCTGCTAACTCCTCCCGCACCGCCCCCAAAACTGCCTCAATGCCCACCTCCGGCCTCTTCAGCAATTGCGCCCAGGTCAATCCCGCCGTCGCTGTCAGCTCGCGCAGCCCCGCCGCGCCTAGCCTTCCCCCGTCCACCTTGTGGCTGACAAGCAACCGCTCCAGAGCAGCCATTCTTGCTTGTTTTCTTTCATACTCCACCCAGGCCGCGTCATTGATCAGCCCCAGCCTCCGTCCGTGCGGGGTCAGCCGCCGGTCGGCATTATCAATGCGCAGATGCAGCCGGAACTCCGCTCTCGAGGTGAACATTCTGTAAGGCTCATTCGTCCCTATCGAGATCAGGTCGTCGATCAGCACTCCGGTGTAGCCCTCGCTCCGGTCCAGGGTGAAAGGCGGCTCGCACTTGAGCATGAGCGCCGCGTTGATCCCGGCCATGATCCCCTGGCAGGCAGCCTCTTCATAACCGCTCGTCCCGTTGATCTGCCCTGCCAGGTAGAGTCCCTCCATGCTCTTCACGCGCAATGTCCGGTCCAACTCCGTCGCGTCCACGCTGTCGTATTCAATGGCGTAGCCCGGCCTGAGCATCTCCGCCTGCTCCAGCCCCGGAATCGAGCGCACAATCTCCCACTGCACCTCCATCGGCAGCGAGGTGGACATGCCGTTCACGTAGACCTCGTGGGTGTGCAGCCCCTCCGGCTCCAGAAAAAACTGGTGCTGCGTCTTGTCGGGAAACTTGACAATCTTGTCCTCGATGGACGGGCAATAGCGCGGTCCGATCCCCGCGATCTGCCCCGAGTACATCGCCGAGCGATGCACATTTGCGCGAATGATGCGCAGCGTCTCCGGCGTGGTGAAGGCGATGTGGCATGAGATCTGCGGCAGAACAATCTTTTTTGTCCTGAAGCTGAAAGGCGTGGGCTCCGCGTCTCCCGCCTGCTCCTCGAAGGCCTCCCAGCGAATCGTCCGCCCATCCAGCCGCGGCGGCGTTCCTGTTTTCAAGCGAACAGTCCTCAGTCCCAGTGCCCGCAACGCCTCGCCCAGCAACACCGAAGCCGGCTCCCCGCTGCGCCCCGCTGGATATTTTTCTTCGCCGCAGTGAATCAGCCCGTTCAAAAACGTGCCGGTCGTAATAATGGTTGCCCCAGCCAGCAGCCGCCGTCCGTCGCGCAGCTTCAACCCCAAAACTTTTCGCCGCTTTGTATCAGGGCACGACTTCAGTCGTGCCGTAATCGCTGCAATATCATCGTGGGCTTTAGCCCCTGCGGGATTCTCATCTGTTTCCTGTTCCCTGCCGGGGTCTCCGGCGAGCGATTTTTGCTCGCTGGGGGGGCTGTTCCCTGGTCCCTCGTCGATCACCAGATCGACGACCTCCGCCTGCCGGATATGCAACCCCGCCTGGCCTTCCAGCACCTCGCGCATCTTCACCCGGTAAAGCTGCTTGTCGCACTGCGCTCGCGGACTCCACACCGCCGGGCCACGCGACGCATTCAGCAACCGGAACTGAATCCCAACCGCGTCGGCCACCTCGCCCATCACGCCGCCCAGCGCGTCCACCTCGCGCACCAGATGCCCCTTGGCCACGCCGCCCACCGCCGGATTGCAGCTCATCTGCGCAATCAGGTCCAGGTTCATGGTGATCAGCGCCGTCTTCAGTCCCATGCGCGCCGCCGCCATCGCCGCCTCGCACCCCGCGTGCCCCGCGCCTACCACGGCCACATCGTATTGTTCGGTAAATGCCATCCAAGGCTATTCTACGGATTTCGCAGTAGCCGGGTGCCTTGGGTTACCACGAATCATATGCGAGCGAATAGCGAGCGGCTGCCCCACCGCAGGTCATCGCCTGGACGGCCAGTCCTTGCAGATTATTTTCCCACTTCGTCGCACAATGATTCCAGAAGCCTTCCTGCAAATCACAGTCCGGCACGTCCTCTTCGCCTTATCTTCCATTCGGAAGCGGCCTACAGAGGCCGAAACGTCCCATAACTCCTTATCCTGGACGACTTTGCAGGGAACTCCTTTGTCTTGACGATTTTACAGCGCAACCCCGTCTGTAACCTCTACAAAATAAGGACTTTGCGTCCAAAGTAGGGGTGGGGGTGCCTGTAGGAGGTCAAGAGGTTGTACCGACATCGGAGCGGCTGATGGGCGGCTTGTAGTTGAGGCTACCATGGGGTCTTTCATAGTTGTAGTAGTTGTTCCAGGGCAACAGG